>ERZ1027239.1013-NODE-1013-length-9707-cov-6.167944_pt1 | contig 9707 bp, 8 predicted proteins | sample MGYA00519476_ERZ1027239 | MGnify/ENA primary metagenome ERZ1027239 (study PRJEB26926, sample SAMN06164636) | human gut metagenome | biome: ENVO:00009003; feature: ENVO:2100002; material: ENVO:00002003 | host: Homo sapiens | place: USA | collected 2012 ... | reverse complement strand
GGGTTGGAACCGCCCGAGGGCGGTTCTCGGCAATCGAAATTAAGCCGAGAACGAAGAACCGCAGGAGCAGGTCGTCACCGCATTCGGATTGCGGATCACGAACTGAGACCCTTCGAGGTCATCCTTGTAATCAATTTCGGCGCCCACGAGATACTGAAACGACAGGGAATCCACGAGGAACGTCACGCCGTCGCGGTGCATCTGAGTGTCGTCCTCACCGGGCTTTTCTTCAAACTGGAAGCCGTACTGGAACCCCTGGCAGCCGCCGCCCTGCACGAACACTCTGAGCATCATGCCCTGATTGCCGTCTTCGGCCAAAAGTTCCTTCACCTTCGCCACGCACGCGTCCGTAAACTTGATGGGATCGGGAGCCGCTTCCGGGGCCGTCTGAGTCTGAGTTTCAGACATAGTTGTTGTCTCCGACAAATGGGCCGCAAGGGGTGCGGCACCGTAAAAATTCTTATTGAGTCGGGCGATTATAGGGAGGAAAGGCCCGATTTTCCTTAGGGAATTTCGGCGACCGTCCATACGTACAGATTCTTCCCCTACCTCAGATTTTCCGTCCGCCACCCCGATTTTCCGTTTGCAGCCCATTGAGCGCTCTTTCGTCCACAGCCGTCGATCTGTGTGGACATTTTGCAACACCCTCTGAGCCCTGATTTCATCGCCGTTCCTTGGTCCGCACTGAATTCTCATACTTCGTGTTGACTCTGGCCAATGCCGGCGCCGTCAACAGCACCATCAATTTTGCTGACGGTGCCGGATTAACGACTGCCTTGAATACAGCCTATACCATCAACGACGCCGATAAACTGGTCAACGATGCGGTCAATAATGCTGCAGGCCGTCTGACCTTGGGCTCCGTCGGTACAGGTGCTTCTCTGACCATCAGTGACGCCTTCACTTACACCCAGGCCGGCTTGGATGCGATCGCCTCCGCCTATGACTCCGTTACCGTCAATGTGGACAATGCATCCAAAGCCTCAGCCATCAGCGCATTCAACAAAACCGGACTGACGTGGGGCGCTGACAACGTTACTGCGGCGCTCTTCATCGGTGCGCCCACTACCGTGTTCGGCTCCATTAACGTTGACGGAATCATGACTGCCGATACAGGCGCCACCTATGGAACTTCCGGCCTTGTGTCCATTCAGAATCACGGCTTGCTGATGGTTGATCAGACCGGCGTCGATTCGTCTGCTGCCATCAATGGTTCGCTAACACTAGCCTCCGGCAGCTACGTCGCTATTGCCAATGCTGATGCAGGATCCGTCATTCTGGCAACCGAAGTTGCCGATGACGGTGCAACAGTTGTTACCGACAATCCGTTCCTCGAAGGCGCCATCAACGGCAACTCGGTTGACGTATCGGTTTCTCCGACCGGCGGCCTCGGCGTCCTCGCGTCCACCGGCATCCAAGCTATGATCCCGCCGTGCGGATACGGTGCTCGCTCAGACGATCGCCGACCGTACGTCCGTGGATCAGAAACTCGCTGCCGGCACCAACTTCTGGGTTGACGTGACGGGCGAACGCTACGAAGCCGACAAGCTCGACAACGGCGGCGAATTCAAGTCCGACATGGGTTACGGTGCGTTCGGTGCTGACTTTGCGGTAACGCAGGACATCACCGCGGGTGCCGCGTTCCAGTACGGCAAGGGTTCGTTGAGAAGCAGCGTCTCTTCGATCAAGAACAGCATCGACAGCTACGGCGTCACTGCCTACGGCGCGATGAAGTTCGGTGACTCGAAGGTCGTTGCGGAAGCCTCCTACATCAAGAACGAAAACGACATCACGTCGTCTCAGACGGCTTTGAACCAGAGCGTTGACTCGGAAATCTACTCCGTGGGCGTGCGCGGTCAGCACCGCTTTACGGCCGGCAACTTCCAGTTCGTACCGAGCGTGGGCGTGCGTGTGTCGCGCTTGAACACGGATGCGATGCAGGTGGGCGCCGTCAACATCAAAAAGCAGGAACAGACGCTCGTTCAGGTGCCGATCGCGCTGCGTGTGAACGGCTTTGAACAGAACGTCAGCGGCTGGTCCGTGGCCCCGAGCTTCAAGATTGCCTATGTGCCGACGTTCGGCGACAAGGAAATCTCTGTTTTCGGCGCCGATCAGACGGTGATTGACACGAGCCCGGTGCAGGGTGACTTCGGCATCCGTGCTCAGAACGGCAACCTGATGGTGAACGCCAACATGATGCTGGGCGGCGGCAAGGACGGCACCTCGTCCGTCGGCGGCAAGGTGGGCTTGAAGTACGTCTTCTAACCCCCTGACGTTTCGCTAAACATCCCGGACAGCGGGCGGAGGATTCATTTCTCCGCCCGCTGTCTGTTTTCTCTTCCGTTTTTCCCGAGTTTGTTACCTAGAAAACGCTATGTCCCTTGAGTAACAGGGGGCGTAGCGTTATTTATTTTTCATTTTGCGTAGCACTACGCTTTAGGCTTTTCTGGGCAGACGGACTTCAGCCTAAGCTTCTTGCGCAGACTCATGGGTGTTTCGTAACGGCAGGGGGGCTCCAGTCCAAAGGTGCGCAGCATGTCGTCAAAACGGCTTTCACTGGAATACAAGCGCAGATACATCGGCACTTGAGGATTCCCGTTGTCATAGGCCAGCAAGGCAGTGCGCAATGCTGTGTTGATTTCGTCGTTGGTGATCTCTTTAAACTTGCTCTTGAGCACGTGCCGAAGATACTTTTCAATGACCAAGCTGATGAAGCAACTCATAAAGTGGCCTTCGATGTGCTCCTTTGTCCAAACAAAGCAAGGACGTGCTTCCAGCGTTGTTTTGCTCACGCGAAAACAGTCTTCAATCTGCCAAAGATGCCGGTAAATTCCCATGATTTCTGACGGCGTCTTCGTTTCCAGATTGGTACATACAGCGTAATACCCGGCCCATCGACGGGCATCCTCAATTTTGTCTTGATTCAGTTTGGGCTGCCCCTCGCCTTTCGAGGTCACAATCAATGACTTGTATCCTCGACTGCTTGTCAATGATGTCTTCTGATCCAAAGCCCTTTGAGCCTTTTCCACACTGCGTTCAAGATCAGCCAGATCTTTGTTGGCTCGTGCCTGCGAGTAAGAAACGATCCAACGTACATCCATCTCTTTTCCGGCTTTTCGTGATTGCGATTTGCGACCGGTTTCCGGATTGATTCTGGTCTCATACAGAGGCTTTTTCATGGCCAGGGTTTTATATCGGCACAGCACTACGCCATCCCTGAACTTCCCAACTCGCTTGCCACTCATCGATGCTCCTATGGTTTGTGAGCTGGCAACTCTCTGATTATTTTTGCTTTTTTGTTGATCCACCCTATGAAGGTGGATTTTTTTATGCTAAAATTGCGTTGTTAATAGACACTCAATTTGTGGCGCAAATGTACCTCTCTGCATCTGTAAAAATTCCCGAAGTCCCCGGCAAGATTACCCGTCGAAAAATGGGTAACAACATCTATGTCCTTTTCGAGACTGGTCGCGTCTACGATCCCAAGCGACGCTTCAACGTCCCTCAGCGCGCCACCATCGGCAAGTTGCTTCCCGGTGCTGATGACAGCCTGATGCAGCCAAACGAAAAGTTTCTGGAACTTTTCCCAGAGCGTTGCCTAGAGCCGGTTGAACCAGCCCCGGTGCGCAGCAACACGATCAGCGTTGGCACATTCCTTGCTTTGGACTCCGTGGCTAAGGAATATGAACTCCGGAAGTTGCTTCAGAACGCTTTCGGTTGCGATGCAGGCTTTATTCTTGATTTGGCCGCCTACATGATCGTAAATGAGGAAAATGCCGGCCAGTATTACCCCGATTACGCAAGGCGCCACCCGTTGTTCACACAAGACATGCGCGTACTCAGCGACAGTTCTGTTTCCCGTCTACTTAGTCGTATGGACCGAGATCAGATCACGACTTTTCTCGATGCCTGGAATGCTCGACAGGATCACCGGCAGCGCATCTATGTTTCGTACGACTCGACCAATAAAAATTCACAGGCCGGCGATCTTGACTTGGTTGAGTTTGGTCATCCAAAGACCGATCAGGGACTGCCGATCATCAATCTCTCTCTGGCCTTTGATCAGACCAACCAAGTGCCACTTTTCTACGAGCTCTATCCCGGTTCGATCCCCGATGTCAGCCAGCTACGCTATTTGATCGAAAAGATCGTAGCCTACAACTATCGTTCCGTTGGCGTTGTGCTTGATCGCGGCTATTTCAGCCGTGTCAACATTGAATTCATGGATGAGAACAAGATCCAGTTTCTGCTGATGATGAAGGGATGCAAGACGCTGGTGTCAGACCTTATCAGTGCCTCGCAAGGATCTTTTGAAACTGATCGTGCCAATCGTGTTCCCGGAGCCGATGTCTACGGGACGACGATCAGGCACAAGCTGTACATCACCGACAAGAAGCAACGCTACTTTCATCTCTTTTTCAGTCCCTCGAAGCTGGCCCAGGAGCGGACCAGGCTCGAGTCCCATCTCGACGCCATGGCTGACGAGCTCAGAAAGCTCGAAGGCAGGGAAGTGGAAGTCGAGGCACCCTACAGTCGGTATTTCACCTGCCACTATCTTGGCATAAAGAAGGGGGAGAGGAAGTTCTTGTTTGCCGAAGAAAAGCGAGAAGTCATCAAGCGGGAGCTTGAATTGTGCGGGTACTTCTGCATCATCAGCTCTGAAAAGATGACAGCGCAGGAAGCCTACCGACTGTACCGGGGCCGTGATATTTCTGAGAAGTTGTTTCGGTCGGACAAGTCGTTTCTTGGCTCACGCTCGCAGCGCGTGCATTCCAACGACGCAGCACAGGCTAAAACCTTCATTGAGTTTGTCGCGCTGATCGTGCGCAACCGCTTCTACAACTTGCTCAAAGCGCAAATGCAGCGACTCCAGACGCGGCAGAACACGATGACGGTACCAGGCGCCATCAGAGAGCTTGAGAAGATTGAAATGACAAAGAGAAACGGAGCGCAATACATCCTCGACTACGCACTGACGAAGACCCAGAAGATGATTCTGCAGTCCTTGGGGATGAGTGCGGAAGATGCAGTGAGCCGTGTAGCGGAAATTGCCCGGAAGCTTGCCGAGAGCCAAAACGAAATTACAGAGGAACAAAGAGAGGAAGACGATGCCCAGACGGAAGTCGATGAGCTCTATTGAAGCGGAGATCTGCACCCTGAAAAAGAGGATTTCTGCGGCTAAGATCCGATATGAGAAGCTCTGTCAAGAGCTCGAGAAACGACAGCAGGAACGGGACGTGATAATGGCTCAGGAGCTTGTCCGGGCCATGCGCAAGAGTGGCAAAACCTATCACGAAGTGATGACATTCCTTCATCCCTCATAGGCTTTGAGTGTCAATTTCGCTGGGAAGTTCAGGCCATCCTGTTCTGAAATCACATGTTCCCAGCCGGTGTCGTCGAGAATCTGATCCCTCTGTTCCTGCTTGCAGTTTCGAATTTTCTGAGCCAGAACAAAATCGCACCCCATCTTCCTAAGCTCGGATAGATTCTCATTGGAATTGAGTCCTCTATCAGCAACGACAACCAGTTTCGTCAGGTTGTAGTCTTTCCGAATTCGTTCAATCATAGGAATCATCGTTGAGAATTCGGACGTGTTGCCAGGAAACAAGTCGTAGTCGATGGGAATTCCATGCTCATCCATCACCAAGCCCAGCACCACCTGGACCTCGTTAACCTTGTGATCCTTGCTTAGACCAAAATTTCTGAGTGCGTCGGCTTTACGGCTCTCGAATGCGTAAGTGGTAACGTCATAAAAGGCAGCAGTGATGCTGCGCTTGAGTTTTTTGTTGATTTCCCTATTGAGATGTTTGATGATGGCCGGTTTGTCCGCACTCAAACGATCCAAAACGCGATAGACGACATTGAGATCATCAATGTCGCAGGGAACGATGTCGCTGTTACGAAATTCGAAGGCTTTCTTCTTGCTGCCGGGGCGAAGAATGCGTTGTGCCGTCAATAGAAATGCCGCATGATCGTAAGAGTAGGAAATATCGGTTTTACTTTGCAGGTAGCGGAAAACCTGCGGCAGGTTCAAATCTTCCTTCCAGATCTGGCGCAACAAAGCCGAACCAATGTTGATCGGTTCGGCAAAACCGTAGTCGGCCGTCCCCTGGCTCATCGATTCAAGCCGACGAATGCGGCTTTGTGCCGCGTTTTCAAGATTTAACGCGTAAGCCGCCTTGGCGGCTTCGTTTTCCCGACGTACGCGTTCACGCAATTTCGCGACGTATTCGGGATCTTTGGCTTCCAGTTGATCCAGCCTTCCATGGTTTTCAATAACTTTGGAGCGTGGCTTGCCCTCAGCGTTGCGATAGCTCTCGCAGACGCGGACGTACTTATAGCCTTTGCAACTCATGATGGTGACATTGCGGGACACAGGAAGACTCCAGGGGCAATTGATTATTGTCCAATTATACCACTAGCGCTACATTGTGGCTACTTAAAATGAAAAAAATTAACCCTCGCCAACTAAATGGTGGCAAGGGTTTCAGAAGGATTTAAGGGGTTCTAAACTGACAAACTTGGGAAAAGGCGATCAGCACAGCGGCTGTTTTCCTCGGGACACCCCGCGCCGTTTTTTCGAAGTGTTGTTTTTGGGACACACTTTCATAGTTTCGGGACAGTTCCCGGAAGTCCCTGTTTTCAGGGGATTCCGAAGCGGATGCTGAAATGTTGCTCCGAGCGTGTTGAAAATCAGTGCACTCATTCTTTGACAACCCCCTCGGGGGGGCACATTTCACCGACGCTGTCAAGTGGTTAAGTAAATGTTGAAAAATCCCCTGGCAGTCAAGCCATGCGGTTCAAACAGCTGTGTATCGGACTGCTCGTCCGTCGTCGGCGTACAGGTATCGCCTCGGTCGATGAGGTGTTAAAAGCAAGCCCGGAAAAGATTCCGTAGCAGGCGCACATCAGGATCTAGGCTGCCCAAAGCCAGCAAATACGCGGCTTTCCAAAGGGTATAGCCCCACCACTCATTTCGAGCGGCCAAACACTTCAGTCTGCACCGGTGTCCGTCCCATAGTTTTTTACAGGTCTCACGAGTAGCCGACGTGCACCGGAGTGCGCCGTTGGTTCTCACCCCCGAGAGGGCTCGGACTCCGGCCGAAATCAAAAACCTTTATTACCGTCCGTCGTCGTCAATCAGATGCAGAGCACCCCGCGTCCGATTCGGGGTACGCGAGCTCATTGGAATGTCTCATCCCCCCAGCCATGGCTCGCGGAGTGCTCGGCAATCGTTACGTAGTCATAATCGTTTCTTCATCGCGTGCCGTGCGCTAAGCCAATAACCGCGCGGCCTGCACGTAGCAGCATTGTTCATGGGTTTGTCCTCACCTGGGTCAAGTCCCGTCGCGATTTAATGGAGGGGACCCGCGGCAGCGGGGAGGAGGCCGTTCATTCGCGTCGCGACTTGACGCAGCTCGTACCCGCGCAGGATGGCGGCGTAGCGGTTAAGGCACAACGTGCCTTAACCCTATCCGCCTTACGCGCGGTCTGTCGACCCTCGGCAGTAACCGCGGGAGCAGAACTTGCGGGAGATACGGCCTTCTTGCGCGCTCCTCGTTTAGCTTTCACTGGCGACGGTTCTTTTACGACGATAGGAGCTTCCGACAGAGGAGCTTGGAGGTGCGGTTCCGGCGCCGTTGTTATTGGTGGCACTTCTGGCTCCTGCGGTGACTGAACCACCTCCGCCGCTGGCTTTTCCGCGAGCGCAGTCGGAGCGCGCGTTGGCTTTCCGCCAAAGGCCAGTGCCAAGTCGAATGACTCGTTTTTCCGAAGAACTTGGTATACACAGCGCGCCAGTTTGGCGGCAAGCGCCCGCACCGCGACAACGCGCAGTCCCGTCTTGTCCTGCTTACGCTCCAAGTACCGACGAATAGGCTCGTTGAACCGTGCCATCAGCGTTGCCAGCTCAGTCAAAGCCCAGCTGAGATAGGCATTGCCGTTTTTGGCGTTGCCTTGCCCCTTGCTTTTCCCGTTGGACAGCTTCGATGTCGGCGCCAGTCGGCAGTAGGACACAAAATCTCCCATCGTGCGGAAACGCGAAATATCACCGATTTCCGTAACAATAATGGCGGAGAGCACGTCACCGCAGCCCTTCATGCTGGTCTTGAGCAACAGCCGCTCCGCCTTGTACTCGTCGACCTCGTCAATGCGCTCGTAGACCGCAGCTTCGATCTTGGCCAAACGTGCTTCAGCCTCGCGCAGTCCTGTGAGCAAATCACCGATAATTAACTCACTACCGTTATTGCAAATGCCGCTTTCAAGAACAGCGTCGACACTGATTTCATCATAGGCGTCCTGTAGCGCAGTCAACAGCTTGCCATGCATCGGATGCGCGCAATGGTTATGGTAAAGGTTGCTGAGGCGTACCTTTTTGTCGGAGACCTCTTGCATGACCCGCAGACGGTGCCGCATCAGATCCCGCACGCCACGTAGCTTGCGAGGAAGGACACTGGTGCTCTTGAGAGACCCCGTGCGCAGTCGGTCTGCCAGGTACTCAGCATCTGTTTCGTCGTTGGCAGCCTTGATGTTGGCTTGGCTGACGGTGCAGGGATCCGCTAAGCGGAAATTCCAACCACGGTCTTCTGCAATATCGGCGAGCCAATACCAATTGAACGTTGACTCCGCCGTCATAATGTGCTGCTGGCCGTCGGCGTACTTGCTGAGCAGCTCCACCAGCGGTTCCTGCGAGCTCTTGATAACGACCTTCTTTGTTTTGATCGTCTTTCCTACCAACTGGCCGCTGGAGTTAATGGTATTGCGCCGCACGCACACGACTACATTGTCGCTGTGCACGTCCATGCCGATGTAATTGACATCCAGGTTGGGCTGGACGGTTGCGGTTAATGCAGTAAAATTCATATCGCCTCTCCATTCTGACAAATGGGCTGAGGGCTCCTCGCCCTCAGCTTCAGAGGCACTTTACTGAAGCTCGCTTAATCGCGGGCTTTTTTCGTTTCCGCCGCTGTCAAGCAGTATGGCGGTGGCCTCTGGGTGTCGGTGATATGAGTATCGGGTATGGTGACCATACTTCGATGATTTTACTTACTAAGAATCTTCATTTTCATTTTATTCGAACTTGAAGATTCTCCAGTATTAGGAGTCACATATGAACAAAACTTACAAGATTGTGTTCAACCGCGCTCGCGGCAAGATGATGGTTGCTAACGAATTAACCAAATCTGTTCGTAAGGGGATCAATCTGGATAAATTTATGCAATTGCGTCACACTCTTTTGGCTTTGGCTGTCGCCTCAGCCGCCTTCGGGGTTCAGGCTGCCGATTCCGTCATCGGCAACGTTAAGGTCGACGGCACCGCTGTCAACGTTTCTGATTTCGCTGGGGCCGTTATCGGTTCTGACAGTGCCGACAGCGTCATCGTCAGCGGCAAGTCCGACGCCCTTTGGCTTCAGAACGCCACGGACGACGTGACGATTAAGGGAACTTCCATCGGGCTTTCCGGAACGCGCGGCATTACCACGCAGGACGGTGCCAAACTCACTATCGGTAACGACAAGACGCAGGCTGTTTTGATTAAACCGACCGGAAAAGGCTTCTGGGGCGTCTTCGCCTGGAAACAAAGCAGCGTCACGATTAATACGGCCCTTTTGACCGTCGAAGTCGAGGAAGGTACTTTCGGCCTTCACGCACAGAACAACACCTGTCTCTTATACACATCTCCGAGCCCACGAGACTAGGCATGATCTC
>ERZ1027239.995-NODE-995-length-9823-cov-7.184889_pt1 | contig 9823 bp, 9 predicted proteins | sample MGYA00519476_ERZ1027239 | MGnify/ENA primary metagenome ERZ1027239 (study PRJEB26926, sample SAMN06164636) | human gut metagenome | biome: ENVO:00009003; feature: ENVO:2100002; material: ENVO:00002003 | host: Homo sapiens | place: USA | collected 2012 ... | reverse complement strand
ACACAAGGCTATTCGTCGGCAGCGTCAGATGTGTATAAGAGACAGCTAATAAGGTGTGGCAGACAATTTTTGCGTAGTTAACAGATGCACTTAACATGCCGGTTTATATGCGGGAGATAATAAAATGAAGGTAATGACACCACATTATTATAAGGATTTCAGATGCATTGCGGGAGCCTGTACAGATACATGCTGTGCCGGGTGGGATGTCGATGTTGATAAGGATTCTTACAAATATTATAAAACAGTTAAAGGTGCTTTTGGAAAGCGCCTGAAGAGTGTAATGGTACCATCCCAGGACGGAGAATGTACATTTACACTGCAAGAAGGAGGACGATGTCCTTTTCTTAATGATGATAATCTGTGCGATTTATATATAGAACTTGGAGAGGATAAGCTGTGTGAAACATGTGCAGAGTTTCCAAGATTTATTAACGATTATGGCAATATAAGAGAAATTGGCATAGCCCCCTCGTGTAAGACGGCTGGTGAGCTGATGTTTTCATATAAAGATGAACTTACATTTGATACGGTTGAGGATAACAGTCTTACGCTGGAGCCTAATGATATAGATGCATATACATATATGCATCTTCGGCAGGCAAGAATAGTGGCTTTTGGAATAATATCAGACAGGGATATAAGTATATTTGAGAGATTGATGCTCTATCTTGATTATGCAAAGCGTATCCAGAAGCATCTTGATGCCGAAAAGGACGAGCTTATAGCTGGTGTTGCAAAGCGGTTCTGTGGAGCTGATTACAGAGAGGAGCTGCTAGACAAGCTGAAAAGCCGGGATGAGAAGCTGCATGGCAAAAGGCTGATAAAGGGATTGAGACATTTCTTTGATGACTTTAAAGGAATGGAGGTAATCAATCCTGACTGGAATATTCATGTGGCGAGAGTAAGACAGTTCCTAGACGGGCTGGCGGATGATTCTGGGCTTGCAGCGGTAATGAAAACTTACCATGCGGGAAGTGAAGCATTTGCACATGAATATGAGCAGCTTGCAATGTACTATGTGTATAGATACATGCTTGATGCAGTGAATGATTACGATATCCTGCTTAAAGCCAAGAATGCGGTTATAGGCATACTTGCAGTGGACATTATGGCAGCAGCTAATCAGGCGTCCGGCTGTATGCCAGATTTTACAATGCGCGTTGATATAGCACATTTGTATTCAAGACAGTTTGAACATTCATATTACAATTATGAAGTTTATAGAGAGTACTTTGGCATGAAGAGATGTTATTCATATAAGTTTCTTATGGACGCTTTAGTGTCACTGAATTAATGGAGGAAGTTTTCTTATGAAAATGATTATGAGATTCCTTAAGGATTACAAAAAGGAATGTGTTCTGGCACCGCTTTTTAAGATGCTTGAGGCGATATTTGAGCTGTTTGTGCCGCTGGTAGTATCATCAGTTATCGATAAGGGTATTGTTAATGCAGACAAGGGATACATTATGCAGATGTGTCTTATGCTTATACTTCTTGCAATCATAGGACTTGTATGTGCTATCACAGCACAGTATTTCAGTGCCAAGGCTGCAGTTGGTGCAGCAACAGGAATGAGACACAGTTTATTTGCACATATTCAGACATTCTCATTCACAGAGATGGATACACTTGGTACATCGACACTTGTAACAAGAATGACAAGTGATATTAATCAGGTACAGAATGGTATCAACATGGTACTGCGACTGTTCCTTCGTTCACCATTTATTGTATTTGGTGCGATGATTATGGCATTTACTATTGATGTGAAGGCAGCACTTGTATTTGTTGCGGCAATCCCGGTACTTGCACTTATCGTATTCGGTATCATGCTTGCAACAAGACCTATGTACAAAAATGTACAGTCAGGACTTGATAAGATTCTTGGAATAACAAGAGAGAACCTTACCGGTGTGAGAGTTATCAGAGCATTCAATAAGGAACAGGATGAGATTAAGCGTTTCAAAAACGATAACGAAAGCCTTAACAGATTACAGAAATATGTTGGTAAGATATCAGGACTTATGAATCCGCTTACTTATGTTGTTGTAAATGTATCAATAATTGCACTTATATGGATTGGTGGAGTAAGAGTTAACGCCGGTGCGCTTACACAGGGACAGGTCGTTGCACTTTACAATTATATGTCACAGATATTAGTTGAACTTATCAAGCTTGCCAATCTTATCATTACAATAACTAAGGCACTTGCATGTGCAGGAAGAATTGAGTCTGTATTCGATGTAACATCTGGAATGGCAGATGGCAGCGTTAAGGAAGCTGTAGCTAAGGAAGAACAGCCAGGTGTTGAATTTAAGAATGTTTCACTTACATACAGTGGTTCAGGTGCACCTTCAGTTGAAGGAATTAATTTCAAGGCTATGAAAGGCCAGACAATCGGTGTTATAGGTGGCACAGGTTCAGGTAAATCCAGTCTTGTTAATCTTATCCCGAGACTGTATGACGCTACACAGGGTGAAGTACTTGTTGATGGTGTAAATGTTAAAGATTATGATATTGAGGCTTTAAGAAATAAGGTCGGTATCGTCATGCAGAAAGCAGTACTTTTCAAAGGTACTATAAGAGAGAATATGTGGATGGGAAAGAAGGGCGCTACTGATGAGCAGATAGATGAAGCACTTGAGATTTCACAGTCTAAGGAATTCGTAGATTCTAAGCAGGGACGTCTGGATTATGTTATAGAGCAGGGAGGTAAGAACCTTTCAGGTGGCCAGAGACAGAGACTTACTATTGCAAGAGCAATCGTAAGAAAGCCGGATGTGCTTATTCTTGATGACAGTGCATCAGCTCTTGATTTTGCAACTGATGCAGCACTTCGAAAAGCTATAAGGGGAATGAACAATTCTCCTACTGTGTTCATAGTTTCACAGAGAGCGGCATCACTTATGTATGCTGATCTCATTATCGTATTAGATGACGGACAGGTTGCAGGAATGGGAACACATGACGAGCTTCTTGCAAATTGTGAGGTTTATAAAGAGATATATGAATCACAGTTTAAGAAAGCAGATTCAGAAGGGGGTGTAGCATAATGAAGAAGAATAAATCAACATTTGTAAAACTCCTTAAAAGAATTAAGAAGCACAGCTTTTTTATAATACTATCGCTTATTATGGCAGCAGTAACTGTTGCAACTACACTTTATGTGCCAATTCTTGTAGGTCGTGGAATTGACTGCATTATCGGTGTGAATAATGTGGATTTTGCAAAGATTGTGAATATACTTATAAGAATTGGTATATTTGTTGGAATTACAGCACTTTCACAGTGGCTTATGAACATATGTAACAACAGAATCACATATGAAGTAACAAGAGATATAAGAAATGAGGCTATAGAAAAAATTCAGGTGCTTCCACTCAAGTACATTGACGGACATTCATATGGTGAGATTGTGAGCCGTGTAATAGCTGATGTTGACCAGTTTGCAGATGGTCTGCTTATGGGATTCACACAGTTCTTTACAGGTGTCATGACTATACTTGGAACACTTATATTTATGATTACAATCAATGCTAAGATTACACTTGCTGTTGTTGTTATCACGCCACTTTCGTTTTTAGTTGCAAGCTTTATTGCCAAGAAGACCTTCAGCATGTTCAAACTCCAGTCTGAGACAAGAGGCGAGCAGACAGCACTTATTGATGAAATGATTGGCGGACAGAAGGTAGTTAAGGCTTACGGATATGAAGATGAGGCGGTAAGAAAATTTGATGAGATTAATGAAAGACTTCAGAAGTATTCCTTAAAGGCAATCTTCTTCTCATCTATAACTAATCCTTCAACAAGATTCGTAAACAGTCTTGTATATGCGAGTGTTGCGATTGTTGGTGCATTTTCAGCTATCAATGGCATTAACGGAGTTAGTGCAGGTATCACAGTTGGTCAGTTATCAAGCTTCTTAAGCTATGCCAACCAGTATACTAAGCCTTTTAATGAGATATCAGGCGTTGTTACTGAACTTCAGAATGCTCTTGCATGTGCAGCCAGAATATTTGAACTTATTGAAGAAGACCCTGAGATTCCTGATGCAAAAGATGCAAAGGTTGTTGATGAGGTTGATGGAACAGTTGACCTTAATGATGTGTGCTTCTCTTATGTGCCAGATAAGAAGCTTATTGAGGGCTTCAATCTTCATGTCAAGAAGGGACAGAGAATTGCGATTGTAGGACCTACAGGCTGTGGTAAAACAACAGTTATTAATCTTCTTATGAGATTCTATGATGTTAACAGTGGAAGCATTGATGTATCAGGAACTGATATAAGACAGATGACCAGAAAGTCTTTAAGACAGGGTTTTGGTATGGTTCTTCAGGAGACATGGCTTAAGTCAGGAACTATAAGAGAGAATATCGTAATGGGTAAGCCTGATGCTACAGAGGAAGAGATTATTGCAGCAGCCAAGGCAGCACATTCATATGGATTCATCAAGAGAATGTCTAACGGATTCGACACAGTTATAGGCGAGGATGGTGGAAGCCTTTCACAGGGACAGAAGCAGCTTTTATGTATAACAAGAATTATGCTTGCAAAGCCGCCAATGCTTATTCTTGATGAGGCTACATCTTCTATTGATACAAGAACAGAGATAAAGATACAGAATGCATTTGCAAAGCTGATGGAGGGAAGAACAAGCTTTATTGTAGCCCACAGACTTTCAACTATCCAGTCTGCGGATGTTATTCTTGTTATGAAAGACGGACATATTATAGAGCAGGGTAATCATGAAGAATTACTGGCTAAGAACGGATTCTATCACAAGCTGTATTACAGCCAGTTTGATACAGCAGCCCAGAATTAATGTGGAGATATATGTATGTTTATAGAGGTGGAAAATATTAGAAAATCATATGGCAGGAAAACGATAGTGCTTAACGGCGCTTCGTTTCATGCTGCCAGCGGAGAGTATATTGCCATAGTCGGTGCCAACGGCTGTGGCAAATCTACTCTTCTGGAGATACTGGCAGGAAGTCTTAAGGCAGATGGAGGAAGTCTTAAGATAGATGGCATTGACGCATTTGCAGATGCGTTGGTGTTTCAGAAATATATTGGTTTTGTGCCACAGGAGAATCCACTTATGGAGAAGCTGTCGGCAAGAGATAATCTTAAATTCTGGTACTGTGATACAGGAAGAAACATGGACGCAGACTTACAGGGCGGTGTTCCTGCAGTGTTAGGAGTGTCAGAATATCTTGACAAACGTGTTGATAAGCTGTCAGGAGGCATGAAGAAGCGCTTAAGCATATGCTGTGCACTGGCTAAGAATCCACCCGTACTTATATTAGATGAGCCGGGAGCTTCATTAGATATTGTGTGTAAACAGGATATTATGAATTATCTGTCTGCTTACACGAAAAGCGGAGGTACAGTCATCATAACAAGCCACGAAGAAGGTGAATTAAAGCTTGCTGACAGAATGTATCTTTTAAAGAATGGTAAGCTTAATGAACTTGACCATCCGGTTACCGGCAATGAGCTTTTAGAGATTATTCACAGATAGATTTAATTGGGGGATTAGATGAGAAGGAAACTGGAATTATTAAAATTGCAGATTAAATCCGCATTTTTATCTATACCGAAGATAATTCTGGGTACGATAGTGACGGCAGTGCTTGTTATTGCAATAAGTACATGCATAGGCATTGCAACGGCACAGGACAGCGACATGAGGATGAAGGTTGCTGTTGTGTATCCTGATTATGATGACACAGAAAACTCTGATTCGGCAGATAATAATAAGGAGTTTCGATATATTAAGATGGCATTCAATTATGTCAGCGAGATAGACACAATTAAGAATGTCTGTACATTTGAATATACTGACAGACAGCAGGCTATAGATGGATTAAGAAATAATTATTATGTTATGGCTATTATTGTGCCAGAGAATATGATAAGTGATATTATGTCGGGCGAGAATACACCTGTTGAGGTTGTGTGTCAGTCAGAGGGTGTTAATAATACTTCGATGATATTCCGTGAGATGGTGAGGGCAGGAGGCTCTGACCTTGCAACTGCAGAGGCGGGGATATATACATTTGACGATTTGTTCAATGGTGTGCTTAAGAATTACAGGGGCTTGCGGGGTACACATGAGAATGAGCTTAATGACATATATCTTTCGTATGCACTTAACAGAAGCATATACTTTAAGACAAGAGATATATCGGTTAAAGAAGGCTTGAGTACAGTACAGTTTTATGTATGCACAGCAATTGTGATGCTGCTTTTACTTAGCACAATAACATGTGCCGGCAATATGAAGGGGGAGAGCAGGTCGCTTGCAAAGAGCCTTAAAGGTGCGGGAATATCAGCATTTGATACCGGAATTGCAAGAACTACCGGAGTTGGCATTGTGTATATAATGATATTTGAAGTGCTTTTTATTATAATTAATGTAATGAGGCTGGGGGTGCCTGCAATATCAGGAGTTCTGGCAGTTTCGACAGTTGGAGAATTCATTGCTTCCATACTGGGGATTGTGGTGCTTGTGTATGCGGCAGTTTCATTTATAAACTGTATATTCTCAGTAGTTGACGACACGGTGTATTCAGTTATTACGGTGTGTATCCTTGGAATGGCGTGCATGTATGCATCCGGATGTATTGTTTCATCAGCATTTCTTGCGCCGGGTGTGAGGGTTATTGGCATGTATCTTCCGACTAACGGCTTATTCACACTTGCATGTCAGATAATCAAGGGAACTGTGGATATCAGTACCATTATGACAAATGTTATGTGGATAATTATATTTCAGGCAGCAGGAGCATTGGCGGTTAAGATAAGGAGAGACAGATAATGAAGAGATTGTTATACTGGCTGTATCTGCTTGTTAAAAGGCAGTTAAAGAATCCTGTGATTGTCGTGGTGCTTATTGCAATGCCTGTTGCAGCGTTAATAATTACGAATACAGCGTCTTTTAAGGAGAAAGAGCCTGTAAGGGTTGGAATAGTGCTTGAAGATGACGATAAGATTGCCATAATGACAAGAGATTATCTTGTAAATGGCGATTATTCAGTTCAATTCTACGAAGCAGAATCGCAGGAAAAGCTTGAGCAGGATATAATGAATAAATACACAGAGTGTGGCTATGTAGTTGGTACCGGGCTTAAGGATAAGCTTGACAGTGGCAGCTACAGAGACATTATAGAGCTTATTATATGCAGGTCAGATTTTGTCAGCTCAATGACAGATGAGATATTCTTTTCTGCTATGTTTAAGGCATATTCGCCTGAGGTTGCAGTTAATTATGTTAATTCTGTAGACATATTTAAAAAGCATTCAGAAAAGGCAGAGGAAGAGATAAGAAAAGGGTACGAGGAATACATATCCGGAGATGACACATTCAGAATTGATTTTAAGGTGCTGGATGGTGTACAGGATAATGGGACACAGCTTGAAGATAAGACAGGAGAGTTTCCGTTAAGGGCATTACTTATAATTCTTGTATATATAGGCGGACTTTTTGGAATCGTGGAATATTATCTTGATAAGAATTCCGGAACATTTATAACACTGCCTCGTATGTACCGTGTGGCAGGAAAGCCGTTGTATGCATTCATATCATGTGTACTTTTTGCAGTATCAGCAATGTTAACACTTGCGGTGGCAGGACAACTTAAGGGGGCAGCAGATATACTTCATATGGTTGTGTATGTAATAGCGGTTACTTTATTTGCATGGCTTGTGGCAATACCTGTAAGGAGAGCCAATGCAATGATTTCAATAATACCGGTGCTTCTTATAGCGTGTCTTATATTATGTCCGGTATTCATTAACATAACGGCATATGTGCCATTTGCAAAATATATAAGAGCATTGCTGCTTCCGTGGTATATGCTTAAGTAGGAGGATGGGATACGGTGAATAATAAGAAAAAACGTATATTTGACATTATCCAGATTGGATATGTGGGTGATGTTGCAAGCCGTACATTTGATATTGCGATAACTGCTGCAATTATAATCAACCTGTTCATTGCGATATTTGATACATTTGAACAGTCAATTCCGTACCAGCCTGTGTTAGATGTTATAGAGTGGATTACAGTTATCGGCTTTACAATTGAATACATACTGCGTGTATGGACGGCAGAATATCTGTATCCTAATAAATGTACAGGTATTGCGAGAATAAAATACATCTTCTCAGGAAGCGGTATTGTTGACCTTTTATCGTTCCTGCCCAATTATCTGCCTGTATTTTTTCCGGCAGGAGCAGTTGCTTTCCGTATGTTCAGGGTTATAAGAATCCTAAGGATATTCCGTGTCAATTCATATTATGATGCGTTAAATGTTATAACAGAGGTAATAAGGCGAAAAAGGGACCAGATATTATCCTCTGTATTCATCATTGTGATGCTTATCATAGCATCATCACTGTGCATGTACAGTCTGGAGCATGAGGCACAGCCGGAAGTGTTTAAGAATGCATTTTCAGGAATATGGTGGTCGGTATCAACACTTCTTACAGTAGGTTACGGCGATATCTATCCTGTGACAGTGCTTGGAAAAATGTTCAGTATTATCATTACATTTCTTGGCGTCGGAATGGTCGCTATTCCAACAGGTATCTTATCTGCAGGTTTCGTTGAGCAGTACAGCCTTATTAAGAAGTCTACAGATTACCTTATGGAGAAGGAACTTAAGTTTATTAAGCTTATTATAACTAAGGACCACAACTGGAATGAAAAGAAGGTATGCGAGCTTAGTCTTCCAAGAGGACTTATTCTTGCAGCAGTGTTAAGAAATGGTGAGACATTGATTAAATCAGGTGATATAGTATTCGTGTTCTCAAAGCGTTATATGGCAGATGCACAGACAATAAGTGTATAGATGGTGAATGATTATGATGATATTTGTGACAACGACAGATGCATTAACTGATGAAAAGTTATATGAAAAGGCCTATTCGCTTATTCCGGAATATAGGAAAGCTAAGGCTGATAAGATGAAAATGCGTGAAAATAAGCTGCAAACCGTGACGGCAGGCCTACTTCTTAATTATGCGGTAGGAAAATGGTCTATAAAAACAGGAGAAAGAGATTATAAAACAGATGAAAATCTATATGAGAAGGTGGATATTATTTCTGTGATTGAAGCGAATAATCAGTACTTTGATTATGAAATAGCATATAATTCGCAAGGAAAACCTTATTTTTTGTCAAATCGTGAAATTTTTTTCAATATCTCACATTCGTCTAATTATGTAGCATGCGTGATAGGCGACAGACCGGTAGGAATTGATATTGAAAAAGCCCGCAAAGGTAGACAGAATCTGGCAAAACGCTTCTTTGACATATCTGAAGCAGAATGGATTAAAGAGTGCGATAGTGATCAAAGATTCTTCAGAATATGGACATTAAAAGAGGCTTATGGCAAGGCTACAGGTCAAGGTGTGCTTGACATTTTGGACAAAATAGTTTATAGATTAGAGAAAGGGAAAATGAAAGCATATATGTGCGGACTTCCCCAGAATTTCACTATTGTAGAAAAGGAAGTTGATGGATTCAGTTTATCGGTAATACAATTGTGAAATCCATATCCGACTATTCATTATACAGTTGAAAAATATTAATAATGGCAGTATAATATAGAATATGTATATCTATGGAAGAGCCTAAGGAGGGTTTATGAGCAGAAATCATTTTAATGAATTAAGTCCATGTGAAGCATTAATTATGAAGCTTATATGGGAAGCACCACAGGATATTCCTGTACAGGAACTTATTGATCAGTTAAGAGACGATTATGGCTGTCTCTTATACACATCTGACGCTGCCGACGAATAGCCTTGTGTA
>ERZ1027239.991-NODE-991-length-9837-cov-9.037109_pt1 | contig 9837 bp, 11 predicted proteins | sample MGYA00519476_ERZ1027239 | MGnify/ENA primary metagenome ERZ1027239 (study PRJEB26926, sample SAMN06164636) | human gut metagenome | biome: ENVO:00009003; feature: ENVO:2100002; material: ENVO:00002003 | host: Homo sapiens | place: USA | collected 2012 ... | reverse complement strand
TGCGTGGTATGTTCCTAACCACCGACCGAAGGGTTCTCGACAAGAAAATGTCGCCAGAACTACGCCGCCAACTGATGTGTCCATTACCGAACAATGAACCCCGAACCACACTGGGGGGCAAGAAGAGTATCATCATCTTTGACAGCAGTTCCTGGTACAAAGATGGCCGGAACGGGCATCAATGGAAGGCAAAGGATTCTGCCAACACGGGACCTTTTCATCTCAACCTTATTCTTCAGGAAAAGAAGACCAACTGGATAGCGCTTTATGATGGAAATGCCGTCGACCTGATAGACTCCGTAAGTGTGCCGATATTGGCAGCCGACGAGAGCTACAAGTTGAGCCAGGATTTCAAGACATGGGATAAAGCCATTGCAGGTGCCATAACTCCAGGCTATCTGCCACAGCACGTAGGCTTGAGCAAGGCGCAGCTTCTAAAGAAGCAGGACCCCTACGGCATCGGCATAGCCGTACTTTCAATGGGAATTGTATTCTCTTGTCTCGCCCTGCTCTTCATCGTATTTTGGGCATTCGGAGCCTACATGAAACATAAGCTGCGCATCGCCCGTGCCACCGAGAAGCATGCCACCTTATTATATAAGACGGGTAAGAAGACCATCGAGGTAACACAGGATCTGAGCCACAAGACCAATGTGATCCTGAAAGATGGTTTCGAGACCAAGGGTATCGATAAGGAAATTTATATGGCAGTGATTTCACTCGCCCTCAAAGAATATCTAGAGGATGTACATGATGTGGAATCTGGCATCATTACCATCAAACCTAAACAGACAAGATGGAATGCTCCGAAATTTAATAATATTAAGTAAAGAACGAAAAGTGAAGAGTGAAGAGTGAAGAGTGAAGAGTGAAGAACGAAAAGTAAAGAGTGAAGAATTCAACGGCTTTACACTTCATAATGTTCAAAGTTCAATGTTCAAAATTCAAAGGATATGAAGTATCAATATACAGTGAAAGGAGTCGATTACGAAGTCGAGATCCAGGATATAGAAGGCAACATCGCCAATGTAACCGTGAATGGCATTCCATTTGAGGTAGAAATGAAGCAGCCAGTAAAGGCTGGCAAGCAGAAAGTAAAGTTAAGTGAAGAGCGAAGAGTGAAGAGTGAAGAATCCAACAGTTCTTCTTCTGCAACAAATGCAAGTTCTGCAACAGCCACCCAACCTGCCGCTGCAGCCTCCGGCAAGCCAGTAGTAGCCCCTCTGCCTGGCACTATCAATGAAATCAAGGTGAAAGTGGGCGACAAGGTTAACACTGGCGACACCGTCGTAATCCTCGAAGCCATGAAGATGCAGAACAACATCGAGGCTGAGACTTCCGGAACCATCACCAGCATCAACGTGAACAAGGGCGATGCCGTGATGGAAGGAGATACACTGGTGACTATCGCCTAACACGCGATAAAGCAGGAGCAACTATGATTACTCTTTCAAACAAGAAAACTAATCATAAAGTTCAATGTTCAACTTTCAAAGTTCAAAGTAAATTATTGTTCAACTTTCAAAGTTCAAAGTAAATTATGGATTTCATCATACAAAACTTCAATGAGTTCCTGACCTATACTGGCTTTGCAAATGCCACGGCAGGAAATCTCGCCATGATTGTAGTGGGAGCCCTCTTTATCTGGCTTGCCATTAAGAAGGATTTCGAACCGCTTCTTCTGGTTCCTATCGGACTAGGTATCATTCTTGGCAACATCCCCTTCCGTGCAGATGCCGGACTAGAGATTGGCCTGTACGAAGACAACTCAGTATTAAACATTTTCTACCAAGGAGTAAAGCAGGGTTGGTATCCCCCACTCGTCTTCCTGGGTATCGGAGCGATGACAGACTTCTCTGCATTGATATCCAACCCGAAGCTGATTCTGATTGGAGCCGCCGCCCAATTTGGCATCTTCGGTGCTTACATGATAGCCTTAGCGCTAGGTTTCGAACCCAACCAGGCAGCCGGTATCGCCATCATTGGTGGTGCCGACGGACCTACCGCCATCTTCCTGAGCAGCAAGTTGAGCCCAAACCTGATGGGAGCCATCGCCGTTTGCGCCTACTCCTACATGGCATTGGTGCCAGTAATTCAGCCACCTTTGATGCGACTGCTCACTACCAAGGAAGAGCGAGTCATCAAGATGAAGCCAGCCCGTCAGGTATCGCAGACCGAGAAGATTCTCTTCCCAATCGTAGGTTTGCTGCTCACAACCTTCATCGTACCATCGGGACTTCCATTGCTCGGCATGCTCTTCTTTGGAAATCTTCTGAAGGAAAGCGGAAAGACTACCCGACTTGCCAAGACGGCAGGTAGCAGCCTGAATGACATCGTGGTGATGCTGCTCGGACTTACCGTGGGATGCTCCACTCAGGCATCGGAGTTCCTGACCCTGAATACCATCAAGATTTTCGCCCTCGGTGCCCTGGCATTCATCATCGCTTCAGCCAGCGGTATCCTCTTCGTGAAACTGATGAACCTCTTCCTGCCAAAGGGCAAGAAACTGAACCCGCTCATCGGAAACGCCGGCGTGAGTGCCGTGCCAATGAGCGCCCGCATCAGTAACAACCTCGGTTTGGAGTACGACCGCCACAACTTCCTGCTCATGCACGCCATGGGCCCTAATGTTGCAGGAGTTATCGGTTCTGCCGTTGCAGCAGGCGCCCTGCTTGGCTTCTTCAATTAAACGATAAAAGGGAATTTGCTCATTTGCAAATTCCCTTTTATCATATATAGGTTTATTACTTCTTTCTATCTTTCCCGAAAAACAGCTTAGCTTTTCCGGATTGTCATTTTACCTTCACGCGAAATGATGATTTCCACCTGATAACTCATACTGCTATCCGGCATCGCCAGCACCACTCTATAATGAACGCCATCAGCATCAACCTTTCTGAACACGATATCACTCAATATCGATTGCTTCAAGAACTCATGAGGAACCTGCTCCTTGAAATCCTCCTTGCGGAAATCTCGACCAAAAATCTTGCGGGAGCCTTGATAGATATTTACATTTACAATATTATCATGGTAAACATTATCAACCTCTACCCCATCATCGTTGTAGTTGCTCTTATAGACCTTGAAAGTTGTAGGATTCACCTGTACATACAGATGCAATTTCTCATCTCCAGCATTCACAACCGTATCACGCTTTACAAGCTTGTTCTGATTAAGTGTCACAGGCTGTTCATGAGAGAATTGCTGCAGATAAGACAGATCATCAGTCTTGACAAGCTTGACAATATCACCATTCTGAACCTTAAACTGGAAAATATGTGCAGCCTGCTTCATGATAGGATACTTGCTCAGATTAGCTCCCTTCATCACGAGCGTATCACCCACGATGTAAAAGTACACAGGCTGGCTGGTAGAATCAGGATAATAGATTGTATCACCTTTAACCCGGAAGACAACATTATCCTCGTCATCTCCATCAAGCCAAATACCCTGCAACAGCTTCTTGGCAGTAGTATCCTCCTTTTGTTCAGGCTGTTCTTTTTCAGACTTCTGTCCACATGCAGCCACCCCCATCAGGAAGCATACCAACAACAAAATGTTAAATGCTTGTTTCATATTAAATTTAATATTACTCAAAATAATCAGCCTCCTCAAAAGCCTTTGCCTTATTGAGGTCTTTATCTGAGAGTACAACGTTTTCGCCCTCTATAGGCCAAGATATACCTACGGTTTCATCATTCCACCTGATACTAGCCTCATGCTGCGGTGCATAGACGTTATCAACCTTATAAGTAAAAACAGCCTCTTCACTGAGCACAAGGAATCCATGGGCAAAGCCACGAGGAATAAAGAACTGGCGCTTATTATCCTCGCTCAATTCCACCATTATATATTTACCGAAAGTCTTGCTGCTCCGGCGCAAATCAACGGCAACATCCAGAACCTTGCCTTTGATAACACGTACCAGCTTAGCTTGTGAGAATTCACCTTTCTGATAATGAAGTCCGCGCAACACACCGAAACTAGACTTAGACTCGTTGTCTTGTATAAATTCCACATGATGACCTATATGCTCATCAAACTCTGCCTGTTTCCATGCCTCGAAGAAATAACCTCGGGCATCATTAAAAACCTTAGGTTGGATAATCCAAACGCCTTCGATTTCTGTTTCTGTATATTCCATTATATACCTTATTTATTTTTTAGGCACAAAGATAATGTTTTTTCTCGGAATGACAAAACAATTAGAACTTTTTATCATTCCGGATAAAATTTTCTTCAAAAACCGTTGGTCTTTTCCGAAAAAATAGCTACCTTTGCAAACGTGAATGAACTAAAAAGACATATAGAGATCCTACTTTTGAGCAACGATTGCGTGATTGTCCCAGAGTTTGGTGGCTTCATGGCTCATCATGTAGATGCACGTTACGATGGCAGAGATAACATGTTTTTGCCACCGCTGAGAACCATTGGCTTTAATCCACAGCTCACAATGAACGATTCTCTGCTCGCACTTTCATACGTAGAAGCATATGACATCAGCTACCCAGAAGCGCTGAACCGTATTGCAGATGAAGTTGCAGAAATCAAACAGACATTGGAGAATACAGGCAGATTCGAACTCAACGATATCGGCACCATCATATTGAATGAAACCGGCAATTATACTTTCGAACCTTGTGAAGCTGGCATCTTAACACCTGAGCTGTATGGTTTAGGCGGTTTCGACATGCTTCCACTCGCACAGATTTCGAATACGGAAGCAGCCGAACATACTACAGTCGTTGAGATGACTGCAGACGAATACAAGCCTGCTCAGCAGAGAGAGAGTTCCGACATTAAGGAAGAGGCAAACATTGTCTCTGCCAACAACTCTGTATTCATCAACGAAGAAGAGGAAGAAGAGAGCTCAAGTACAGAATTTATCAGTATCCGAAAGAGTTGGCTTCGCAATATAGCTGCAGCCTGCATCGCCATCATTGCGTTTTTCACACTTTCTACCCCATTAGGCACTTCTAATGTCCAGAAGAGTCAAATCGACACAGGTATGCTTACCAAGGTAATGCCTAAGGAATTGACACAGCCTGCCCACGAGTTGGTATTAGCTAACAATGTTCAGGCTGCAGAAACCCCTGCCGTCAATACTGGCAAGATGACCCAGGACAACGAAATAACCACCACATCTTCTGCCTATTACAGCATTGTACTGGCTAGCCGCATTACCAAGCGCAATGCTGCCACATACGCAGAATATTTACAGAACAAGGGGTTCAAGGAAGCTCGAGTACTTATCACCGATACCAATGTAAAAGTAATCTACGGTTCGTACAGCACAGAAAATGAGGCATATACAGCTCTCAATCGCTTACACAGCTATGAGGAGTTCACGGATGGCTGGATTACAAAAGTAAAGGAATAATCAAGAAACAAAAGAAATAAAGAAAAAACATATGAAAAGAGTACGCTGCCCGAAATGCGATAATTTCATCACATTCGATGAAACCAAGTATGAAGCAGGTCAAAGCCTCGTCTTCGCTTGCCCAAACTGCAACAAACAGTTTGGAATCCGCATGGGTGTATCCAAACTTCGCGAAACCCGCAAGGAAGAGACTATAGACGAAAATGCCAATGAAAACGGCGTGGGTTCTATCGTAGTTATCGAGAACGTATTCGCATACAAGCAGGTCATTCCACTTCAAATGGGTGATAATGTAATTGGCAGATACATGAAAAACAGTGGCATCAACTGTCCTATTGAGACTGTAGACCCTAGCGTAGACATGAACCACTGCGTCATCAATGTCAGCCGCGACAAAAAAGGACGTTTAAAATACGTTCTCCGCGATGGTCCAAGCTATACAGGAACCTTCGTAGACAATGAGATATTGGGCGACCGTGAACGACGTGTCATCGAAGACGGTACCCTCTTCACCATCGGAGCAACGAGTATCATTCTCAGAACGGCTGATAGCGAAGAAAAATAAAAGAAAAAATAGAAGACAAATATAAAATGAAAGAAAAACCGTCTTTATTATCACCATTCGGGATAATAAAGACGGTTTTTCTGTCCCTTTTACTAACTATCTGCAAGAAATTTCCTTGTTTCCGTAATCTTTTTGCTAATATTTTCTTTAAATTGAAAGAAAATATGTACCTTTGCAACTGAAAATTAGAAACACGTTAGGTTATGGATGTAACAATCGTAAAATACAATGCCGGAAACATCTATTCGGTAGTCAACGCCATGAAGCGTTTAGGGATTGAGCCTATGCTCACCGATGATGCCGAAATACTTCAGAAAGCAGACCGTGTACTCTTCCCGGGACAAGGTCAAGCTCGAGAAGCCATGGATTATCTAAAGGCACACAAACTGGATCAAGTGATAAAAAACTTGAAACAACCCGTCCTGGGCATCTGCGTAGGGCAGCAACTGTTGTGCCGTCACTCGGAGGAAGGCAATGTAGACTGCATCGGCATCTTTGATGTAGATGTAAAGCGTTTTCAACCGCAGAAGCATGAAGACAAAGTGCCAGCTATGGGATGGAATGAGATTTACGATTTGAAAACAGACCTTTATAGGGGATTCGGCAACAGAATTGACGAAACAGACGAAATCATTTCAGATGCCTTATCACATCCCTACTCTTATTTCGTACATAGTTATTATGTACCTCTCTGCGAGGAGACAATCGCCAAGGCAGATTATATTCTTCCCTACAGCGCATCGCTCCACAAAGACAATTTCTTCACTTGCCAATTTCATCCGGAAAAAAGCGGCAAGGTGGGAGAACAGATTATAAAGAACTTCTTAGAGATAAAAGAAATATGATAGAATTAATTCCAGCCATCGACTTGATTAATGGTCAGTGTGTCAGACTTACCAAGGGCGACTACGACCAGAAAAAAGTCTACAATGATAATCCTGCCGAAGTGGCTAAACAATTTGAAAGTCTGGGATTTAAGAGACTTCATGTAGTAGACCTGGACGGTGCCAAATCAAAGCACATCGTGAATGATGCCGTACTGAAAGCCATCACTGCAGAGACAAATCTTGTGGTTGATTTTGGCGGTGGCATCAAGACCGAGGAAGATATAGAGAAGGCTTTTGCCGCTGGGGCAACGATGGTAACAGTGGGTAGTATCGCTGTGACCAATCCCGACCTTTTTATGGAATGGCTGGACAAGTATGGAGCAGACAAACTCATTCTGGGAGCCGATGTAAGAAACGGCAAGATTTCCATCAATGGCTGGAAAGAAGATTCTTCAGAAGACCTTCTTCCATTCCTCAAGAAGTACATTGATAAAGGAGTGCGCTACGTACTCTGCACGGAAATCAGCAAGGATGGAACCTTACAGGGTCCAGCCATCGACCTATATAAAAAGGTTATGGAAACCTACCCTCAGTTGCATCTCATCGCTTCTGGCGGTGTAAGCTGCAATGAAGACATACAGGCTTTGGAAGCCGCTGGCATTCCTGCCGTAGTCTTTGGAAAAGCATTCTACGAGGGTAAAATCAATATTGAAAAGCTGGTTGTTAGTGATTAGTGATTAGCTAGGAGTTAAGTAATCATAAAGTTCAAAGTCCAATGTTCAAAGTTCAAAGTAAAAAAGGCTTGGCAAAACGAATCGTCCCTTGCCTCGATGTCAAGAACGGAGAGACAGTAAAGGGTACCAACTTCGTCAACCTCCGTAGTGCAGGCGATCCAGTAGAACTGGGTAAAGCCTATAGCGATGCCGGAGCCGACGAACTCGTCTTTCTCGACATTACTGCCAGCTTCGAAGAGCGCAAGACCTTTACCGATATGGTGACTCGTGTGGCTGCCGAAATCAACATTCCATTTACTGTGGGCGGTGGCATCAACGAGCTTAAAGACGTTGATCGTCTATTGAATGCAGGAGCCGACAAGGTGAGCATCAACAGTGCAGCCATCCGACATCCTGAACTCATCAATGAGATAGCCAATCATTACGGTTCTCAGGTTTGCGTATGCGCCATTGATGCCCGCCTGGATGCAGATGGATGGCATTGCTACGTGAAGGGAGGCCGAGAACGGGTAGAACTTGGCTTGTTCGACTGGGCAAAGGAAGTAGCCGACCGCGGTGCTGGCGAGATTCTCTTCACCAGTATGGATCATGACGGCGTAAAGCAAGGTTTTGCCAACGAAGCTCTTGCCCGACTGGCCGAAGAGGTAAGTATCCCAATCATCGCATCAGGTGGCGCAGGCAAGATGGAGCATTTCCGTGATGCATTCACATTAGGAAAAGCTGATGCAGCCTTGGCAGCCAGCGTCTTCCACTTTGGCGAAATCGCCATTCCTGACCTCAAGCACTACTTGAGAGAAGAAGGTATCAACGTGAGAATATAAAAAGAAAATAAACAGTTTAAACAAGATACAATGGAAATAGATTTTGAAAAAATGGGTGGACTTGTTCCGGCAATCATCCAGGACGCAGTAACCAAAAACGTCTTGATGCTTGGCTTCATGAACAAGGAAGCATACGATAAAACCATAGAAACAAAGAAGGTAACCTTCTGGAGCCGCTCCAGAAACTGCCTTTGGACAAAAGGCGAGACATCAGGAAATTTCCTCAACCTCGTCAGCATCCAGAACGATTGCGATAACGACACCTTATTGGTAAAGGTACATCCAGACGGACCTACCTGCCACAAGGGTACAGATACTTGCTGGGCAGAAGAGAACACTCTGAATCCGATTCTCTTCCTGTCAGAACTTCAAGACTTCATTGATAAGCGCCATGAAGAGATGCCAGAAGGCAGCTATACAACAAGTCTTTTCAAGAAAGGCGTTAACAAAATGGCGCAAAAGGTTGGAGAAGAAGCAGTTGAGACAATCATCGAAGCCACAAACGGCAATGACGAAAAGCTCATCTACGAAAGTTCAGACCTCCTCTACCATCTCATCGTATTGCTCACCAGCAAGGGCTTGAGAATAGAAGATGTAGTGAAGGAATTACAGATGCGCCACGACCCGGAATGGGATAAGAAACGCCGCATAGCCAAAAGCAAGGGCGAGATGAAATAAACCAATAACAAAGAGAAAAAATTAGGAGATGTTAATAGATTATCAAAATGTAAGCATATACCAAGCCGACAAATGCATCCTCAAGGACATCAATTTCCATATTGATGAAGGCGAGTTTGCTTACCTTATCGGTAAAGTGGGATCTGGTAAGAGTTCTCTTTTAAAGACTCTTTATTGCGAGCTTGATCTAGTAGAAGGCGAAACCGAGAAAGCAGAAATCCTCGGTAGAGACCTCAAGACCATCAAGCGCAAGGAAATACCAGCATTACGCAAAGAACTGGGCATTATCTTCCAGGACTTCCAGTTGCTCCACGACCGCACAGTCCGCAAGAACTTTGAGTTCGTGCTCAAGGCAACTAAATGGAAGGGAAAGAAAGAAATCACCCAGCGCATTGAGGAAGTTCTCAACGAGGTTGGCATGATAGATAAAATCGACAAGATGCCTCATGAACTCTCTGGCGGTGAGCAGCAGCGTGTGGCTATAGCAAGAGCTCTGCTCAACAATCCTAAGATTATCATCGCAGATGAGCCTACGGGCAATCTCGACCCGGAGACTGCCACCAACATTGTGAGTCTGCTGAAAGACATCACCAAACAAGGCACCGCCGTAGTGATGACAACCCACAACATCCCGATGCTTGACAAATTCCCAGGTATCGTATATCGCTGCAAAGACGGAATTTTACGCGACGTAACGAAAGAATACAATCACATCGACCTCACCGAAGATGGCGAGGAGAATTAAATGAAATGTAAATTATAAATTATTAAAATATTACGACTATGAAGGTAATGAAATTCGGAGGTACTTCTGTAGGCTCACCAGAGC
>ERZ1027239.986-NODE-986-length-9866-cov-6.194883_pt1 | contig 9866 bp, 9 predicted proteins | sample MGYA00519476_ERZ1027239 | MGnify/ENA primary metagenome ERZ1027239 (study PRJEB26926, sample SAMN06164636) | human gut metagenome | biome: ENVO:00009003; feature: ENVO:2100002; material: ENVO:00002003 | host: Homo sapiens | place: USA | collected 2012 ... | reverse complement strand
TAGACGCGTTGTTGTCATGGGCAAATGAGATGCAGGCGAAAACCGCGCCGAAATCCGCGTTGGGCAGGGCCATTCACTATCTGCTGGAGCAGTGGCCGCACCTGACAAGGTATCTGGAGGATGGCCGTCTGGAACTGAGCAACAACCGTGCCGAGCGCAGCATAAAGCCATTTGTGATGGGCCGCAAAAACTGGCTCTTCGCCAATACCCCTGGTGGTGCTCAGTCCAGCAGTGTGATCTACAGTCTGATTGAAACGGCGAAAGAGAACCAACTGGATCCGTACCGATACCTGCTCTGGGTCCTGCGAAATGCTCCTGCCCTGAGCCAGGCAGATGCGGCGTGGGCAGAACAGCTCACGCCCGCCAATGCGCCGCAGGAGTGCAAAATACCACAGAAATGAAATCGTGCCATCCCGACTTGTGTCCCGGGATGGCACGATTATTATACGCCTTTAGCTTTGACGGTTACGGAAAACCAGTGGGTTTTCCTGACGAACGCTAACAGTGGCTTAGTTATTATTGATTTAGGACAAACTGACTCATCACAACTGCGCCTGTATAAATGCCCGCTTCATCAAAAAGGTTTTTCGGATTGTGCAGTCCGATTCTCGAGTCCGGATTCTCATTGGCCGTTCCAATCAAAAACTGAACTCCAGGCATTTCTTTCAGGAACACAGCGAAATCGTCTGAGCCTGGCGATGGACGTTCCGGATAAAAAACATGCTCAAGACCGATCGTTTCTTTTGCAGCGAGAACCAAGTTGTCCACAATACCAGAGTCATTCACAAGCACCGGAATTCCGTAAATCACTTTTACTTCCGCTTTTGCCCGCATTGCTTCGCAGCAATGTTGAGCAATCCGTTTGATGGAATCGAGCATCTGTTGGCGATGCGCTTCTCTGAAGGTACGGAGTGTGCCTGTCAAAACGACCTCATCCGGAATGATATTGGGAGCAGTTCCGCCGTGAATTGTACCAAATGAAAGAATAGCTGGGTCAAATGGCACATTCTCCCTTGAGACGATTGTCTGGAGCTGAGTAAGCAGTATTCCTGCAGTTACAATGGGATCCACCGCTCGATACGGGTGTGCCCCATGTCCTCCAATTCCTTTCACCGTGATTTCAATCTGGTCGCTGGATGCATTTGCTGCGCCCTTTATCAGCGCGATACTTCCTGCCGGATAGTCCGGCGAGGTGTGAACGCCCACTATCATATCGCTTTTCGGCAGCAACTTTCCCAGGCCTTTTTGGAGCAAAGTCTCGGCCCCGGTCATCACCTCCTCCGCCGGTTGAAAAACAAGTCTGACGTTGCAGTTCAACTTGTCCCTGCACTCATTGAGCACCATTCCGGTCAGGAGAAGGCACGCAGCATGCAAATCATGTCCGCAAGAATGGCATACGTCGGAATTTTTCGATGCATAAGGCAGTCCTGTCCGCTCCTGCATTGGCAGAGCATCGATGTCTTCACGAAGTGTAATTGTCCTATCCCCATGTCTTCCTTGGATCAGCGCAGATACCCCCGTCTCAGATGAAAGCGGTTCGATCAAAATGCCGTTATTTTTCAAGGTTTCTTTGATCAATGCCGTTGTTGCAAATTCTTGATACGACAGTTCCGGATTCTGATGGATCTGTCTGCGTATTGCAACCGCCTCGCTTAAATGATTGGATGCCAGTCTCATTACATCCATGATTATACTCTCCTTTAATCACAGGGGAGAGCAGCCAACACGCTCTGCTGCTCTCCCATAAGTATGCTTATCAGGAACTCTCCGTCATCATACGGATAATCTCACGATCTGTTTCACGCATACCGACTTTTCCCAATCGACTGATGTTCCGAATTGTGTTTTCAACACCCTTACGCACCAGTCCGTCACCGTCGTAGAATTGTTGTCCTTGCCTGTACATTTCGTACCCTAGGATTCCAGCATCAACTGCCACGGCGATTTTCGCTGCACAAGAGGATTTTGCTCCGTCACAAACGATACCCGAGGTGATTGCCAGCGCATTGACGATCGTATGTGCAACCTCTTCATACCCGCCGCCTTGAAGATAGGCAATCCCCGCTCCAGCGCCTGCTCCGGCGCTGATTGCCCCACAGTACGCGGACAATCTGCCGATGCCGGTCTTTTCATGAAGCGTGACCAGATTTGATACCAGTAATGCGCGGTACAATTTGTCCTGATCTGACTTCAATTCCTTTGCAAATTCGATTACCGGTAAGGAAGCCGTCATACCCTGGTTCCCGCTACCGGAATTGATAACGACCGGCAGCTCGCATCCGTTCATTCTGGCATCCGAGCCTGCCGCAGCACGTGCTTTTGCCCTGTTGCGGATATCATTTCCGTACGTTTTCATAAGCACTTTCCCGATATTGGCGCCGTAATCGTTTTTCAGTCCCTCATCCGCGATCGTACTGTTCAGCGCAATCTGTCGAGCAAGCGGCGCTTCAACATCGGATAACACGCAGCTGTCAGCAAAATCCAGAATATCTTCGATATTCAGCAAAGAATAGTCAGGCATATCCGGGGCAGCAGCGTTTTCAATTGCCTTGCTCTCCAAAACCTGTCCATCTTTCTCAACAAGCACCAAATTTGTGTGTTCGTTGACTGCACGCACTTTTGCATAGGAGTCTCCCTTTGCCGCCGTCACGGTAATGTCAAGCACATAATCCGATTGCGCCGGCTCAACGGTAAGCTTCAGCGATTCCAGATAATCGGGCAGTTTTTCTTTCTGCAAGTCAGAAACATCGGCAATCACTTCGTAAGCGGCAGTTTCGTCTCCGTAAAGCGCGCCGGCTGCAGCAGCAACGGCTATCCCGCGGCGCTTTCCGGTGTTGGGAACAACAACGCTTTTTACATTTTTGATGATATTGCCGCTTGCTTCTATCTGAATAACATCTGGCAGCGTACCAAGCACAGAACGGGCTTTTGCCGCACAATATGCAATGGCAATCGGCTCCGTACAGCCCATAGCGGGCACCAGTTCACGCTCCAGTATTCTTACATAGGTCTGATAAGTCTGGCTGTTGCGTTCCATATATTACACCACTCAGTTTCGCACCACAAGATCTCTTACAACCTGCGGCTTAATTGGGTCGATCGTGATGTCTTCCCCGGTTAGAACGGTTTCACAGGCAAGTCCGGGCTTACCATTCACCTTCACACCGCAACGACCGCAGATCCCATGGCGGCAGGCGCTGTGCGAGTAGAAAGCCAGCGTAGGATCCAGTTTATCCGCGATGTATTCCAGCAGATCCATCACCGTCCATCGGTCTTCAGGCTGAACCTTAACCTCATAGCTCTGATAATAGGGATTCACGTCCCTGCCCGGATAATAACGGTAAATCTTTACATTCATTATTTTTCCTCCTGGTTCTTCATGCCGAGGTCTTCGTTGAGCACATAGTCGCTGTACTCTCTCTTTTCTGCCGGGCGTTTGGGGATGCGCGTAATCTTAGGCTCCTCGACGGTCAGGAAGTCTGTCCCTTCCTTCCACTCCGAAACCAGACGTACCTGCCATTTTTCATTGTTGATCATCGGGTAGTCTTCCCGCAAATGCAACCCGCGGCTCTCCCGCCGCTCCAGTGCCATTTTTGCAGCAACCTTGGAGCAGGTCAAAAGGTTGCGCAGCGCCAACGCCTGCAGCAGTTCACGGTTATAGAGGATGCCCTCCGTGTGTATGGTCAGGTTTTCCATATCTTTCTCCAAGATCTCATAATCATGAACACCCTTGGAGAGTACCTGCTCATTGCGCAGGAGTCGCAGAGTGTTGTCGGAAATCGTCCGCAAGCGCTCTTTCGCCTCGCTGACACCGATCCCTTCCTGGTTCGTGAGAAGCTCTTCCAAGGTGTGGAGCGCGCCTGCCAGCGATTCTTGATCCGTTGCACTCCACTCCAGGCAAGCAGCCTCTGCTGCCGCCACCTCTCCCGCTTTATTGCCCTGGACGATCATCTCGGTCACGGCATCTGCTACACGCATAGCTCCGAACACGCCGCAGCCGACCTCGCCCGCGGCATACAGCCCGGGAACGCACGTGCGCATGTTGGCGTCGATATGAATGCCGCCCACGCTGTACTCACCGCCGAAGCCGACCTCCAGCCGACGATTCTTCTTTGCCAGATCGCGATATGCATAAATATCTTCGCCATGATAGTAACCGTGTCTGTAGAATCCCTCGAAATGCTCTACCACCGCTTCAAACATGGCGTCAATCTCTTCATCGGTGAACCGATTGAAATCAAAGTAGAAGCCACCGTTCTTCGTTGCGCGCTCCGGATCGTTCAGGACACGGCCATAGTAGTACATATCCAGAACCTTGCACATTTCACTGATGGACTCCATCTCTTTCACCTTGTCCGGCACTACGATCAAATCGCCTTTTGCGTCCACCGGATCGTAGTCAAACGCCGCACGGAAAGTGCAAAGCGCAGGAAGAATGGATCCTTTGATTTCATTCGGTTCCAATGCCGTGATCATGAAAAGCATGAATTCCATGTCCGCAAGCTTTGCGCCTGCGCGATAGGCCATCGCCTGTCCGTCGCCCGTTGAATCCGTATTTGCAGTATGCAGGGTGTAGGGCTGGAAGCCGCCGGTACAAAGGATTGTTGCCTTTGCGTCAAATTCAACGAGTTCTCCCGCATACAAATCAATGCCCAAGGCGCCGCTTACACGTTCGCCGCTTTTGAGCAGATCCGTCACGGCAATATCATTGTAGATGGTGATACCTTCCACTTTTTTTACACCGTTCATCAGGGCACGGCCCATACTGCGCCCGGTCACATCCCAGCAAGAGGGCTTATAAAACTCAAACCGTTCACCCAGCTCCTCGCCCCACTGCTTGACCTTGTAAACAATGTCCGCATTCTCTTCCACGAACTGCTCCACCATTTCCTGGTCACTAATGTTGAAACCATCGTTCACAATGGATTTAAATAGCTCGTCCTTTGTAAAGGTGGGATCAGCACCCGGGATATGATAAACACTGGCAGCGCTTTCACCATCCATCCCATAGGAACCGCCGATCATAATGGTGTTGCCACTGTTTGCGGTTTTCCCCTTGCAGACCATCGCCACAGTTGCGCCGCCTTTTGCTGCAGCGATTGCCGCTGTGCATGCAGCTCCGCCACCGCCGATTACCAATACGTCCGTGCGGACTTTCCTAGATACTTGCAACATATCATTCTCCTTATGTAATGTCTCTTAAATCACATCGAAATTCTCGTCCAGATATTCAACCAGAACATCCGCCATTTCGCGGCCATACTCTTCTGCAAATCGGCTGAGAACTTGCGCGGATATCTCACGCCCTTTCGAGCCAAAAATTGCAGTTACAATAGTGCTGAAGGTCTTATAAACATGACCGCAGTGATAGTCAAAGGTTCGCAGATACTCTTTATGCTTCTGTGGAATCTTCCCCTCCTCAAAATTCGCATTTCGTGCAATCTGGATGCAGTAGCCGCATTCATGCATACTCTGCGGTACTTCGTACACAAGATAGGGGTTGAATCCTCGAACCACCGAATTGTCCAGATGCGTGCAGTAAACAGTTCCTGCGTGCTGCATATTCATTGCAGCAAACTGCGCAGCCCAGGGGCACATGGTAACATGCTCGGTAAAGTCTGGCGCATATTCCGTTACGTAGCCCTGATTGTCAACCCCTTTGTCTTTGACTGTCTGCGTGTTCACCCACTCCCCATAGCCACGGTAGGTTTTGAAGGTAAGCGGCTGTCCGTCGCGGATAGCCCGTTGCGCCATGCGCGAGCCACGTTGCTCAGCATAACGCTGTGTACAGTGGATAAATGCTGCTTCGCCGCGTTCTCCAAAGTGTTCCGTAAGCAGCTGATAGAAAACAGCTGATATAAATGCATGATGCATTTCAGTAAATTCTGTCATTTTCTTCTCCATTCCGCGATCGTTTCGGCAGCGGGTACAGGACTATCCGTCCTGCTGCCGATCGACACGCATTGATTATTCGATTGGGCTTTCCACCCTTTTATAGTCCACTCGGTAGGTCGGCTTTCCATCTCGGATATAGATTCTCTGGACTCTACGGGTAAACGGGCAGGTGATCTCCGGTTCGTCGGCTTGGATAAGACCGCTGTGTTCACATACCTCAATCTCTTCCTTGCCCGGTCTTCCGACCAAGACGACCTCATCGCTGACCTTTACCTCGTCCGGCACTTCCCAACCCGCAGCGGAACCCGTCTGCGTAAGCTGCTTTTCAATAGAGAGCCGCACGTTTAGCGCTTCATTTATGCTGCACACGCCCAGCCGGTCGTCCGGGTAATCATTTACAACTGCCGCAATATCCGCATCGTCCAAACCGTAGCCACCTGCTTTCGCGATCAGCATTACCCTCGTGGTTTTCAGAATCTAATCATGCACTTTTTTGTAGTTTCTACAAAAAGCGTCTGAATCTATCCCTAACCACGTGCAACGATTAAACGGTCTTTGATCTTCCGACAGTTGCTGCTGCACACCCATCCTATTCTCCCAATTCAGGATAGAACTCCTTGCCTTCGATTTCTTCCGGCGTCTTCAACAGGTCGAACTGGATAGTCACCAGTGCGGCCACCGCCAGGGCGTACAGGTAAAAAGCCCACTTCATCATAGAGAACGGATTGGTAAGGCCGCCGAAGGACATAGCTGTCAGCACATTCAGGCCAATCGGAGACAGACCCGGGATGATACAGGCAAAAATATCAAGCAGGGAGGCAAAGCGCCGAGGGGCAATCTTAAAACGCTTTGCAATGGGTTTAAGGACATCCGTACTGATCATGATGCAAATGGTATTGTTGCCGATGCAGATATCGATCAGGCAAACAAAGGCAACAATAAAATACTGCGCACCCTTGCGGGTCTTCACATTCTTATTGGCAAGCGAGATGATCCAGTCGATACCGCCCATACTTTGCACGCGCCCCACAATGCCCTTAAGCACGATGGCCATCAGGCAGATGGAATACATACCGCTGATACCGGAGGCCATGCTGCCGCACAGGCTAAAGAAGGTCATTCCGCCGGTAAAGAATCCGATCAGCGCAGAGAGCAGAATTCCGGAGCCCAGCACATAGATAACGTTCATGCCGGCGATTGCCAGCGAAAGGACAACCAGGTACGGGAGAATCTTCACAAGTGTAAAGTCATAAGTTGTACCTGCTGCCATTGTCCCGTTGCCGCCCAGAATGGCATACATGATAACAGCAAAAACTGCAGCAGGAATCGCAATCTTAAAATTCATGCGAAACTTATCCTTCATCTCGCAGCCGGCGCCCTGCGTGGCGGCAATGGTGGTATCGGAAATAAAGGAAAGGTTGTCGCCAAACATGGCACCGCCCAACACGGCACAAAGAACCATAGTCATATTATAACCGCCCACTTCGGCAAAGCCAACCGCGATCGGCGCCACCGCGCTAAGCGTACCATAGCTGGTACCCATGGAAATAGAGATCAAACAGGAAATGATAAACAGGCCGGGAACAATGAAGCTGTGCGGCACGATGGTCATGCCAAGTCCAACCACTGAATCCACGCCACCCATGGTGCGGCTCACGGCAGAGAAGATTCCCGCGAGGATGAAGATAAAGCACATCTGCAGAACGCCCGGATTGGCCGCATTATCCATGAAATCCGAAACTTTTTCTGAGAATGCGCCGCCGCCCATCAGCAGTGCACATGCAATAGCGAATATCAGTGCCGCTTCACGAGGTACAAAGCTAAAGGGACTTGCTTCACCGCGAAAATAGAAAAACATTCCGAATCCGAGGTAGAGCACAAGGAACACTATCAGGGGCATAAACGCGAGCGCACCATAGTTTTTCTTTGCTATGGCTTTGTTTTGACTTGACATGAATTATCCCTCCTGTATTCGACGACAATTATTTTATTTCTGCCGCCTTTTATTTTGCATTTCTTAATGCAATTATATTGTACCATTTGATTTTTCCAACGTGTTAATATATAATTCCGATAACCGCTATCGCTTGGGTAGAATGTGATTCAGAAGGGAGCGTTGGTTCATGACGCTTAATCAGCTCCAATACGTCGTCGAAGTCGCAAAGACCGGTTCCATCAACAGCGCTGCAGGAAATTTGTTTGTGTCACAGTCCGTTCTTTCCACGGCGATCAGCAACCTTGAAAACGAGGTGGGACATGCCATATTCACGCGGAGCAATCGTGGCGTGGTTCTGACTTCATTTGGGCGCACCTTTGTCTCCTACCTCTCGTCCATTCAAGATCAGCTGCAGCAGTTGAATCATCTGATCAATTATGGGACGAAGGAAACGGCACTCAACTTATCAATTGCCAGTTCCGGTTACTATTTTTTGGATAAAATCTGTGCAAAAATCTATCAGAAATATCGTGATAACGCTATCCGCATTGAAATCATTGAAGACCATATCAATAACATAGCCGATATGGTTGCTAATCAGAGTGCCGACATCGGAATTGTCAGCCTTTGGACTTGCTACAAAAAGATGATCCTCAGTCAAATCCACGCTAAGAGGCTAGAATACCATACGATAGCGACGATGGATATCGCCGTCACGGTCGGATCGAAAAATGCCCTGTATCATTCAGATAATAATACACTGACGGCTGAAGATCTCAGACCATACCCTTCAATTTTGTACACCTATAATGATACCGGCCCATACTCTGATATATATGGCAAACTGAGCCTAAAAGGTTCCGGCAGCCGGATTGTCACTTCATCTCGCTCCGTTATCTACGAGACATTGCACAACACTGATGCCTTCTACCTGAACTCGTTCTATCCGTTTGATACACTGGATACCAATGGAGCCTCTGTATACTCCGATCTCCGAACTTTTCTCCTTCGCGACTGCCCCATCCACTCCGAAATCGCATGGATCAAGCGGGATGACAGTGATTTATCTGAACCTGCGTTGGAGCTTATCACGCAGATGAAGCACTACTTTACATGCGGCAATGAATAACTCCCAGATTACGCATAAAAAGGCGTCGTTATAAAATAATTACCCAATGACTGCTGTAACTGGTAAACACGGAAATTTAGGGAGTGATAGCTGGAGGATGGCCGCCTGGAACTGAGCAACAACCGTGCCGAGCGCAGCATTAAGCTATTTGTGATAGGCAGAAAGAAGTGGTTCTTCGCCAATACGTCCGGTGGGGCGCAGGCCAGCGCCCCGGATGAATACAGGATACCGAAAGATTGAAAACGCTGGCTCAGCAGAATGAGCCAGCGTTTTTTATGCGCCGTAAGCTTTGACGGTTACCCCCTTGCCTTGCTTTTTTGTCGCCGCGTGCGGGCGGTTCGCTTCGGGTGCTGAGCGGTCAGGTTGATTCTTGACCGCTCTTCCGATTCCAACGGCTGCATCTTTTAGCTTTTACAAAATCCTTTTGCTGGTCATACCATTCTGCCACAAATGAGCCGACCATCGTTGTAATAGCAAGGACTTGAAAGTCCTCGCTATTAGCATACATCGTCATGCAGATTGTTCTTCTCGATAATGAGCTGGATCAGCTCATAGGTGGCAACAAAGGTGAGAATCAGACCGGCAATCGGCAGTATCACCGTTTCAGAAAGCTGCCGGATCAGGGAGAATACCCCGGCGTTCCATGCCGCCGGGGTGGTTCCCACTTGCACCGCAATCTCTCCGACACGGGAATTGACCGTATCAAAAAGCCCTGTGAGGTTGCCCATGATCCCCTCAATCAGCAGCTCTTTTAGCCAGTCTGTCAGCCAGTCGGTGAGAAATCCCATGCTTTACGCCCTTAAAACAGGGTGGACAGCAGAGGGATCAGGGTCGTACCCAGCACGATGATGCCGCCGCCCGCCATGAGCTGTTTTATCCCCAATTAGGTGTAAAACTCTGCTCGAT
>ERZ1027239.985-NODE-985-length-9868-cov-10.777132_pt1 | contig 9868 bp, 10 predicted proteins | sample MGYA00519476_ERZ1027239 | MGnify/ENA primary metagenome ERZ1027239 (study PRJEB26926, sample SAMN06164636) | human gut metagenome | biome: ENVO:00009003; feature: ENVO:2100002; material: ENVO:00002003 | host: Homo sapiens | place: USA | collected 2012 ... | reverse complement strand
AAGTAGAAGGAACCTTGAAGTTCCTGGAGACATACGTATAAATTTAAAGGTAAAAAGGCTCGCAAGTTTTATTGCCTTGCGAACCTTTTTATTAAACTAGAGTATCTCTGCCAAAACTCAACTTTGAATAATAAAGGAGAAACGAACATGGACAAAGGACAATTTCTATTATATCAAACTCCCGATGGAGAATCAAAGATAGAGGTAAAGTTGCAAGACGATACCGTTTGGCTGTCACTCGACCAAATGGCAGAGCTTTTCCAACGCAACAAATCGACCATTTCCAGACACATTAAGAATGTACTGGAAGAGGGGGAATTGTTAGCGGATTCAACTATTGCAAATTTTGCAACAGTTCAAAATGAAGGAAAACGCCATGTAGAGAGACTGATTACTTATTACAACCTCGACATGATTATCAGCGTAGGCTATCGTGTTCATTCTTATCGCGGTGTACAATTCCGAATTTGGGCAACCAAGGTGCTAAAGGACTATATCGTGAAGGGGTTTGCCTTAAACGACGACTTATTGAAACGTGCAGGCGGCGGTAACTATTTCGATGAACTTCTAGCAAGAATTAGGGACATCCGTTCTAGTGAAAAGGTATTCTATCGCAAGATACTGGAAATCTATGCGCTCAGTATCGACTATGACCCTCGTGTGGAAATGACCCAAAAGTTCTTCAAGACGGTACAAAACAAAATGCACTATTCTGTACATGGGCATACCGCAGCGGAAATCATCTATGAACGTGCAGATGCCCAAAAAGATTTCATGGGACTCACCACTTGGTCAGGTGCTATGCCTACAAAGCCAGAAGCCGAGATTGCGAAGAATTATCTCACACAAGACGAGATTAAATCGCTGAATCGCATCGTGAGTCTCTATCTTGACTTTGCAGAAATGCAGGCAGAAGAGCATCGCCCAATGTATATGAAGGACTGGATTAACATACTAGACGACTTTCTCCGTATCTCTCGAAAAGACATACTTACCCATGCAGGTAAGATAACACAAATTATAAAACAAATTCACCTTATATAATAATGCATGCGAGATAAAAAGTACATCTACATGCATAGAAGTTTGTATTTTACCTTCATTTTCAAAAATTCTCCGTATTTTTTTGGTTATTTCGGTAACTTTTATTATTTTTGCAGTACTGTTTCGTACTTACTGTATGATATGACAGCAAACAGCCCTATACAGAAGTCGCTTAAAAGAGAGACACTTTGTTGAGGGCAAACATAAAAAAGCGTTATTGCGCTTGGTTTTTGACCTTTGGAACTTAGGACACTCCAAATCTCACGTCAAAGAACCATGCAACGATGATGCCTATGGGTATGTATATATGTACCTTCCATTAGACAGCTCCCAAAGAGCTGTCTATATGGGAGTGTACCTACACATATCGGCGTGGGGTCTCGTTGCTTGTTCTGACGTGAAAGGCAAGTCCTAAGGCCTCAAAGGTGGAGCGAGCAACAGTAGGCTTCACGCTTTTTCGTGCATATTGGCACATAACCTAATTATAACCGTCTGAATTGGAGCCATAGGACATATTGTTGTAACTATGTATTCAAAAGAATTAGAAGAGCTTATTGACAGCGTACTCGCTGATGGTGTAGTAACAGACCAAGAACGTGCCGTACTTCGCAAGCGAGCACTCGCTTGTGGAGAGGATCCAGATGAGGTCATGATAGTGGTAGATGGTCGCCTTGCTAAAATGAAGAAGTCAGCAAGTCCTGCAATTCCAGCTACCGAAAAGCGTGGAAACATCGTGAAGTGCCCTAATTGCGGAGCTCCGATTGAGGCTGGTGCGGTAAAATGCAAGGAGTGTGGCTATGTCTTTACCAATGTAAAGGCTAATAACACCGCCAAAGAGTTTGCCATCATGTTGGAACAGAGAATTCAAAAAGTTAGCAATGATTACGATAAGACAAACATCAACAAAGTCAATGAATTCATCAAGAATTTTCCTCTGCCAACTGGAAAGGAAGATATGTTAGAGTTCATTGCAAGTCTTGATGCTAGACGCCGCAGTAAGTCTAACTATCAAGAAGCATACAATGCAAAATATCAAGAATGTGTTACAAAAGCAAAGACCTTGTTCGCTGGGGATGCTGATTTTACATCTTTGCTTGCCCAAACAGAAAAAGGTTACCGCGCCCATACCTTAATTGCTTCAATTATTGAACATAAAAAAATCATTTTTATTGTTATTGTTGTAGTCTTGCTATTGAAAGGTTGTATTTCTTTCTTTACATTATTGGACAATCCTTCTGGTTGGAATAAAGTTTCTGATGCAATAAAAGAGCAAAATACAACAGAAGTAATCAATCTTATCGGAGAGAAAGACGAAGACGTTATAGAAAAACATAAAAACGAAGTTCAAGTCTATATTCAGCGTCTTATTAATGAAGGCAAAATAAAAGAGGCAAAAGAACTTGGCGATGCAGTAAAACTTGCAGCACCGAATACGTATATCACTAAACCTCTATATGATTATTACCTTAACCAAGGTGATGCTACTAATGCTGAGAAATATGATGCGCCGCTCGACGTCACTAATAGTGATGCAAGTTCCGAGAGTGACATGAGTTCTGGGGATGGCGACATGTCAGAGTAATGATAAATTTGTTAAACAATGAAGAAATTAGCAAATATTGATATAGGTTTGTATGGCGAATATTATGTTTGCGCACAAATGCATTTGAAAGGTTGGACTGCAAGTATGACCTTGAAGAATTATCCTGGCATAGACATCCTAGGGTATAATCCTACAGAAAATAAAAGAACGGAGATACAAGTTAAAACAGGTCAAAACAAGTATACTGTCTTGACAGGGTTAAACACCGACAATTTCAACAAATCAATCGGTAGCATTACTCAACCTTATGTCTTTGTTCATTTACTAGATGACGACAACATAGAATGTTACATCCTTACCTCGGCTAATTTTGTAAGCTTATCAAAAAGTGTCTATTCAAAAATGAGCACGGTCACCCAAGGAAAAACTGCACCAATCAAGTTTAAATGGTCAGACTTACAACAATATAAAAATAAATGGAATAATTTGTGGTAGACAATGGGATTCTTTAGTAAAATACTTGGCGGTAACGATAGTCAGACTATCGTCCGCTGCGATGAGGCGGAGTTCCTCATCTGGAAATATCAAGGAGGTGCCGTAAAGAGCGGCACTTCCATCATCGTAAAAGATGGCGAGGTGGCCGCCCTTATCGGTTCCACCCAAACTACGATAGAAGGACCGGCTAACACGACAGCCAGCGAAGACCTCAGCGAGGTGTTTTTCATCAACCTTGCTGGCAGTAACGTAGTACGCTTTGCCGTTCCATACTTTGGCGTTAACGACCCACGTTATCCAGATCTCAATGTACCTGTGGCTGTACGTGGTTCTATCAATTTCAATATAGAAGACTACAAAGGATTCATTCGGATGCATCGACTTGTAGGCTTTGACATGGAAGCATTTCAGAAGAAGATAAAGGATGCTGTAATAAAATATGTAAAGTCTGTGGTAAGCAACATCCCAACAGACCACAGCATCCCTGTCGTACAGATGGAAAAGAAGATACTGGAGATTGGAGAGATTCTGAATCAGTATCTCAAACAGAGACTGGCTATAGATTTCGCTATCAACGTGCGTGCTGTAGACCTCAATGCCATCGAGTATGATGCAGATGACGAAAGCTACAAGCAACTCCGTGCATTAACCCAGGGACAAGCTGCAGAGATGTCTCAGACCCAGCATAAGATAAACATGGACCAGATGAAAGCTCAGTCACAGCTCAACATCGATGCCATGCGAGAGACCCAAAAGCAGGACCTATACAACCGTGGTGCAAACCTCGACATGGATAGACAGATGCGTGCCCAGGACATCAAAGACCGAGGTGAGAAGATGCGCATCCAGCGCGATCTTGGTGAAAAGGCTTACAATGCTCAAATCGATGAGATGCAGAAAAGCGGCAGAATGGCAATGGGTGGCATGCCTAACATGGGACAACCTGTAGGAGGCTTTAATCCTTCGGGAATCAATGGCATTGGCGGACCTAAACCTGCCACACAAATCGGTCAACCTTCTGGCATCAACATGGGTGGTGGCATCAACTCAGGCACCCCTACTCCTCCACCTGCCCCACAAGTCCCACCACAGATACCACAGGTGAGCATCTATGTAGCCATCGGTGGTCAGACACAAGGACCATTCGACTACAATATGCTGAAAGAAATGGTGAGAACAGGAGGACTTACCGCACAGACTTTGGTGTGGAAGGAAGGTATCAACTGGACACCTGCAATTCAAGTTCCAGAGGTAGCATCCATCTTGAATGCTCCCCAAACACCACCTCCACCAACATCGGCCGTACCTCCTACCCCACCAACACCTCCAGGAGTACCACCAACGCTATAAACATACAAGGATATGAATAGCTATTTATCAGATTTAGAAAACATAATCATCAATGCTCAAAGCGGGGGACAATCATTGTCCTTCGCCTTGAAGCCTTGCGCTACCGAAAAAAGCGTCTTTGACAAAGAGGTCACCATAACACCATTGTGGCTTATCCGAAAACAAGAAGCAGAGCGAAAGGCTAAGGAAGAGACCGAACGCACAAGACTTCAACAGGAAGCCGAACGTAAAGCCAAAGAACTTGCAGAAGAAAGAATAAGACGAGGAACCGCAGAACCTGTAGACCTCGGATTGTCTGTACTCTGGGCTTCCCACAACATAGGTGCTCGCAGCAGTGAGCAACCAGGTGTTTATGCTGCATGGACAAGCAAGAAAGAAGCTATCAATATGTGGGGGGAAGATTGGAGACTTCCTACCCAACAGGAAATGACCGAACTGATGCAGAATTGCCAATGGACATGGACAGTAATCAATGGTATGCCAGGATTCCAAATAGTGGCAGCCAACGGCAACAACATATTTCTACCAGCTGGTGGTTCGTGTGTTGCTCAGCAATATGATTCTTATGGAATGGCTGGACGCTATTGGAGCGACACTTCGGATACACAATATGCCGACCGTGCCATGTATTTGGAGTTTAGCCAATATACAGGAAACCTGTATAGCATAGCCAAGGCTATGCAAATGGTCATACGACCAGTAAAGAACAGATAACGAAAGACCCAATGGAGACATTAAATTACATACAAGCTTTGATGGGAGCTTATGCTCTTGACCTCTCAAGCATTGATACTGAAAATGAGGCGGAATATAACGAGCGTGCCAAAGCCGTTAGAGTACGCACTGTTTCCTTATTTAATGCTATGCGTGATTCTGCCCCAGAACTTCTGCAATACAACTTTGCTGATAGTATGTCGGACGAAGAGGTAAGAAGAACCATCAATCGAATAGCATTAGATGCCAATAAACGATATACCGCCCCTATCATTCCAGACAATATCGCTGCCATTGATTATATCAATGGAGAACCATTTGTTACTCCAACTTATGTAAAGTGGCAGAACGACGGATATAGAAAGCAAAACTTTGTCATCAACTATAACGGCGAACTACAGTCTGTTGCTAAAAGACAACTGACCGCACTGATGCAGAATATGCTGCTATGCTTCGCTCCTGGGAAAATCAGATTCAACATCTTCGACCAGATGATGAGTGGCATGGCAGACTTTGTTACAGTTGGCTACGATGAAACAGTCTATAATGGTAATGTCATTATGGACGAAGCTGCCGCACGAGATTGCATCAAGCGTCTAAGAGAACGTATGCAGATGGTGATGGGCAAATATGGTGACATCGCAAGGTATAACGAAAAGCACCAAGAAATCGTCATGCCATACGAAGTTGTCGTATTGAACGACTATCCTGCACGCTATGAAAATGTGACTGCAGAACTACAACCTCTGTTTGAGAATGGAGCAAAGGGCGGCATCTACTTTATTGTGATGCACAACTCTGATGCTCCGAAATTAAAAGAGGATGCAGTAGACATTCTCACCAGTGAAACTGTAACAAATATCAGTTTACAGACTCTCAGTGGAATTCGAAACAACCTGATGGTAAACCACACTCCTATCGCCGAGCATCCTGCACTGGCAGATGCATTTCGTGTTGATTTCAACAAACGTATCAACGAAAAGGGGACACGACAGGTGCTAAAGGCAGACTATGCCTCTATATCTCATAGCGAATATACGGATGTAACATCAGAAATCAGCATAACCGTAGGACTCGACACAGAAGACAAACATCCTGTTACCTTGCGATTCAACTCTGGTGACTATATCCATGGATTCATTCTTGGACAGTCAGGTTCTGGTAAGTCTGTCTTACTGAACAACATCATCAGTGCCGCCATACTGAAATATGCACCAGAGGACTTGATGCTCTACTTGATGGACTTCAAGGGAGTAGAATTCAACCGCTATCGTGGTGTAAAGCATGTAAAGGCGTTACTGGTTGACAATTCTGACCCTCAGATAACTTTAGAAGTTCTACGAGAGTTGCAGCAAGAGAACAAAAGACGTGTAAAACTATGGCGAGACAATGCAGTCAATAACATCGATGGTTACAACAAGAAAAATCCGACATCCAGACTTCCACAGATTCTGTTTGTGGCAGACGAATGCCAAGTGATGTTTGCCAAGCCAACATCCAATTCCTATGGAATGGCTATCCAAAGAGAAATCTCCGAGATTCTCAATGTCATCGCCACACAAGGACGTAGCCAAGGTATCCACATGCTTCTTGCGACCCAACAACTCGACGAGACAGATATATCTGGACAAATATTGAAGAACCTCACAGAATGTTTCTTGCTGATGAGTGCAGCATCCGACTCAAACAAACTTGTCCCTGACAGTGATAAGCTAACCAACAAGCAACCAACAGGTCAAGCCTGCTATTACCACAAGCGTGAGTTGCAGAGCAAGGTACAAACCTTCTATGCCACAGACGAAGAACTCGCCGATTCCATAGAGAAAGCTCGCGAGAAATCAACTACCAAGCAAAGCAATGGAGAGGCATATTTCAGTGGTTCTTCTATCTATCACCTGCAAACAGAAGATTTGCAGTCTGCCAAGACACAGAGTTATGGCGCACCAGTTGCAACCATAGGTCGCAGCATCGGTCTCAACCAGCAAAGCACAGCTATCACACTGACACAAGACTTCAGCGAGAACATCATTGTTTGGGGTGCAAATCGCCAGGAGCAAGCTACCGCTACAGCCATCAATGCGCTCGTATCCCTCATGGCATATTATGAGCAGTCCAACACACCTTGCAATTTCATCGTATTAGATTGCACCAACAATCCCATGTCACAATGCAAGCCATTGCTGGCAGAACTCGAAAAGCGAGCATATTGCAAGATAATCCAGCAGTCGGAAGGAGGCAAGTATCTGAAAATGATAGCAGACGACATCTACCACGACACGGCACCCAATTTGATTCTCACCATTCTTGGACAAGATCGTTTCAGTGAAATGAAGAGAAACAGCTTGCTGGTGGAAGAAAAGAAAGCCACGGAGATTAAACCGGCTGTAGGCAGCTTGGAAATGCTTTCTTTCGACCCATTACCTGATTTGGGAGCAAACAACATAACTGATGGAAGCAAGGTCAAGAAATACCAAGAGGCACTGAAGTACATCTTAGACGAAGGACCGAAGCATCATGTTCACGTGTTGATGCAAGTAGACAAGCCTGGCAACATTCTCTTCGATGAGTTCGGAAAAGAGGCAATTGGATTGTTCAAACATAGAGTTATCCTAAAGAGTGAAAACAAGCATCTTGCACCACTCCGCTTCGGGGAAGACATCGACGTACAGTCATTGAGCGATGACAATGAGCACTTACGTGCCTACTATTATCCAGATGGCGAACAACCGATGCTCTTCACACCATTCCTCTTACCTGACGCACAGTATCTATTCAATGCAATATTAATCAATTAAAATACAAGAAATTATGGCAAATGACAGTTCTATGCTCAACATTGACATGGTTGACCAATTCGGTAAGAACATCGCCAACGTGAGCGCACAAACATTAGAGATTTTCTCCCGACTGGGACAGCAGCTCCAAACTATAAACAGTGTATGGAATGATGACAACTACGACAACTTCCAAGACAACTTCGAACACAACATCATGAAGAAAATCCAGGAAGTATCTGCCGAGATGGAATTATTTTCCGACTACATCAAAAAGCAATGTGAGATACAGCGAATGTATAAGGCGAACAAATATCGTTAACCATACAAATAAGACAAGACATGTTTTGGTTTTTAATAGGTTTCATTATAATCATTCTTGGAGGCTTTATCATTATTAGTCTCCTCCAAATTGTCTTTATGATTATAGGCTGGATCATCCAAGCCATATTTAGCCTCTTCGAATAAAGGCTAGAAGTCTTTGAAACAAGCATCAGAAGTCGGTTGAAGAAGCAATATGTGTCGTTGACAATATAGCCAGGGCGGACGCATCAAAATGCGTTCGCCCTGATTCAGTTAACATCTACCGATATTAGCAATCTTCCTCATATCAATTTTCCAAATACTTTTCTACATCCGCCTGAATCTTCTGGAATTCCGGTGAGAACTGGTAAAAGGTGTTTTTCTTCATCATCATTTTTACCTTGCCCAAACTATTCTCATAGCATGCCATTTCGGTGCGGGCCTGCTCGGAATGGATGGCACGGTCGCGGATTTCGTTCTCCCTATCATTGCGCAAAGCATCGCAAACACTCTGGACGATGGGACTTACTACCAGGTCGAAGAGATGATGACCCTGTATATATAAATAGGTATTGCTCTCGTTTACACCCAGATTGTTGAGGTAAAGAGCCATTTCATCCAACTCATCCTTAAACTTCTTGAAGCGGCGCTCCAGCTGGAACAGCTTTGCCCGCACCTTCTTTCCCAAATAATCTATCGCCCATTTAGGATCCTGGATTCGGACAGAAGGCAACATGATGACCTTATCAAACTCCGCCATATCAAAATGCATCGACATCTTGCGATGACGCACATAAAACAGCATGTGCCATAAGAAAAGAGGCCAGATGGTACGGGAATAGGACTCAAGGAAACGCTCGAAATCGAAGATGCGACGGTCGTTGAGCGTCACCATTACACAGGTTTCATGCAATCCTCTGGCATAACATTGGAAGTTTTCAATGGCATAAGCATAGGTATGGAAGATGAAAGGATTCTCCAACATCTGCTGGGATGACTCGGTTGAGCCCTGACGCAAATAATCGTAATCGGCATCTACACAGGCTATCATATCTCTACCGACACCCTTCAGCATGCTGGAGATAGCAGCCTTCTTGCCTCTGTCTAAATGCTGGTTACGGGTAGGAAGCATGATATCAAAATAGCGTTTTTCATTCTCAAACTTTCCAAGTACAGAACGCCAGAAGAAGACATCATCGTAGCTCTCGACGTAAGCCACAATCTTGCGCCGAGCCTTCTTCGAAGTCATCTTATTGGCTGCCTCGAAGAACTGGGAATTGATATTATCAGTTAACCGTTTAGCCATAATACTTCTTTTTCACTTATATCGTGATGTCGCTCACATCCGTCACCCTATCGGTCCATCCGTCCATCACCACGGCAGGACTGTGGGTAGTCATGATGATCTGGATGTTCGGATTGAGTTTCAGTACCAGACCGATGAGCTGCTTCTGCCATTCGAAGTGAAGGCTGATTTCCGGCTCATCCATAAAGAGGACATAAGATTGGTTGTCCTCCACCAGCACGGTAAGGAGGATGGCGAGAATCTGCTTCTCACCAGCCGAGAGCTGATAAGGCGAGAGCTGCTCACCTATCTGGTTGAAGCGGATTTCGTTGGCAGTACGGATGATGGTCTTGCCGGTAT
>ERZ1027239.973-NODE-973-length-9914-cov-5.016533_pt1 | contig 9914 bp, 10 predicted proteins | sample MGYA00519476_ERZ1027239 | MGnify/ENA primary metagenome ERZ1027239 (study PRJEB26926, sample SAMN06164636) | human gut metagenome | biome: ENVO:00009003; feature: ENVO:2100002; material: ENVO:00002003 | host: Homo sapiens | place: USA | collected 2012 ... | reverse complement strand
TCTACACAAGGCTATTCGTCGGCAGCGTCAGATGTGTATAAGAGACAGCTTCTATTCCATTGCAAGCTCTTCCGCGGTCGACTATCCGGCCATGGCCGCCTCGCTCAAAACGCTCACGCTCTTCCGCGGGTCGGACACGGGCTACGGTGAGGGCTTTGACCTCGAAAAGGCCCCCACGCGCATGGAGGCGCTCATTATGCTCATTCGTCTTCTCGGCGAGGAGAGCGAGGCGCTGACCTGCACGGCCTACCAGCCCTTTACCGACGTGCCCGACTGGGCGCTGCCCTACGCGGCCTACGCCTACTCCAAAGGCTACACCAACGGCGTCGGCCCAACGACATTCGGCACGACGATGAGTGCATCGGCGGAGATGTACACAGAATTTCTGCTGCGCGCACTGCGCTACAGCTCCACCGCGCAGTCTGATATCTCCAACGCGCCCGAGCGCGCGTACTTTGCGGGCGTCCTGACCGCGGGCGAGGGGAGCGCTTTGCGCGCCTCCGCGTTCCTGCGCGCCGACGTCGTATACCTCTCTTACTACGCACTCGAAACGAACGTCAGCGGCGGCAGCAAGCTGAGCGACACGCTCATCGCGCGTGGTGTCTTCTCCGACGCGGCCTACCGCGCTTCCCGCGCGATGGTAAATTCTGCGCGCATCGGCTGACACCTTTTCCATTTCCCACCATACTATGGATTGAGACCGCCGCGCGGGCGGTTTCAATCTTCATAGGGGGTTCGTTTTATGTGCAATAATAACTGTGGTTTTGGCGGCGGCTGCTGCCTGTGGATCCTGATCCTCATCATCCTGATCTTCGCCTGCGGCGGTGGCTGCGGCTACAACAATGGCTGTGGCTGCAACAATGGCTGTGGCTGCAATAACGGCTGCGGCTGCTAAACCTGCATAAGAAGGGGGCTGTGCGAAAGCACGGCCCTCTTTTTTTCTTTCTGCGCACAGCGCAGTGGGGATGGCAGCGCCGGTGGCGCTGCACGGATAAAGGGGGATACTCTCTTTCTCGAAAGAGAGTATCCCCCTTTGCAACCCCCGAGAGAAAGAACGAGGGGCCTTGCCCCTCGACCCCGCACATTGGCAGATCGGCACTTGAAGAGCTGCGCGGCCTGCGGAATCGGGTGCGGTGTACGTGGCTTCGCCACGAATCTTCTGCTATTCGTTGCCGATATCAACCGCGCCCTACTCCGTGGGGCGCGAGTGACGGTAGTACGGCGACGGACTGCCTACGGGGGCGGCATTGCTGCGCTCGCCGCATAACGACAAAAACGGCCGCGTCAGCGGTCGTTTTCTTCTTTGATCTCGCCTTGTTCTGCCTCGATGTCATTGATATGCTTGAGCAAAACGTATTCGATGTAATTTGTCATGGAGCGATGTTCTCTTGTGGCCAGCACGCCGATTTTGTCAAACACTTCGTCGGATAAACGAAGTGTAAATACCCGTTTGTTCGTTGCCATACACAGCCTCCTGCTTGATCTTTAGCTTATTGTATGGTTTTCGTTCAGAAAAGTATGCAGTCTGTTGACTTCTAAGTGATATCACTTTACAATAAGAGAACATTAAAAGAAAGGTGATGGACAACATGGCAAATTACGACAAAATGTATTCTTTGCTATTCAATGCAATCACAGACGCACTGGAAAAGCTGGAAAAACAGAATTTGGGTGATGCCAAAGATATTCTCATCTCCGCCCAGCAAAAAGCAGAAGAAATCTATATCACAGCAGAGAACTAAAAAAGGAGCAGCCCTGAGCGCGGCGAGCGCAGCAATGCCGTGCCGTCAGAAGCAACAGCGGGGTGGATAATCCAAAAAGGAGGGGCAAGGCCCCTCCCTTTTGGTCGTTAGGGGTGCAGGGGCGAGATCGAAACGCCCCTGCCGTTCTCTTAGGGGTTCAAAAGGGGACCTTCTCTCACGTGAGAGAAAGTCCCCTTTTATCACCGCTTGTCCTGTAAGGACAAATAATTTACAGATACTTCTGCATGCCGTCGGTGGCGAGGGCGGGGTCGCCGGAGACGGAGATGGTGAACTTGACGCCGGTGGCGTTGCTGAAGCGCTCGAGCTCGTTCAGGAAATCGTCAGCCGCCTGGTTGCACTCGCCGCCGGTGATCTTGAACAGGTTGTCGATGAAAATGTGGGAAATATCATAATTGCCCGCGTACAGGCCGAACAGGAAGCCGCGCAGGGCCTCGTAGTTGGACAGGTCGTACTCGTAGGCAGAAATCAGACGAACGTGATAGTGCAGGTCAAAGGTCATGGTAGACTTTGCCTCGACGCAGACGACGCTGCCGTTATCCTCCTGCGCAGTGGTATTGATCATTTCGATCAGCTTCTTGGTCTTACCGGTGCCCTTTTCACCCATGATGAGTCTGACCATAGAAATCACTCCTTTCAATAGATCCCCGCCTCTTTTGCGGGGGATGGTCTTTCTGATGGCATCAGCATAGCATAAATGAAACAAATTTGCAATGCTGAATGGAAAGTTTCAGGTTTATTCAAAAAATTCAGCGCAGGCGCTTACGCAGCTCCTCGCCCATTTTCTCGTAGCCGGGCTTGCCGAGCAGCGCGAACATGTTCTTTTTATAGGCCTCCACGCCCGGCTGGTCGAAGGGATTCACGCCGAGGAGGTATCCGCTCAGCCCGCAGGCGTATTCAAAGAAGTAGATGAGCTGGCCCATCGTGCGCGCGTTGTTTTCGCCGAGGTTGAGAATGATGTTCGGCACGCCGCCCTCCACATGGGCAAGGAGCGTTCCGTCCATGGCCTGACGGTTGATGAAGTCCATCGTCTTTCCCGCAAGGAAGTTGAGCCCGTCGCCATTCGCTTCGTCAAAGGGGACGACCATCTGCTGCTCCGCGGGCGCAAAGCGCACGACGGTCTCCATCAGCATGCGCTCGCCCTGCTGGATGTACTGGCCCATCGAGTGCAGGTCGGCGGTGAAGTCGACGCTCGCGGGGAAGAGACCCTTTTCCTCCTTGCCCTCGCTCTCGCCGTAGAGCTGCTTCCACCACTCGGCCATGAAGCGGAACGCGGGCTCGAAGCACGCGAGAAGCTCCACCTTCTTGCCCTGACGGTAGAGCTCGTGGCGCATGGCGGCGTACTGCCACGCGGGATTGCTGTAATCGTTTTTCGCGCAGAGCGACATCATCTCCTGCGCGCCGCTCATGAGTTCATTTAGATCAACGCCCGCGACGGCGATGGGAAGAAGACCAACGGCGGTGAGCACGCTGTAGCGTCCGCCGATGTTGTCGGGCACGACGAATTCCTCGTACCCCTCCTGATCGGCGAGGGACTTGAGCGCGCCCTTATGCGCGTCGGTCGTGGCGTAAATGCGCTTCGCGGCCTCGGCCTTGCCGTATTTCTTTTCGAGCTTTTCGCGGAAGAAGCGGAACGCGACGGCGGGCTCGGTCGTCGTGCCGGACTTCGAGATGACGTTGACGGAAAAATCGTCGTCGCCGATGAGCTCCGTTACTTCGCGCAGCGCGTCGGAGGAGAGGCCGTTGCCGATAAAGTAGATGTTCGGCGTGGACTTCTTCTTTAAGTTATAGTTCGGGGAGCAGAGGCATTCGATCACGCCGCGCGCGCCGAGATAGCTGCCGCCGATGCCGATGACGACGAGCGCCTTGGAATCGCCCTGAATCTTTTTCGCCGCGGCGAGGATGCGCGCGTACTCGCCTCTGTCATAGTCGCGCGGGAGCGTGACCCAGCCGATGAAATCAGAGCCCTTTCCGCCGCCGTTTTGCAGCCAGCCCGCCGCGCGCTCGAGACGCGGGCGCAGCGCCGCTTCATACGGCAACGAGAGAAACGATGCGGCATGGGAGATATCAATAGACAGCATAAAAATAGCCTCCTGCGATCAAAAATTCTTGCTTGCATTGTAGCACACGGCAAAAAAAGAAACAAGCGCAAAGCGGGGAAAAACGGGAGGCAAACACCGCGCTGCCGTCCAGAAACCGTGAAAACTGTGGAAAGCGGCAAAAAACGATTCGCTTTACCGCTCCATCTTTGTAAAGTGCGTGTATTTACTGTCGCACATTATTGTGTTATCGTGTTACCACACTAAATCGAACGGCCAAGCGCCGGAACTTACAGGAGGAAGAAACGATGAAAAAATTCTTAGCCATGGCGCTTGCCGCCGTGATGGTACTGGCCCTTGCCGCCTGCGGCAGCAAGAACGACGCCGCCGACGATACCGGCGATGCGCAGGACGCGCAGGGCGGCGAGACGCAGAAGCTGATCGTCGGCTTTGATGCCGAGTTTCCGCCGTTCGGCTTCATCGCCGCCGACGGCACGTACGACGGCTTTGATCTCGCAATGGCCAAGGAGCTGTGCGCGCGCCTCGGCTGGGAGTACGAGGCCGTGGCCATCGACTGGAACAGCAAGGACGCCGAGCTTTCGAGCGGCACGATCAACTGCATCTGGAACGGCTTTACCTACACCGGCCGCGAAAATGACTACACGTTCTCCGACCCCTATGTGGATAACTCCATCGTGATGGTCGTGAAGGCCGACAGCGGCATCACCTCGCTCGCGGACCTCGCCGGTAAGAGCGTGATGGCGCAGGCCGCGTCCTCCGCGGTCGACGCGATCAACGAAAACGAGGACTTCAAGGCGTCGCTCAAGGAGGTTGTGGAGCTGGGCGACTACAACATGGGCTTTATGGACCTCGCCCAGGGCACGGTGGACGCCGTGGCCGCTGACCTCGGCGTTGCGCAGTATCAGATCGCGAACAACGACGGCGACTATGTCATCCTCGACGAGCCCCTCTCCTCCGAGCAGTATGCCATCGGCTTCCTCAAGGGCAACACCGAGCTGCGCGACGCGGTGAACGCCGAGCTTCTCAAGATGGCCGAAGACGGCACCATGCTGGAGATCGCGCAGAAGTACGTCGATCAGGGTCTCGTGCTCGACAGCCTGTGCCTTATCAACAAGTAAAAACGTTTACCTCGGGCGACTGTAAAAACCAATTATAACTCATAGGCGCCCATCCTCTTCTCAGGGAGGGAGCGGGGGCGAAAGCCCCCGCTTTTTCCCGCTTATGACCGAATAAGGGAGAATCATTCCATGACTGTATCCACGATGCTTTCGCTATTATCCGAGGGCTTTGTCACATCGCTTTTGATCTTCGTGCTGACGCTGCTATTCTCGATGCCGCTGGGCCTTGCGGTGATGTTTGGCCGCCGCAGCAGATTGACGCCGCTGCGCGGCTTCATCAAGGCGTATATCTCCATCATGCGCGGAACGCCGCTGATGCTGCAGCTGATGGTCGTCTTCTACGGGCCGAAGCTCCTGCTTGGCGTCACGGTGCCGGGCAACTGGCGCTTCACGGCGGTCATCGTCGCGTTTGTCATCAACTACGCGGCGTATTTTGCCGAGATCTACCGCGGCGGCATCGAGTCCATCCCGCGCGGGCAGTATGAGGCCGCGCAGGTGCTGGGCTACACCAAGGCGCAGACGTTTTTCAAGATCATCCTGCCGCAGATGGTCAAGCGCGTCATCCCTGCGGTGACGAACGAGGTCATCACGCTCGTCAAGGACACGTCGCTCGCGTCCGTCATCGGCACGGTGGAGATGTTCACGCGCGCCAAGCAGATCGTTGCCTCGCCGAATACGCCGGGCATGCTGGCGCTGGTGGCGGCGGGTGTCTTCTACTATGTCTTCAACTATGTGGTCGCCTTCGCCATGGAAAAATGGGAGCAGGCGCTGCGCTATTACCGCTAAAGGGAGGGGAGAGCAATGGCAGTTTTTGAAATGCGGAACGCCAGAAAGGCGTTCGGCTTGCTCGAGGTCTTAAAGGGCGTGTCGCTCAAGGTGGAAAAGGGCGAGGTCGTGTCGATCATCGGCCCCTCGGGCGGCGGCAAGTCGACGATGCTGCGCTGCGCGACGCTGCTTGAGACCATGGACTCCGGCACGCTCGCGTATGGCGAAAACGTCGCCGCGCGCGAGGAAAACGGCAAAAGCGTCTACGCCGGAAAAGCCGCGCTCGCGCAGGTGCGGCGGCAGTTCGGGCTGGTGTTCCAGCAGTTTGACCTCTTCCCGCACTACACAGTGCTGAAAAACGTCTGCGACGCGCCGGTCTCGGTGCAGAAGCGTGATAAAGCCGAGGTCGAGGCCGAGGCGATGGCGCTGCTCGACAAAATGGGACTAAAAGGCAAGGAAAACGCCTATCCCTATCAGCTCTCGGGCGGGCAGCAGCAGCGCGTGGCCATCGCCCGCGCGCTCGCGATGAAGCCGGAAATTCTCTTTTTCGACGAGCCGACCTCCGCGCTCGATCCGCTGCTCACGGGCGAGGTGCTGCGCGTCATCCGCTCTCTTGCCGACGAGCACATGACGATGGTCATCGTGACGCACGAGATGCCCTTTGCCCGCGCCGTGAGCGACCGCGTCGTGTTTTTAGACGGCGGCGTCATCGTGGAGCAGGGCAGCCCCGAGCAGGTCTTCGAAAACCCGCAGCAGGAGCGAACCAAGGAATTCTTGCAGTCTTACCGCGAGACGAGCAGCGCTCAGGTGTAGTAATTCACGAGCAGGTCGACGACCGCACCGTAGCTCTGCGTGCCGAGTTCATCGCCGTAGGATTTGATCATCTTATCGTTGAGCGACTGGGTGACGGTGGCCGTGAGGCCCTTGTACTGCGCCCAGTAGGCGCTGTTGTAGCGCAGGTCGAGCACGATCTCGTCGGGAAGCGAATCACGAATCTGCTGCCATGCGTCGGGGTCGACGCGGTAGAGCGCGTTGCCGAGGTGAATGTAGCCGAGCATCCAGCCCGCATAGTTGTAGTTTGCGTCGTCGCAGCGCGTGCAGGCGAGGACCGCAAGGAAGTTGCTCTGCTGCTCGGACGTGATGCCGCGCTGGTGCGAGAGCTCGTGCGCGCAGGTCGAGGCCAGCAGCATCGCGGGCGAGTCCATGTTCACGTTTGACTCGCCCGTGAACGGAAAGTAGAAGCCCGTGAAGTTCATCGCGCTCATGATCTTCGAAAAGAAAATGCCCTTGGGCTTCTGGTCTGGCATGTCGAGGAAGGGAAATTCGTCGTACAGGCAGTCGTACACCGTGTCGGCGTAGTTAAGAATCTCCTGCCGGTCGGCGGTGAAGAGGCCGTTTTCGTCGCGCATGATGTGCGTCGACGCCTCGGCGAGATGGTCCGCGAAATACTGCGTGACGCAGACCAGATCATCATACGTGACGGGCTCGGGCGAAAGGCCGCTTCTGTCGCAGAAGTCGTCCGCGTAATAGTTCGCGCCCCAGAGAAGCGAGAACGCGGCGCAGACCGTGAGAAACAAGTCGAGCACGAAGAGCGCGCAGCGGTACGCGGCGCGCCCTTTTTGGCGCGACTTTATAAGATAGCGTACCATCAGCACGAGCAGCACGACCGCCGTGACCGCCGCGAGCACGTACAGAAGCTCTGCGACCGAAAACGGCAGCGCCGCGCACGCGCGGCCTAAGAATTGCTCGAAGGGCAGCGTGACCGAATAGACCCAGAAATTGACGGCCGCGCGGTTTCCACGGAAAAGATAGAAAAGCACAAGGACTGCGCCGCAGGCGAAAAGCCAGCGGTGCAGTCCTTTGTTGTCACGGTACAGGGTTTTCATGGGGAGATCAGTCCTTTTTTTCATCAAGCGGCGCTGCCGGCGCGGGGGCGAACATCGCGTCGTCCGTCACGTCCTTTTTCGTGAGGCTGCGGTTCGTGAACCAGTTCACAAGCGAGCTGATGCACGCGAAGATCGGAACGCCGAGGAACATACCCAGCACCCCGCCGAAGCCGCCGCCGACCACGATGGCCACGATGACCCAGAAGCTCGAAATGCCGGTGGATTTGCCGAGGATCTTCGGCCCCAGAATATTGCCGTCAAACTGCTGCAATGCGATGATGAAGAGAATGAAATAAAGGCACTGCTTGGGGCTGACGAGCAGGATGAGGAATGCGCTCGGAATGGCGCCGAGGAACGGGCCGAAGATCGGAATGATGTTCGTCACGCCCACGAACACCGAAATAATTGGCGTATACGGGAACTTGAAGATCGAGCAGCAGATGAAGCAGAGGATGCCGATGATGAGCGAGTCGAGCAGCTTTCCGCGCACGAAGCCGCTGAAGATGCGGTCAGCCTCGGCCACGGCGCGCAGCGTGCGGCGGTACGGCGTTTCGGGCAGAATGGCGTAGAGGATCTTCTTCGACTGCTTGGCAAAGCTCTCCTTGCGCGCGAGCAGATAGACCGAGATCATCATGCCGATGAGAATGTTCTTGAGGAAGATGACGACGCTCCAGATGCCGCCCGTCACGGCGACGATCGCGACCTGCGCCTGCGGGATGACCGTGTCGGTGACCCACTTGACGAGCTTATCGTAGTAGCCGTTGAGTGCGGAGAGCAGCTGGTCGGAGTAGATGTCGTCGGAGAAGATCGCCTGATTCTCCACAAGGCTGTTGACCCAGTTGTAGACGGTTTTATAATAGCTTTCAAAGTTGTCGGCCAGTGTCTTCGTGCTGTCGACCAGCTCGGGGATGAGGATGCTGAACATCAGGTAGATGAGGGCGATGACGCAGATCCACGCGACGAGGATGCTCAGCCCCCGGACGAGCGAGGACTTGACCTTCGGCAGCCCCTTTTGGATATACCGGTCGAAAAAGTCGACGATGGGGGCGAGAAGGTACGCGAACACAAGGCCGTAAATGACCGGCGAGAGCACGCTCATCAGCTTGTCGAAAAAGTCCAGCAGCACGCGGGACTGGAAAAACGTGTCGTAAAACATCAGCACCGCGCAGGCCGAGACGATCAGCGTTACGCCGAGGTGAAGATAGGTTTTGTTCTGCTTCATGGGCTCCCCCTTTTTTTGGGTAAAAGGCGTTAAATGACTGCTAAAAAGATACCAAAAACAGCTTACTATTTTTTGCTGGGAATTGCAACTGCTCATTTCGTGTGTTATGATAATCTTTACTCTCTGTTAATGAAGATGAACAGAACTTGACTTTTTTGGCAGAGGGTGATTTTGACCGACAGGGCGCAGGGTGCTTTGCCGGTCTGATGCTGTGAAGAGCAAACGAGGAGGAACCCATGGACGACAAAAAGCTGCTCTTTATCGTCAATCCCCGCGCGGGAAAGACCAAATCCCTCGCGCCGCTGTTTGACGCCGCCGCGATCTATTCCGAGGCGGGCTATCTCGTCTCCGTGCGCAAGACCACGCACCGCGGAGAAGCGACGGAGCTCGCCGAATCGCTCGGGCCGGAATTCGACGTCGTCGTCTGCCACGGCGGCGACGGCACGCTCAACGAAACGGTGAACGGTGTGATGCGCATTCCGCGAGAATACCGCCCGCTCGTGAGCTATCTGCCCGGCGGCAGCACGAACGACTTTGCCGCGAGCCTGAATATCTCGTCGAACCCCGCCGAGGCGGCGGCCTCCGCCATGCGCATGAAGCCGAGATCTCTCGATGTGGGCAAATTCGGCGAGCGGAACTTCGTCTATGTCGCGTCGTTCGGCGCGTTCACAAAAACGACCTACACCGTCCAGCAGGATATCAAGAATATGTTCGGGCACTTTGCCTACTTACTCGAGGGCGTCAAGAATCTCGACACGCTCTGCCCGTACCGCATGAAGATCACGGCGGACGGCGAGGTCTTCGATGGGGAATACCTCTTCGGTGCGATCAGCAATTCGACGTCGATCGCGGGGCTGATGAAGCTCTCGCCCGACGAGGTGTCGTTCGACGACGGCAAGTTCGAGCTGCTGCTCGTGCCCGTGCCGAGAACGCCGGCGGCGATGCAGGCGCTCATTTTAGCGCTTATCAACAAGGACTACTACGACTCCGAGGGGCTCATCTTCCGCCACGTCAAGCACGTCACGGCGGAGACCGCCGAGGACATTCCCTGGACGCTGTCTCTTATACACATCTCCGAGCCCACGAGACTAGGCATGATCTCG
>ERZ1027239.968-NODE-968-length-9941-cov-8.754501_pt1 | contig 9941 bp, 7 predicted proteins | sample MGYA00519476_ERZ1027239 | MGnify/ENA primary metagenome ERZ1027239 (study PRJEB26926, sample SAMN06164636) | human gut metagenome | biome: ENVO:00009003; feature: ENVO:2100002; material: ENVO:00002003 | host: Homo sapiens | place: USA | collected 2012 ... | reverse complement strand
TCTCTATCATTACGGCCTCTGTGAATTGGCTCAGCGACAAGCGGTATTACTGCGTATAGATAAATCACCAGATAGGGCCATTAAGTCGGACAGAGCAAAAGTCGTCATGACCGCAGGCTGTATCGCGAAAAACAGGAAGTGCTTTATCAATCAGAAATTATAGATATAGGTATTGTTAATTTTAGGAATGTAAGTTAGTATTTTAGTGTAAAAAATTCTAGGTTGGCTGCTTAGAGAATGAGGGAGTTATTTTGGCAGGAGAACTGAAAATAGCAAATAACTCTGTTCTATGGCTAGCGTGATTGGTTAAGATAGTGTATAATATTAAGGTGTTTTATTGAAGATGGTGTATTATGCCCTTTGATATTAACAAGATTCGTGATTTGGATGGTGAGAAAAGTGAAAGTTACCAAAAAAGATATGGAAAATGTAGCAGTATTGTCTCGTTTGTCAATACCTGCTGACAAGGAAGAGCTTTATACCCAACAGCTTAGTGATGTGCTGGAGTATGTAGATAATCTCAGCGCTGTTCCTACTGATGATATTCAGCCAATGGCTCATGTATTGCCTGTAAGCAATGTATTCCGTGAGGATGTAGTCAAGGAATCCCTTAGCCGGGAGCTGGCTTTGTCCAATGCTCCTTTGAAGGATGATGGCTATTTCCGTGTGCCAAAGGTTTTGGAAGATTAATTAGGAGGGACAACTGTGAAATTGTTTGAACAACCTGCCCATGTCCTCCATGACATGCTGGTAAATAAAGAAATTACCTCTCTGGAGCTGACTCAGGCTGTATTGGCTAGAATTGACGAGGTAGAGGGTGATGTGCAGGCATATCTGACTATTACCCGTGAGGAGGCTTTGGCTCAGGCCAAGGCTGTAGATGAAAAAATTGCCAAGGGTGAGGAGATTGCTTTCTTGGAGGGTATTCCAGGTGCTATCAAGGATAATATCTGCACCAAGGGTATTAAGACTACCTGTGCATCTAAGATTCTCCAGAAATTCGTGCCACCATATGATGCTACTGTTATGCAGAAGCTGGAGGCTCAGAATCCTGTAGTTTTGGGTAAGACCAATTTGGATGAATTTGCTATGGGTGGTTCCACTGAGAACTCTGCTTACCATCCAACCTGCAATCCTTGGAATACTGATTGCGTGCCTGGTGGTTCCTCTGGCGGCAGCGCAGCAGCTGTAGCAGCCGGTACTGCTGTATGGGCTTTGGGCTCTGATACTGGCGGATCTATTCGTCAGCCAGCTTCTTTCTGCGGTGTGGTAGGCATGAAGCCAACCTATGGCCGTGTTTCCCGCTATGGTCTGGTGGCCTATGCTTCCTCCTTGGATCAGATTGGGCCTATTACCAAGGACGTAACTGACTGCGCTCATATTCTTAATATTATTGCTGGCCGTGATGAAATGGATTCCACCAGCTTGGATGTTCAGGTGCCTGATTTTACCAAGGCTTTGGTTCAGGATGTTAAAGGCCTGAAAATCGGTTTGCCAAAGGAATACTTTGTCAAAGGTATGGATCCAGAGGTAGAAGCAGCGGTAAAGAATGGTGTTAAGGAACTGGAAAAGCTGGGGGCAGAGGTGGTGGAGATTTCCCTGCCAAATACCGATTATGCTATTTCTACCTATTATTTGATTGCACCAGCTGAGGCTGCTACTAATCTGGCTCGTTATGATGGCGTAAGCTATGGTGAGCGGGCTGAGGATGCGGCTGATTTGGTGGAGATGATGACCAAGACTCGTACCCAGTATCTGGGCGAGGAGGTAAAGCGCCGCATTATGATTGGTAACTATGCCCTTAGTGCTGGTTATTATGATGCTTATTATCTGAAGGCACTGAAGGTACGCCGTCTGGTGAAGGAAGATTATGATAAGGCCTTCAAGGATGTGGATGTTATTATCTGTCCTGCTGCTCCTTCTGTTGCCTATAAGATTGGGGAAAAGATTTCTAACCCATTGGAAATGTATTTGCAGGATGCCTGCACTGTACCTCTTAACCTGGCCGGCTTGCCTGGTATCAGCGTTCCTTGTGGTTACAACAAGGATAAGATGCCTATTGGTATGCAGATTATCGGCAAGGCATTGGATGAGGAAACTATCCTGAGAGTTGCCTATACATATGAGCAGAGCCAGTCCTACCATGAGGACAGAGCTCAGTTGGGAGGTAAATAAGTATGAGCTACGAAGCAGTCATTGGACTTGAAATACATAGTGAGCTAAAAACAAAAACTAAGATATTCTGTGGTTGCGCCACCTCCTTTGGTGCAGAACACAATACCCATGTATGCCCTGTATGTCTGGGCCTGCCTGGTGTATTGCCAGTTTTGAATAAAAGAGTATTGGAATTTGCTATCAAGGCTGGTTTGGCCCTGAATTGCAAAATCAATAATTTTTCCAAATTTGACCGTAAAAACTACTATTATCCAGATTTGCCAAAGAATTGGCAGACTTCCCAGTATGATTTGCCAATCTGCGAGCATGGTTATGTAGATATTGAAACCTCCAAGGGCAAGAAGCGGATTCGCATTACCCGCATTCATATGGAGGAGGATGCAGGCAAGCTGGTTCACTCTGGTAACACCATTAAGGATTCTGAAACTTCTAATGTAGATTACAATCGTACTGGTGTACCTTTAATTGAGATTGTTTCTGAGCCTGATATGTCCACTCCAGAGGAAGCTCGTCTTTATATGGAGAAGGTAAAGTCTATTCTCCAGTATATTGATGTTTCCAACTGCAAAATGGAGGAAGGCAATCTCCGTGCGGATTTGAATGTTTCTCTCCGTCCAAAAGGCTCTGATGTATTGGGCACCCGTACAGAGATGAAGAATATTAACTCCTTTAAGGCTGTTGAGGAAGCTTTGGAGTATGAGATTGAGCGTCAGGAAGAAGTTCTGGAGGATGGGGGTCATATTATTCAGGAAACTCGTACCTGGGATCCTGATCGTGGTGTAACTCTTTCCATGCGCAGCAAGGAAAATGCCCATGACTATCGCTATATGCCGGAGCCTGACTTGGTGCCTATTATTACCTCTGATGAGGAAATTGAGAAGTTCCGTGAGAGTCTGCCAGAGCTGCCTGATGCTCGTCAGGCCCGTTTGGAATCTGAATATGGTCTTTCCAGCTATGACGCTGGTATTATTACCAGCTCCCGTCAGATGGCAGAGTATTTTGATGCTGTAGTAGCTGCTGGGGCTGATGCCAAGCTGGCTGCTAACTGGATTATGGGCGATCTGTCCAAGAATCTTAATGCTGAGGGCATTGGTATTGAGGAATCTCCTGTAGAGGCTCAGCGTTTAGGCGAAATGATTGGCCTGATTTCCAAGGGGACTATTTCCTCCAAGATTGCTAAGAAGGTATTTGAAGAAATGTGGAAGTGTCCTGACAGTCCTGAAAAGATTGTTAAGGATAAGGGATTGGTACAGATTACTGACACCAAGGCTATTGAGGCTATTGTGGACAAGGTTATTGCCGATAATCCAAAGGCCGTTGAGGAGTACAAGGGCGGTAAGAAGAAGGCTATTGGCTCCCTGGTTGGTCAGGTTATGAAGCAGTCCAAGGGTAAGGCTAACCCTCAGATGGTTAACCAGCTTTTGGCTCAGAAACTGGATTAAGTATATAGTATTTACAATCCACAATTAATATAGTAAACTAGAGGCTATGTAAAAAGTTTGCTAATAATTACCTGTTTACACCTGTGCCTAGGCACGGGTGTTAATAGGCGGTTGGAGTCCGCCAGGGGACAGGTAGAAAAATAATGTATGAGAAGGAGAGTTGCTATGTCTGAAGAGGAGAGTGTGTTAGACAAACGCCAGGAATGGGATTTTATTGTTGCAGGCTGGCCTAGTGAAGTTCGCAAGGCAGATTTGCTACTCACCGAAATGGAAAAAGAGCTGGATGATATGCTGGAGGTGGCAATTCAGCAGACTGTTAGTCGTTGCAAGCGCTATAGTCAGGAGCATGACTATCCATTTACTACCTTTCCGCTGAATAAAAGCCTGATTTTTTTCAATCGTGCTGTAGAGGAATTGGCTGTGCAGGATGTACCGGCTGGGGAAAAAGGCGATTTCCGCACTGCCCTTACAGAAAGATTCCTGAAATATTTGGATGAGATGTTTAACACCATGCGGTCAGATGACCAGCGCCTCAGATTGAAGCAGGTTACTGAGCCTGATAGATTTCCTGGAGATATTATAGGCATGGCGTTGATTCATCAGTCAGTACGATATTTGTCTAAATATTTGGCAGCTCAGAAGGAAATGAAGCGGTTGGACTATCTAGCAGCCAATCGTGGTACTGTTATCGAGCTGCTGAACAAGCATGTAACCTTGCTGGATCTGGGCAAGGAAATTTGCTAGCAAGGTATTTTCTCAGATTGCCGGAACAGGGCGAATTGGAGAAAAAATAGAATCTGAGTAAGAGGTGTGTGTATGTCTGGTTTGCGTTTTTTGACAGCAGGTGAGTCTCACGGGCAGTGTCTTACTGCCATTGTAGAGGGGATTCCTGCAGGTTTGTCTGTAGATATTGAGGCTATTAATGGTGATTTGGCTCGGCGGCAGCAGGGCTATGGCCGAGGTGGCCGCATGAAAATTGAAACTGACAAGGCTGAGGTTACCAGTGGAATTCGTTTTGGCGAAACTATGGGAGATCCCATCACTTTGCGGATTGTCAACAAGGACTGGCAGAACTGGACAGATCGGATGAGTGTTTTTGGCTCTGAATATGGAGACACGGTAACGGCTGTCCGTCCAGGTCATGCAGATCTTACTGGTGTTTTGAAATACAATCGGGATGATGCCAGAGATATTCTGGAGCGGGCTAGTGCCAGAGAAACTGCTGCCAGAGTAGCAGTAGGCGGTTTGTGTAAGGAATTTCTGGCAGCCTGTGGTATTCAGGTAGTCAGCCATGTGGTAAAAATCGGCGGTGTAGCTGTAGATGAAGCTCGCATTAATAGAGAAGAAATCGGCAGTGGCAGCTCTGAGCTGAATTGCTATGATGCTGTAGCTGAGGAAGCTATGAAGCAGAGGATTCAGGAGGCTATGGCTCAGGGAGATACCCTTGGAGGTGTTTTTGAGGTTATTGTCCGTGGCGCACCTTTGGGGTTAGGCAGTCATATTCAGTGGGATCAGCGTTTGGATGGCAAGCTGGCTGCTGCCATGATGGCAATTCAGGCTATCAAGGGCGTGGAAATCGGTGCTGGCTTCCAATGTGGAGAGCTGCCAGGCAGTGAGATTCATGACGAAATGTTCCTGTCTCAGGAAGGACATGTTTATCGCAAAACAAATCGCGCAGGCGGTTTGGAGGGCGGCATGACCAACGGAGAGGAAATTGTGGTAAGAGCCTGCATGAAGCCTATTCCAACTTTGATGAAGCCTCTCCATTCTGTAGATATTGCTCAGGACAAGGAAGTGTTGGCCTGCAAGGAGCGCAGCGATGTCTGTGCTGTTTCTGCTGCCTCTGTGGTGGGAGAAGCCATGACGGCTATTGTTATGGCTCAGGCTGTGCTGGACAAATTTGGTGGCGATGCTATGTGTGATTTGTTGACCAATATGGAAAACTACAAATCCAGAGTCCAGAGGTAATAGCATGAAAAATGTGGTTTTGATTGGTTTCATGGGTACAGGCAAATCCAGTTGCGGCCGGGCTATTGCTCAACAACTGGGGTATCGTCTGGTGGACTTGGACAAGGAAATTGAAACAAAATACAAAATGCCTATTCCTACCATGTTTAAGGTACATGGAGAGGACTGGTTCCGTCAGAAGGAAAAAGAAATGGTAGCTTATTGGGCTCAACAGAAGAATGTAGTAATTTCTACTGGCGGCGGCACTGTGAAAAATCCTGAAAACACTGCCTGCCTGAGAAAAAATGGGAAAATTATCTGTCTTCAGGCAGATATAGACACTCTAGTGGAGAGAACCTCCAGACAGGGAAGGCGTCCCGTGCTGGATGCTAGAGCGGCTCAGCTAGGTGGCAATCGGAGAGCGGCTATTGCCTCTCTTTTGGAGGAGCGGCAGGAAATGTACAAAAACGCTGATTTGTATGTGGATACCGGCCGTTTAAGCCCTTTGCAGGTTGCAGCCAGAGTCAGCGAATTTATCCGTAAATCCTAGAATAAAATGGGACTGTAGATTGGTGGGATAAACTACTTTCGGTTAAATAAACAAAATAATATAAAATATCTCTTTGCCGTCCTGGCTTGCCAGGGCGGCATTTTTGTCTACAGTCTGGCGGGTGGATATTTATTAGTATGAGTGGGAATAAAATATTTTTCGCTACTGTCTTGCTAGGGGGGGCAGATGTACTATAATAGTGGTACACGAAGCTATTTTGTGAATAACTTAAGGAAAGGAAGATAAGAGAGTGAAGAACAAGGACAGACAGAAATTTCTTGTCAGTTCGGTACTGCTGGGACTTTCGGCTGGACTGTCGGTTTTGCCTATGCCAAATGTGGCGCAGGCTCAAACCCTTAGAGAGTATAAAGCGGATTTAGCACAACGATATCCCGCCTATCAGGCTGTATTGGATAGAGAAGCGGCAGCTATCGAAAGCAAGGCACAGGGCGAGACAATTATAGCCTCAACTGGTGATTTTGATGAAAATGGCCGGAATAGAGCCAAGCACATAACCTTGGATAACAACACGCAATATAAAGCTCTGCGTGCTGAAGGCGATGGATGGATGACAATTTCCATGCAGAATGGTGCGACTGCCCAGCCTATGGAAGTCAGTGTTGGTAATGCCAATACAATTGATGGTGATGAAGAAGGCGGTCAGGTAAATATAACCGTTGGCAATGTAAATTGGAGTAACCCAGATTCCATCAAGAGTAATATTGACCAGGTTGCAGACATGACCGATGTCAAGTTTAGAGCGGAATCCGGCAATATTGTTTTTACCAATGGCTCAACTAAGGTTAAGGCTGAGAATATCTGGGGCTGGGGCGGTAACGCTTATTTTAGCGATGGCATAGTAGAAATTGGTAGTGATGAGGCTAATGTTAATGCATTAGTGAAGCTGGAGGGCAATACTAAGTTTAATACTGGCAATTGGAAAAATGATGCTGGGCAGACGATATCCGGAGGCAATTATATTGTTTTGACTCAATGGGGTACGTTAGAAGCAAATTCCGCTCAGATTTTCCAAAAAGGTATGGGATTGGATGGAACTAATACCAATCCTGACGGTGTACGCCAAGATGCCAATGATGCCATCAAATTTGAGGCAGGTAAATTGCTGTTGGATGATGAATCCTACAATGATGCATATCTGACTCAGGCCAACAAGCTAATCAAGGAAGCTGATGGTGGTACCACCGAGGTTGTAGTTAAGGATACTGCTACCAAGGCTGCACCAGTAATAAAGCTGGGTGATGTACAGGATGATAATTATGCTGTTGGTGTTACAACTGATAAGTCTGAAATTACCTTGGGAGTGGGTGGCGACTCTGCTGTAAATAAGCTGAATGCTACATATCTTAATATGGCTAGCACTACAGATGGCAGTGCCAATAGCATTACAGTTCAGGATGGTAGAAATCTGTATTTGGGCAGTAATGCCAATAACAGGGAACTGATTACAGTAGATAGTGAGAAGCCTGCCCAGAATGTAGATGTAAAGGTACAGGGCGGCAGTAAGCTGACTTTGGGCAGATTTGATGTACAGAACCGCCTGACAGGTGATGTAACCCTGACAGATGCAAATTCTGAAATGGCTGTTGAAGCTGGTCAGCTTACCGTAGGAAAAATTGATGCTCAAACTGACACTAAGATAAATGTTGGCAGTGGCTCGGCTCTTTCTACCGAAGGTGGTATTAAGCTGACAGGGGCAACCATGCAGGTAAACGGTACTGTTCATAATACCGATATTACTGATAATGGTGGTTCAACTATTATTATTGGTAATGATGCTTCGGCTGGTAAGATGCTTATTGGCGGATCTAATACAGCTGCCTTGACAGGCACCAAGGTTTTCCTTGATCCTGTTTGGAAGGATGGCGCTACGATTAGTGATGCCTCTCAGTTTGCTTTAGAGTCCTCTAGCAATGTGAATTATCTTTTGACCGTAGGACGCAATTCCTTGGCCAGCCTTGGTACGGCAGACAGTTCAAAGGCTATTTCTGCCTTTGGGGCTACAGGCTTGAACTGGGGCGAGAATGATATCTCGGCTGCCCTGTATCTGGCTAAGCCGGTAACAGTAGATGCTACTGGTGGTATCAAGGTGGATGGCACAGCAACGGATGTAACAGCAAATTCTGCTGAGGCTAATAAAGCAGAGTTTGCAGATAATTCCCTGCTGATGGTGGATGCTTCTACCCTTTCTGGTACTGCAGCTTTGACTGGAGCTGGAGCTGGATCTACCTTGACGGTTGCTGATAGTGCCAAGCTGTATCTGGATAATGTTTCCACTGGTGGTACTTATACCATAGCTACTAACTTTGATACAACAGCAGCTAAGGGCTGGTATACTAATCATTCTAATATTATTACAGGCAAATTGTTTAGTGCTACCCTTCATGCTGGCAGCACCATAACTGCCTCCCGCAAGAAATTGCAGGAAGCTCTGCCAGGAGCCGTCCTACCTAATATTGTAGATAAGATGACCTTTAGCGCAGCAGAAAAGGCCAAGAGTCCTGCCTCTGAGTTCATTGCTCAGGCAACCAATGGTCTGTATTCTGACAGTATGTCTACAGCATTGATTAATGTAGCTGCTCAGCCAGCAGAAACAGTTGGTGCAACAGCGGCTGCTGTAGAGCACAGCTTGGATTTTGCTCAGCAGGCACAGGGGCATCTGTCCTTCTTTAATGGTGCTGATGTCAAGTCCGATCAGGCATGGATTAAATACGGTCACAGAAATGGTTCTGTAGATAGTTTGGATATTGGCGGTATGTCTACCGGTTATGATAGCAGCTTCAATGGTGTTACCGTAGGCTACGATCTGCCAGCTGTTGATTCTTTCCATCATGGCTTTGCCTTTAGTTATGGCAAAGGCTCAAATGATGGTGCCTGGGAAAATGATGATTTTAATACCAAGGGCGTAAGCTGGTATGGAAGTCTGAATACAGGCAATAACAATATGCTCTTTGATGTGGGCTATTATCACACAGAGCATGATGTTAATGGCATCTTCCATGCTAAACCAAAGACAGACGTATTTACTATGGGTATTACCAATGAATTTAGACTGCCACAGGGCAATGATGGGCATGGTGCTATTGTACCTCATATTGGCCTGCGTTATAGCCATGTTGGTACGCCTAGATATTCAGGTTATTGGAAGGGTTCTGAGGCTTTCAGATACCATCCAGAAGGCAAGGATCTCTTTAGCTTGCCATTTGGTGTAGGGTATATTTATGAAAGCAAGAGTCCTGAACATACAACCAGTTTCTATGCAGATCTTGCCTATGTACCTGTTTTCGGTGGACGCTCTGCCGATATGAGAGTACAGGCATGCGGTATAGATGCAGAGGATGTATTTGCTTATGATGCCTCCTATGGTTCTGCCTTTGTGGGCAGCCTGGGTGTAAAGCAGGAAAGTGATTCCTGGGAATGGGGCTTGAGCTATCGTTATAGTGCTAATAGCAATCAGCATAGTAATGATATTATGGCCAATATAGCCTTCAAGTTCTAATACTAAGGAGAATATGGTGCGGGGATTTGATTTTCTCCGCACTCTTTTTTTGAAAGGAATCGAGTATATGAATAGCGAAGCAAGTAAATTTGCAACATATCTCAAAGAAAATAATGTGGATAGCTTCAAATTCGAGGAACTGCATGATGAACACGATAGTGTGATTTTTCGTACATCTGTAATTCTGTATGGCCAGTCTATTCCTCTGGGTGTAATTATTGATGACACAATTTATGCCATGATAAGGGTTAATATTGCCGTGCATGCTATTACGGATGATAACTGTCTCTTATACACATCTCCGAGCCCA
>ERZ1027239.965-NODE-965-length-9959-cov-5.461228_pt1 | contig 9959 bp, 8 predicted proteins | sample MGYA00519476_ERZ1027239 | MGnify/ENA primary metagenome ERZ1027239 (study PRJEB26926, sample SAMN06164636) | human gut metagenome | biome: ENVO:00009003; feature: ENVO:2100002; material: ENVO:00002003 | host: Homo sapiens | place: USA | collected 2012 ... | reverse complement strand
TTCATCTCGTCCGTCATATCGCGCATGACGTAGCTGCCGAAGCCGTCCGCCGTGTGCGTCGATAAAATGGCCGTCGGCAGCGGTACCGTCTCCACCCCGTAGGAAGAGAGGATGGGCATGGCCACGCTCAGCGAACACTTGCCGAAGCAGGAAAGGTCATTTAAGAGCGCCATGCGCTTCATGCCGCTTCCGTTGACAGGTCGTATCATTGCTGTTTCCTCCTGAAGTATCGGCCGACCAGATCGGCGATGAGGTTAATGAGCATCGTCAGCAGCATCAAAATGGCCGCGATGGCGAACACCACCCCCGTATCGCTCGACTCCTTGGCGTAGAAGTACAGCGCCACCGTCAGCGTCGCGCCCGCGTTGTGCATGCCCTCAAAGAAGTTGTAGAGCATGTGCGCCGAGCCCGCCGTGAATAAGAGCGCCGCCGACTCGCCGAGGATGCGTCCGATCGACAGGATACAGCCCGTCACGATACCGTCCACGCAGCTTGGCAGCACCACCGTGCGGATGGTGCGCCATTTGCCCGCGCCCAAGCCGAACGCGCCCTCGCGGTAGCTCTGCGGTACGGTCTTGAGGCTCTCCTGTGTCGTGCGCATGATGGTCGGCAGGTTCATGATCGTCAGCGTCAGCGCACCCGCAAGAAGCGACGTGCCGTTTTTGCAGAAGATCAGCATGCCGACAAGGCCGTAGATGATCGACGGGATACCGGAGAGCGTTTCGGACGCGTATTCGATGATGGAGACGAGCTTTTTGTTCGCGGCGTATTCATTTAAGTAGATGGCCGCGCCCACGCCGAGCGGCAGCACGATTAAAAGCGTCGCGATGACGATGTAGAGCGTGCTCAGGATGTCCGGCAGGATGCCGACGCGGTTGGCAAGATAGCTCGGCGCGGTGGAGAGCATCTCCCAGGTGATGTTTGGAATGCCGTTGCCCAATATATAACCAATCATACCGACTACGAGCGCGCAAGTCAATACTGCGGCGACGCCCATCAGGAGCTTCATCGCCGTGATATAGGCCTTGCGGCGGGCCGAGGACTGCATTTTCAGCATCAGTTACCCTCCTTGTCGCGCTTTAAGAAGAAGTTGAGCGCCGCATTGATGAGCAGGATGAAAAGATACAGCACGAGCGCGATGGAAAAGAGCGCCTGACGCTGCAAGCCGCTCGAATACGACATCTCGCTCGCGACCGCCGTCGTGAGAAAGCGGACGCTCTCAAAGATCGAGCCGGGCATGTTCGGCGCGTTGCCCGAGACCATCATCACGGCCATCGCTTCGCCGATGGCGCGGCCCACGCCGAGCACGACCGCCGCGGCGATGCCGCTCTTTGCCGCTGGAACGGAGACGCGGAAATAGGTCTCGACCTCAGTCGCACCGAGGGCAAGCGAGGCGTCCTCATATTCATGCGGAACGGCCTCGAGCGCCGTGACGCTCACCTTGATGATCGACGGCAGGATCATGACGGCCAGCACGATGATGGCCGCAAACAGGCTTGCGCCGTCCGGCAGGTGGAACGTCTTGCGGATGGCAGGCACGAGCACCAGCATACCGACAAGGCCGTACACGACCGACGGGATCCCCGCGAGCAGGCTGACGGCGGCCTCCAGCACGGTGCGGACCTTCTTGGGCGCGACCTTGGAGAGGTACACCGCCGTCAAAAAACCGATGGGCACGCCGAGGACGATCGCGCCTGCCGTGCCGTAAACACTCGTTAAAATAAAGGGCAGAATGCCGTACTTCGGCTCCGCCGACGTCGACGACCACACCTTGCCCGTGAGAAACGGCACAAGACCGATCTTCTGAATGGCCGGGATGCCGGAGATGATGAGATACACCGTGATCAGCAGCACGCATCCGACCGTAATGAGGCCGAGAAGCAGAAAAATACCGTGGACGACGGCTTCAAACATTTTTTTCCTCTGCGCCATAATTGTTTCCTCTTTTTGCTGTCAGCGGGAGACGGCTCACGCCGCCTCCCGTGATGGTTCCTGTGTTCTGTTAGTTGGCTGCGACCGCACCGGCAGCGGCGATGATGCTTGCCGCGTCAGCGGACAGCGCGCAGTCGAAGAAGGCCTGTGCCGCGGGGGAAAGCTCGGTGCCCTCCTTCGTGACGAGCACGAACGGACGCTGGACCACATAGCTGCCGTCCTTGACGGTCGCCTCCGTGGCTTCCACACCGCCGACTGTCAGCGCCTTGACGCTGTCGCCGACCGCGGAGAGGGAGGCATAGCCGATGGCGTCGGGGTTCTGGGACACGGTGTTGATGACGTCGCCCGTGGAGGTGAGCTCCTGACGGTACTGGCAGGCGTCCTTGGTGTCGGTGATGGACTCGAAGCCGTCACGCGTGCCGGAGCCGGCCTCACGGCCGATGAGCACGATCTCGGCGTCGTTGCCGCCGACGTCCTTCCAGTTGGTGATCTCGCCGGTGTAGATCTTGGCGATGGTGTCAATGTCGAGATTGGAGACAGGGTTCTCGGGGTTCACGACAATGGCGATGCCGTCGAGCGCGACGACGGTCTCAACAAGGCCGGAGGCCTTTTCGTCATCCTTGAGCGCACGGCTCGAAAGGCCGATGTCGCAGCGGCCTTCGCTAACGGCCTGAATGCCGGAGCCCGAGCCGGTGGGGTTATAGGTGAACTTCACGTCCTTGTTCATGGCCATGAAGGATTCGCCAAGAGAGTTGATGACCTTTTCCATCGAGGTGGAGCCGTCGGTCGAGACGGTGCCGGAGAGGGTCGTTTCGGTGCTGCTGCCGTCAGTGTTGGTGTCGGCGCTGTTGTCGTTCTTGCTGCCGCAGGCGGTCAGCAGGCTCAGCGCCATGACAGCGGTCAGCGCAAGAGTGAGAAACTTTTTCATTTGAAATACTTCCTTTCAATTTTTCCAAGATGTTGTTCCTTGCTACATTTGCCATCATAAAGGCAGGTTGTAAAATCAGAAAGTCGCCTTTTGTAAAATCGCGGTAAAAGAGAAAAAGGACGTTTTCCGTCGGAAAACGTCCTTTTTAAAGGTCAAATATCGTGTTATTCGGTGCGCAGCGCTTCGACAGGGTCCTTGCGCGCGGCGATGCCGGAGGGGATGAGGCCCGCGATAAACGTGAGCGCCATGCTGATGACCACGAGCGCCGCGCCGCCGACAGGCGGCAGGATGGCGTTCAGGCTCTCGATACCCGTCAGGTGGTGCACGACGAGGTTGATGGGGATGATCAGCAATAGCGTGATGCCGATGCCGATGGCACCGGAGCAGAAGCCCTCGATGAGCGTCTCCGCGTTGAACACGCGCGAGATATCGCGCTTGCTCGCGCCGATGGCGCGCAGGATGCCGATCTCCTTCGTGCGCTCAAGCACCGAGATATACGTGATGATGCCGATCATAATGCTCGACACGATGAGCGAGATGGCGACAAACGCAATGAGCACATAGCTGATGGCGTTGATGATCGTTGTGACCGAGCTCATCAGAAGCGCCACATAGTCGGTGTAGTCGATCTGGTCGTCCTCGGAAACGCTGCTGTTGTACTGCTCGATCGCATCGGCGATGGCATCCTTGTCGGCAAAGGTCGAGGCGTAGATGTTGATGGTCTTGGGACTCGCGAGGTCGACATCGCCGAGGAGCTTCAAATTGTCCTCATACGTGCCGGTCGAGACCGTCGCGGGCATGTAGTTATCATAAAGCCAGTTGTACTGCTCGCTTGTCAGCGGCGTGACAGCGGGCGATTTTTCGAGCGCCAGATCGAGCGCCATGGCGAGCTGATCGCTTGTCATGTTAGATAGCCGCGCCTGCACGCCCGCGGCGTACTGCTCTGTCACCTGCTCGCGGATAGACTGCTCCACATAGCCAAAGAGCGTATCGTCGTCCATCTGCGCAATATAGGACTTGACGGTCGCCTCGTCCACGCTCATCTGCTGGGCGTAGGTCGAAATGACCATCTGCTCGATGCTCGCGCGGTCGAGCGAGCCCATCTGCTGGTTCACGATGGCAGAGAGATACTCTTCGCTCGGCACGCTCATCATCGCGGTGTAGGCTGCGGCGCGCTCGGTGACGGAAAGGCCCTCGAGATAGTCGGTCACGTCCGCTTCCTTCTGCTCGTCGCTCACAGAGTAGTCATCGGTCAGGAACGGCAGGCCGAGGATAACATCGGTATCGGGGTCTTCTTTCTGCTTCTGCAAAATCTCGGTCTGTCCCGCCTTTTCGACGAGGTAGTCCGTCAGCGCGGACGTGTAGCCGATCGCGCCGGAGAGCATCGAGGATACCGCGTTCTCATTCGGGCGCAGGATGCCGACGATCTTCACGCGCGTGCCGACATCGTCGGAGTTATAGAGGAAGTCGAGCCCCGTGTCCGTCGTGCTGACATCGGTATATGTGCCGCTTGCGGAATCGTACTGATAGCGCTCAGCGGGCAGGACGATCTTGAAGCTCATATTGCACAGGTCTTTATAGCTCCAGCTCTGGATGTCCTTGCTGTCGAATTCCGAGCCGTCGAGCATGTGCTGCATCGACTCCACGACCTCGTCCTGTGCGCTCAGGCCCAGCGAATAGATGACAAGGTCGGAAATTTCGTTGTCCTTGTTGACGATAAGCATGACCTCGTCGTAATTCTGCGGCCAGGAGCCGTAGATGAGGTCATACTGCTCGTGCAGGAGGCCGCCCACGAGCTTGCCGCTCTCACTATCCTGCGGCGGGAGCATCTGCTCCCAGGTCTCCATCGCGGAGTAGGCCGAGCCAAAGCGCTCGAAATAGCTGCTGTAATCGCCGCCGTAGAGCTCGCTCATGCAGGTCTGCAAAAGCTCCGTCACGTCGGACTTGAAGACCTTGCCGTCGGTGTCTTTGGCATAGATGCTCATGCCGAGGTCGTAGTCATAGGAAATGGAGCTGATATGCTGCGAAAGCTCGTTGTCGCCCTCCAGATAGGTCTTGAAGTCCTTCAAATTGTTCGTCTGCGTCTCCGCCGAGGCAAACGAGCTCATCATGTCGTACATAATGTTGTTGGAGTAGACGGCGTCAAGGTCATGCTGCTCCCCGTCGCCCTCGTCCTGCGCATGGACGCCCATCATCGAACTGACCATGCTGGACATGTCCATGCTCTCAGCCTCGATGGTCAAGGGATAGCTCGATAGCGTATCTTCCTGCACACGGTCGATATAGGTCTGGATGCCATTGCTCAGCGACAAAATGAGCGCGATGCCGATAATACCGATGCTGCCGGCAAAGGCCGTTAAAAATGTCCGTCCCTTTTTCGTCATCAGGTTGTTGAGCGACAGCGACAGCGCCGTGCCAAAGCTCATTGAGGTCTTTTTGCTCTTGCCCGCGGCGGGCTTTTCTTCCACGGCCTCCTCATACGGCGCGCTGTCGTCCACGATCTCGCCGTCCTTTAAGCGCACAATGCGGCTCGCGTAGGTCTCGGCAAGCTCGGGGTTGTGCGTGACCATGATGATGAGACGATCCTTGGAGATCTTTTTCAAGATCTCCATCACCTGCACGCTCGTCTCGCTGTCGAGCGCGCCGGTCGGCTCGTCGGCGAGCAGAATGTCCGGATCGTTGACGAGCGCCCGCGCGATGGCGACGCGCTGCATCTGACCGCCGGACATCTGGTTCGGCTTTTTGTCGAGCTGGTCGCCAAGGCCCACGCTCTCAAGCGCCCTGACCGCGCGCTCGCGGCGCTCTGACTTGCTCACACCCGAGAGCGTGAGCGCCAGCTCCACGTTGCTCAATACCGTCTGGTGCGGAATGAGGTTATAGCTCTGGAAGACGAAGCCGATGGAGTGGTTGCGGTAGCTGTCCCAGTCCGAATCAGAAAAGTCTTTCGTCGATTTGCCGTTGATGACAAGGTCGCCGCTCGTGTACTGATCCAACCCGCCGATGATGTTGAGCAGCGTCGTCTTGCCGCAGCCTGAATGGCCGAGGATGGCGACAAACTCGCTCTCACGAAACTGTAAGCTCACGCCCCGCAGCGCGTGGACGGTGGCGTCGCCCGCCTGATAATCCTTGACGATCTGTTGCAGCTTCAGCATATCCTGCCTTCTTTCTGAGGAAATGAATGAATAAGAATTCCAGAGTAGGATATCATTTTGGCTTTTTTCCGTCAACGTGTGCGCGGAAGAATTCACCGAAAGTTCATGCCTCTTCCCCCTTGCATCGATGCAAAGGGAGCGCGGCAAAGCTGCCGCGCTCTCCGATCTTCTTTTAAGCGAACGAGGTACTCATCTGCCGCTCGATCTCATAGCGCAGCACTTCGTTCTCCGCTTCGTCGTAGCCGACGAAGAGAAATTCGTCGCTGCCATAGTCGCCGGAAAGCTCCTGCGTGATCGCGCCGCCGGCGAGGAAATACCGGTGTCCGCCGTCCTCGATCCATACAAGCGGCGTCGTACAGACCGTTTCGACGACATATTCGCCGCTTTGCACGTCAACCGTACGCTGCTGCAAGATCTCCGCACGGTCGATGGCCGCATCGTCGACGCGTCCCCAGAAAAAGAGTGCCCGTCCGCCTCCGTCGCGCCCCATGACCCACCAGCCTGCGTGGACGCGCTCTCCGCTTGAGCAGTCGAGCGCCATACCGAAGTCATCCTGCCAGCCGTACAGCGCATAGAAATGGCTCGCGCCGCAGTAGGCCGCATTCTCCCCCGCCATCAGCGTGACGCGCAGCGTCTTATAGATGTTCTCGGCGGGAAGGGATGTGATCTCGTGCGTCTTTTCATACACGCCGTAGCGCTCCTCGCCGTCGTGAATGGCCATCCCGCGCGTCAGGTTGCCGCCGCTGAGCATCCGGCAGACGAGCAGCGCGCAGAGCATGATGACAACGCTCTTGACCGCGCGGCGCGCCCTCGTCGGCCGCTTTTCGATCTTCTGCTTTTTCACGGCTGCGTTCCCCCTTCCGGAAGCTCGATCCTCGTCTCGATGCGCTCGCCGAAGCGGTCGTAGACGAATGTCACGTAAGTATCTCCCTCTTTCAGCGGCGCTGCATGGCGTCCCGTGTGCACATAAACCGTGCCTCTGCTGCCCGTGCAGCTGCGATAATTGCCGTCCAGCCACGGGTACATGGACTCGCCGCGCTCGTTTTCCAGCACCAGCGTTTCGAGCAGGTTCTCGTAGACCTTTCCGCCCGGAACGCGGTCGTAGACACTTGCCCACAGCACCGCCTGCCGCTCTCCCTCGCGCACGCCGTATTCGATGCGGTTGAGCTGCACAATGTCATCGCCGACGGCAATGCGCTCACGCAGGTCCGCCGCGCCGTCGAGCTCTTCCCATGAAATACTGTTCACCGCCGGACTCACGCGCTCGCGGATGCTCTCGTACACGCCGCCGAGCATCGGGAGCATGAAAAAGCCCTGCACGCAGGCGATGACCGTGACGAAAAGCGCGATGCGCTGCACGATGACGAGCCAGAAGTGGCGGTACTGTTCGCGCAGGGCTTTGCCCGTCTCCTCCGGGTCGCCCATCAGCTCCACGGCGCGCGCGGCGGCATCTTCCTCCGTATAGCCGTGCTCGACCAGCGCTTCGGCGTGGTCTTCGATGTGACCGGCGAGCTCATTTCTCAGATCGTTTGCTTCATCGCTCGTCAGCCGGCCGACCTGTGCAAGCACGCGATCGCAATATTCCTTTCTGTCCATAGCCTCACCCTTTTTTACGCAAAGTGCAGCACGGCGTTCACCGCGCCGCTGTACTCCTGCCAGGCTTTCTCCTCTTCTGTGAGCGCGGCACGGCCGGCGCGCGTCAGGTGATAATACTTGCGCACGCGGCCGGTGGACGCCGCCTTTTCATAGGCCTCCACATAGCCCTCGCGCTCCATGCCGTGCAGCACGGGGTAGAGCGTGCCCTCTTTCATCTCGAAGACATTGCTCGAGCGGCGCGCCAGCTCCAGAATGATCTGGTAGCCGTACATGTCCTCGGTCGAGAGGAGCTTGAGCAGCAAAAGCTGTGTGTGGTCAATGCTCTTTTTCTTCATGTTGCACCTCCTATGATACATAGAGTATCTATGCTTGTAGTATACATAGAGTTACGAGGTATGTCAAGCCAAAAATATTTGTAAATTTTTGTTCATTTTCTTAACAGACCCTAAACTTTACTTCTTGTCCTTTTGCGGCATACAATTATAATAACAATCTGAAAATCCGGCGGGACTCTTTTACCGCCAAATCGCATCGACATGAAAAGAGAGGTTCCCCATGAAAACGTATCAAGCAGGCATCGACGTAGGCTCCACCACGGTCAAGCTCGTCGTGCTGGATGAAAACGGACAAATGATCTTCGGGCAGTACCAGCGCCATCTGTCCCACACACAGCGCGCACTGTCCGACTTACTCAAGCAGGCGCGCGCAGCGCTCGGCGAGTGCGCGCTCGAATTGCGCGCCACCGGCTCCGGCGCGATCAACCTTGCCAAGGCGCTCGGCATTCCCTTTGTGCAGGAGGTCGTCGCCGTCGCGCAGGCGCTCGAGCGCGTCGCGCCGCAGGTGGATGTCGCCATCGAACTCGGCGGCGAGGATGCCAAGATCATCTACTTCAAAGGTGGGCTCGAAGAGCGCATGAACGGCGTCTGCGCCGGCGGCACCGGCTCGTTTATCGACCAGATGGCCGCCCTGCTGCAGACCGATGCCTCGGGTCTCGACCGCGAGGCCGCGCACTATCAGCAGATCTACCCCATCGCCGCGCGCTGCGGCGTGTTCGCCAAGACGGATATCCAACCCCTCATCAACGAGGGTGCGACGAAGGCCGACCTTGCCGCCTCGATCTTCCAAGCGGTCGTCAACCAGACCATTTCGGGCCTTGCCTGCGGCAAGCCCATCCGCGGCCATGTCGCGTTCTTAGGTGGGCCGCTGCACTTCCTCCCCCAACTCAAGGCCGCGTTTATCCGCACGCTGAAGCTGACGGATGAGACGACCATCGACCCTGAAAATTCCCATCTCTTCGCCGCCACCGGCGCGGCCATCGACGAAACGCCCGCCGAGGCGCAGCCGCTCAGCGCGCTCATCAAACGTCTCGACAGCGGCGTGCAGATGGATTTTGAATTAAAGCGCCTGCCGGCGCTCTTTGAAGACGAAGCCGACCTCGAGGCCTTCCGCACCCGTCACCATACGGCGGTCGTGCCGCGCGGCGATCTTGCAACGTATAATGGCAACTGCTTTCTCGGCTTCGACGCGGGCTCGACAACGACAAAGCTCGCGTTAGTTGGCGAAAAGGGCGAGCTTTTGTACTCGTTCTACGCCAACAATCAGGGCAATCCCATCCAGACTGCCATGCAGGCGGTACATACGCTGCGCGAAGCGCTTCCCGCGGGCGCGCATATTGCGCGCTCCTGCTCCACGGGCTACGGCGAAACGCTGCTCAAGTCCGCGTTCTCGCTCGACGAGGGCGAGGTCGAGACCATCGCTCACTGCACCGCCGCGTCGTTCTTCGACCCCAAGGTCGACTGCGTGCTCGATATCGGCGGACAGGACATGAAGTGCATCAAGCTCAAGGACGGCGCGGTCGACACGGTGCTTCTGAACGAGGCCTGCTCGTCCGGCTGCGGCTCGTTCCTCGAAAACTTCGCCAACTCCCTCGGCATGACGGCGCAGGAATTCGCGCACGAAGCACTCTTTGCCAAGGCCCCCGTGGACCTCGGCACGCGCTGCACGGTGTTTATGAACTCCAACGTCAAACAGGCGCAGAAGGAGGGCGCAAGCGTCTCCGATATCTCCGCCGGCCTTGCCTACTCCGTCATCAAGAACGCTCTTTATAAGGTCATCAAGCTCTCCGACGCGAGCGAGCTCGGCTCGCACGTCGTCGTACAGGGCGGCACGTTCTTCAACGAGGCCGTGCTGCGCGCGTTTGAGCGTATCTCCGGCGCGCAGGTCACGTGTCCCGACATCGCGGGCATCATGGGCGCGTTCGGCGCGGCACTGCTCGCGCGCGACCGCTACCACGGGCAGCAGAGCACAATGCTCCCTCTTGAGGAGCTGTCTCTTATACACATCTGACGCTG
>ERZ1027239.964-NODE-964-length-9967-cov-41.665153_pt1 | contig 9967 bp, 8 predicted proteins | sample MGYA00519476_ERZ1027239 | MGnify/ENA primary metagenome ERZ1027239 (study PRJEB26926, sample SAMN06164636) | human gut metagenome | biome: ENVO:00009003; feature: ENVO:2100002; material: ENVO:00002003 | host: Homo sapiens | place: USA | collected 2012 ... | reverse complement strand
ATAACCTTGAAGCGCAAGGAGGCATAAATGTCTCACATTGACAGGTATTCAGAGGGGCGGTTATGGCTACAAGGCTATAATCGCCCCTCTATGTTTTTGGCTTGATGCCACCATTTATAAGCCCCTCAGAGTATGAAACAGAGTATGATATGATGACATTTCGTGAAATACATTGAAAAAGACCGTTCTAACCGCAAATAACGGGCAGTAATTGGGAAAAATAGCATTAACTTTGCACAAAATAATACAGGAACATTCAATCTCTCAACGAAATATGGAATCATCAATCAAGGACAAATACATCATCTTGGGCTTTGTCGGCTTCGCCATCGTCCTAATATCTTCCATTGCCACGCTGGTAATAGCGGACAGCTTCAACCAAGACAACTTTGTCAGGTGGATAGTATTCGTATGCTGTAACCTGTTGGGATGGTTGCTCTATCTCTCCTTTCAGACACTTATCTTTGATACATACGAAATCTACAAAATCAAGTTCGGCAAGAAAGAAACGATTGCCGAAGCCATAGAGGTGCAGGAAGAACTGTCACAAAATACACTTGAAGAAGCCACATCTGTGCCTGGACCTACATCAGTCCCTGAGCCTGTACCCGAATCATCCCCGACAAAAGAAGAGACACTTATCCAAACACAACCGATAGAGCTTACTATCGCCCCGGATCTTCACGAAAAGAACCGTGCCAATTACGCAAGCAGAGAGCAACGGGAAAAGGAAGAGCGCATCCGCATGGTCATGGAGTATTGCCATTATTACCTGCCTCGCATTGCCGACCAAGAAACCGTGAACCACATCTGTACTGAGGTGGACAAATGGATGAATCTTAACACTTATACCCCGAAGCCCATACAAAGACCGTTTACCAAAGACATCAACAACATTCCACTCCGTCACTTCGTATGGAATATCTCTGAGCGTTTCCTGTACAAGAGATACTACAATGGGGATAACCGTGCCAAGTTCATCAAAGCCCTTTTCCCGAAATCGTTTGCTGATACAGACTTATCAACCATCAAGAATTTCAAGGTAGAGCCGTTAAAGACGGAAATTCCCATTGATGAACCCGAAAACGGCAAACTTGATTTCCACTATCCCGAGGATTATGTGCGGAATTAGGATAATCACGACACCAACGACAACCATCCGGTAACTCATAACCGCCTGTTTTACATCGTTTCCCGAGTAATTTTACCCGTCATTTATGGCTGGGCTTAATTATTCGGGAATTATTTTGCAATGACGTGTCGTGGAGATATTCACGGATATATCATTTCAGTCCTTTGCGCCAAGTCTTACAAAAGAGACGAGTACGCGAATGGAAAAATCAATTCTTACCTTCAACGACCTCCCCGAGGTTGTCGCTCAGCTTCGAGACGAAGTGATGAGCCTGAAAAGCCTGCTCGCCGAGCAGCGCAGTGTGAACAATGCCAAAACGGTGGACACCCACGTGCCCATGTCTGTGGACGAGGCAGCAGAGTATTTAGGTATCCCTAAGGGTACGCTCTACATGAAACTGTCAGAAGGGACAATCCCTGCCACCAAGCCCGGCAAACGCTATTGCCTTTACCGTGACGAACTGGACAAGTGGCTGGAAACCGCCCGAAAGAATCCCATACCGTTGTCAGACGAGGAACTGAACAAGTCCTTATCCTCTTCCCACCGTCGCAAGCCCAACCCACGTAACTGGTGAATGATATGGAAGAGGATAAGAACTATATCAACCTGATACGTGGCGACCTCACAAAAGCATCCCAAGCGCATAACGGTATGCCCGACAGTGTAGGCATGATGAATATCAAGACGGCAAACCAAACCATTCTTGAAGCATCGTTATTGCCTACGCCCCGTGCGCTGTGGGACAGCTTTTGGTACGAGGGGGAACTCTCCTGCTTGTTTGCCGATTCCAACGTGGGCAAGTCCATCCTTGCCGTGCAGATAGCCGACCGCATCGCCCGAACCGACAATGTGCTGTATCTGGACTTTGAACTGTCCGAAAAGCAGTTCCAGCTCCGCTATACCAACGAGCATGGAGAGCTCTACACCTTTCCCGACAAAATCTATCGGGTGTCTATTGACTGCAACCAGCTTTTGGATGCCAACTTTGAGGAAGCTATCATAGGCGGCATTGAACAGATGGCTGTGCAGACCGACTGCAAGATTTTCATCATTGACAATCTTACCTACCTGTGTTGCGCCATGGAGAAAGGCGATGCCGCAGGACGGCTGATGATTCAGCTGAACAATCTCAAAAAGAGATATGCGCTCTCTATCCTTGTCCTGGCACATACGCCCAAACGCTCTTTGGATTGTCCCATCACATCCAACGACCTTGCCGGAAGCAAACGGCTCTACAATTTCTTTGACAGCGTGTTCACCATTGGAAAAAGTGCCCAAGACGGAGGGCTTCGCTATGTGAAGCAGCTTAAAGTGCGCTATGGCACGTTCTCTCATGATGCGGATAATGTAATCGTTTACGAGATTGACAAGGTGGATGCTTTCTTGCAGTTCGTGTTCAGGGGCTATTCCACGGAAAAGGAACACTTGAAAAAATTGGGCGACAATGAATCAAGCCAAAGGGATTGCCAAATTCTGCAACTCTCCCAATCGGGCAAGTCCGTCAGGGAGATAGCCTCACAGGTGAATTGTGGCAAGTCCACCGTAAACCGTATCATCCAGCGCAGCAAAGAGAGTAAAAACGCAGGTGTCCCAAGTGTCCCACTGTCCCAACCCTTAGAGTGTGGGACAATGGGACAGGATGGGACAGCCGACAATCAACCATCAAAAACGGACTAAGCTATGGGCAATTATTCATTACAGAAGTATAAAGGAACGGCAACACGGCATACCTGCCCCAAATGCGGAGACAGGCATTCTTTCGTCTATTACGTGGACGAAAATAATGTGCCGTTGCATCCATCGGTCGGCAGATGTAACCACGAAAGCGGTTGTGGGTATCACTACACTCCGAAAGAGTATTTTCAAGAGCATCCTGAACACAGAACTACCAATGATTTCTCTTTTGACAGGCAAAGAGCAGAGCAGAAGAAAGTGAAGCAGCAAAGTAAGCCGACAGCCATCGGCTATATTCCCCCTCACTATGTGGAGAAGTCGCAAAGCGAGCGTAGCAATTTCTTCCGTTTCCTCTTCACACTCCTTACTTCCTACTATGGCGACAAGGCGAAAGAGGTGTTGAAGCGGTTGTTGGAGGAATACCGTTTGGGGGCTACCCGTGACGGCTCTGTTATCTTTTGGCAGATAGACAGGACGGGCAAGGTACGCACGGGAAAGGTGATGCAGTACAATCCCGAAGACGGACACCGTATCAAGGGAGGACAGACATCGGCAGTGAACTGGATACACAGCATATTGAAAAAGCAGCGTGTGTTGGCAGAGGATTGGCAACTATCCCAATGCCTTTTCGGGGAACACTTGTTGAAAACGCATCCCGACAAGGTGGTGGTCTTGGTGGAATCCGAGAAGAGTGCCGTTATCGGTTCTGCTATCTTCCCCGATTATGTATGGCTGGCTACGGGTGGTAAGAGTCAGATGAGAGAAGAGAAACTCCGTGTACTGTCAGGGCGAACCGTGCTTCTCTTTCCCGATGCCGATGCTTATGCCGAGTGGAAACAGCGAGCCGAGAGCATGTACTTTTGTAAGGTGGTGGTTTCGGACATCATCGAAAGGAATGCCACCCCGAAACAAAAAGAAGCCCATATCGACATAGCCGATTGGATTATCTTTCAGATACGGGAGGGCAAGGTGATGAGTACAGCCAACCACTTGGTCGAGGCTGAGAGAATCCTCCAGCGGATGATAGAGAAGAATCCCGTCCTGCAAAAACTGATAGACGATTTAGACCTTGTGCTGGTCGGTGCATCTCCAATCGGCAACGATGATGAAAAACCTCCCTGACGGAGGAGAGCGGAAGCCGTAGGCTGGAGTTTGCAGACAATGGCTTGCCATTGATATAGCCCACTATAACTACACGCTCCGCTTACGTAGTTGTGGGCTCTCCCGAGGGGATTAGGGTTTTACCCTAATGACCCACTCAGGGCGTTTCTCCCCTGAGAACCCAGAGCAAAGAGTGACCCTCTCTTTGCAATCTCCGCTTATGGGTTGCACCCCTAAGAACCCCATGCGTTTACGGACAGCGGAAAAGCAAACAATAAAGTACAAACCAAAAAACAAGTATCTATGGCAACAAAATCAAGCATACATATCAAGCCCTGCAACATCGCATCGAGCGAGGCTCACAACAGGAGGACTGCCGAATACATGCGCCACATCGGAGAGTCCAGAATCTATGTCGTTCCTGAACTATCCACCGATAACGAACAGTGGATAAATCCCGACTTCGGCAGTCCGGATTTGCGGATGCATTATGACAATATCAGACAGATGGTAAAGGAAAAGACCGGACGTGCCATGCAGGAAAAGGAGCGTGAACGCAAAGGCAAGAACGGTAAAATAGTCAAGATTGCGGGATGCTCCCCCATACGTGAAGGAGTGCTGCTTGTCAGGTCGGACACCACACTGGCAGACGTGCGTAAATTCGGTGAGGAGTGTCAAAGACGGTGGGGAATCACACCGCTGCAAATCTTCCTGCACAAGGATGAAGGGCATTGGCTGAACGGTCAGCCGGAAGCGGAAGACAGGGAAAGCTTCAAAGTCGGGGACAGATGGTTCAAGCCGAACTATCATGCCCATATCGTTTTCGACTGGATGAACCACGAAACAGGAAAGAGCCGAAAGCTCAATGACGATGACATGATGCAGATGCAGACCCTTGCATCCGACATCCTGCTGATGGAACGCGGGCAGTCAAAGGCTGTCACTGGTAAGGAGCATCTGGAACGGAACGACTTTATCATTGAGAAGCAGAAAGCTGAACTGCAACGCATGGATGCAGCCAAACGGCACAAAGAAGAACAGATAAATCTTGCCGAGCAGGAACTGAAACAGGTGAAATCAGAAATACGCACTGACAAGTTAAAGAAGACAGCCACCACGGCAGCGACAGCCATAACTAGTGGAGTTGCTTCTCTTTTCGGGAGTGGAAAACTGAAAGAACTGGAACGTGCCAACGAAAAACTGCAAGACGAGGTTTCAAAACGGAACACCAATATTGAAAAATTGCAGAGCCAAGTACAGCAGATGCAGAAACAGCATGATACGCAAATCCACAATCTCAGAGAAATGCACAGGCAGGAACTTGACATGAAAGAAAAAGAACTGTCACGGCTCGCCAGAATCATAGACAAGGCTTTCAGGTGGTTTCCGATGTTCAGGGAAATGCTGCGCATGGAAAAGTTTTGTGCCATGCTGGGATTCTCTAAAGAAATGACTGAAAGTCTTATAGTCAAAAAAGAAGCCCTGAAATGTAGCGGTAAAATCTATTCCGAGCAACACAGGCGGAACTTTGATATAAAGGATGATATTTTAAGGGTGGAAAATGACCCTGACGATGAAAGCAGGCTGAACCTGACAATAAACAGGAAGCCGATTGCCGACTGGTTCAGGGAGCAATGGCACAGGCTTAGATATGGAGCAAGAGTGCCGCAACAGGAAGAAAGAAAAAGTAGAGGATTCAAATTATAATAGAAGCAATTTGATTAGTAATCTAAAAGCACTCCGATAACGATTAGAGTGCTTTTAGATTGTTTATCATTAATTATCAAAGCAAGTGCAGTTTAAGATTTTACTGAAGTTTGCATTAATAAAGAATATACTACAGCTGATATATGCGCAACATATTGTGACGCTTGTGATTCATTTCCCTTGAAATCCTTAACAAATACCGCTAAGGTATAACTGATATTATTAGGCAGACATATATAGGCAACATCATTGTGAGCTGCAAGAACACCATTTTCATTAACAGAACCTGAACCTGTCTTATGCGCTATAACAACCCCTTCTTTATCAAGAAGTGGAGCTGCTATCCTATCTACACCTGTTTTGCATTCTTTTAACGTATTCTTAATGAAACTTTGTTTCTCATCATCGATAAGACCTTCAGTAAACAAACGATTCATCAACATTGCAGCACCAAGAGGAGATGTATAGTTAGAGTAAGCCTTGTTATGGTCAGCCGACATTTCCTCTTCCGTATAAGCTATCTGAAAACTTGAACGAGGAATGAGTGTGGCTATAAAACTATCTGTTTGAGCGACATTAACCATATCCTTAAACATAAGGTTGCTTGCATTGTTGTCACTCTGAGTAAGAGTATAACGCAGCAAATCTCTCACTGTCAATGATATGACTGGCCCTGAATAATCTTTCAGCATAGGACTCCAAGTCTTTGGGTCAAGTTTATCCCTATTTATATTTACTAAGGTATCAAGTGAAATTCCTTTATTGTCAAAGTCATTACAAAGAGCTAATGCCTGATGAACCTTAAACACACTCATCATAGGATAAACACTCTTATTATTGACCTTAACCGTATCTCTGTTATTAACAATAACCGCCACACCAATTTCGCCAGGACAAGCTGAGACAATTTGAGAAATGCTATCAGTCAAAACATTTGTTAAAGGAGGATTTGCGCTATCTTTTGTCGCTGATTTATGGAACAATGAAAATACCAAGATGAAAATGCAAACTAAAGCTATACTCAAAACTACGATTTGTTTTTTTCTGTTTTTTTCCATGTTTATATTATTTATATTTGTTTGACGAGAATATCTTTATTTGCCGACAAAGGTACATAACTTTACGGAAAAATATGTTTCTAAAATATATAAAAATATATAAATAGACAGCTGTGGGGAAAATGTGGGGAAAAATTAGATAATTAAAAAGGCTAAATGACTGAAAATAATCACTTAGCCTTTTAATCCGTACCCAGACCCGTACTTCGTAATTGCTGCGCCCATCATTCAAGACTGTCAAATCGGGTCTTTCCTGTCAAGCCAATGATGCCTATGCGTATGCCAAACACATGGATTACGGATTTCTCGTTCCGTGAACAAACACTTTATCCGCAACTCTGCTATGTGGTGTATTGGCTTAACTCCATTTCTATGGGCAACACTTTTGTTGCAGATTTCAAGCAGCTTTTATCGAAATACCCATCAGTAAGAACTCGTTTATTAGGCTTTCCTCATAATTGGGAACAAGAGCCTTTGTGGAGATAAAATAATTGCCCTGTTTCTTAAAAAGCACTGGGGCAAACCAGCTCCGTCTTTAATTGTTTCCAATAAATGGATTGTTTCAAGCCCCTATAGAAAGAGAACAAAAATTCCTGTGTGAAAATTAATCTACGACAAGGAGCAAGCAAGGAGCAATATCAAACAAAAATCAATACCTTTGCAGTACATATGAGATAGACCAAAACAAAAGTGGAATATCGGAAACGAATAGCAAGGAAAAGAGAAGAAACGACCCAAGTTGATGTCCTTTTTGAGTTAATAATCAATAAAAGCGTTAAATCTTCACCTTTTAGAATGTGCAATTAAAAATAACAACCATATTTCTGACTTATTATCTATAAAATATTGAGTAATAATCGGTTGTAAATACAATTTATGAAACATGTTGCCATGCTCCTTTTCAATTAAGGCATAGTCTATGCCACCAAGCAATTGATAGTTCGACTGCTTATTGTGATCGTACCGATTGCGAAAGTCTGAAGTAGGGTCTGCACCTTGCGTTAGCAAACTATATAGTGAAGCCATCTTATCAGTAGCAGTATTGTAGTTGGCTGCAAAATTCACACCCAATTCTTTGTCATTCGGTAATTTCACTGTGGCATTGAGCATAGCAGAATAGTTCAAACTATGGATCTTGTCGTGATTCAAATCTGTATAGTCGTTTACCATGCCTTCAACTACATTCGTCCATTCATTAGGAAGAGGTTGATTGCCTTGAACGGATTGTTGCGTGCCATTGCTTGATGTTGATGCATAAGTCAAATATTGGTCAAGGTTAATGTAAGCAAACGAGGTGGGAATGCTCAACATACCATTCCAATTAAAGTTGTAATTATGGCTTTTATTTAATGACATACTTTTGCCGAATATGTTGCCAGACTCAAAGAAACTTACGGAATTACCTCGACTTTCATTAACCTCTTTATCATGCGAAGCCTCTAAAGTGGTTGTAAAGCGAATAGGACGTTCGCTGTTCTTTCCTCCATAAAAAGATGCAAAGATTCCGCCTTTTTGCAGCGTGTTCTCTCCCATCATAGCATCTTCGTTCTCCCACTTGCCGTCAGATCCTGCGCGTTGGTTGCTATTGGTATTGTTGGCATTTCCATAAAAGCTAACACGTGCTCGGTCTGAGAAGTACGTTCCAAACACGCGGCCCAAGTATTTATCTTTGGTACCTCCGCCAGCCTCAGCATTGGCTATCCAACCTTGGTGATATTCTTTCTTCAAAGTAACGTCAATCACCCATGGGTCGTCAGCGTGTGGTTTGTTATCTTTACGCGTAAGGTAAGCATTGTCGGGCGCTTTCTGATAGGACTTTACGTTCTTCACCATATAGGCGGGCAGGTTTTCAAGGGCAACATTGGCGTCGCCATTGAAGAAGTCTTTGCCGTCAATCAGCAGGTTACTAACGCGGTTACCATTGACCGTAATGACACCACCTGCATTCAGTTTTACGCCAGGCAGACGTGATATGAGTTGGTCGAGCATAGAGCCTTCTGCCAACTCAAAAGCATCGGCATTGTACACTATGGTGTCGCCCTTCATCACCATCATCACCTTTGTAGCTGTGACGGTGGCTTCGTGCAGCGTGCGAGGGGCACGCTTCAGCATGATGGGATCGGGGTTTATGTCATCGGCTGCATCCACTTTTACTAGTTGCGAAAGATAGCCTTTTTTTTCACACTGAATGTAATAGTAGGGGCTGCTTCCCTCTATTTGAGAAGCATAGTAGTACTTCTTCCTATCGCCCATATTGATTGTAATCATCTGACATGAATCGACAAAAGCTGAATCCTTGTCAAGAATGGTCACACTCGCTCCTTGAAGCGATATTTTGGTTGCTGCATCCTTCACCGTTATGGTGAACATTTGTCCATAAGATGCGATATATTGGATAGCAAATAAAAAAAATATTAAGTGTCTCATTGCAAATTACTTATTTAAAGGAAAACTTGTTTTATCGGGATTTTTTTGCATTTGATAGCAAAGTTAAAAAAAAAGAACAAAACGTATTTGCTTACATTATTTTTTCAATGTTGTATACCATACAAAGTATAGCGATATGGATGCTCATTATATAGATTGTCAACATAATTAGTTGTATAAGGAATTTGAACTTCTATTGCTTTTCCTACTTTTGGTCTTGCAAATCAATAGGGGGCAATTTTTATTTTAAACATCAGATGTACTAATTTGTATACATCCAATGCATCGAATTGCGTTTGCAAAATTATAGTAATGAATGCTCACGAACAAGTGATATTTTCCTATCTGTGACATTTTAATATGATGTAAACACTTGAAAATCAATGATTAATCAGTTGTATTGCATCTAAAAATACCCTTAAAATGTCACAAACTTTTTTAGATCTATGTTGAATTGTGTGGGTAAACTGCAATTTATCTGCCTAATTGGGGGGCTAATTGGGGGGCGGGTTTTTAACCCGCGGCAGCAGCAGGTTTTGAGCATCTACTTATAGTCGCTTAGCGACTATAAACAGATAAATTACAACATGCTGCTGCCGCGGGTTAAAACCCCGCCCCCCAATTAGCCCCCCAATTAGGCAGATAAATTGCAGTTTACCCACACGAATCAACATAGCCCCAACATCCTTTTAGAATTTTCCTATTTGTTATATTTTATTGTGAGTTATCACGGATTATCTTATCTTTGCATAAGATAGGCTGCGGCTCAGCAAAACGTTCAAGCAAGCTTGACGTTTTGCATTCGCCTTGCACTATCTTTGCATAAGATAGGCTGCGGCTCAGCAAAACGTTCAAGCAAGCTTGACGT
>ERZ1027239.959-NODE-959-length-9995-cov-18.808954_pt1 | contig 9995 bp, 9 predicted proteins | sample MGYA00519476_ERZ1027239 | MGnify/ENA primary metagenome ERZ1027239 (study PRJEB26926, sample SAMN06164636) | human gut metagenome | biome: ENVO:00009003; feature: ENVO:2100002; material: ENVO:00002003 | host: Homo sapiens | place: USA | collected 2012 ... | reverse complement strand
CCAGGGTGTCGCTTCGCTTGCCCTGGGCTATGTGCTACATTGGGCTTTCAGCCCGCCCTTGTTAAATCCGAAACTAAAATTACAGAGTCGATTTTGTAGAGGACTACAACAGCTATCTTTCGTTCAAGAAAGCTGCTTGTAAGAATCGTCGTTAATGTCGTTAGAAAACTTTTGTGCCAGACTACGTGCTAAAGATTCGTTATGGGCATCTGACGTGTACATACGAGCAAAGGTGGTGATATAGAGCAACGACTTTGTAGACGGTTGGGGAGTTGTTGTAGTAGAATGGAGCATAGGCAGTTGTATGAATTTATCGTTTACAAAATCATAAACGACCAACCCCGCTCTTTATTGTATAAGAGGATGAAAATATTTAAGTTTTGCTATTCCACCCAGATATGTTGTAACTGTGCCATTTTGCGCATATTACGCACAGCGTAGTGCATGCGGCCCAAAGCCGTGTTGAGGTTTGTGCCCGTCTCTTCGGCTATCTCCTTATAACTCATATTTTGATAAAAACGCATGTATACGATATTGCGTTGTTCGGTGGGTAGGAGGTTCATAATGCGACAGACATCGTCCTTCAACTGTTCATCAATCACATTCTCCTCATAACTATTGGTGCAAAGATTGAAAGCGTCGTTCCATTCTCCGTCTGTGGCATCATTATATACCGTTGTGTAACGGCTTTCAGTACGGAATAAGTCAATAAGTAAGTTGTGTACAATACAGAGGATCCAAGCATAGAAACGTCCATGCTCGTTATAGCGTCCTTGGCGGATTTGCATTATAGCCCTGACAAAGGTTTCTTGAAAAAGGTCGTCGGCCATGTCGGCGTTCTTTACGCGAAATGAGATATAAGCGAATACCTTATCTTTATAACGCAACAAAAGCTCGTCAAAAGCTTCGTTTTGACCAGCTATATAAAGGCGTACCAACGCATCGTCGGTGTGCTTTGAAAGAGGTGTCATTACTTTGATATGTTTTAAGAATTAAAGTAATGTCTTCTCGATAGGCTATACATTTTTAGGGGTTACAAGGGCAAAAGTAGCAGTTTTTAAATAAAATGCCAAGTATTCCGTTCGTTATTTTGTAATTTCGCACGTGATGACACCTTTATTAAGTAGGTGTTAAAAATTAGTTGATATGAATTGGTGCAGTATTTCGTGCAGAAACATAGGTTGAAGAGGGAGCGTAGCGGGCTACGTGACCGATGAAACCTATGTTTCTGGGCGAAAGAATGCGCCAAGGCATATCGACTAATTCGGAACATGATTAATATAAACTAATTTTGAACACCTACTTATATACACCATACGTAGCCTTTCTGCAAAAGCATTTCGATCATAAAATGCAGAAGTTGCCCATTGACGCGGGTTGCACTTGCCCCGTGCGTGATGGGCATTTGTCGCATGGCGGCTGTGCCTTTTGCAATGCTTGTAGCTTCGTTCCGCCTTGTAGCGCTTCGGCGGCAGATATAAAGGAACAGGTAGCGCGTGGCAAAGATTTCTTTAAGCGTAAGCAAGGGAATAAGCCTTGTAGTTATTTGGCCTACTTTCAGTCAGGCACAAATACTTACGCCTCGCCCAAAGAAATGTTACCCTTATTTGATGCTGCATTGAATAGTCCGGGAATGGAGGGATTGGTGTTGGCCACACGCCCCGACTGCATGAGTGATGAGTGGGTGGAGACGTTGCAACAATTATCACAACGCACGTTTGTACTGGTAGAGTTAGGCATAGAGTCAACCAACGATGAAGTGCTACTCCGTATGAATCGCGGACATGACACGGCTTGTTCCATTCGAGCCATAGAGCGCCTACACGAAGTAGGTCTCCCTGTCTGTGCACACCTTATTATAGGACTACCTGGCGAAACGCGCGATTCGATGCTTTGCCAAACAGACGTAGTGAATAAACTGTCGGTAGAGGTGATTAAGTTACATCAGTTGCAGTACTTGCGAGGTTCAAGATTGGGCAGTGCCTATATGGCATCTCCAGAACGTTTCCATGTACTTCAGGTAGAAGAATATGTGATGCTTGTTGCTGACTACGTAGAGCGCCTATCGCCCACGATAGCGATAGAACGCTTCGTGTCGCAATCGCCTGCAGGACAATTAATCGCCCCACGTTGGGGGCTGAAGAATGATACAATTACGCACATGATAGAGCGAGAACTCATGCAGAGAGGAACACGACAAGGCAGTTCTATCCCTCCGACTTTAGAAAATGTAGCACAAATATAGAAGCATTCCTCACAAAAATTAGTAATTTTGCTTGCTATGAGCAAAGAACAACAGCCAAATGTGAAAGTTTCGGTCGTTATGTGCACTTATAACGGCGAGCATTTCTTGCGTCAACAGATGGACTCCATCTTGGCTCAAGACTACCCCTTGTACGAAATAATCGTGCAAGACGATCAGTCGTGCGACGATACGTGGTCAATACTTGAAGTGTATAAGCAAAAGCACCCCGACCTGATAAAACTACATCGAAATGTAGAGCGTTTGGGCTTTAATCGCAACTTTCACACCGCTATGCTGCGTGCCACAGGTGATGTGGTGGCCATAAGCGATCAAGACGATGTGTGGTTCTCCTCAAAAATTCGCCGACAGGTAGAGGCTATAGGGTGTGCCGACGTGTGTTACACCGACTACTATCGTGATGCGGCCTACAATTTACCGCTCAAACAAGTAGTGAGTCCTAATGGCGATTTAGCCACACTCTTCTTTTACAACGTAATTCCAGGCCACTCCTTATTGGTACGTCGAGCGTTTATAGAGCGTGCTGAGAGTTGGAATGAGAACTTCTATTACGATTGGTGGTTCTTATTGGTGGCACATCTACAAGGCAATGGCGTAGTTCATGTGGCAGAACCGCTGAATTGGCATCGGCCACACGCAGCCTCGGCTATTGCTCAGTTAAAAAAGAAATATAAGCAACGCACAACTCCACAGCGCCCTACGTGGCAACCCTATCTCGTAGGGTGGAAAGACCTTTGGCGCATGCACAAGTTGACTACCTGGCAGATGTTCTATACCTATATATATGAGCATTCGTCAGCGACTTATCATTCCAGCCTTCATGCTATGAGTAAGGCAATGCTCTCGCCCTTACGCTGGGGACAGTTGTGTTACCTGTGTTGGCAACAACGTGAAGCATTGAACCCGCAAAGCAGAGGGCTGAAACAGTCCTTGCGATCTTTCTTCTATCCCGCCATTTGTGCTTATGGCAACACTTCCTTCTATTTTGATTAATTCTCATTCACATCCTATATAAATATGATTCGCAATATAGCCATAGTCTTAGCAGGCGGCGTAGGTAGCCGTTTAGGACTCAGCACGCCCAAACAGTTCTTTAAGGTGGCGGGCAAGATGGTAATCGAACATACCCTCGACACATTTGAACACAATACCCACATTGACGAAATCGTGATTGTATCCAATCCCGTTTACGTATCAGACGTTGAGAATATTGTGTTGCGTAATGGTTGGAAAAAAGTTAAAAAGATACTGAAGGGCGGCAAAGAGCGTTACGACTCAAGCCTTTCGGCCATTCATGCCTACGAAGGCGGTGAAGAGGTCAACTTAATCTTCCACGACGCTGTGCGTCCGTTGGTGTCGCAGCGCATCATTGACGATGTGTGTGAAGCCTTGAAGCAGTATGAAGCCATTGACGTGACCGTACCTGCTGTCGATACCATTATCGAAGCAGAGGGCGACCATATAGCTTCTATTCCCGACCGATCTCGTTTACAACGCGGCCAGACTCCTCAGGCTTTCCGTCTTTCCGTAATCGCTGAGGCTTACAAGCGAGCACTTAACGACCCCAACTTTAAGGTGACCGACGACTGTGGCGTAGTAGTGAAGTACATGCCCGAAGTGCCTGTTCACTTAGTAGCGGGCGAAGAGAGCAATATGAAGCTCACGTATAAGGAAGATACCTTCTTGTTAGACAAGCTCTTCCAATTACGCGGTTCGGTAGCTCCCGAATCGTTAGACAAGTCGCAGCTGAAGGACAAAGTGGCCATCGTCCTTGGTGGTTCGTATGGCATCGGCAAGGACGTAGCCGACGAGTTGCGTCAGGCAGGTACACACGTGCATAGTTTCTCACGTTCTCTCACGGGTACAGATGTGGGCAATCGTAAAGACGTAGCGCGTGCGCTCAAAGAGGTATATGATAAAGAAGGCCACATCGACTATGTAATCAATACGGCGGGTGTACTCAATAAAGAGCCACTTTGCGCTATGGACTACAGCATCATTCAGGCTGCAGTACAAACGAACTATATGGGCACGGTGAATGTGGCCATTGAAGCCTATAACTACTTGAAGCAAACGCAAGGGCAGCTGATCTTCTTCACGTCGAGCAGCTATACGCGTGGGCGTGCTTTTTATAGTATCTATTCTTCGACGAAGGCAGCAATCGTAAATTTTGTGCAAGCCGTGTCGCAAGAGTGGGAGTCGGTGGGCATTCGTGTGAACTGTATCAATCCCGAACGCACCAAGACGCCTATGCGCGTCAAGAACTTTGGCGTAGAACCTGATGATACGTTGTTGCGCTCAGAAGTGGTGGCCGATGCTACGGTGCATTGCTTGTTGGCAGACTATACGGGACAGGTGATTGACGTTAAACGACAAGCTAACTAAGTAGTGTTATGTCCGATAGCCTAAAACAATACATGGAGGATCATCGCCGTGCGGTGCAACTCAAGCAGTTGGATATATTAAAAGAGATTGACGCGCTCTGTCAGCGCCACCACATTGACTATTGGTTAGACGGTGGCACTATATTGGGCGCGGTGCGTCATGGGGGATTTATTCCTTGGGACGACGATATAGACATCGCTATGCGCCTCGACGACCTGCCTCGCTTTGTAGAAGTAGCAAAGCAAGAACTGCCCGAACACTTGTACATTCAAACGCCCGACACCGATCGTAATGTGCGTTTACCCATATTTAAGGTGCGCGATAAAAATTCTTTCTTGGTCGAAAATGCTGATGACTTCACACGTCCTTATGGTAAGGGACTATACGTTGACATCTTTCCGATGATGCCCTACCCTTCTTGTTCAAAGGCCTTTATTAAGCGCGTGACTAAGGGCTATTGTCGTGCTAATGCAATCTTGTGCAGTCAGCATTATTACTCTTGGCGTTCGTTTGCCGAATTCTTTTATTTCGGGCTGAAGCGTGCATGGTGTAAGTTGCAGTGGAACGTGGCTTGCTTGTTGAAGCGCAAGGGAGAGTACACCTCCAACACGCTCAACAACAATGGCTATGGCATAATGCACCGAACGGACAGCATATTTCCTACGCAACGTATTCAATTTGAAGGCATCTCCTTTAATGGCCCTGCCAACCCTGAGGCTTATCTAACCGACCTCTACCGCAACTATATGCAGCTACCACCAGAAGACAAACGTGGTGGACACGCTGTGTTCTATGTTGAAAAACTTTAGCTATGCTAATGTGCAATTGCTTAGTAAATGTGAGAATGTACAAATGTGAGAATGTGCAAATGTGCAAATTGTCGCCTTTGTACGCGCAATTGCAAAAACTTTTTATCATTCGCACGTTCTCACATTCGCACATTCTCCAAGCATTCTCACATTTGCACATTCTCACATTTGCACATTAACTAAGCATTTGCACATTTTCCCCATGAACATATCCGTACTAATTCTCTTTTTTAATCGTCCCGAAAAGTTAGCTGCGCTCTTCGCTGAAGTGCGCAAGGCGCAACCTGCTCGACTGTTTCTGTATCAAGATGGTGCGCGTGGCGAACAAGACAAGGCTGGCATAGAAGCGTGCAGAAAAGTAGTGGCAGAGATTGATTGGCCTTGCGAGGTTCACCGGTTATACCAAGACAAGAATTATGGATGCGACCCCTCCAACTTCATGGCACAACGCTGGGCCTTCTCGCTGACGGATAAGTGTATCGTTTTTGAAGATGACGACATACCTTCGCAGTCTTTCTTTACCTTTTGTAAGGACATGCTTGACCGTTACGAACATGATGAACGCGTCGGAATGATACAAGGGTTTAACTTAGAAGAAGTAACACCCGATACGGGGCAAGCGGACTATTTCTTTACCTCTAACTTTTGCATTTGGGGCTGGGCCTCATGGGCACGCGTGGTCAACAAGTGGGACGAACATTATCATTGGTTGGACGACCCCGTAGCCTTACAACGCATCGAAGCATTGACCCAAGAACGAACCTTGCGTAAGGACTTTCTGCCTATGGCGCGTGCACACAGAGCGAGTGGTAAGGCCTTTTACGAAACAATCTTCCATGCCCACTTGTTGTTAAATAACCAACTGGCTATCGTACCGCGACTCAATATGATTAACAATCGAGGTGTTACGGACGACTCTGTTCACTTTGCAGGTTCTGTGCGAACGTTGCCTTCAGGCTATCGACGCATTTTTACAATGAAGCGGCACAAGATAGCGAAACCTTTCAAACACCCCCAATATGTAGTAGATCACGTGCGCTACCGCTGTCATGTCTATCAAATTATGGCGTGGCGTCACCCTCTCATTAAGGCATGGCGCTCGATTGAAGAACTCTTCTTAAACCTACGCTACGGACAGTGGCGACGCATCACTTCGGCCTTAACCAACCGAATAAAAATAATCACCTTTGGACAACGATTTCATTAATACGCCCATGCTGATACTGCACGATGTAACAACGGGATATGGCAAAAAGGTGATTGCTCAACACCTCAACGCCAACTTGCGTCGAGGCGAATTGGTAGCCTTGTTAGGTCCGAATGGTTGTGGCAAAAGCACGCTCTTGCGCACGATGGCAGCTCTGCAACCTGCATTGAGTGGCATTGTAAGCTACGAAGGTAAAGCATTGACAGCCTATAGTCAACGCGAATTGGCACAACGGATAAGCATCGTTTTAACCCAACGCATTGAGGCAGAGGCTTTGACGGTTGAAGATGTAGTCAAAATGGGGCGTACACCTTATGCTACGTTGTTTTCGCGTAGCACTGATGAAGACGAAACGACTATTCATGAAGCGATGGCTCGTACCCAGACAGAAGCCTTTCGTCATCGTATGATTAGCACATTGAGCGACGGCGAACGTCAACGTGTGTTTATAGCCAAATCATTGGCGCAGCAGACACCTCTCATCTTGTTAGACGAACCAACGGCCTTTCTTGACTTTCAGACGAAAGTAAAAACTCTTCGCTTATTGCAACAATTAGCGCATTCTGAGCAAAAGGCCATACTCCTTTCTACTCACGATGTAGAGTTAGCTCTTCACTTTTGCGACCAACTATGGCTGATTAGCACTTTGGGCATAGAGGTGGGAACGCCTCGCCAATTGGCTGAGCAAGGAAAAATCGCTCATTTCTTCGCCGCGCACGATGGCATCGCATTTAATGATAAGGAAATGCGCTTTGTGTATTGAGGGTGGTTCTAAAAATTCTGTTTTTAGAGTTCTGCTATTCTGAAATGTGATTTGTACGCTCTCGAAAGTGTCTTTTTGAAAGTTTGTTCGGTCACATAGCCCGCTATGCTCCCTCACAAACTTTCAAAAATACACTTCCGATAGCGCACAAATCCCTATTTCAGAATTATTAGAACCACCCTTGAAAGTTAAGCATCTTTATCCCAACAATTAAGAAACTATCTTTTTATGGTGAAATCTATGATCATTTCTTTTCAGCTCTGGTTGGAACGAAAGATTCTGAATAGTTAGTACGACATTAAAACTTTAGAACACCTTTATATATATGATAGTCTGCATAGCAGAGAAACCCAGCGTGGCGCGTGACATAGCCAATATACTTGGTGCCACGCAACAACATCAAGGTTATCTTGAAGGCAATGGTTACCAAGTAACGTGGACCTTTGGTCACCTTTGCGAACTAAAATACCCCGAGGACTACACGCCCATGTGGCAGCGGTGGAGCCTTGGGGCTTTGCCTATGATACCCCAACGCTTTGGCATTCGCTTGAAGAATGATAAAGGCGTGCAAGCACAGTTTGACATTATACAAAAACTCATGTCAAAGGCCGATCGTATTATCAACTGTGGTGATGCGGGCCAAGAGGGTGAACTCATTCAGCGATGGGTCATGCAGAAGGCTGGCGCGAAGTGTCCCGTAGAGCGATTGTGGATTTCGTCACTTACCGAAGAGAGCATTCGCGAGGGATTTAGTTCGCTTAAGCCGCAAGAGGACTACAAATCGCTTTACGAAGCGGGCCTTTGTCGTGCCATTGGCGATTGGATGTTGGGCATGAATGCCACACGCCTTTATACGATTAAGTATGGTGGTGGCTATGGCACGCCGCCCCTTTCTATCGGACGCGTGCAAACCCCGACGTTGGCATTGATCGTACGTCGACAACTTGAGATTGACAACTTTAAGCCTGAGCCTTATTGGATTCTTTCAACTACTTATCGCGACACGGTGTTCAACGCCATTATGGCCGATCCGAATGAGGACGAACAACCCATTGCGACCGAAGAAGAGGGCAACAATACTGATACAAAAAAGAAACAAACCGCGCCCGCTCGTCGCGGCTTTACAAGCGAAGAGGAAGGACGTGCGGCCTTGGAGAAAATTAAAGACCAACCTTTCGTCGTAACGGGTGTAGAAAAGAAGCGAGGAACGGAACAACCTCCTCGCCTCTTCGACCTTACTTCGCTACAAGTAGATTGCAACCGTAAGTTTGGCTATTCGGCTGACCAAACGCTCTCGCTCATTCAGTCTCTTTATGAAAAAAAGGTGACTACCTATCCACGTGTTGATACTACCTACCTCTCTGACGACATCTATCCTAAATGTCCTGGCATATTAAAAGGCATACGTGGTCAATACAACGACTTACTCGAGCCGCTGCGTGGACAAGGTGCATTGCTAAAGCGAAAGAAGGTGTTTGACAGTTCGAAGGTGACGGACCACCATGCCATTATTCCAACAGGGGTAACGGCAAATAATTTGACTGATATGGAACGCAACGTTTACGATCTCGTAGCACGTCGTTTCATTACCGTATTCTATCCTGATTGTAAGTTTGCCACCACCACCGTGATGGGCGAGGCTGCCGATATAGCCTTTAAAACATCTGGCAAACTTATATTGGAACCAGGTTGGCGTGCGGTAGCTCCTTCTGCTTCTCGTATCAGCACGTCAAACGATGATGATGAGAGTAAGAAAGACGAGGCTGAACGTACCTTGCCCGATTTTGTGAAGGGTGAGAATGGACCGCATACGCCTGACTTGACGCAAAAGATGACGCAGCCGCCTAAGCTCTATACCGAGGCTACGCTACTGCGAGCTATGGAAACGGCAGGTAAGACGGTAGATGATGAGGAGTTGCGCGACGCAATGAAGGAGAACGGCATTGGTCGTCCGTCAACGCGTGCTGCCATTATTGAAACTCTCTTCCGCCGTCAGTACATACGTCGTCAACGCAAGGCCATAGTGGCTACTCCAACAGGTATTGAACTCATCTCTATCATAAAGGAGGAATTGCTAAAGAGTGCTGAACTTACGGGACGTTGGGAGAAGAAGTTGCGCCAAATTGAGCATCACGAATACAGTGCTGCACTGTTTGTGACTGAACTGAAGGAAATGGTGACCGACATTGTACGCCAAGTGTTGAGCGATAATTCTGCTCGCCATATCACGCAACAAGTAGACCCTATAGCCGCTCTTAAAGCCAAAGCCAATGCGCAACATGAAGGAACTACTACTTCCTCTAATGCAGCTACCACCCAATCGAAGGAGGCTAAACCCAAACGACGCATCATTCGCGCTGGCAGTATCTGTCCGAAATGTGGCATTGGTAAAGTAATAAAAGGCAATACTGCCTATGGTTGTTCACGTTGGAAGGAGGGCTGCGATTGGCGTAAACCATTTAAGTGATAAAGCAGCAAATTGGGCGGCCTAACATAAATGAACATTAATGTATCATTAACGAAAAAAATAATGGATAATTGATGATCATCAATTATCCATTATTTTTT
>ERZ1027239.958-NODE-958-length-10003-cov-5.989948_pt1 | contig 10003 bp, 8 predicted proteins | sample MGYA00519476_ERZ1027239 | MGnify/ENA primary metagenome ERZ1027239 (study PRJEB26926, sample SAMN06164636) | human gut metagenome | biome: ENVO:00009003; feature: ENVO:2100002; material: ENVO:00002003 | host: Homo sapiens | place: USA | collected 2012 ... | reverse complement strand
TTATGATATTTTAATTTTTATTACAAGAATATAAAATATGTTTCATAGGAGCAAATATTCGTGACTTTTTACTCCTGATATATTATAATTAAAAAGGTTTTTTAAGAATTCTGGGAGACAGAATTCGGATGCACCAGAGGGTGATATGTGCCAGAAAGCGGCACAGGAATGGAGGATTATTATGGGTATTTTAACAAGATTCAAGGACATTATGAGCGCTAACATCAATGCACTTCTCGATAAGTGTGAAGATCCAGAGAAGATGATTGACCAGTACATGAGAAATCTTGAGAGCGACCTTGGAAAGGTTAAGGCAGAGACAGCTTCAGTTATGGCTGAGGAGACAAGATGTAAAAGAGAGCTTGATGAATGCACAGCAGATGTTGCCAAGTATCAGTCATATGCAGAAAAGGCTCTTCGGGCTGGCAACGAGGCAGATGCAAGAACATTCCTTGAGAAGAAGCAGCAGTTAGTTTCTAAGCAGGCTACATTACAGCAGACATATAATATTGCAGCAGACAATGCAGCTAAGATGCGTCAGATGCATGATAAGCTCTGCAAGGATATCCAGTCTCTTGAAGCAAGAAGAGATGCAGTTAAGGCTAAGGTTGCAGCAGCTAAGGCTCAGGAGAGAATCAACAAGGTAGGTTCAAGTGTTAACAGTGTTGGAACAAGCATGGATGCATTCGGTAAGATGGAGGCTAAGGCTAATAAGATGCTTGACGAGGCTAATGCAATGGCAGAGCTTAACCAGACACAGCTTGAGGCAGATGTTGACAGTCTTGCAGCTAAGTATGATGCAGAGCCAGCTAACACAGCAGTTGATGATGAATTAGCAGCACTTAAGGCTCAGATGGGCTTATAATTCAGAAGCACATTTATAATGAGATAAGCAATACATAGATAAGGAGAGGGAACATGGGATTATTCAAAGGGCAGTTTGCCAACGTAGTTGAATGGGAAGAGTACAGAGATGATATAATCTTCTGGAAATGGACCAACAGAGAAATCAAGAAAGGCAGTAAGCTGATTATCCGCGCCGGCCAGGATGCAATCTTTATGTACAATGGTAAGATTGAAGGTATTTTTAAGGACGAGGGAAGCTTTGATATTGAATCACAGATTATTCCATTCTTATCAACACTTAAAGGCTTTAAGTTTGGCTTCAACAGTGGAGTAAGAGCTGAAGTTTTATTCGTTAATACTAAGGAATTCACAGAGAAGTGGGGAACTAAGAATCCTATTCTTATTCCAACACAGGCACTTCCAGGTGGCATGCCAATAAGAGCTTTCGGTAACTTCTCGTTTTCAGTATCTGATTACATTACGCTTATAGACAAGGTAGCAGGTGTAAAGCAGATGTACACTGTTGCAGATGTTAAGGAAAGAATATCAGCAGTTCTTGACCAGCTTCTTATGAAGTGGATTTCTAAAGAAGGCAAGGATATGTTTAATCTTCAGGCTAATGCTTATGATATCTCAGCGGGTATTAAGACAGACCTTGATATGGAGATGAGCAAGTTAGGAATCACAATAACAAGCTTTACTATCTCAAGCTTCTCTTATCCGGAAGAAGTACAGAAGATGACTAATAAGGCAGCTTCTCAGGCAATGGTTGGAGATATGAACAGATATACACAGATGGCTATGGCTGATAGTATCGACAATTCAAGAGGCGGTTCGAATATTGCCAGTGATATGATGCAGCTCCAGATGGGAATGCAGGTTGGACAGCAGATGATGAATAACATGAATACTGCAATGAATAATACTGCAAATGTGTCAGGTGGCACAGCACCTAAGTTCTGTCCTAACTGTGGAACACCAACTAATGGCGCTAAGTTCTGTTCTAACTGTGGAACAAAGCTTGCATAATCTGACAATTAGTAATATGTGAATTTAATAAATAACAATCAGGGATGTTGTCATATTGGCTTGGCAACATCCCGTTGTTTTTGTATAATGTGGTAGTTGGCAGAAATAAGGTGGATATAGATTTCACATTTGCATGAAGGTGGATATATGAGATTAGAAGATTTGAATGACAGCCAGAAAAGGGCAGTTAAATATACAGATGGCGCGCTGCTTATTATTGCTGGGGCAGGCTCAGGAAAGACGCGTGTGCTTACGAACAGAATTGCATATTTAATAGAAGAATGCGGAGTAGACCCATATAATATTATGGCAATTACATTTACTAATAAAGCTGCAAGAGAGATGAAAGAACGAGTTGAGACTACTGTGGCACAGGGTGCAGGGGCTGTATGGGTAAGTACATTCCACTCAACATGCGTGAGAATTTTAAGAAGATACATAGACAGAATTGGATACGATAATAACTTTACGATATATGATACGGACGACCAGAAGTCTGTAATCAAGGATATATGTAAGAAGATGAATATAGATACGAAGATGCTTAAAGAGCGTGCAATTATGAGTAAGATTTCATCTGCTAAAGATGAGTTAAAGACTCCTGATGAGTTCGAGCTTGAGGCAGGTAACGACTATAATCTCAGAAGAATTGCGGGCGTATACAGAGAATATCAGAAGACGCTTAAGCTTAACAATGCGCTTGATTTTGATGACTTGATATTCAAGACGGTTGAGCTGTTCCAGAGTGATGCAGAGGTACTTGAGCATTATCAGGACAGATTCAGATATATAATGGTCGACGAGTATCAGGATACTAATACATCACAGTTTAAGCTTGTTGCAATGCTTGCAGCAAAGTATGGCAATATATGTGTGGTTGGTGATGATGACCAGTCTATATATAAGTTCCGTGGAGCAAACATTTATAATATTCTTAACTTTGAAAATGTGTTCACAGGCGCTAAGGTTATAAAGCTTGAGCAGAATTACCGTTCGACGCAGACTATTCTTAATGCTGCAAATGCTGTGATAAGTAATAATATTGGCAGAAAGAGCAAGTCACTCTGGACTGATAACGGAGAGGGCGAGAAGGTCAATTATACTCTGTATGAGAACGGGTATGATGAGGCAGAAGGCGTTGCGAGTGGTATTGCAGAGTATGTAAGGGATGGCTGGAATTATAATGATGTTGCCATTCTTTACAGAACTAATGCACAGTCAAGAGCGCTCGAAGAAAAGCTGATGATTCACAACATTCCATATAAGATATATGGCGGACAGAATTTCTATCAGCGAAAGGAAATCAAAGATATTCTTGCTTATCTTAAAACTATTGATAATGGTCTTGATGGTCAGGCGGTTAAGCGAATTATAAATGTTCCGAAGAGGGGAATTGGTAATACTACGATTGACAGATTGCAGGAATATGCAGATTTTAATGATATTACCTTCTGGGAAGCACTTGTCAATGCAAAGGATATTGACACAATAAAGAATGCGGCACTTTCCAAGTTAGAGCCATTTGTTGACCTTATTGGAAGACTGCGTGCCAAAGAAGAATTTATGTCATTAAAGGAGCTTGCTGAGGCTGTAATTGAGGATACAGGATATATCGAGAGCCTTTCACAGAATGAAACGGTGGAAGAGGTTGAGGCAAGACGCGAGAATCTGGATGAATTCATTAATAAGGTTGTAAGCTATGAGGAGAGCTGTAAAGAAGCAGGCGAAGAGCCTACACTTTCAGGACTTCTTGAAGAAGTTGCCTTAATAGCGGATATTGATAATCTTGATGAGTCAGAGCCTCATGTAATGCTTATGACGCTGCACAGTGCGAAAGGTCTGGAATTTCCAATCGTGTATATGACAGGAATGGAGGACGGACTTTTCCCAAGCTATATGACAATTGTGTCAGATGATTCAACTGAGATTGAGGAAGAGAGAAGACTGTGTTATGTTGGAATAACAAGAGCAGAGAAAATACTTAATCTTACAAGTGCCAAGTCGCGTATGGTGCGTGGTGAAACACAGATGAATAAGGTTTCAAGATTCATTAATGAAATTCCTAAAGAATATATGCACATAGAAAACAATTCCAGTGGGTATGCTAAAGGCAGGATTGCATATGGCGGGACATCAGATGAGCCAGATACAACAGGCATTAACATGCGTGCAACAGCCAGATCAATTCTTAGCAGCTACGGAAGTGGCACACCAGGCGGAAGGGCAGCAGGAACATATAGCTCAAGAAAGGTTAAGATAAATGGTGGTTCTAATCCGGGATTTGGAAAAGACCCTATGGAATTATTTGACCTTAAGAAACCAGAAAAGAGAAAGACACCGGCAGATTCTGTAAGAAGTGCTTATGCAGGAGTGCCTACACGAAGCGGCTTATCTTCAAGAAATGTAATAGGTGCTGCAAGAGATGCAGATATAAGTGCAAAATCTTCAGGCGGACTTGGCTACAGTGTCGGTGATATGGTGAGCCATGTGAAATTCGGTGAAGGAAAGGTACTTGCTATAGAGGATTCAGCAAGAGACTATATGGTAACAGTTGAATTTGCAGAGTACGGACAGAAGAAAATGCTGGCAGGATTTGCCAGACTTAAAAAACTATAATGACAAATGTTTAACGCTATGCTATAATACATTTATTAAATCCGTGGTATGAAAGGAGATATTGTTATGAGTAAAGAAAAATTAGATGAGCTTATCGCAGCTACTAAATTAGGAGAACTTATTAGCAAGAAGGAAGATGAAGATAAGAAATGCTGCAAGAAGTGCAGCACAATTATCATAGCTGTTCTTGCTATCGTTGGTGCAGTTGCAGCAGTTGCTGGTATCGCTTATGCTGTATACAGATATTTTACACCAGATTATTTAGATGACTTCGATGATGAAGATTTCGAAGACGAAGATTTTGACGATGATTTCGAGGATGAAGACATCGAGAAGTAATGTAATAAGTGCGATATGATTGAAAGCCACAGCCGGCTTGATATGTCCATTAGGATATGTCAGCGGTTGTGGCTTTTTTATTGCATAATATTTAATTATTTCTTAATTGACATAGGGGTGTAATCAGTGTTATATTACTCAACCCTGTCATTAAGCAAAATTTAAGGGGAGGAAAGGAAAGCAGGAATTTATGACATTTTATCAGGAGTTACAGTTAAGCTCGGCTGGTTCAAAACAGCTTATCAAGAACACACAGGATTCTAAAGAGAAAAGAAGACATATTCTTATATATAATTTTAAGGTGTATCTTGTTATGATATTCTGCGTCGCAGTAGTTACAGTATTCAGTAAGCTGCTGGGGAATAATAACAGCGTTGTCGGAGTTACAGTGCTTCTTGCAGTGCTGGTATTAAGACAGGCGGATTTTGGAATTAAGACATCACATGGTTTGATTTCGATAATGGGAATATATGCGATATTGATAGCAGGACCGAGGGTTTCCAATATGGTACCGCCAGTTGCTGCATTTGTAATAAATGTTGTGTGTATTATGCTTCTTATGATAATGGGATGTCACAATGTAATTATGTATAATCATTCAACATTTGTTCTTGGGTATCTTTTGCTGCAGGGATATGATGTCACAGGCCATGAATATATGATGAGAGTTGTGGGACTGCTTGCCGGGATGTTAGTATGCATGATTATTTTCTATAAGAATCAGAGGAACAGACCATATAGAAGAACATTTTGGGATTTGTTTAAGGAATTTAATATTAATTCAGCAAGGACAAGATGGTACATTAAGCTTACATTTATCGTATCAAGCGCTATGCTGATTGTTTCACTGATGGGACTGCCTAGGGCAATGTGGATTGGAATTGCGTGCATGTCAGTGTGTCTGCCATTTTCTAAAGATGTTGATAAGAGAATTGGAAACAGGGCATTGTTTAATGTTGTTGGATGTGCGATTTTTGCAGTGATGTATATAGTTCTGCCAGAATCAATGTATCCGTATATAGGCATGATAGGTGGTATCGGAGTCGGATATTCCGCTGGTTATGCATGGCAGACAGCTTTTAATACATTTGGCGCATTATCAATTGCGGCGGGACTTTTTGGAATGCCTTATGCGGTTGCATTACGTATAGGACTGAATGCTGCCGGGGCTGCTTATACATGGCTGTGTGACAAGGTACTTGAAAGAATACATTCTGCAGTGCAGGCAAAGAATGCCAGCGTGGTTGAGTAAATGTGACTACTATACTTTAGCACATTTTTCTGATAAAATTATACAAGGTATGCCGTTATGTGAATAAGTGCTGCCAGAAACTATTAATATGTTAATAACAGGCACAATTCATGTGCGGAATGGAGTATAGATTGAAAAAAGGAAGCGTATACGAAGGTAAAGTTGAAAAGGTTGATTTCCCTAACAAGGCGACAGTGTGGGTGACAGATGAGGACGGACAGAAGGAAAAGGCAATCGTCAAGAACGCAATTCCTGGACAGACTGTCAGATTCTGCGTGAATAAGAAAAGAAAAGGACACTGCGAAGGCAGACTTATGGAAGTTGTTGAGAAGAGTCCGCTTGAAACCAGCCCGGCATGTCCACATTTTGGCAAATGCGGTGGCTGCACTTACCAGACAGTAGCTTACGAGGAACAGTTAAAGATTAAGAGCGCACAGGTGGAAAAGCTTCTTAGCGAAGTTGTTTCGGGTGAGCTTCCATTTGAGGGGATAATCGGAAGTCCGGTTACAGAAGAATACCGTAATAAGATGGAATTTTCATTTGGCGATGAGTACAAGGACGGACCTCTTGCACTCGGACTTCACAAACGAAACAGCATGTATGATATTGTTCCAGTTACAGAATGTAAGATTATTGATGAGGATTACAGAAAGATTCTCACATGCGTTCAGGATTATGCAATAGAGAAGGAGCTTCCTTTCCAGCACAAGTTAAGCCACGAGGGGTATCTGCGTCATCTTCTTGTAAGAAAGTCAGTAAAGACAGGACAGATTCTTGTTGATATCGTAACAACGACTCAGATTGAGCATGATTTCACAGAGCTTGTAAACCGCCTGACATCAATTGAATATAAGGGCACTCTTACAGGTGTTCTCCATACATTTAACGACAGCCTTGCAGATGCAGTAATTAACGAGAAAACTGAGCTTCTGTATGGTCAGGATTATATTGAGGAGGAACTTCTGGGCTTACGTTTCAAGATAACTCCGTTCTCATTCTTCCAGACTAATTCTCTTGGAGCGGAAGTGCTTTACTCTAAGGCACGTGAGTATGTGCTTTCTGGCGGATTTGGAGATGTGGCTGGCAGCAAACCGGTTATATATGACCTGTATACAGGTACGGGTACGATTGCGCAGATGTTATCGCCTGTTGCAAGCAAGGTTATCGGTGTTGAGATTGTTGCGGAAGCTGTTGAGGCTGCCAAGAAGAATGCAGCTCAGAACGGTCTTACTAACTGTGAGTTCATTGCGGATGATGTCTTAAAGGCACTTGATAATATTGAGATTAAGCCAGATTTTATCGTACTTGACCCGCCTCGTGACGGAATTCACCCTAAGGCACTTGAAAAGATTATTGATTACGGTGTTGACAGAATGGTGTACATTTCCTGCAAGCCTACTTCACTTGCAAGAGACCTTGTTACTCTGCAGGAGAGAGGGTATAAGGTGGAGAAGTGCTGTTGTGTGGATATGTTTCCTAATACGGGGCATGTGGAGACGGTTGTTCTGATGCAGTATTGTGGAAAATAAGAAAAATAGGCGTGTTAGACCAATTGATATTAGGATTGATCCAGATGCAGATTAAGGAATGCGGTAGTACGTTTGGAGAAAAATATGAGAGAGATATATAGAAGATTTTCTAGCATTGATGAAGCAAGAGATTGGGGGAATAAAAATTATTCATATTGGTTGCCGGAGTATCAACTTGGTGGAAAGTTAAGGAGAAATTATGATACAGAAAATCCTGAAATATATTTAAAAGGAGATTTTTCTGAAGAGGAGATACAAGAATTAAGAGTAGATGCACTTGAAAATAAATGGTTTTCATTTTATTGTGGTGGAAATTGGGGATTGGCCATTAATAAAAAAAACAGATATGGTTATACGGGCTTTACTTTTCCAGAAGATGAACTTGAGGAAATGCAAGCAGTTATGGATAAACGTCTAAATAAATCGTATGTCCCAGAGAATATTTGGGGATATAGATTTTTGGATTATAGAGAACTGTGTATAAGTACGAATAGACGTTATATTAACTGGGGTGCAATAATAGAAGATAAAGGATACATGGGAGTCGGTCTTGTAAAATCGTCATTGAAAGAAGAATTTGGTTCATACAACACATTGCTAAAAATTATGATACCGAAGGGAACTAAGGGGTTATACATAGACTTGATTAGTAATAGAGGGGGAGAACAAGAATTGTTATGTGCAAGAGGTAGTAAATTAAAGGTATTGTTCACATATAGGAGGAGAAAGAAGAACATTATTATTTGTAAAATGTTAAAATCAGAAGAGGCTGATAAAAGTGAAGAAATTTGATGAAAATGGTAGACTCAAGTATCTAAAAGGATGAGGTTTAGTTATTTGAGTCTGCCCATTTTTAGAGGAAAGTAATTTCCGAAACAAACAATCTATGGTACAATATCCTAGAAATTATCAATGGGGTAAGTGGACCATAGAGAAAGAGCAGAGCACAAATCACGCGCAGGTCAGTTAGACCTGTATCTCAAAAACAAATCTAATCTTTTTCTATGGCAGGTGCAAAGTGATGCATCTTGCTTTATTTTTGCAGGTCCGATAGGGGACTGTTGTATCATTTTAGAGCCCAAACTTGACGGATAAGTCATGGGATGTGCATCTTTATTGCGCACTCATGACATGTGGAGACGGTGTGTCTGCTGGGGAGAAAAGATATATAAAACATCAGCAATTTATCTCATATCTCAGTAAGATAATAAAAAGGGGGATTTTGTTTGAAAAAGAAAAAAGAAGAAATAACAATCCGTTCCAGCGCAGCAGAATATTTGACCTATGTTGCTTCTGTTGGTGAACAGCAGGACAGCGTTGAGATGCGTTATGAGGACGAGAATATATGGCTGACACAGAAGATGATGGCTACATTATATGACGTTGGTTTACCAACGATAAATGAGCATATTAAAAAAGTTTATGCAGATAGTGAATTGGAAGAAGCGGCAACTATTCGAAAATTCCGAATAGTTCAAATGGAAGGTTCCCGTCAGGTTGCTCGTGATACAAAACATTATAATCTTCAAATGATTATTGCTGTAGGTTTTAAGGTCAATTCCGAGCGTGCTGTTCAGTTCAGAAAATGGGTGAATCAGATTGCAAAAGATTACACCATCAAAGGCTGGGTCATGGACGATGAAAGGTTAAAAAGAGGAACTTATCTGACAGAAAAGTACTTTGACGAGCAGTTAGAGCGCATTCGCGAAATAAGAGCAAGTGAAAGAAAGTTTTATCAGAAAATTACAGACCTTTATGCTACTGCAATAGATTATGATAAAAATTCAGTTGCAACAAAAAGATTTTATGCTACTGTTCAGAATAAGATGCATTTTGCGGTTCATGGACATACGGCATCAGAGCTGATTGTAGAAAGAGCAGACCATACCAAAGAACATATGGGATTAACAACATGGGCAGATGCTCCAGATGGCAAGATTAAGAAAAGCGATGTTACAATTGCTAAAAACTATTTAAGTCAGGATGAAATGAAACAATTAAATCGTATGGTTACTGCGTATTTAGATTTCGCTGAAAATATGACACTGAGGCATATCCCATTGACTATGGAGGATTGGGAAAAGCGTCTTAATAGTTTTATTGAAATGTTTGATTATGGGATTTTGCAGGATTCAGGAAAGGTGTCTGCTGAGATTGCAAAGCTTCATGCTGAGACTGAATTTGAGAAATATCGTGTCATTCAGGACAGATTGTTTATGTCTGATTTCGATAAATATATGTTGGAATTAGAAGAGAGTACTAAGAGTGAATAGCGATACTTTACAGATAATTATAGAATAGGAGAATTTGGTTATTTAATCAAGAAATAGTAATGTATACATATTTTTTATCAGATTATATACTGTCTCTTATACACATCTCCGAGCCCACG
>ERZ1027239.952-NODE-952-length-10013-cov-5.400482_pt1 | contig 10013 bp, 10 predicted proteins | sample MGYA00519476_ERZ1027239 | MGnify/ENA primary metagenome ERZ1027239 (study PRJEB26926, sample SAMN06164636) | human gut metagenome | biome: ENVO:00009003; feature: ENVO:2100002; material: ENVO:00002003 | host: Homo sapiens | place: USA | collected 2012 ... | reverse complement strand
GCTTGGTGCAAAGGGAATGTTGTGTTACGGCAGCGGGATCTCCTTGCTGTCGAAGAGCGTCTTGAGCTCGATCGAGGTGCGCGAGTCGCCGAACTTCTTGATGAGGGAGAGAAGCTGGTCGAGCTGCTGCGTGTCGCGCACGGCGAAGCGGAGCAGCGCGTTGAACTCACCCACCATGTGATAGTGGCTGATGATGGCGCTCTGCGAGGCGCAGAAATCGCAGAATTTGTCGTACTTGTCCGGCTCGAGCGCAACGGAGATAAAGCCTGTGATGTTACAGTCGAGCTTCGTGCGGTCGATGTCGATGTGATAGCCGCGGATCACGCCGCTTTCCTCCATCCGGCGAATGCGTTCCGACACGGCGGGCGGCGTCAGCCCCACAAGGTCTCCCATGCGGCGCAGCGTGCAACGGCTGTCGTCCTGGAGGAGGTTGAGGATTTGGTAGTCAGTCCGATCCATCATGTTCTCCCTCTACCGTTCTCTCACACGATCTCGCCGCGCTTGATGACGGTTTTTGCAAGATTGCTGCCAACGCGGTAGCAGATGTAGTCGAGGTCGGGCGCGTCCCAGATGACAAGGTCGCCCAGCTTGCCCTCTTCGACAGAGCCGACCTTGTCGGCAAGGTCGATCGCCGCGGCGCCGTTGAGCGTGACAGCCGTGAGGACCTCCTCCGGCGTCAGCTTGTACTTGAGGCAGCCGAGGTTGATGACAAACTGTATGTTCAGGCACGGGCAGGAGCCGGGGTTGAAGTCCGTCGCCATTGCAACGGGCACGCCGGCTTTGACCATGTCGCGCGCGGGCGCGAACACCGCGCCGAGGTTGAAACTCGTCGCGGGCAGCAGGCATGCGATGACGCCGCCCTTGGCCATGGAGGCGATGCCCTCCGGCGGGCAGACGATCAGGTGCTCAGCCGAGATCGCGCCGATCTCACCGGCGAGCTGGCTGCCGCCGATGGCCTCGATCTCGTCGGCGTGGATCTTGGGACGCAGGCCATACTTGAGACCCGCTTCGAGCACCTGACGGGACTCTTCGACGGTGAAGGTGTCGGCCTCGCAGAACACGTCGCAGAACTTGGCGATGCCCTGCTCCTTGACCTTGGGCATCATCTCCTCGCACACAAGGCGGACGTACTCTTCGCGGTTGGACTTATATTCCGCGGGGACAAGGTGCGCGCCCATGAAGGTCGCGACGAGGTCCATGCGGTGGTGATCGTTGAGGTCCTTGATGACCTCGAGCGCCTTGAGCTCATGCTCGGTGGCAAGGCCGTAGCCGCTCTTGGCCTCGACCGTGGTGGTGCCGAAGCCCATCATCTCGTCAAGCGCCTTGGAGGCCTTGGCGGCGAGCTCCTGCTCGCTGGCCTGACGGGTGGCGTTCGTCGTGGACTGGATGCCGCCGCCCGCGTTCTGAATGTCGAGATAGCTTGCGCCGTGGAGTTTGAGACCCAGCTCGTTCTGGCGCCAGCCGCCGAAGATGAGGTGGGTGTGGGCGTCGACAAGGCCGGGGGTGACGAGGTGGCCCTCCGCGTCGACGACTTCCGCGCCCTCGACGGCGGGAACCGCGCCGGTACCGACGGAGGCGATGATGCCGTCCTCGATGAGCACCCACGCATCCTTTAAGAATTTGATCTTGCCCTGCTCCTCGCCGCGATGGGCGGATTTGCCCTCAGGCGTCGCCAGCAGGCCGATGTTTTTGACCAGTAACTTTTTCATAGTAAATGTTGTCCTTTCTCACTGTTGGAAAGAGCATTCTGTTCGATGGCTTGTCAAAAAGCCTCGCAAAGTTTTACCCGCAAGGGGTACGCGGCATCCGTAAGGCGGTAGAGCCGCCAACGGCTGCCCAGGCCGCCCACAGGCGGCAAATAAATTGAGATCATCTTTCCGACGACATGTGCGTCGGAAAGATTCTTTGCGCTCCGCAAGTGTGCGAGCAAAGCGAGTGCGCGCAGCGGAGTGTATCCAGCTCAAAAAAGGGGCTTTGTAAAAAGCCCCTTTTTTGAAGTGTTTTCTTAGTGCATGTATTCCTTCACGGCCTTCTCGCAGAGCTCTTCGTCCGCGACGTAAGGCATGGTGATGTGATCCTGACCCTCGTACATCTTGTTGTACTCGGCGACAGTGGTCATGGCGTTCTCGTTGCGCGCCCAGCTGCGGCGGGCAACGCCGACCATGGTATCCCAAGGCATGGACATGCGCAGGATGGTGTCGACACGCTCGGAGCCGTCGAGAACCATACCGAAGCCGCCGTTGATGGCGCGGCCGATGCCCGTGCCGCCGCCATTGTGCAGGGCGATGTAGCTCATGCCGCGGGCAGCGTTACCAGCGTAGCACTGGGTTGCCATCTCGGCCATGATGTTGGAGCCGTCCTTGATGTTGGAGGTCTCACGGAAGGGCGCATCGGTACCACCGGTGTCGTGATGGTCACGGCCAAGGATGACGGGGCCGATCTCACCGTTGCGGACCATCTCGTTGAACTTGAGCGCGAGGTTCATGCGGCCCATGGCATCCTGATAGAGGATACGGCACTGGGTGCCGACGACCAGCTTGTTCTTCTCGGCGTCGCGGACCCAGACATAGTTGTCATAGTCCTGATAGCGGCGGTTGTGGGCCTTGATGTACTCGGCGGCAGCCACGTCGGTCTTGTGCAGATCCTCGGGGTTGCGGCTCAGGCAGCACCAACGGAACGGGCCGTAGCCGAAGTCGAACAGGCAGGGACCAAGGATATCTTCGACGTAGGAGGGGAAGATGAAGCCGTCGAGGTCGTTCTCGCCGTTCTTGCAGATGCTCTTCACACCGGAGTCGTAAACAGCCTTGAGGAAGCTGTTGCCGTAGTCGAAGAAGTAGGTGCCGCGCTCGTGGAACTTGCAGATCATCTCATAGTGATGCTGCAGCGTCTTGTCGACGAGGACACGGAAGCCGTCGGGATCCTTGTCGAGCATTTCGGTGCGCTGCTCGAACGTGAGGCCCTGCGGGCAGTAGCCGCCGTCATAAGGCACGTGGCAGGAGGTCTGGTCGCTCATCAGGTCGACATGGACGTTGTTGTTGTACAGGTACTCGAGCAGGTCGACAATGTTGCCGCAATAGGCGACAGCGCAGGGCTTGCCTTCCTTCTGGTGGTCGAGAGCGATCTTGGTGGCCTCTTCGAGAGAGTCGGTGCGGTGGCTGACCCAGCCCTGGGTGTAACGGGTCTCGATACGGGAATCGTCGACCTCGGCGATGATGGAGGCAGCGCCGGCGATCTCAGCAGCCTTGCCCTGAGCGCCGCTCATGCCGCCAAGACCGGCGGAGACGAACAGACGGCCGGCGAGGTTCTGATCGTTGGGGATGCCGAGCTTCAGACGGCCGGCGTTGAGCAGCGTGTTGAACGTGCCGTGGACGATGCCCTGGGGGCCGATGTACATCCAGCCGCCGGCGGTCATCTGACCGTAGTTGGCAACGCCGAGCGCGGCAGCGCGGTTGAAGTTCTCCTGGTCATCGAAGGTACCGACCATCAGGCCGTTGGAGATGATGACGCGCGGAGCCATCTTGTGGGAGTGGAAGAGGCCCAGAGGATGACCGGACATGACGACGAGGGTCTGCTCATCGGTCAGCTGCTCGAGGTACTTCTTGATCAGACGGTACTGCATCCAGTTCTGGCAGACCTGGCCGGTCTCACCGTAGGTGACGAGCTCATAGGGATACAGAGCGATGTCGAAGTCGAGGTTGTTGTCGATCATGACCTGAATGGCCTTGCCCTCGATGCACTTGCCCTTGTACTCGTCGATGGGCTTGCCGTAGAGCTTGCCCTCGGGACGGAAGCGGTAGCCATAGATACGGCCGTGCTCTTCGAGCTCCTGCGCAAACTCCTTGGCCATCTGCTCATGATGGTCGGGGTGGATGTAACGCAGGGCGTTCTTGATGGCGAGCGCCTTATCGGCCTCGCTCAGGTGGGATTCGCGGCGGGGTGCGCGACGGTAGCCCTCTTCGAACTTCGGGTACTCAGGAAGCTCGTAGTCCAGCTTGATCGTCATCGCATCGTCTGCAAGATTGATCATGGTGGGTTCCTCACTTTCATAAAAAAATTTCTGTAAAAACCAATAAAAATGAAAACGGAATTCTCTCTTTTCTTTACAACTTGCATTATAACAAAGATGTGCTATAATGGAAAGTACTTAATTTATCTGCATACCATACCACAAAAGTATGACATGGAGGACGAGCGATGAAGATCAGACAGCTGGAATACTTCTGCGCGGTGGCGGAGGAGAAAAGCATCTCCGCCGCGGCGCGCGAGCTGCACGTGGCGCAGCCGCCGATCTCGCGCCAGATCGCGCAGCTCGAGGAAGAGCTCGGCGTGCAGCTCTTCCTGCGCGGCAGCAAGGGCATGTCCCTCACCGACGCGGGACAAAGCCTGTATCAGCAGACGCAGCAGATCTTTCAGGACATCCGCCGCGTAGAGGACAGCGTGCGCAGCGTGGGGACGGGCATGAGCGGGCGCATCAAGCTCGGCGTCATCTACTCAGCGATGTCGTACGCGTTACATTATATAAATGAATATCACAGCCGCTATCCGCAGGTGGAGCTCTTCATCCGTGTGGGCTCGCCGCAGGAGCTCATTGAATCGCTCAACCGCGGCGAGCTGCATGCGCTGTTCCTGCGCACCGCCGCGCGCGAGCCGAGCGGATTGCAGGAGCGCATTCTGGGCGAGGATAAGCTCGAGCTCATCATGCGCGAGGATCTGGACCCCGCGCCAGAACTGAACGAGGTGCCCATCGAGCGGCTCGAGGGTGTGCCGATGTGCCTTCTGCGCTCGGACGACCTGTGGAGCTACAACGACTTTTTGGTGCAGGAGTGCCAGCGTAGCGGCTTTACGCCGAATGTGACCTGCCACTGCTACGATACGCCCATGGCGATGCAGATGGTGCTCTCGGGCTTTGGCATCAGCTTTCTGCCAAAGTCCATCCTCAGCACGCATCCGGGCGCACCTTTAAAGGCAAAGCCTGTGCGCGGTCTGCCGATCCGCTCGTATGCCGTTTTGGCATGGAACAGCGCGGTGCTCAGCGCCCCGTGTGTGCAGCGCTTCGTCGAGGAGAAGATGACTTAAAAAAATTAAGCCGCCGTTGAAAAAAGAGAAAGAAAACCTGTTTACTCCCCCGTTGGGCCGCGATATAATGGCAACGCTGAACAAAAATGGACGGGCGCAGCGCGCCTGTCTGAGCAAAATGACGATACAAAATAAATTGACGGAGGAAAACAACCATGGCAAAGTTGATCGAATGCATCCCCAATTTCAGCTGCTCCAAGGAAAAGGACGAGGCCACCTATAACGCCCTCGTCGAGACCGCCAAGAGCGTTCCCGGCTGCACCCTGTTTGACGCCCAGACCGACGGCAACCACAACCGCTGCGTCTTCACCCTCATCGGCTCTCCCGAGGCCATCGAGGAGGTCGCCTTCCAGCTGACGAAGGTCGCCACCGAGCGCATCGACATGAACAAGCATCACGGCGAGCACAAGCGCATGGGCGCTACCGACGTTATCCCCTTCGTTCCCCAGATGGACGTGACCGTTGAGGAAGCTGTCGAGATGTCCAAGCGCGTTGCCCAGCGTATCTGGGACGAGCTGAAGGTTCCCTCCTTCCTGTATGAGGACAGCGCCACCCGTCCCGAGCGCCGCAACCTCGCCACCTGCCGCAAGGGCGAGTTCGAGGGCATGCCCGAGAAGCTCCTGCAGCCCGACTGGGCTCCCGACTACGGCGAGCGCAAGATCCACCCCACCGCCGGCATCACCGCCATCGGCGCCCGTATGCCGCTGGTCGCTTTCAACTGCAACCTCGAGACCTCTGATGTTGAGATCGCCAAGAAGATCGCCAAGGTCATCCGCGGCTCTTCGGGCGGCTTCCGCAGCTGCAAGGCCATGGGCTTCATGCTCGAGGATCGCGGCATTGCTCAGGTCTCCATGAACATGGTCAACTATGAGGATACCCCGCTGTATGTTACCTATGAGATGATCAAGGCCCTCGCCGAGCGCTACGGCACCCGCGTCATCGAGAGCGAGATCGTCGGCCTGACCCCCGCCAAGGCTCTAATCGATTGCGCCGAGTTCTACCTCAAGGCCAAGGACTTCGACTGCAAGAACCAGGTCATGGAGTATCACCTGATCGACATGGAATAAAAAATTCAAAGAAGCGGCGCTGCCGCTCCTTTGAGAGCCCACTCAAGTCGGCTCGCCGCCTTGAGTGGAATTTTCAGCGCGCGGCATTCACCATGTCGCGCGCTGCGAAGTATCGCTGCGGACGCGCATGGAAATCGACGAAGCGCCGCCTGCGGCGGATAAAGCGAGTCGGTTTCGAGGAAGCGGCACGATTGGCGCGCCTGAAGGGCGCGGGAATCGGAATGCCGCGACGGTGACCGTCCTTCGCGATGAATTAAAATCGTTTGCCGCCGGAGGGCGGCAACGGCTGCGACGCTTTTGGCTCGTGCGGGCGTTGGCTGCTCCAAGAGGGGCGGCTGACCGTAAAGGTGCGGCGATGCCCGCGCGGGACGAAAACGGCGCGAAATGATGAAAGGAAATATTCAATATGATGAAGTTAGCTGATATGACCGTTACCGGCTTTGCCGATACCGTTGCCTCTGATGCTCCCGCGCCGGGCGGCGGCTCCTGCGCCGCACTCTATGGCTCCATCGGCGCCGCGCTGACCGCGATGGTCGGCGGCCTCACTCAGGGCCGCAAGAAGTATGCCGAGTATGCCGAGCATGCTGCCGAGGTCGAGAAGAAGGGCAACGAGCTCAAGACCCGCCTGCTCGACGTTATGGACCGCGACACCGAGGCGTTCAACGTCGTCTCCGCCGCGTTCGGTATGCCCAAGGCGACCGACGAGGAGAAGGCTGCCCGCTCTGCCGCCATCCAGGAGGGCCTGAAGGGCTGCACCAAGACCCCGATGGAGATGATGGAGCTCATCGACGAGACCCTGACGCTTGCACAGTCCCTGCTGGGCCGCTTCAACGACACCTCCGCGAGCGACCTGGGCGTTGCGTTCCTGTCCCTCAAGGCCGGTATCCAGGGCGCATGGCTCAACGTGCTCATCAACGTCGGCTCCCTGAAGGATCAGGAGTTCGCTGCTGAGTACCGCGCCAAGGGCGAGGCCCTGCTCGCGCACGCTCTGCCCCTTGCCGACGAGTGCTACGCTGAGATCGTCAAGCTCATCGAGGGCTAAACGAAAAGATTCATCAAAAAATGGCTTCGGTGCGCGCACACCGAAGCCATTTGCAGTTTGCAAAGGAGTTGTATTTCCATGACCATCCAGCATTTAACGCCGAGTAACTACATTACGACCAAGTGGTCCGGCGGCCTGACGACCCAGCTCGGCATCGCGCCCGCGAGCGCGGTGTACGCAGACCGCGACTTTTTGTGGAGACTCAGCTCTGCGACCGTTGAGGACGCAGAGTCCGACTTTACGGCGCTGCCCGAATATGAGCGCCTCATTTCGACACTTGAGGGCACGATCGAGCTCAATCACAACGGCGGCGAAAAGCTGACGCTGAATCCCTACGAGGTCCACCGCTTCGACGGCGGCGACGACACGCACTCCTGGGGCCGCTGCCGCGACTTCAACCTCATGCTCCGCAAGGGCAAGTGCGAGGGCAGGATGCGCGGCGAGACCCTTGCAGCCGGTGAGAGCAAGACCGTTCACGGCAGCGAGGGCATGATGCTCATCTACTGCGGCGTGGGCGAGGTTCACGTCATCGTCGGCGACGAGAGCGTCGAGCTCAAGGCTGACGAGGCCGCGCGCCTCGACGGCTACGCGGGCGAGATCACGCTCTGCTCCAAAGAGGGCGCAAAGCTGATGCTTGCCAAGGCGAAGGCGGTCTAAAAAGAAACGAAAAGGAGAGGCAAAAGCCTCTCCTTTTTCAGTCTTCAAAGTCGTTCGGGTCTTCGTCGGTCTGCTTGCGGAAGCGGTCGAGCGCGACGAGGACGGCGGCTGCCGCGGCGATAACGGCCAAAACGCCGACGAGAATGGATACGCATTTTTTCATAGTGATTCCTCCTGTTGTGATAAAGTGTGGAATGGGTTACGGTTCAGCGGAAATGATGTCATAGACCTGCTGCAAAAATTCCTTCTGACGGCTCGTGGTGCAGAGCATGAGGTTATTGCCGGTGGTGGAGAAAAGGTTCAGCTGGCCAAAAGAGCTTTGAAAATAAAGATAATCCTGCCCGTCGTTGAAGGAAAAGTCGGCGTCAAAGATCAAATTATTCTGCGGCATATCGCTCGTCGTCTCCAACGGCAGGAGGTTTCGGAGCGAGCGGCGGAATTTCTGTTGTGAGAGAAGTGAAATCAGCGTTTCCGTGCGCTCCTCGCCGCGCAGCCATTCCGAGCTCTCCACGCTGCGGCCCGGTTCGTCGATGGAGACCGTAAGATAGTCAGTGTATACCAGTTCACTCTGCGTGATATCCAGCCCGAACATCGCCTCAAGCGTCATCGGACGCGTGTAGATCAAAACTGCGAGGACGAGAACAGCCAGAATGCCGAGGGGGAGAAGCCGCTTTTTCTTCATGGGGAAACCTCCTCAAAAGTACTTCTACTCTATTAGACGCAGAAAAAGCGAAAAAGTGTCACGCTTTTTCAAATTTTTCGAACGAAGCATAAAAGGGGGCTATCCACAACATAACATGAAAGGATGTGCTTTGCAAGTTTGCAGGCGCAGCCTTTCAGAAAATTTAAGAAGTGGGTCATCCCCGTCCGCGGCCGATCAGGCAGCAGAGGAGAAACGCCGTGAGGTCGCAGACAACGACCGTCGCGCCCACGGGGGTGGAGAGCAGATACGACCCCGTGAGCCCGAGGCAGAAGCACATGACCGAGAGCCCCGCGGCAAAGCACACGACAGAGCGGAAGCTCTTGAACACCCGCATCGCGGACAGCGCCGGGAAGATGATGAGGCTCGAGAGCAGCATCGCGCCCATCATGCGCATACCGAGCACGACAGTGAGCGCCGTTAGAACGGACAGGATCGTCTTGTACGTGCCGACGCGCACGCCCGTCGCGCGGGCAAAGGACTCGTCGAACGTGACGGAAAAGAGCTTGTGGTAGAAGAGAATGTAGAGCGCGAGCACGCAGAGCGCGAGCGTGACGCTCAGGATGACGTCCGAGCGCGACATCGCGAGGATGCTGCCGAACATATAGCTGTCGACATCCGTGGTCATGCCGGTCGTGAGCGAGGTGACGATGACGCCGATGGCGAGCGCCGAGGCTGAGAACACCGCGATCATCGCGTCTGCGCTGACGCGGCTCTTTTCCGCGGCGTGCATCAGGATGAACGCCGCGATGACGACAACGGGGATGGAGAACCACAGCGGCGCGAAGCCGCATGCCACCGCGACCGACAGCGCGCCGAACGACACGTGGCTCAGCCCGTCGCCGATCATGGAGTAGCGCTTCAAAACGAGCGGCACGCCGAGCAGCGACGCGCACAGCGAGACCAAAATGCCGACAACAAACGCGCGCACGATGAAAGGATAGGCAAACATCGAAAGAAGCAGCTTCATGCGCGCTCACCTCCAAACCGTTTGCCGGCGGGCGACGATAAAAACTCGCCCACCGTGCCGTAAAAGCAGCCCGCGCGGTCGATGCAGAGGATGTGCTTTGCCTCGCGCAGGGCGTTTTCGATGTCGTGCGTGACCATGATGATGGCCATGCCCTCGCGCTCGTTCAAATAGCGCAGCGTTTTGTAAAGGTCCTGCATGCTTGCGGGGTCAAGGCCCGTGACAGGCTCATCGAGGATGAGCAGGTCATTTGCCGCGCACAGGGCGCGCGCAAGCAGCACGCGCTGCTGCTGCCCGCCCGAGAGCTCGCGGTAGCACTTGTCCTTTAATTCCAGCACGCCGAGCTTGCCGAGGTTCATCAGCGCCGCCGACTTCTCTTCCGCCGTGTAGAAAAAGCGCGCGCGGCGGTTCGAGAAGCCCGAGAGCACGACCTCTGTGACCGTTGCGGGACTGTCTCTTATACACATCTCCGAGCCCACGAGACTAGGCATGAGCTCGTATGCC
>ERZ1027239.946-NODE-946-length-10053-cov-6.080116_pt1 | contig 10053 bp, 5 predicted proteins | sample MGYA00519476_ERZ1027239 | MGnify/ENA primary metagenome ERZ1027239 (study PRJEB26926, sample SAMN06164636) | human gut metagenome | biome: ENVO:00009003; feature: ENVO:2100002; material: ENVO:00002003 | host: Homo sapiens | place: USA | collected 2012 ... | reverse complement strand
CGATCGTGCAGCCCATGCACGCGCCGAAGCCGCAGCCCATGCGCGCTTCCAGACTGATCTGACCGGGTTTGTCCGTCTTTGCGCAAAGCGCCCTGAGCATCGGCATCGGCCCGCAGGCACAGACGGTGTCGAACCGCTCGGGCAGCGCGTCGGTCACAAAGCCGCGCGTGCCGCGGCTGCCGTCCGCCGTTGCGATGACAGTCTGCACGCCGAGCGCCTTGAATTCATTTTCGTAAAAAACATCCTCCGCAGTGTTGAAACCCAGAACGGCGACGGGCGTTTTGCCCGCGGCAAGGAGGCGCTTGGCAAGGCCAAAGAGCGGCGCGGTGCCGATGCCACCGCCCGCAAGGAGCGTCGTTTCGCCGCGGGTGGCAACGTCAAAGCCGTTGCCGAGACCCGAGAGCGCATCGAGCGCCTGCCCCGGCGTGCAGCGGGAGAGCCAGTCCGTTCCGCCGCCGACCACTTTATATAGGAGCGTGACGCTCTTTTCGTCCCAGTCGCAGATGGAGATGGGCCTGCGCAGGAAGAAACCGGGCAGGCGAAGGTCGAGGAACTGACCCGGCGCGGTGATGGCCGAGGTGTCGCCCTCGAGCCTCAAGCGGTAGACGCCCGAGGCAATGAGGGCGTTCTCCGCGATGGTGTATCGAACTTCGATCAAAGCGTGTCCTCCCTCCAGACGATCTCGCCGCCGATCATCGTCAGCTTGCACGCACCGGTGAGGCACGTGCCGGCGAAGGGCGTTGCGCGTCCCATGGTCAAAAATGTTTCGGGGTCGACGGTATAAGTTCCGTTGAGGTCAAATACGGTCAGGTCGGCGGGCTGGCCGACAGCGATCTCTGTGCCGCAGCCGAAGCGGCGCATCGGAGAGGTGTGCATCAGCTCGACGAGCTTTTCCAGCGGCAGGATTCCCTTTTTCACAAGATGCGTGTAGCTTGCGGCAAAGGACGTTTCCAGTCCGACAACGCCCATGGCGCTCTTTTCAAGGCCTTTGCTCTTCTCCTCGCGGCTGTGGGGCGCGTGGTCGGTGATGAGCATGTCGATTGTCCCGTCCAGAAGGCCCTCGATGAGCGCGTCGCGGTCGGCCTGATCGCGCAGGGGAGGATTCATCTTGAAGCGTCCGTCCTCCTGTAAATCGTCCTGCGTGAAGGCGAGATAGTGCGGCGCTGTTTCGCATGTCACGTCCACGCCGCGGCGCTTGGCCGCGCGGATGACCTCGACGCTTTCCTTGGTCGAAACGTGGCAGACGTGGTAGGCGCAGCCCGTTTCCTCGGCAAGCTTCACGTCGCGTGCGATCTGCCCCCACTCGCTCTCCGCGCAGATACCGCGGTGCCCGTGGGCGCGGGCATACGCGCCGTCGTGGATGTAACCACCGCGAAGCAGGGCGTTGTCCTCGCAGTGCGCGGCAAGGATCTTGCCGAGATGTCGGCACTCGGCCATCGCCTGGCGCATCATGCTCTCGGACTGCACGCCGCGCCCGTCGTCGGAAAAGGCGATGACGTCTGGTGCCATGCCCGCAAGGTCTGCAAGCCGCTCGCCCTTTTCGCCGACCGTGATCGCCCCCTAGGGATGGACATGAACGAGGGCGTCCTTCTCGATGAGCGCGCGCTGGAGCGCGAGCGATTCGGCGCAGTCGGGCACGGGGTTCACGTTCGGCATGGCGGCAATGTGAGCGAAGCCGCCGTGCGCGGCGGCCAGTGTGCCGGAGCGGATGGTTTCCTTATAAGAAAATCCCGGCTCACGAAGATGAACATGAACATCAACGAAACCGGGAAACAAAACCATATTAGAAATATCAATAACAATAGTATCATTGGAAGGGGAAACACCATCACCAATAGAAACGATCTTTCCGTCCGAAAGAAACACGTCCGCCAAATGAAACACGCCCTGCGAGAAAAACTTTGCATTCTTCAGAAGATAGCGCACTTTCATTTCCTCCTTGTGTTGTTTTCGGTGCATTATACGGGATAATCTGACGAATGTCAAGAGCAAAAGCTTCGGGAAAACGATATCGTCAGCGGCAGAAATAACAGCACAAGCGTAGCCACAATCAAAAAGCTTTGCGATGGATATTGCCACATGCGTTACAAGAATGCTTGGACGATACACTGGTGGAATGAGATCTGCTCTTTTTGGCATTCGGACCTTTCTGCGATTTTTATATGAGACCGGGATCACTGCGTATAATTTTTGTAAAGCACTTCCGGAATTTGTTTGCCCTCGGAAGAATTTTCACGAAGGATTTTCCTGTGATGAATTGGAACCTCTTCGATAAAAAGTTTCAAATTTTTTAGGAAAGACGAGAAATAAAAAGTATCCGAGAGCGTAGAGCCCACCATAAAGCAGGCCAAATCAGCCGAGAATTGAGTTCAAATCCTTCCTGACACTCTTAAACGCCCTTGTGTATCTATAAAACACGCTTTGAAAAAACAGGGCATAAAAACGCTGAAACCCCTGATTTCTCAGGGGTTTCAGGTGAGTGTATCTATTTTGGTCACTCAAGATGGTTGCGGAGGCAGGACCCGAGCCTACGGCCTCCTGGTTATGATGGCAATTTTGCGATTTTTGACGTTCATATATGCTTTAAATTAGTCGATTTATAGTAGTTTTTTACACTTTTTAACAGCAAAAATTTTGCCGCTCCTGATTTAACGTACGCAGAGGCGTTGAAGCATGAGCGTTTGCGGGGATTGTGTTAGAAAAGTGTTAGAAAGATGTTAGAAAAGTCTACGTTCTCACTCCATCCCTGTTTTGCATTAAAATCAAGTAACCCTCTTACGAATTCTCTGTATCCTCAACCACTGCCTCACACGAAAAACCGGGTACTTTGTATCCAAGCACTTTACCCAGCGGATACTTCATGCGAAGGTCCAAATCATAACTCTTTAACAGGAACAGGATGTCATGACAGCCGCCAACTTCATCAATTCCCTGCTGATGGTCAAGTCTGGTAAATGCAGCAATTCTCCGATCCAAGTCGTCAATCTCAGCATCCATGCTTTTATAAAGCTGCCAAAGTACAATGTCTCGATAATACATCGGAAAGTCATCCAGCACGTCTTCATACAGATGGATCATCTCATGGAGTAAAACGCTATCGTCATCCGCATATTTGGGGCTAATAATAACTTCTGCATATTTATCGTAAATCGGAGCACATTCAAATTTTGGCTTTTTGGGCAGTTCAATCGTCAGCTCGGTATTATAGAAGTCTTTAAAGCATCCCTTGACATTTTTCTTTAGAGGACGCACAGAAAATCTTACCCAATCCAAACAGCAACAATGAAGAATTTCCGGCTGGAAGCTGACTTCTTTCCCATCGTCTTCAAACAACTTAACATTTTCGATTGCATCCTTGTCCAAAAGCATATCCCTGAACAGGCCGGAAAACTTCTCAGCTCTCTTATGAAGTTCGATATCCTGCTTCGGTGCGCTCTGCCGCCATTCAAAAAGTGCCTCTGTCTGTTCAACATAACGCGAAGGGTAGTCTTCTAAGTATTTACCTTCTGATTTTAAGTATAAACCTTTTAATCTACGAACTGCCATGTTACTTCTCCTTTTTCTCTCTAATATATTTTCCCCGCCGATATAGCTACCGACGCAAATGGGACGAACATTTTGCTGCCGTGGCATCTAACCTCTGTGCAGTACCTCTTGCTGCAAGGCAGGCGCCCGAAACCGGGTGCCTGCCTTGTAAGTTGAGTATTTGCTTTTTTTACTTGCCCTGATAGGCGCGATACAGGAACGTCACGATCTCCGCGCGCGTGCAGTCCGCGTTGGGGCTGAACGTCGTGTTGGAAGTACCGTTCGTCACGTTATTCGCAACCGCCCAGTTAATCGCATCAGCGTAGAACGCGTCGGACTTCACGTCGGTGAAGTTCGCGCTGCCGCTCGCGGTGCCCTTGAGGGCGCGGTACAGGAACGTCACGCTCTGGCCGCGGGTGCAGGTCGCATCGGGCGCGAATATCGTGTCAGTCATGCCGTTCGTGATGCCGTTCTCGACTGCCCAGGCCACAGCCTTGGCATAGTAGGTGCTCGCGGGAACATCCGTGAAGCTGCTTGCGGTCTTCGGCTCGGGGCTGCCGGCGGCGCGCCACAGGAACGTCACGATCTGCGCACGCGTGCAGGACTCATAGGGGCCAAACATCGTGTCAGACAGGCCGTTAGTCACGCCCTTGTCGACCGCCCACTTCACTGCATCGGCAAAGTAAGCGTTCGCGGGAACATCAGCAAAGCTGGTAGCAGCAGTCTTAACGAACTCCGCCTCGACGCTGACCTTGCCATCCGGCATGACAAAGCTGTACTTGCCGTTGCCGAGATCCTTGAGCTTGAGCGAATCGCCGTTCTTGTCGAGAACCTCAATGGAACCGAGCTCGTAGCCCTCGCTGGGCTTGGTGGTGATCGTCACGGTCTCGCCCTTGGAGGCGGCGGACGGATTGACCGTCACCGTGCCGTTCGGGGTAGAGGGAACGGAAACGGTGTTGCCGGAAGAGGGCGCAGAGACGTGGCGCGTCACGGAAACCGGGCAGGAAGCCGTGTTATACGCATACTTATCGTTTTCTGCGCAGAAGACTGTGAATGTATAGGTCTCCGTGCGGTTCGGCAGGGTGACCGCGTACTTGCCGTCCCCGTTCGGCGTCAGCGTCGTCTCATCTCCGGAGGAAGCTGCCTTGTACTTGACAGTGATCGTGCCAGCATCGTTCGGAGCATCCACGGTCAGAGTGACCTTACCACCACCGCGCAGCGTGTTAGGCGTCGCGATAATCTTCAGCGCAGGAATCTCCTTTGCCGTCCAGTGAGCATACAGCGTGTGCGGCTGGGTCGAAACGGTATCGGTTGCCGCTACCGCAACGCCGCCTTCAAGCTCGGTGAACCAGCCGACAAACTTGTAGCCGGCAAGGACAGGCACAGGCAGTTCACCATAGGTCTGTCCGTAGCCGTTGTACACTTTGTTTGCAGAATCAACTTTGCCGCCGTTCGCATCGAAAGTCACAGTATAAGGCTTCAGCTCGAAGCGATACGGTGCAGAATACAGCTGCGTATCCACACCGCCGCTCATCCAGTTAATCAGGCTGCCGCCGATAATGCAGTAATAGGTGCCATCTTCGGTCGGTGCAAAGGTCGACTCAGTTGCGCCATCAATGGGATTCAGTTCCTTGGTCGATTCATTCAGCTTTGCCCACTGATAAGTTTTAACATTGTCGATTGCAGTCGCTTTCAGAAGGTTCACGCTCTCCTCAGCCACCGTCACGCCATGCATCTTATCAGCAGTATACTGTGCATACCATACATCATAGCGGGCATTGAATTTGGCCTGGAACGTACCAAGTGCGTTGGGATCAGTGTAGTCCTGCTTTGCGTTGGAGTTGCCCTTAGGCCACAGGACTTCGTTCATCGCGTAGGACGCCTCGAGATCTTTCACATAATCTGCAACCTTCGTCTTCTCAGCTTGCCAAGCGGACTTCATCGCACCCTCGGAAAGTTCCTTCATCTTAGCAGCAAAATCTGCATGCTGATAGAACTCATAGACCATGTGCGGTGTATTCACATGACCGGCATTCGTTGTATCTCTGCGATAATCAGGAACAGGCGCCGATGCTGCATAATTGCTGCCGTCATAGTCCCAGGCAGGACCGGCGTAAATCTTATCAAGCGTACCATCTTTCTTAACGTCCACGCTGAAGAAGCAGCTCGTTACGAAAGTGTCGCACTGATAGGAGACAAGATCGATTATGATCTTCTTTGCAAGGCTGTCAAGATCATAATAGTCCGTGTAATACTTGCCCTCAGCATTATAGCCGCTGTCGGCAAAGGCGGCATCCTCTGCGGCCTGGACATAGATTGCGATCTGCTGGACCTGCTCCTTGGTAGCAAACTCAGGCTCCTTGAGCACATAGGGATAGCCGCGCTTCGTGATGAACCAGCTCGCCTCACCGCTGAAGCCACGGTCAAGCTCCAACAAGAAGCCGCCCGTCGTAGTGCCGTCCTTCAGCGCAGAGTTCGTCGCATACTGATAGGCCTGAATACCGGCTTTGATTGCAGTATCATTGTCATCCACCGTTGCATTAGCCGCAAGGGTATCGCTCCAATACTGCGGATGCTCATCAAGTCCGCCGGACTTTTTAATTAAAGTCGTGCCTTCTTCGATATTATTCTCAACATACTCGGTTTCCCTGATATCAACGCGCGCTTTGTTGATCTCAACCTTTTCGGTCAGCAGATAAACACCGCGGTACTCGCCGTTGATGTAGAGATTGACAAACTCGTTCGCCATGGCGTACTTGCCGCCGATGGCCTCGTACATATCGTACGCCGCTGCGTTGGCAAGACCGGCTGCCTCATACACCCAGTCGCCGGCGCAGTTATCACTAATCAGACACCACTTTTTTGCCTCGCCCGCACCGCCGATCAGCTCCGCTTTCTTTTCCAACGTGATATTATAGGGGCGCTTGTCGCCGGAACTGGTCCAGGACGTGTTGCCGCAGCCCTTGATTTTTTTCAGCGCAGCATCTTCGTTGATCTGCTTACCATCAGCATCCACCATCACGGCGGTACCCTTGCCGGAATTGTTCTTGTTGGCATTCAGATCCGCAACGGTCTTAGCATCTCCCTCTTCATTCAAATCAATAAAGAGCGTGGAAATGCTGCTGGCCTTCATCACCTTGACCGTGACAGAACCATTGACCGTCAGCGGATAGGCGACACCGGGCTCCATATCTTCTTCAAACAGGCTCGTAAGGTTGACTTTCGTCGCACCAGGAGCCTTGCTCAAATCAACAGAAGCAGTCCCATTTGTACCGGTCAGTGTAGCGTTGCCGTTCAGCATCACACAGCTAAAGTCCGCGCTCGCAGGCAGGAAGAGATACAAGCCATCCTTCGTACCCTGCGGATTGATGGTCTGACCGTTGACCTCAGCACTCAGCTGGAACACGGTCGCGCTGATGCTGACCGTGCTTTCAGGCATGGCGAAGCTCAGCACACCATTCTTGTAGGTGAATTTGACAGGGGCGTTATTGTCGTCCTTCACTTCCAGCACAACGTTGCCGTTTGCCTCAACATTGTAGCTGACGTTCTGGCCCTTTGGAGCCTTGTCGCTGCCCGGATTGTCAATGCGCGTCGCGGTGATACCGTTACCGATGTTGATCGCATAAGAATCCAGCTTTTCCACACGAATCGTCACAGTTGCCTCTATGCTGGAACCGCTATCCGTCATCACAAACGAGCGCAGCATATTGGCAATACCATCACCACTTTGACCCATGGTGATAAATTCACCCGAGTATACGCCAGCCTCAGTCGGTCTCACAATTTCATTCTGGTTACCTAACTGCGAAAGGTTACCCGCATTCCCCGTAGAGCTGATAAACACAACCGGACTGCCTTCAACCGAGCTGGCATTCACAGCGTACGAGACCTTGTAATATTCGCCGGCTTTAATATCACCTTGGGGGGCAAAGAAGTTGTGGAACTTCTCATTATCGGTGCAATTCAGCGCAACCTGGAATTGTCCACCATTCGTGCTGATGGAAACGCCAGTCCCCTCATCCGTGAAAGAATAGGGATACAAGTTACCGTTATCATTCACCTTTTGCAGCGTGATCTTCACGGTGAACCCGACAGTCTGACCGGGTTTGACTACGGCAAAAGAACGCAAGCCTACAAAGTAGGAATCCTTATCATTCATTGCGTGATTTGCAACCGTCAGCATCATTTGTCCGGAATATTCCTTTCCGCCCGCAATCGTAAAACTGACTCCATCCTGCGGTATGAACTGTCTTGTTGTCGAACTGCCGGCGGAGTCAATGCACAGTTGGGTAGAGTCACCGGTTTCCTCGCTGCCCTCGCTATCTGTATTTGTATTCGCTTTCTTTACACTAACATTTTTTACTTCATATGTCAGCCAATAATGATCACCCACTTCGGTGTCTGTAAAAGCGTTTGTAAAGAAGTTCAAATACCGATCGTTTTCGTTCGTATTTTTGTCAGATAGCAGAGTAAGGCCGCTATCCTCGCTGATCGTAAATGTGTGGCTACCTGATGTGTTATAGAAGAAAGTATCTTTATTATCATTCGTCGGGGTATAGATGTTATTGTCAAGGGTAACGTTGCCGTTATCCTTGCCGCCCTCATCTTCGTTTGTGGGCCCCATATCCTCAGAAGCCCTATAGAGTTCGCCGCCGGTATCCTCCTTGCCGTCCGCCGCCTAAGCTACCGTCGGTAGAAGGCTCAGCATCATGACAAGCGTTAGTAAGCTCGCCAATAATCGCCGTTTCATTCCATTACCTCCTAAAGTTTTCTTTATCTTTTGCCCGCCTCCGCAGGCTGGGTTTACTGATTTTTTGTCTTCTCGGCGCAGACGGGGCAGCCGCTTTGCTGCGCGCCGGTGCGGGCGTAGATGACCGCTTTCCACATGTGGCCGTAGGGACATTGTCACCACACTTTTTTGTGGTTTCCGGCAGTCACCATCTCCGGCGTCAGCGCGCCGTTGAGTGATTCGTGCCACTCCTTGGCAACGAGCGGCTGAACGGTCGAGAGGTCGTTGAACCCTGGCAACACCTTGCGGTTCGCGCAGTAGGGACAGCCGTTGCCCCGCTGCACGCGCTGTGCGATGATGGCGCGGTAGGAGTGACCTTTTTCGCATTGCCACCACACACGGCGATTCGAGCCCGCGGTGACATTGTTTGGATGGAGCACGCCGTTTTTCTCCTCGTCCCACTGCGCGGCAATGTCCGGGTACAGCGTCGCAAGATCGTTTTCACCGGCCAACGCCTGCCGTCCGGTGCAGACCGGACAGCCCGTGCCGAGGGTCGTCCTCGAATACACCGCCGCGCGCCACGAATGCCCTTTCGGGCATCTCCACCAGATGAGCTTGTGGCTGCCGGTCGTCACGTCCTGCGGTGTCAAGGGTGCGTTCTTTTCGACGTCCCACTCTGCCGCGAGCAGCGGAAACTGCTTCACCAGGCCGCCCTGTTTAGGCGTAACCTTGCGACCCGTGCAGTAGGGACAGCCTGTGCCCTCGCTGCGGGTGTAAACCATGGCCTGCCATGAATGGCCGTTCGGACATGTCCACCAAACTCTTTTGTGACTGCCGAAAGTCACATCATCCGGCGTCAGGGGTGCGTTTTTTCGCCGTCCCACTGTGCAAGCAGCTCAGATTTTCCCTGTTCTGCGCAAAACGCTCGAAATGTTCGTCGAATCGTCAGCCTCCCCCTCGCGAAAAAAGCTCCGTTCCAGCAAAGCCGGACGGAGCAGTGACAAGCGAATACATCAGTAAGGGTGCAACCGGCTGTCATAGCGTATTCTCCATTCAGAAAGGCGTTAGACCCATCTGGCTTTGCGTCGCCGCCTTTCGACGGTTTTGCCAAAATATGAGATTTTGAGAACGGAATCTATATTCCGTTGCGCAAAAATGCTAAAGCGAATACAGTTACCACTATATTCACAACTAAAGCGCATGCAGAGATCGAGCTGTCTGCGCCCGAGAACGCTCAAATGGGTGCAGAGGCACAAGCTTACAGTGCGTTTTCCCCCTGTAAACTCCATAATTTATATTTGGAATCATAATTTCCCTTGCCTTTGCCGGAAGATTGTGCTATATTTTGCTACGAGTAAAGGAAGCGATGAGATTGTTTCGCTTCCTTTGCATATACAGAATATAGATTCCGTTTTTATGATACAAGTTTTAGCTGTTCGAGCTGACGCCGATGCTCCGCCATGCTCGTAACAAGGTAAATGCGCGTCGTTTCGATGCTCGAATGCCCGAGAACATCCGCCAGCTTGACGATGTCCTTGTACGCGCGGTAAAACGCTGTCGCGAACAGGTGGCGCGGAAACACTTTCCCCGCGTCGACGCCCGCGCGGGCGCACAGTTTTTTCATCTTTGACCAAATTTGATATCTTGACATTGCATTGCCGCTTTTGGTGCGAAAGATCGCGCCGGAGGCGGTTTTTTTCTGCGTTGCGAACTTGAGCAGCTTGCGGCAGAGTTTTGACGGCAGTAGGATCGTGCGGATTTTGCCTTTGAGCGCAATTTCTGTTTTGCCGTTCTTCGCG
>ERZ1027239.944-NODE-944-length-10066-cov-3.591350_pt1 | contig 10066 bp, 10 predicted proteins | sample MGYA00519476_ERZ1027239 | MGnify/ENA primary metagenome ERZ1027239 (study PRJEB26926, sample SAMN06164636) | human gut metagenome | biome: ENVO:00009003; feature: ENVO:2100002; material: ENVO:00002003 | host: Homo sapiens | place: USA | collected 2012 ... | reverse complement strand
AGATCATGCCTAGTCTCGTGGGCTCGGAGATGTGTATAAGAGACAGGAATACGGTATTGCGGCGCACTGGAAATACAAGGAAGTGAACAATGGGGTAACCACTTCCACGACCGTAACCGAAGAAGAAAAATTAAGCTGGCTGCGCCAGATCCTTGAGTGGCAGCGTGACATGTCGGATAATAAAGAGTTTATGACACTTTTAAAGAGTGATCTGGATCTGTTTTCCGATACGGTATTCTGTTTTACCCCGTCCGGAGATGTAAAGAACCTGCCAAACGGTTCCACACCGATTGATTTTGCGTACAGCATTCACTCTGCTGTGGGAAATAAGATGGTAGGTGCCAAAGTCAATGGCAAGCTGGTGCCGATTGACTATGTGATCCAGAACGGAGACCGGATTGAGGTCATCACTTCCCAGAACTCCAAGGGACCGAGCCGTGACTGGCTTTCCATTGTCAAGAGCACACAGGCCAAGAACAAGATCAATCAGTGGTTCCGCAGCGAATTAAAAGAAGAAAATATTCTGCACGGCAAGGAACTGATTAACAATTATGCCAAGGCAAAGGGAATCAATTTCGGAGAAATCAATAAGCCGGAATATCAGGGAAAGATTATCCGCAAATACGGGTTCCATGACTGGAATTCCTGTCTGGCAACCGTAGGACACGGAGGATTGAAAGAAAGCCAGATTGTAAACCGTATGTACGATGAATACCGCAAGGATCATCCGATTACGCTGACAGATCAGGAAGTGCTTGCGGCTGTTGGGGAGAATAAGCAGGAGGATATGCCAAAGCATTCCAAGAGCGGAATTGTGGTCAAGGGACTTTATGATGTGGCTGTGCATTTCAGTAAGTGCTGTAGCCCGGTTCCGGGAGATGAGATTGTGGGATTTGTCACCCGCGGACGTGGTGTGTCGATCCACCGTACCGACTGTGTCAATATTCTGCATTTGTCCGATATGGAGCGTGTGCGCCTGATTGAAGCTGAGTGGCAGGAGGGTGCAGACAAAGAACAGTTTGGCGAGTATCATGCGGAAATCAAGATTTTCTGTCACGACCGTTCCGGACTTCTTGTGGATATTACCAAAGTATTTACAGAGGCGGAGATCAATATTTCCGGGATTCACTCGAAGACCAGCAAGCAGGGGATCGCAACAATTGATGTGGCCTTCCAGACAAAAGGCAGGGGACAGATCACAAAAATTGTGGAAAAGATCCGACAGATTGAGAGCGTGATGGATGTGGAGCGGACGACCGGCTAAGGTTGCGCCGACAGGAGGAAGAGAATGGCAAAATTAAAAATAAATCACTATGTGGTAGGACCGGTACAGACCAACTGCTATTTTGCAATCAATGATGAGACAAAAGAACTGATCATTATTGATCCGGGCTACAGTCCCAAGCAGCTGGCGGAGCGTGTGCGTCAGGAAGGATGTACACCGGTGGCAATTCTGCTGACACATGGACATTTTGATCATGCAACCGGAGCAGCAGATCTGGCAAAAGAATTTTCGATTCCGGTTTATGCCTATGAGACGGAAAAAGAAACGCTGGAAAATGAAGAGATGAATTTATGCCACATGACAGGGGAACACCACGTGTTCCATGCGGACATATATTTAAAGGATGAGCAGGAACTGGATCTGGCAGGATTTCATATCCGGGTACTGCACACACCGGGACATACACCGGGGGGATGCTGTTACTATTTCCCATACGAAAATGTGGTATTTTCCGGAGATACACTGTTTTGCACATCGGTAGGACGTACCGATTTTCCGGGCGGAAGCATGTCTGATATCATTCGTTCCATCAAGGAAAAGCTGATGACACTGCCGGACCGCACGACCGTTTATCCGGGACACAACGATGTAACGACCATTGAAAACGAGAGGATGTACAATCCATACTTATGATTACTGTAACATTAAACAGAACAGAATTTGAATATGATATTCATTCGCTGATTAAAGCGTTTTTCCCGAAGGAAGATGTGGAGCTTTACTATACGAAGGAAGCGCATGCGGACGAAAAAAATGTGGCGTGTACCAATCATTCTGCGGAGCAGGAAGAAGCGGGGAGTTCCCATTTTTCGATTGATTATGCGGATGACAGAATTTCCATCGCCTGGGATGACGCGCCGGATGGTCCGGCGCGGCGCACCTTTGCGGTGGATTTTTCCAATCGTACAGAGACAAAGAATGCATTGAAGGAACATCTGTACCGCCTGCTGGAGGAAGAGACGGGACAGCCGCTGCCATGGGGTACACTGACCGGTATCCGTCCGACGAAGATTCCGATGCAGATGCTTGATGAGGGAAAAACAAAAGAAGAGATTGCTTCCTATATGAAACAGACCTATCTGGCATCCGATGAGAAAATCAATCTGTCGATTGCCATTGCAGAGAGTGAGCGGGCATTGCTTTCCCGGCTGGATTATAAGAATGGATACAGTCTGTATATCGGCATACCGTTTTGCCCGAGCACCTGTCTGTACTGCTCGTTTACTTCCTATCCGCTGACTGCCTGGAAAACACAGGTTGACGCATATCTGGACGCACTGGAAAAGGAACTGGATTATGTTGCCGCAAAGAATTATCATCGCAAACTGAACTCGATCTATATCGGGGGAGGGACACCGACCACACTTGAGCCATACCAGCTGGATCGTCTGATCCGCAAGATCAGGTGCAGTTTTGATCTGGGAGATTGTCTGGAATTTACGGTGGAAGCAGGACGACCGGATTCCATCACGGAAGAAAAACTTCTGGTGCTGCGAAAGAATGGCATTAGCCGTATATCCATCAATCCGCAGACAATGAAGCAGAAAACGCTCGATCTGATCGGACGCCATCATACGGTCGAACAGACGATAGAAAGTTTTCGCATGGCAAGAAAGCTGGGATTTGACAATATCAACATGGATCTGATTATGGGGCTTCCAGAAGAGGATCTTGCGGATGTGCGAAATACGATGGAGATTTTAAAAGAACTCGATCCGGATAATATCACGATCCATTCACTTGCCATCAAGCGTGCGGCGCGGTTAAACATTTTCAAGGATCGCTATGAGAGCATGATGATGGTCAATACGCAGGAGCACATGGATCTGTGTGCCGAATACTGTCATCAGATGGGACTCTCTCCGTATTATCTGTACCGTCAGAAAGGAATGGCGGGAAATATGGAAAACGTGGGATATGCCAAGCCGGGCAAGGCAGGGGTGTATAACGTGTTAATCATGGAGGAACGCCAGACAATCGTTGCCTGTGGCGCAGGGGCATCCACCAAACGGGTATGGCCGCAGCCGAATGCGGATGGCACACACCGGATCGAGCGGTGTGAAAATGTTAAAGATGTCGGGCTGTATATGAAGAGGATTGATGAGATGATTGCGCGCAAGCAGCAGTTGTTCTCAGAAAAATAGCTGGATGAAATCCCCTTCCTAATTACAAAAAGAAAAGGAAAGAAAAAGATGGAATCAAAAGTAAAAGAGGCAGTTCAAAGAAAAATGTGTGGTTATAACTGTGCGCAGGCTGTGGCATGTACGTATTGCGAACAGGCAGGGTTGGATGAAGAAACAGTCAAAAATCTTACACAGGGATTTGCAGTAGGCATGGGTGGCAGTATGGAAGCAACATGCGGAGCAATCATCGGAGCAGTAAATGTATTGGGTATGATCAATAAAAATCCGCAGAAAACAATGCAGAGTGCAAGACGAATCATCAGCAGATTCAAAGAACAAAATGGTACCGTTATCTGTAAAGAACTCAAAGGTATTGCAGATGGGGTTGTCAGGAGAGAATGCATTGACTGTGTAAAGGACGCAGCAGTATTGCTGGAAGATGAATTAAAATAAATGCGTATTAACGGCATTAAGGCAGATGTGAAATGGAAACATTCACATCTGCCTTAAAATATAATCAGAAAGTAACTGATGAAACAGATCAATTTCGTGACGGGAGGGTGCGGACATTTTCTTGGACGATCTGTTACTGTTCAGAGGTAAACTTGTAACACACAGTTGTTTGATTGAAAAAGCATTTTGCAACAATCCTTGACGTATGAGGCCCCGAAACGTATAATAAATGCTGGATAAAAAGAGAAAAAAATGGAGGAAATCAAATGGCACTGAGCAAAAAGCCGGTCAACGGCATGAAAGATATATTACCTGCAGAGATGGAAATCCGTGATTATGTGACGAGCGTGATCAAAGATACCTACCGCAGCTTTGGATTTACGCCGATTGAAACCCCATGCATGGAAAATATTGCAAACCTTTCCAACAAGCAGGGCGGCGAGAACGAGAAACTGATCTTTAAAGTATTAAAGCGTGGCGAGAAGTTAAATCTGGAGACCGCAAAAGAAGAGGCGGATGTGGTCGATTTCGGTATGCGTTACGATCTGACCGTTCCGCTTTCCCGTTTCTATGCAAACCATGCCAATGATCTGCCGACACCGTTTAAGGCACTGCAGATCGGAAGCGTGTGGAGAGCCGACCGTCCGCAGCGTGGACGTTACCGTCAGTTTACCCAGTGCGATATTGATATTTTAGGAGAGCCGAGTAATCTTGCAGAGATTGAGCTGATCACCGCGACAACCACTACCATCGGCAGACTCGGATTTAAGAATTTTGAGATCCGCATCAATGAGCGCCGGATTTTAAAGGCAATGGCAGCATACAGCGGATTTGAAGAGAAGGATTACGACAGCATTTTCATCACCCTCGATAAGATGGACAAGATCGGTCTCGAAGGTGTGGCAGCAGAACTCGGGGAAGAGGGCTATGCAAAAGAGTCGATTGACAAATACTTAGAGCTGTTTGAGTTATTAAAAGACCGCAAGGATGTTGCGGAAGGTGTGGCATTCTTAAAGGACAAGCTGGGAGATTTCATGGATCAGGAAGTGGCAGACAGTCTGACAGAGATCGCAACGGCAGTCAATGCGACAAAGAATGCAGAGTTTACACTGGTCTTTGATCCGACACTCGTGCGCGGCATGAGCTATTATACCGGAACTATTTTTGAGATCGCAATGCCGGAGCTTGGTGCAGCCTGCGGCGGCGGTGGAAGATACGACAAGATGATTGGAAAATTCACAGGCAACGATGTGCCGGCATGTGGTTTTTCCATCGGATTTGAGCGTATTATCCTGCTTCTGATGGAGAGCGGGTTCAAAATTCCGGAGCGTCCGAAGAGAGTTGCTTACTTAGTAGAAAAGAAGTATCCGGCAGAGAAACTTGTGGATGTGATGAAACAGGCAAAAGAAGCCCGCGAGAACGGACAGCAGGTATTGGTTGTCCGCATGAACAAGAACAAGAAATTCCAGAAAGAGCAGCTTTCTAAAGAAGGATACGAAGAATTTGAGGAGTTTTTTAACAAATAGAATAAGGAGAGTATAAAGGAGACAATCATGGCAGAATCAATGAAAGGCTTACACAGAAGCCACAGATGTACCGAGGTAAGCAGTGCCAACATCGGTGAAAAAGTAACCGTTATGGGCTGGGTACAGAAGAGAAGAAATTTAGGAAGTCTGATTTTTATCGACCTGCGTGACAGAAGTGGTCTGTTACAGATCGTGTTTGATGAGGAGAGTGTCGGAGCAGAGGGATTTGCAAAGGCAGGAACTTTAAGAAGTGAATATGTAGTGGCTGTTGAAGGAACGGTACAGAAGCGTTCTGCAGCAGTCAATGAAAACTTAAAGACCGGAGATATCGAAGTGATCGCAACCAGCCTTCGCATTTTATCCGAGTCACAGACACCTCCGTTTGCAATTGAGGAGAACAGCCAGACCAAGGAAGATATTCGTCTGAAATACCGTTATCTGGATCTGCGCAGACCGGACATTCAAAAGAACTTAATGCTGAAAAGCCGTGTGCTCGGACTGATGCGTCAGTTTATGGCAAATGAGGGATTTTTAGAGATCGAGACTCCGATCCTGTGCAAGTCTACACCGGAAGGTGCCAGAGATTATCTTGTGCCAAGCCGTGTGCATCCGGGAAATTTCTATGCACTGCCACAGTCTCCGCAGCTGTTCAAGCAGCTTCTGATGGCATCCGGCTATGACCGGTATTTCCAGATCGCCCGCTGCTTCCGTGACGAGGATCTGCGTGCAGACCGTCAGCCGGAGTTTACACAGGCGGATATGGAACTTTCCTTTGTTGATATCGACGATGTCATTGATGTCAATGAGCGTCTGTTAAAATTCGTATTTAAGGAAGCCATCGGTGTGGACGTGCAGATTCCGCTGCAGCGTATGCCGTGGCAGGAAGCCATGGATCGTTTCGGTTCCGACAAGCCGGATACCCGTTTCGGTATGGAACTGGTCGATGTATCCGAGACAGTAAAGGGCTGTGGATTCGGTGTATTTACCGGTGCACTGGAAAACGGTGGTTCTGTCCGTGGTATCAATGTCGAGGGACAGGGACATATGCCGCGTAAGAAGATTGACAAGCTGGTGGAGCATGCAAAGGGCTGCGGTGCCAAGGGACTTGCTTATCTGTGCATTAACGAAGATGGCACTTACAAGTCTTCTTTCGCAAAGTTTATGACAGAAGACGAGTTAAACGCACTTGTTGCAAAGATGAACGGCAAGCCGGGCGATCTGCTTTTGTTTGCAGCAGATAAAAATAAGATCGTATGGAACGTACTGGGCGCACTTCGTTTACAGCTTGGAGAAGAACTTGGACTGATCGATGAGAACAAGTACAATTTCCTGTGGGTAACAGAATTCCCACTTCTGGAGTGGTCCGATGAAGAGAACCGTTTTATGGCAATGCATCATCCATTTACCATGCCGATGGAAGAGGATTGGGATAAGATCGACAGCGATCCGGGTGCTGTCCGCGCAAAGGCATACGATATCGTATTAAACGGTACCGAACTTGGCGGTGGTTCTGTCCGTATCCATCAGGATGACATTCAGGAAAAGATGTTTGAGGTGCTTGGATTTACCAAGGAGCGTGCACATGAGCAGTTTGGATTCCTTCTGGATGCATTCTCCTATGGTGTGCCGCCACACGCAGGACTGGCTTACGGTGTAGACCGTATGATTATGCACATGGTACATGCAGATTCCATCCGTGACGTGATTGCATTCCCGAAGGTAAAGGATGCTTCCGATCTGATGTCTGAGGCACCGGGTTCTGTGGATGAGAAACAGTTAGAAGAACTTGGTATTGCGATCGTAAAGAGTGAGGATAGCGAAGAATAATTTCTATGAAAAAATGGAAGGCAAACTGGAAAAAAATACTCATTGTACTGATCCTTATCTTGCTTTTGGTGTTCGGAATTCTGATGTATGGCAAAGTCAGTGAGCTGACCAACCAGCTTGCCTATCTGCAGGATACGACCAACATCATTCTTTCGGATGTAGGAGGAATGCAGTCAAGCATTGAAAAAACACTCGAAGAAGAGGCCAGTATGGTCGAGGATTATTCCATAGAAGTAAAGGATATGGATTTTGCTCGTCACGAGTATAAGGTGGAAGTTTCTGTGATTCCGAAAGAGTATACCGATAATACGACGATGAGCATCTATTTCGGAACAACGGAATGTCCGCTGAAAGCAGATGGTTACATGTTCAAAGGAAATATCACACTTCCGCTGAACAAAACATTCAACGGAAATGTCACGTTTCTTCTTGCAAACGGAAAAAAGAAGACAACGGAAGTGGTGGAGGACTTTGATGGTGTCAGTGGAAAATTTGATCAGGTTTTATCGGGAACGTTAGATGGAACGCCGGCATTAAAGGACGGAAAACTTTCTCTGAAAGGAAAATGTACCTATACGCTTGATAATGTTGCGATGTATCATTTTAAAAGTTTTGAAATAGCAGCATCCCTGGATGGAGAGGAAATCTGGACGCAGGATCTGATGCAGAATCTGCTAGAGGAAAAACAGGAGTCATCAAAGGACGATAAGGATCTGGTGACGACAGAACAGGCGGTAGAGGAGAATTCGGAAGGATCTACCGTTGATTCAGGTTCCGGTACCGTTACCTGCAGGATGGTATATGAGAAGCCACAGCAGCAGAAAGAAGACGTAGAACAGACGCAGGCACAGGAAGGACAAACCCCTTCGCGGAAACAACTGCGTATCTATCTGCGGGCTGTGACAACGGAAGGGTATCGGTTTGAAACGGATCTGCTGCGGGAAGATGCCATGGAAGAAGAAAATAAATGGTCTCTGGATAAGGAAAGCATAGATACAAAGATGTATCGCAGTGTGTATGACCGGAAGGATCAGGAACTTACCATTGACTGAAAAAAGAAGTACGGTCAGTTATGACTGTACTTCTTTTTTTGCGAGTGGCAGGGTAAAGATGAACTCTGTTCCCACTCCTTCGGTGCTGATGACGTTGATATGTTCATTGTGTGCCTGAATAATTTCTTTTACAATAGCAAGTCCCAGGCCGGTTCCCCGTTTATCTTTTCCCCGGGAAAGGTCCGTTTTATAAAAGCGGTCCCAGATTTTTTTGATACTTTCTGCAGGAATTCCGATTCCGGAATCTTTCACGGAAATAAGAACTTTTTCATTTTTGATGCTTGTTTCAATCTTGATTGATGCATCATTGTGGGAAAACTTTGTGGCATTGTCGATCAGGTTATAGAGAACCTGCTGGATTTTGCTCATATCACCGTGAACATATAACTTTTGTCCTGTTAAGACAAGATCAAAGGAAAGCCCTTTGGCAGAACAGGTTCCTTCAAAGGTGAGGATGGTCGTCTTTATCATGCGGTTGATATCGAAATCTGTAAGGTCAAGCATCATACCCCGGTGCTGTCCAAAACGGTTCAGATCCAGAATTCCCTGTGTCAGTTTGGTCAGACGTTCGGTTTCAAACAGGATGATGTTCAGATATTTATTCTGTAGCTCCGGTGGAATGGTTCCGTCTAACATGGCTTCGATATATCCTTTGATTGATGTCAGCGGAGAACGGAAATCGTGGGAAACATTCGAGATAAACTTTCTCTGGTCTTCTTCGAGTGTATCCAGTTCATTCGCCATATAATCCATGGTGTTGGCAAGATATCCCAGTTCATCGTTCCGGTGGATCTGTGTGCGCGGTTCAAAATTTCCTTTGACATAACTCTCGGAGACGATTGTCAGCCGGTGCAGTGGACGGTAAAATCCATGTGCAAACAGCAAAAGGAGGAACAGTGCTGTCAGAAAAACAAATTCAATGGTATAAAAAACAATGTTCATAAAACCGTTTGCATTCTGTGTGATGGAGGACACGGTCTTATGGATCATGACATAACTGTGAATCCGGTAATTGCTGGTGATCGGAGAAAATACCGTAAGGTTTTTTTCGGAAAACGATCCGTAAAAGTTACCGGTCATATAATAACGGTTGCCAAAGTCGGAAGTGTTGAAACCTTTGAGCGTTTTATAATTGGCATTTGCTGCATCTTTGCCGACGGATTCATCGGTAGAATCAAAAAGAATATTTCCCTGATTGTCCATGATCCAGATTTTGGCAGAAAGATATTCGCCAAGACTTTGCATCTGTTTTTGAAAATCCTGCAACGAAAAACTGTATTTATTATAATTGTCAGCATAACCCGATGCAATCTGTACAGATTCCCGGTATAGCTGCTGTGCCTCCCGGTTTTCGGCATAATGCGTGATCGCATGCTGTGTGAACGTACACAGGATGATAAAGCCGAGAACCACAAACAGGACATAGCCGAAAATGAGTTTGGGTATCAGTGTTTTTTTCATCCTTTTACCTCAAATTTGTAACCGATTCCCCAGACAGTTGCGATCGACCAGGTTTCATGGTCTTTGATCTTTTCCCGGAGACGTTTGACGTGGACATCTACTGTGCGGGTATCCCCGATGTATTCATATCCCCAGATGTGATCCAGCAGCTGTTCGCGGGTAAACACCTGGTTGGGAGAAGCTGCAAGGAAATATAACAGTTCCAGTTCTTTTGGCGGCATGTCAATCGGATGCCCATTGTACATGACCGAATAATTGGACAGATTGACGGTCAGATCCGGATATTCCACACCTGTCTCTTATACACATCTCCGAGCCCACGAGACTAGGCATGATCTC
>ERZ1027239.943-NODE-943-length-10066-cov-6.210269_pt1 | contig 10066 bp, 10 predicted proteins | sample MGYA00519476_ERZ1027239 | MGnify/ENA primary metagenome ERZ1027239 (study PRJEB26926, sample SAMN06164636) | human gut metagenome | biome: ENVO:00009003; feature: ENVO:2100002; material: ENVO:00002003 | host: Homo sapiens | place: USA | collected 2012 ... | reverse complement strand
AATTATTCATTATTGTTGGTTTGGGCGAGGACCATTGCCTGAGCTTGCACAGAAGTGCATTGCTTCTTGGAAGAAGTATTTGCCTGATTATGAGATTAAGGAGTGGAATGAGGATAATTTCGATGTGAATATCATTCCTTATACAGCTGAGGCGTATCAAGCAAAGAAATATGCCTTTGTTAGTGACTATGCCCGTTTTTGGATTTTATATCGGTATGGTGGAATCTACTTTGATACAGATGTAGAGGTGATTCGTCCGATTGATGATATAGTAGAAAGGGGAAACTTTATGGGATTTGAAACTGATCCCAAACCTCAGTTGAAGACAGATGCGAGTGAAGCGAGCGTTGCTCCAGGCCTCGGGCTTGGGGTCAACCCAGGCCTCGGGCTTGTGAAAAAGATGCTTGATTATTATGAGGGTAAGCATTTTGTGCATGAAGCTGTCATGAGAAATCAAATCACCGTGGTGCATATCGCTACACAGGTGCTTCGTGAAAATGGATTGAAGAATGTGGCTGGTATACAGGAAGTAGCAGGTTGCTTTATATATCCTTCTGAGTATTTTTGTCCTATCAATGTGACAACAGGTCGTATTCATGTAGAGAAGAATACTCGAACGATACACCATTATGCAGGAACTTGGGTGGATAAGAAATTCTCGATGAAAGAAATTATTAAGCGAATAATTCCAGAAAAACTTTTGCTTGCTTTATTTACGATGAAAGCAAAACTTAAAAATAAATAACGATGAAAGGTATTGCACGTTTTTTCACACTTTATTGGATTATATATTTTCCTACATGTATAGCCTATAATGATTTACCTGGTTTTTCCAGTGTTGATGAGGCGATGACGGTTTTATTGCTGATATACACATTATGGATGTATAGTCATAATCGCAGTATAAATAAGCGACCATGGAAAGAGTTTATGGTTTGTATTAGTCTGATAGCCTTTTATACAGTTTATTCGCTGCTTTTTGGCGCAAACGTAGCTGGTGCAGTTTGGCTCGATTTGATGCAGGAAATTCGTCCCTATTCTATTATTTTCTGTACATGGATTTTGAATCCTCGCTTTACCAAGAAGCAAAAGAAATGGATGTTGGGTACAATGATCATAACCTTATTCTCGTGGATTGTATATCATCCGCAGACCTTAGATACTCAGGTAGAAGCCGAATTTCCAGTTCTCGGTCAACTTGCTATATGTACTGGTATGTCGTGGTATCTTTTTACTAAAGAAACAAAGCGAAACAGGAATATCGCTCTTTTGTTGGTTTTAACAGGTATGTTGGCACCTAAGTTTAAATTCATAGGCGAGGTGGTTTGTTTTATAGGTTTCGTCTATTTTGTCAAAAACAGATTGAATTTTAAGTCCCCTAAAACTATGATATACGTGGTCTTGTTGGTAACTGTCATATTGATGGTAACGTGGACAAGATTTGATGCTTATTATGTTTCTGGATTAAGCAACGACGAATTAGCTCGTCCCATGACTTATAAAACATCGTTGAGGATTCTTTGGGATTATTTGCCATTCGGTTCTGGTATGGGCTCTTTTGCTTGTAATGGTGCTTGGAAGTATTATTCTCCTCTTTATTATAAGTATAATTTAAATGGTATCTGGGGATTGGATGAAGGAGGTGGTTTTATCTGTGATGCCTATTATCCAACTTTAGCGCAGTTTGGTATCGTGGGTGTCTTTTTCTTCTGCTGGTTCTGGAAGCGTCGTTTGGCTGCTTTTGATATTATTGCAGATATGCGCTATTATCGTGTGGCTATGATAACCTTCTGTTGTCTTGCTATTGAGCAGACTGCAGATTCTTCTTGGCTTTCTGGTAAGGGTATGGGATATTGTATGCTGATAGCATTGTGTCTGAATGCCAATAAAAATGCTATGGAACAGAGAAGGAGAGAGGAAATGAGGAAAAAAATGTTGGAAAAGCGACGTATGGCAGAAAATAGTGAAAATGAACAACTGAAATTGGCAGAGAATATTAAATCATGACAAAAGTTTTAATGGTTGGTTCCGCCGAACAGAGTGGTGGCGGAGTGGCGAGTGTGCTGAGGCTGATGAAGACCATGCTGTTCTGGAAGAAATATCGGTGTGGATGGCTTGGAACACAGATTCAGCGTGGATATGGTGTGAAATTATGGTATGCCTTGAAGGCTTATTTCAAGGCGCTGTTTACGATATGGCAGTATGACATCGTGCATTTCCATACGGTGCCAGATAAGATTTGCCTGATTATTCAGATGCCTGTGCTGCTCTTGGCGAAGCTGGGGCGTAAGAAGGTGATTATGCACATTCACATGGGCAACCAGCTGGAGGAGCATACGCATAATGGATTGTTCATCTGGTGTCTAAATCGTGCAGACTGCGTGGTGCTGCTTGCCAAGAAATGGCAGAATCTCTTTGTGAGCCTCTTTCCTTCGGTGAGGGTTCGCACGGCTGTCATCTATAATGCCTGTGCTCCTACGCCTGCAGTCGATTATTCTATCAAGGAGAATAGTATCATCTTTGCCGCTCATTTGGATAGCAACAAGCGAGCTGACTTGTTCTTGAAGGCTTGGGATAGCTTGCGAGGGGATTTCCCTGCCTGGCATGTCACCATCATGGGCAATGGGGATGTTGAGGGGTATCGTCAGATGGCACATGACATGGGCTTGGACGAGAACGTGACTTTCACGGGGTATATCACTGGAAAGCAGAAGGAGGATATTTGGAACAAGGCGAGCATCTATTGCATGTGCTCTCGCCATGAGGGTTTCCCGATGGTGGTGTTGGAGGCATGGGCGAGGGGCATTGCCGTGGTGACGACTCCTGTGGGTGGCTTGCCTGATGTCATCGAGGAGGGCAAAAACTGCTTGACATTCCCATTTGGGGATGCTGAGGCTTTGGCTGTTCAAATGAGGAAATTGATGGAATCGCCTGAGCTTCGCAAGAGCATGGCTGAATACTCCAAGGTGTTTGGGGAGAGTGTGTTTGCGCCAGAGAAGGTGAATGAGAGTGTTGAGCAATTGTATGAGAGTTTAATGGATACGAAAGGATGCTGAAAGTTTTAATCAATGCTTACGCTTGCTCGCCTGGAATGGGGAGTGAGCTTGGGATGGCTTGGAACTGGGTGAAGAACCTCGCTAAGTTCTGTGAGTTGTATATCATCACGGAGGGGGAGTTTCGGGAGAAGATAGAGGCGGTGGTGCCTACCTTGGAGCAAGGTGGCAATATGCACTTCTATTATAACCCTGTGAGTGATGAAATCCGAAAGATGTGCTGGAACCAAGGGGATTGGAGATTCTATAAGTATTATCGCCAGTGGCAATGGAAGACGTATCTCATGGCGAAGGACATTTGTGGGAAGGAGAGGATAGATGTGCTGCATCAGCTCAATATGATTGGATTCCGTGAGCCGGGGTATCTCTGGAAACTGTCGCAAGAGAATGGGGTGCCGTTTGTTTGGGGTCCTATAGGTGGCCTGAAACAGTTCCCTACTGCGTATTTGAAAGAAGCTGGACTCAAAATGCAGCTATTCATGCGATTGAAGAATTTCCTCAATATTTGGCAGTTGAAGCATGAGAAGCGTGTGGATGAGGCATTGAAGACGGCAAAGTTGTTGATTAGTTCCATTCCTGATTCTTATCGTGCGCTCAAAAAGTACAAAGGCTTGGAGTCGATTGTGATTTCTGAGACGGGTTGCTTCTTGTCGGAGGATATATCTACTTCTCGCTTTGACACTGAGGAATTTCATATCATGTGGGTTGGCAAGTTTGATTTCCGCAAGCAATTGCCTTTGGCTTTGCAAGCCGTTGCCTTGGCAAAGAATCCGAAGTTGAAGCTTGACGTTTATGGAAGTGGCTCTGTGGATCAAGTGGAAATGGCGAAGAATATTGCGGAGGAATTGGGAATCTCCGATTTGGTTATCTGGCATGGCAATCAGCAGAATGATGTGGTCATGGAGGCGATGCGCAAGGCGCAGCTGTTCTTCTTTACGAGTGTAAATGAGGACACTTCCACTGTGGTATTGGAGGCGGTGAGCAATCGCTTACCTGTCGTTTGTTTTGATGCGTGCGGTATGTCGGCAGTAATTGGTGATTCTGTCGGCAGAAAGATCGCCTTGTCTCATCCGTCTCAGTCAGCCCACGACTTCGCTCAAATCTTGAATGAGTTGGAAGGTAACAGGGCGTTGTTGAGGCATTGGTCGGAGAATTGCAAGCAAAGACAAATGGAGCTTTCTTGGGAGGTGAAGGCAAGGAAGGTCATGGAGGAGTATAAGAGAATCATTGGGAAATAGAGGGTACTGATGCCTGTGCGTGGAAGTACTGGCAAAACATACATTTGAATCATGAGTATTTTTAGTTTATTGCAAAAGTTGAGCCTCGTGCCTTCGTATCTTTGGGATGCGATGTGGGCTCCGGTATGGAAGCATTGCATGAAGCATTGTGGCAAGGGGGTATATATCCGTCCGATGTCCTCGGACTTCAAGGGCTTGTGGAACCTGTCGGTGGGGGATGGCACGTCTATCCCGAAGAGTAGCACCATCTATTGTACGGAGGCTCCTTGTATCATTGGCAAGAAGGTGCTGTTTGGTCCGCATCCTACGATTATCACGGGCGACCATCGCATTGACATTCCTGGCAAGTACATCGCCGATGTCACCGTGGAGGAGAAGTTTGTGGATGGTGTGAATGTGTATGACCAGCCGGTCGTCATCGAGGATGATGTCTGGGTGGGTGCGAATGTCACGATATTGAAGGGTGTCACCATCGGGCATGGTTCGGTGGTGGCTGCTGGTGCTGTGGTCACGAAATCCTTTCCTCCTTACAGTATCATCGGTGGTATTCCTGCTAAACTGCTCAAAATGAGATTCACGGATGATGATATCAAGGAGCATGAAAGAAGAATGAAGTTATAGAAATTATAATGCAGAAAACTAAGTACTCATTTGATAAAAATGTATCAAGCCAGCTGAAGGCTTTTGCCTTGGTATTGATGATTATGCATCATCTATGGCATCGGCCTTATTTTGCTCTGTTTGAGCCGATAGAGTATGGGCATCTGCTGCTGTCTATAGGGGAGATGGGCAAGATTTGTGTTGGCATGTTCCTGTTTGTCTCAGGCTATGGGCTAATGGCTTCTTACTGCGCTGCAGGAAATGACTTTCATATTTGGAGGAGACTGAAGAAGGTGTTGTTGCCCTTTTGGTTGATTGTCATCCTGGTAGCGCCTTTCTTATTGATTATCCATGAAGTGAAATGGTTTCAGGTAGTGACGGATGCGATGTTGCTGACAAGGAATATGAATGGGAATTGGTGGTTTATGCAGACCTACGTGATTTACGTAATCTGTTTTCCACTATTTGCCAAAAGTCTGCAATATAATAAGGTATGGATTCCTTTGCTGATTGTTTCTGTGGTCTGCTTCCAACCTTTGGCTAAGTTTCTCAGATATTATTCTGAAGCTGGGCATTATGTGCTGCATTATTTCCCTCTGCTTTATTCGGGTATGATTGCCCGTAAATTCTCTCTGTTTGATTTCTTGGCTGAGAAGCGGATATGGTGTAGATTGCTCTTGGTGGCAGCTTTACTTGTTGCCCGTTTTGTTTTGGGATGGAATATTTTGAATATCGGTCTGATTATCGCTATGATTATGTTTCTGATTGATATTCAGGGATATTTATCTGATAAGGTGAAGCGTGGATTTGATTTCTTAGGTAAAATGTCTATGAACATGTGGCTCATCCACTTGTTTTTTATCAACTATGGTTTTCACTTCAGAAATCCATTTGCTGATTTGTCATGGATATATCTGGAATCTCTTGCTGCTGCTTATATAATATGGTGTGTTTATCATAAACTGTGTGGTTGTAAATGGTAGATTTGCTTACCTGTCCTTTGCTTTGATGCCTGCGGCATGTCTGCCGTCATTGATGATAAGGTAGGTAGGAAGATTCCTCTTTCTTCTCCGAGCCAGTCTGCTCGTGATTTCGCCAAACTGCTCAATGAGCTTGAAAAGGATAGGGCTTTGCTGAGGCTCCTTTCGGAGAATTGCAAGGAAAGACAAATGGCGCTTTCATGGGAGGAAAAGGCTAAGGTTATGGTGGAGTGGTATAAGAAGGTTTTCTAAAATCATCCCGTCCTTCTTTACCATTAAAAAAGGCTTTTTTCGAAAACCTACCCGTCCTTCCTTACCGTTAAGGAAGGCTCCACCGCTTTTTTCAAGCCCTTTTCCCCTCAGGGGACAAGGGATGTAACCGCTCCTACTCGTCGCTCTTAACCGCTTCGCTATAAGGTTGGCGGGGCATCAGAGCCCTCGCCAGGTTATTATGCGGGATGGGACCGCATGGAGAAGTCTTGCTAAAACATTGGTTTTAAGAGATGGGACCGCCTTGTTGAAGGGCTGCTTGTGACTGCAAGGGATATGGGTACTTGTTGCTGGAATCGCAAGTGGACAGGTGGAAGGTAAGGATGGCTATAAAATGTTGCTGAAGGTTAAAATGTGGAGTTCTTATGTTTAAAATTTGGAGGAAAAGAATGTTTTGCTTATTTTTGCATTAGATAAACTGCACTCGGCAATATGAAAGTAGCTTTCACTGTGCTCGATTGCATTATCTTTACTTAAAAAAAATAATAGAACAATTATGGCACAGACTGCAACAATGAATCAAGCTCAATTGCAAATCCTCGATATGTTGTCTTTTATCAAGACTCCTGAGGCTTTGTATGATTTGAATAAGGTAATCTCTGATTATTTTGTTCAGATGGCTGATGCTGAATTAGATAGAATGTGGAATGAAGGAACTCTGAATGAAGAGCGTATTGAGAGTTTCCGTCATCTCCATGAACGTACTCCATACAATAAACCGACTTTATAGTCATTAGGTTATGAACATTGTATTGGATACAAATAGTTTAATTATGTCAATCGCCCCTAAAAGTCCGTATCGAAAGGTATGGAATGCTTTTCTTAAAGGCGATTATAACCTTTGTGTGTCCAATGAAATTATAGAGGAATATTCAGAGGTGTTATCTCGCAATATTTCTCCACAAGTTTCAGAGGCTATAGTTTATGCAATATTGTCTAGACCCAATGTAATTCGTAAAGATCCTCATTATACTTTTGCTTTGATTGATGCTGATAAAGATGACAATAAGTTTGTAGATTGTGCCATTGCTGCTAATGCAAAGTGTATTGTTACTGAAGATAAGCATTTTAGGGTCTTGGAAAATATTCCATTTCCAAAGGTGGAAGTATTAGGCATAGAGGAGTTTAAATGTTATCTGGATAGGTGGATATAGGTGCTTGTATCTCTTCTTTCTGAATTTTGGGAATATGGGATAATAAAAAATTAGTCTAATCATGGTATAACCTCCACTGGCATTAGCTTGCGGAGGTCTAAACCTCATATACGTATTGGTAATATGGGGTGATGCCGATACTTATAGTATTATGACTCAAACAATTATTGAAATATTGAAGGCTGGATGCGGTGATTGCCTTTTTATCACAATAAAAAATGATGACGAGATATACCGCATTCTTGTTGATGGTGGAGTATCTGCAACTTACGTAGATTTAAAATGTGGATACCCGATGCCAGGAGACTTGAAAAGCAAGTTGATAAGTTTGAGAAGTAAACACGAACATATCGACCTGCTGATTATTACTCATATTGATGATGATCATATTGGTGGTCTTTTGGAATGGTTTTCTCATGATTTTCCTGATAAGACTTTGCTTCATGAGGTTTGGTTTAATGACAATATCCTTGTTCCATCTTATCGATCGACTAATAATAGCAAAGCAAATGCAATTTCTCTAAAATGTCTTTTAGATGAGCATGGCGTTTCTTACAAAAATGGTATTACCCAGGGGCAGGCATATCTATATAATTGGGGAAAGATAACAGTCCTGTCACCAAATGTGAAATATCATAATAAAATCGCAAAAGCATTACAAACAACTTTGGATCAACGAAATATGACAGATAATAGTGGCAGTGATGATTATCGAATTAGTATAGATGATTTAATGGAACGAAAATGGAAAATTAATTTGAGTGATGCTAATAAGGCTTCCATTGCGTTTCTTCTTACTACTAGAGATGGAGAAAACAATCTGCTGCTTGGAGATGCAGATATAAATACAGTTATTCATTCTATAAAGGAGTTAGGCTACTCAAAAGACAATAAGTTGATGTGTGAACTTATCAAACTTCCTCATCATGGTAGTAAGAATAACTATACGGACAAATTTTTAGAGGTTGTTGCAGCAAAGAATTTTGTTGTATCAACAGATGGCTCTATTTACGGGCATCCAGATAAAGAGGTAATTGCGCACCTCATCAAAAAAACGAATTCGAATATACTCTTTAATTATGAATCGGTTTTGCAAAGTCTCTTTACTGTGGAGGACCTGGCTACTTATCCGATGATTAAATCAAGATGTAAACTTTTTACTAATAATGACTTACATTGACCAAATAAAACGGCTTTCGGTAAAAGTAAATGCAGGAAGTGGCATTTTAGTAAAACCAGTTGCCGGAAACCATCTTTTCGTTTTTACAGCATATCATGTAATAAAAGACTTAGATGATTCGGAGATAGTGATTTCGGTAGCTTTCGATTTAGCGGAAAAATTCTCTTGTAAAGTTATCAAATCTTATCATTCGACTGATACTGAAGAAGATGCAGCCATCATAGAAATAGATACCACTTATCAGGTAGAACAGCTTTTTCTGTGTGAGGACTACAATAATTATCAGAATCTTCGTCATGTTGGCTTTCCTGATATTCGAAGAAACAAAGATGAAGTTCGAAGCGATTTTATTGATTATCCTATAAAAGAGTTTGGGCAGATGTTAGGGGATAAGTTACTTGAATATGAATATGATAAGTTTCATCAGCAAGCAGAATTGAGTGAATGTTCTGGTGGAGGAATAATTGATGGTGATTATCATCTACTGGGAGTACATAAATGTATCTCAAACAGAGATGGTAGGGAATATAACGGAAAAAGTTCATGTGTACCTATAAGAAATTTCAAAAAGTTGATATCCCAAGAGGATGCTTTGAAGGTTATTACCTATCTTGACTTATTGACGTTTGAGAGTTTTACACCAAAAGCATTTCCTCCTCCTGTTTCTCCAAAGAAGAAGATTGAAGATTTGAGTAAATTATTAACTGACATAAACTTTCTGCTTCAACAAATTAATAAGCTTTCGCCACAAGAAATATATCAACAACTCCAAAGTCAGAATAAGTTGTGGGGCGATAAGGAGGATATACATGACTATAAGGAAGATACATGGGTAGAAATAGTTAGATATCTAGTAGGAAGTCAACTTTTAACGGGTATAGAACTGGATAATGATAAGATTTGTCTTATAGCTGATAAGTTTCGATTTATATATTCTGAAGAGGATTTTGATATTTCTGAAGCAAGAGACTTTGTTAAACCCTGCGTAATCGGCAAAATAGATAAAGATACAATTGTGGTTGTTGGTGGAATTAAGTCTACTGACTATGATTATGACGTGTGCCCCTCTGAACAGGAGGTGCCAGATATCGGTAGGGCTTATATAGAAGAGAATGTCTTGGATATTTCAAAAGGTGGTAAAAATATGTTGGCCTATGTGACTTTTGTTAACAATAAACTATTTGTCGATACGATAAATCATAATTCTAGAGCCATAGGAGAACATTCAAAAAGGCCTCTCGTTTTTTATTTGGATTTACTTAAAAATGCTATATATGGAAAAGACAAAGATTAATAGATTTGTTTCTGATATTTTTGACGTAGGTTCTACGGTTGATATTTTTGTAACAGAGTCAATGAGTGTTGCAGAGTTGGCGGTAGAATGGAAAATGATACGTGATGATATAGCGTTGACATATCAGCGAAGTTTAACTGATGACTTTGAAAGGTGGAACTTTTATCTTTTCTATGTTATCGAAGACATAGAGTCTCTTCCGAGAAATCTGAAGTTTAAGATAGAACATAATACCCTCTCTTCTAGAACTGTCTCTTATACACATCTCCGAGCCCACGAGACTAGGCATGATCTCGT
>ERZ1027239.936-NODE-936-length-10105-cov-15.937711_pt1 | contig 10105 bp, 10 predicted proteins | sample MGYA00519476_ERZ1027239 | MGnify/ENA primary metagenome ERZ1027239 (study PRJEB26926, sample SAMN06164636) | human gut metagenome | biome: ENVO:00009003; feature: ENVO:2100002; material: ENVO:00002003 | host: Homo sapiens | place: USA | collected 2012 ... | reverse complement strand
AGAACGCTGCTGCTGATAAGGCTGAGCGCGAGAAGATTGACAAGATGAACCAGGCTGACAGCATGATCTTCACCACCGAGAACTTCCTGAAGGATAACGGTGATAAGATTCCTGCAGACAAGAAGCCAGGCATCGAGCAGGCATTGCAGCAGTTGAAGGATGCTCACAAGGCAGGTGATGTTGCAGCCATCGATTCAGCTATCAGCAACTTGAACACCGTGATGCAGGCAGCTTCTCAGCAGATGTACCAGGGCGGTCAGCAGGCAGGTCCTCAGGGTGCCCAGGGTGGCCAGCAGGCACAGCAGGGTGCTAACGATGGCGCTCAGGATGTTCAGGACGCAGATTTTGAGGAGGTTAAGTAATCTCTCTCATCATAGAGAAGTTATTAGATTAGCATAAAGATCAAAGGCGTGTAAGACTCTGAAAATGAGTTTTACACGCCTTTTTTCGTGTCTTTATGTTTTTTTATATATCTGCTTATGGCTTAATCGCAGAAAAATATGTATATTTGCAAGTTATGAAGGGGCGGAAGTTCCAGCAAGAGAAGAAAAAGACAAGTTCTAGTAAAAGAAGGAAAGGAAACGGGATATGGCAAAGAAAAGACCGCAGGTAGCACTGGTTTATGATTTTGACGGGACATTATCTCCCGGCAACATGCAGGAGTTCGGATTCATCCAGGCAACCGGAAAGACGAAGGAAGAATTCTGGGATAAAAACCGGAAGCTTGCCGTGGGCAAGGATGCCAACGGCATTCTCACCTATATGTATATGATGCTGGATGAAGCAAAAAAGAACCATATCTCGCTCACCCGCGAATCCTTTCAGAGCTTCGGCAGGAATGTGGAACTCTTCCGTGGCGTAAGGCAATGGTTCTCGTTCATCAATGAATATGGTGCAAGCATCGGATTGGAGATCAAGCACTACATCAACTCCTCGGGATTGAAGGAGATGATAGAGGGCACACCCATCGCTCAGGAATTCGAGAACATCTATGCCTGCTCGTTTCTCTATAATGAGGATGGCATCGCCTACTGGCCAGCCGTAGCCGTGGATTATACCACGAAGACGCAGTTTCTCTTCAAGATCAACAAGGGCATCCGTCAGGTGAGCGACAACAGCAGGGTGAACCAGTATATTCCTGATAACAAGCGCCCTATCCCTTTTCCGCGAATGATCTATTTCGGAGATGGAGAAACCGACGTACCTTGCATGAAGATGGTGAAGGAGCATGGCGGCCATTCCATTGCTGTATATGATACTCCCCAGAAGGAGGCAATGGCATGCCAGCTGGTTAGGGAAGGCCGTGCCAACTTTATGTGCACGGCAAACTACAGCAAGGGTAGCGTGATGAACATCATCGTGAAGCGAATTCTGGATAAGATCAAGGCGGATTTCGAATTCGACAGATTGATAGAGGTGAACCAGAAGAAGGCGTGGAAGTAGAGGCGGAAATATAGGTGAAACACTGAAACGCCGAAACGCAGGAAAGAAAAAGAAAGAAATATAATATTAATAAATAATTAATGGGAAGAAACAAATACTCAGCAGGAGAAATCAAGGAAATCGGTAAGTTGCTGCGCCTGAAGAATGCCGGCAACCGTTTGCAACAGAAATTGATACGCCACGACCTTCGCGTGGATTATGAATTCAACATCTCTGACTTCAATGAGCCGGGCAAGGCTTTCGGCGAGGAGGAACTGCAGGATGCCATCAAGCGTGGCGCCATCCAGATTCTCGACGATGCTACCATCGAAGCCATGAAGGCGAAACGTGCAAGAGACAAGGCACGTGATGAGGCAGAGAAGCAGAAGGATGCCATCGCCAGCGGTGAGCAAACCGACTGGCAGGAGGCAATGAAGGAGTGGAACGAATGGGAAAATTCCAAAGAAAAATAAATGTTAGAATCGAATTCCGAAGGAGATTCCGAGATAATGAATTCCGGAAGAAATTCCGAGGATTTATTGAATTATAAATAAAATAGAAACAGAAAAAAGATATTATGGCTAAAGTATTGATCAAGACTTCAGAGGGCGACATCAAGGTGCGCCTCTACAACGAGACTCCTCAGCATCGTGACAACTTCCTGAAGTTGGCAAAGGAGGGATATTTTGACGGCACTCTCTTCCACCGTGTCATCAAGGATTTCATGATCCAGGGCGGCGACCCTGACAGCAAGGGCGCTCCAAAGGGCAAGATGCTGGGCACGGGCGGACCTGATTACACCATCCCTGCCGAGTTTGTTTATCCACAGCTCTTCCACAAGCGCGGTGCCCTGAGCGCTGCCCGTCTGGGCGACGAGGTGAACCCTGAGCGTGAGAGCAGCGGCAGCCAATTCTATATCGTCTGGGGAAAGACCTACAAGCAGAACGAGCTGAAGCAGATGGAGAAGCAGATGGGCATGCAGATGGAACAGAACATCTTCAACCAGCTTGCCAAAGAACATCATGAAGAAATCATGAACTTCCGCCGCAACCGCGACCGTGAGGGCTTGATGAAGCTGCAGGATGAACTGGTGGATGAAACCAAGAAGCGCTGCAGGGAGCAGGGTTACCCTAAGTTTACCGAGGAGCAGCAGAAGGCTTACACCGAGGTGGGCGGAACCCCATTCCTCGACAACCAGTACACCGTTTTCGGTGAGGTAGAAGAAGGTCTTGACGTAGTAGAGAAGATTCAGAACTGCGAAACCATGCGTGGTGACCGCCCTAAGGAGGATATCAGCATGGAGATTTCCATTATAGAGGAGTAAAGGCTTTAAGTAGCTTCAACAAGATGACCGTATGGTATAATGGCAGATCCGCATCAAGGATTACCTGGATGCATTGAAGACTCCTCTTCAGGTTGAGGTGAAATAGAAACTTCGAATACAACATTTTTATCTCACTAGGAAATATTAGATTCTTCACTGTGTCAATGTTTGTAATCCACAGAGAAAGTTATGTTCCGCAGTGTTGAACTTAAGTTCAACACTGCGGAATACAAGTTCAGCACTTCTGAACATAGGTTCAAAAGTGCTGAATATAGTTTTAAATTAAGAGTACAAGAAATACTCGTTCTTCTAAAACCTTAAATCTTTTATTGCAATCAATCTTACTTCGTCATCTCGAAGCCAATGCGCACGCCATCGTAGTTATCCACAATGCTGCTCACGGCACTCATCGTAGTGCTACCGGTAAGATTCAGCTTGCTCAGGGTCTTGACCAGGGTGAGCAGCTTCTTCTGCTCGAAGAGCAGGCTGATGCCATTGGCAGTGCGGGTGGCAAAACCCGAAGCACTCAACAGCAAACCCTTCAGCTGGATGGCATGCGTCTTCTCATCGAAGGTATAGGTGCCGTTCCATGACTTGCCGTCGATCTTGGCAGCAAAAGTACCATCGGTCTTGAAGGTAAAGTAGGTATTGCTCTTGCTGAAGCCGAACTTACTGTAGTACTTGCTCAGATCCTCCTCTATCTTGCTGGCAGCAATCTCGCCGCCAGCCTTTGCCAGCAGGTTCTCTGAGGTGAAGGCGCAACCCGGCTTGCTGTACTTCCAGGTATGGGCGCAGAGATCTGCCTGCGAGAAGGTGGCTGAACCTATCACATTGTTCAGAATGCCATTGATGATGCTGCTGCCGGTAGAGCTGCTGCCGGTAGTAGTGCCGCCACCCAGCAAACCGCCTAATACGCCTGCTACGACGCTTCCTGCAGAATAACCGCTATTGGTGGTAGTAGAAGTAGATGTGGTAGGAGCAGATGCCGCAGCTGAAGATGTTGCAGTAGATGAAGAAGTGGTCTTCTTGGCTGTTGTTTTCTTGGTAGTTGTTTTCTTCTTCGATGTCTTTTTAGTTGTTTTCTTCACAGGCATCAATTCTGAAAGTGAAGCCTCCTGAACAGCTTCATTCATTGCGCATACATTGCTGCCGGAAGTGCTGGCAAGCACCAGGGCAGCCATTAAAAATACCTTTTTCATTTTTTACTTTCTATTTATTATAAATTGTAACTTTCGTTTTAAAAATGCATCCTGCTTATATGATGCAGCGTTTTCTTTTTCGCTGCAAAGTTCGCACTTTTTCCGCAAATAACAAAGAAAAAACTCATTTTTCATCATTATTTGTTATTTTCTTAGATGAAAGAGATGCCAAAAGGTTCAAATATCGTTCAGAAAAAGGTATAAATGTTTCATCTTTTTTGACATATATCAAAAAAGAACGATTATTAGCATAAATTTATCAAAAAGTGTACCCGAATATGATAAGAAAGCCCTATCTTTGCACCGTTAACAAATCACAATAGGTTATGAATGATTTAATTAAGGTCAACACAATGAGCGAGAATATGGCATTGAACAAGTGCCAGGAGATTCTCAACGATCGCCGTGAGGCTCTTGCTTCCAAGGCGAAGAAGAATGATTAAGGGTAACTTTCGCAAGAGAGTGCTCTTGAGGAAAATTACGTAAGAGAGAAAGGAAATTACGTAAAAAGATTATTTTCAGAATGACTCTTTGATACCACAAAGAGAAAAAAAGGCAAAAAGTCCCGTTGGCGAGTAAAATCGTTCAACGGGACTTTTTGATTTATTCCTTGCTCTTCTCAGCCTTCATGATTACCTCGACATGGTTGCCGCTCTTCATGAGTACATTCTTGAGGAAGTCGGAAACCTGCTCGCCACGGAGGTTCTTCACAAACTCCTTGTAGCCGGTATGGTTATCGAAACCGAGACCAGTATAGTTGGCAAGAACGCCGAGCCAATAAGCATTGTTCTTCTCATCTACACCTGCCTGCTTCAGGAGAATCTCCTTCACCTTCTGCAAGTCGGCAGCATCTACCTGCTTCTCTACCTCTTCTACACCCTTGAAGAAATAGGTGATGGCGGTATCAGCCTTCTCCGGATTCAAGCCGGCATTGGCGGTAATGCTGATGGCTGCCTTGTCGTCGAAATCGCGGAGCATGCCGAAGGTGGCTCCTGCATGGTAAGCTGCACTCAACTGCTCACGGATGGTGCGCAGATACTGCATCTCCAGCAGTCGGGAGGTTACATCTGCCAGTACCATGTTCTGCATAGAGAATGGCAACTTGGTGCTCCATATCTCTGATGCCTGGGTTTGAGGATTAGACATCGCCTTGGTAAAGTTGTTCTTCACCTCGCCCTTGGCGTATGGAATCTCCTTGTTCTTCAGTTTGAAGCCATTGTTTGGCAAGCTGGCAATATACTGCTCGATGAGCGGGAGGAGAGTCTTCTCATCGTAGTTGCCCACGAAATAGAAGGTGAAGTCCTTGGCATTGCCGTAATACTCCTTGGCAAGCGCCATCAGGCGATCGTAGTTGATTGCCTTGATCTCATCAGAAGTAGGAATGCGGCCAATCTTGCTGCCCAGGTAAAGGGTGCTCTGCAATGAATCCTGATATACCATGTTAGGATTGTTGCTCTGGTTGGCCAATATGGTAGCATAGGTATTCTGAAGATTCTTGAACGACTTCTCATCCTTGCTCAATGCTGTCATCTTGAGATAGATGAGCTGCATCAGGGTCTCCACGTCCTTAGGAGTAGAATTACCGGAAAGGCCATGGCTGTAAGGATTGATGGAGAAACCTACACCTGCCTGCTTGCCTGCGAGCGCCTTTTCAAGCTCGGTGCTTGAGAAATCTCCCAAACCGCTGGTACCCCAAGCCTCGGTCATCAGCATGATGCTAGGGTAATCGCTCTTCTCGAGAGCAGAATAACCCACCTTGGCATTGGCAGAGAAGAGAATCTCATTATCCTTGAAATCGGTCTTCTTCAATACCACCTTGGCACCGTTGGAAAGGGTAAGCTGCTTGTAACCCAGCTGCTTGTTCTCTACGGTCTTCTTGATCTTGCCTGGCTTAGGCAACAGAGCCATCAGCGGCTCCTGCTTCACGTTGTCCACGTATGCCTCCAGTTTCTCAGAGCGCACCTGCTTCACGATATCGGCAAGCTCCTTCTCGGTAGGATAAACGGCACCCTCTGCCTCACGCATCAGCACCATCGATACCAGGTTGGTATCGCTCTGGCAAACCAGCTGCTTGGCATAGGCATTGATGGCCTCCAATGGCAGCTGAGGTACTACCATCTTGTAGATCTGACTCTCGTCCTCTACCGATGGGATTGGCTCGTTGGAGATGAAGTTATCCACATACTGGGTGGTAAACTGCTCGTTCTTCATCTTATCCTTGTTGGCAAGCGTCTTATCTACCTGGCTCAGGAACTCCTCCTTGGCACGCTGATACTCAGTGGCGGTGAATCCGAAGTCGTGCATGCGCTTTGCCTCGCGCAATACGGCAGCATAAGCCTCCTTTACCTTACCTGGCTTTGCCACACCGATAAGACTGAAGGCACCCTTGGTAGAAGAGAGCAGGAAGTCGCCGTCGTCGGCACCTGCCTGAAGGAATGGGCAGTCAGCTTCCTGGGCAATCTCGGCATAGCGTGCACCCAGCATAGAGGTAACCACATTGTCCATGTATCCCTTCATGAGATAGCTCATGTCGCCCTTCATCGCATTAGGGATGGCTGGATGCTTCATGAAGATATTGAAAATATCATACTGCTGCTCCTTGTCCTTGTCGATTACGTAGATGGCGGTATCATTATCGGCTACTTCCACCGGCTCTATCTTAGCGGCATTGGCAGGCACCTTGATGCCCGAGAAGAGCTCCTTGATCTTGTTCTCGATATGGTTGACATCTACATCACCCACGACGATGATTGCCTGATTGTCAGGGCGATACCACTTGCGGTAGTAAGCACGCAGGGTTTCCGGCTTGCAGCCGTCGATGACGCTCATCAATCCGATAGGGAAACGGTAGCCATACTTGTTGTTCTGATAGAGTTTTGGCAATGAACGCTCTATCATGCGCTGCTGACCCACGATGCGCATACGGTACTCATTGTGTACCACGTCGCGCTCGTCATTGATGGCTTCCTCGGTAAGAGAGATGCCATTGCTCCAATCCTTGAGGATGAGCATGCATGAATCTACGGCTGTAGGGCGGGTAGTAGGTACATCGGTGAAGTAATATACGGTTTTCTCTACGCTGGTATAGGCATTGAGATTTCTACCATACTCCACGCCGATGCTCTGCAGGTAATCCTGGAGGGAATTACCCTTGAAGTGATCGGTACCGTTGAAGGCGAGGTGCTCAAGGAGGTGAGCCAAACCGCGCTGATCATCGTTCTCATTGATAGAACCCACTTTCTGGGCAATGTAGAAGCTGGCTACATGCTCAGGATAACTGTTGTGACGAATGTAGTAAGTCAATCCATTGTCGAGATGACCAATCTTCACATTCTTGTCCACAGGAATGGCTGGCATCTGTGCCATCGCACTTCCCACAGATAAACACAGCAGAAACGCTGCAAAAATCTTTCTTAGTTTCATCTGCTATTGATTTATAAATTACTTGTTTCCAATATTCCGCTTGCAAAATTACACAAAATAAAAAAGATTTGCAAGCATTTGGGAGATTATCTTCCCCAATACCTGCAAATCTTAACGTAAAACTAACATTGGAAGCTCTTCATCCACGAACCGCGGTAAAGTCGGATGAGGAAAAGCGTGCCTCTGAGGGTAAGCTCCGTAGCCATCGCAATCCAGACACCCTCCAAGCCATAGCTCTTGGAAAGGGCGTAAGCCAGGGTGAGGCGCACCAGCCACATGGTACCCAGATTGATGGCGGCTGGCTTCCGGGTATCGCCCGCTCCCACGCAGACACAATAGGTTACGATGCTCGCTGCAAAGAAAGGCTCGGCAAAGGCCTCGATGCGAAGGCAGGTAGTGCCCAGCTCGCGGATGCTCTCCACCGGCGACAGCACACCTATCATCTCGGGGGCAAAGACATACATCACCACTCCCATCAATGCCATCACGCACATACCCAATCCCACCGTCATATAGGCAAAATTGCGGCAGAGATCGGTACGCCCGGCACCATGCGTCTGACCCACCAGGGTGGTGGCGGCATCACCGATACCATAACCCGGCATATAGCAGAGGCTCTCGGCGGTGATGGCAAACGAGTGGGCAGCAATGGCGATATTGCCCAATGGTGCCACGATCATGGTGCTCACGATCTGCGCACCGCTCATCAAGACATTCTGTATGGCTATCGGGATGCTGATCTTGCAGGCATGGTGCAGGTATTCCTTCACCCATCGGAAAGGTTCCTTGTCCTGACGCAGATTGAGTATCCGGTTACGGCATGCCGTGAGGTAGAGATTGGGCAGCGAGATGCAGATATAGGCAAGCGCCGTGCCGCAGGCAGCTCCCACCACGCCCATCTTCATGACGTAGATGAAGAGGTAATTGAACACCACATCGCAGATGCATATCAGCACCGCCATCACACTCGGGGTATGCATGTTGCCTGCCGACTTGAGCATCATCTCAGAGATATGATACAGGAATACGAAGGGCAACGCCAAACCGTATATCAGAAAATACCGTGAGGAATTGCCCGCAATATCAGCACCGCCACCCAGCCAATAAGGCAGATGGGAATGCACTCCTACACATGCCAGGGTAATACAAAGGCTGAACACCAAACCGCATATCAGGGCATGGCGGAATACCTGACGAGCCTTCACGAAATCGTTGGCTCCGATGAAATGAGCCACCTGCACCGAGAAACCGGTAGCTGCCGCACTGAGCAAACTGCCAATGAGCCAGTTTGTTGACTCAATAAGTCCGATGCTAGCCGAAGCTTCAGCACCCAAATGTCCCACCATGGATGCATCGATGAAGAACATCATCACGGTGGAAATCTGTGCCAGCATGGAGGGAATACTCAACCCCACGATGAGATTGAGTTTCTCGCTGCGAGCCATCGCCCTACCCTCGCGTATCGACTCCATCAGATAATCTGTCTTATTCTTGAATAACATATTTTTCTCTTATTAATTGCGTTAACGAAAAAAATGGCGACTCCGAGAAGGAATCGCCACCTTTTATTTAATCTTATAAATTTCGTACCTTTGTTTTTCCCAAAACTTAACTTCCGCAGAGCGGAACAGTACTGTTTTTTGTCGTCACTGAATAAACAATCTTATTCTTACCTTAACTAACACCTGTCGTCCTTGAATAAACAATCTTTTCTAACTACCTTAACTAAAACCAATAAACCAATGAACAACAATCTTAACTTTACCTAACAACTAAACCTAATAAAATCTATTACCTAACTAAAAACCTAAAACTTATTTTTTCTGATGCAAAGGTACAACTATTTTCTGGAACTGCAATACTTTTACCCGAAAAAATGCAGAAAACTAACATTTTTTTAATATCGACAACATTTTGTGCGCGAACACGAACACTTGTTAACACATCAAAAAGGTATGTTAACACAAAGCGTTCCTAAGAATGCCATCAGACGGCAATCTTAGGAACGCTTCTATTCTATCACCTATATATAATAAGGTGTAAATCCCCCAAAAATCCTACTCTGTAATCCATTCTCCCTTGAGTGCCTGGGCAGCAGCTCTTGAACCCGGTATTACCTGACCCGGACGATAGTAGCTGTCGAGCACTATCTCGAAGCGAAGCATGGAATAGGCAGGGATTACGCTACTCGAACTCTGGGTAGAACCATAAGCCAGCTGATATGGGATATACACCAGCCAATGATCGCCGATGTGCATCTTGAGCACGGCTGTGGTAAAACCATCTATCCAGCCACTCGCCAAATTGGTTGTAACCTGAGCAGTGGCCTTGTCGTAGGTACCCTCGAAGGTCTTATCGAATACATAACCTGCAGGATAAGTATCAGTGCCCAGCAATCTGCCCAAATAGCTCACCTTCACAGAATCGGTGTACATAGGGCATCCGCTGCCCTTGCCTTCCTTCAACACATGAACGATGATGTGGTCGCAATCCTTGTAGCTCAGGGGTACATCCAGGCCGTTCACATCCTTGTTAGGCGTCTGGTTCTCCAAGCTCCATTTGCGATATACATACCATCCATGGCTCTCTCCCATCTTCTTTGCGTAAGCCAGCGTATCTTCAAAAGCCTGCTCGTTGCGCTCCTGCCAGTTGGCATACTCATCTACGGTGTTATCATCCTCGCTGCATGATGACAGGGCGAACACTGCCATCATGAGCAAGAAGAGATATTTAGAAA
>ERZ1027239.921-NODE-921-length-10215-cov-26.897343_pt1 | contig 10215 bp, 9 predicted proteins | sample MGYA00519476_ERZ1027239 | MGnify/ENA primary metagenome ERZ1027239 (study PRJEB26926, sample SAMN06164636) | human gut metagenome | biome: ENVO:00009003; feature: ENVO:2100002; material: ENVO:00002003 | host: Homo sapiens | place: USA | collected 2012 ... | reverse complement strand
CCAGGCAGAGCAGGAAGCCTATGTGGCAGAAAGTCTCAACCGTGCTCTTGATGAACTGGAAGCCCATAAGAAGAATGGGACTAAGCCGATGGATGCTCGTGAATTGTTGAGAAGACTTCGGGAAGAGGAGGCGTAGTATGAAGGTTAAAATTTATACGGAAAAAGAATTTGAGCGACAACTTAGAAAGCTTTCCAAGAAATATCGTTCAATGCTTGATGATTACGATGCTTTTCTTACAGGCTTAGAACAGGATCCTTACCAAGGTACTAGTCTTGGCAAAGGTGTCAGAAAGGTAAGAATGGCAATAGCTAGTAAGGGTAAAGGCAAAAGTGGTGGTGCAAGGGTCATCACTTATAATCTTTACCAGGAAGGAGATTCCGTTATCATTGATTTGTTGACAATCTATGATAAAGGAGAAATCTCTAATATCTCTGATGAGTTTATCAGTTTTTTGCTTGATAAACGCAAAAATGGATAATACGCAGAATAAATATCTGAAAAACGGAATAGAAATATTAGATGTATATAATATGATGGATCCTGATTATGAACGTGAACAAGATAAGTGTGGCGTTAGAAAAAGCCACATGGTTGAAATTGTTGTAAAAAGCTTTGTCGGCTATGGAGATGTAAAAGGTAGGGGTGAACTTTTACTTAAAATTCGAGAAAAAGGATTCTGCTCAGAACATGGCTTTTTAAAGCGCATCTATGAGAGTTTGCCAGAATATAGGGGTAAACGTTTATGGATTCAAATCCATAATTTGACAAATGATCAAATGAGGATATGTTCTGGGCATTTGTTTAGAAAGAATAAGATTCCATTTAAAATATAATATTGCACGAAAGAACTCCTTATCGAGGATAGAGAAGTTTGTAGATTGTGTGATTGTAGAATTTCATGGTATTTCATAACGAGGATTGCCTTTTAGTATTTCAGATGCTGAAAGGCTTTTTTGTATCTTAAACTAAAGAAAGTCGTTCTTTTCTTTGGCATTTCCAATTCTTTTCGTTAATTTTGTAGCGTCATTTCCGAGATGGCTGGCAAAGGAATGCTGGCTGATAAGTCTGGGAATTGGTACTATTTTATGAGAAAGACGTTTACTCGTTTTCTTCTGGCTTGTTGGAACCTAGGAAATTTCAAGAATCGCTTAGAAGGAGGCAGATGTGAGCGCCTATGCATATTCGTATATATGCAGCACGAAGTGCGCCCTTTCGTAAGGAGGGGGGTGCTTGGTGCTATACTATATATACTATGGCGGCGTAGGCTCTATCACAAAGCACTCTTGGCGATACAGGTTTTCCTAGGACCTACAACAAGCAAGATAAGGCAAGTAATAGAACTCCTACGCCGTTTCTTGTAGATATAGCTTTATGATTGAAAAGAAAATATCTTGTTTAGGGAGTTGGCAAGAAATGAAGAAACGAACCAATGGAAACCAAACAGTATAACAGCCTCTTTTCCTTCATTTGGAACATAGCGAATGATGTGCTTGTACATGCCTTTGAAAAGGGTGACTACAAGAAAATCATCCTCCCTTTTATGGTGCTTCGACGTATCGACGTGTTGTTGGAACCTACTAAGCAACAGGTCTTGGATAAGAAAGCCTTTTGCGATAAGAACGGCTTGACGGAATATGAGCCTTTCCTGACTAAGGTGACGGGCTATCCTTTTTATAATACATCTGCCTTTACTATGAGTACATTGAAGAATGAAATAGATCCTCAGCGACTCAAGATGAATGTCATCGAGTATTTCAATGGCTTCTCGGAAGATGTGCAAGATATTATCGACAAGTTCAAACTCCGTCAGCAAGTGGATAACTTGACAGAAGTTGGTCGCTTGGGGTCGCTTTTGGAGAAGTTCACCGACGGAAACATCAACCTTTCTGTTAATCCAGTGATGGAAGAAACAACCGATGAGAATGGAAATGCTGTTATGGTGGAACGCTTGCCTGGACTTGACAACCATACGATGGGAACTATCTTTGAGGAGTTGCTTCGTAAATTCAATGAGGAAAACAATGTGACAGAAGCTGGTGAACATTTTACGCCTCGCGACTACGTTCGCCTGTTGGCAGACCTTGCTGTCGTGCCTATCAAGGATAAGTTGGCCAATAACACTTATCATATTTATGATGGTGCTTGTGGTACAGGTGGTATTCTTACTATTGCTCAAGAAGAGATAGAGCGTATCGCCAAAGAGCAAGGAAAGCAGGTGAAGACAAGTATCTTCGGTCAAGAATTGCAAGCTGATACCTATGCTACCTGTAAGGCGGACTTGATGATTTCTGGCAATATCAACAAGTTTACGTATAAGCTTGATTCGGGTGAGCATCAGTATATAGCCTTTGGTTCAACAATTAGCCAAGATGGTCATGCTGGAGAGAAGTTCGACTTCTGTATCTCCAATCCTCCTTTCGGCACACCTTGGAAGGAAGACTTGAAAAACTGGGGCTTGGGAGATAAGAAGGAAGTAATTGATCCTCGGTTCGTCCATAGTTCAGAAGCCTCCTTGACAACTGCTTCTGAACCAATCAGTTTTATTCCAGACATAGGTGATTGTCAGATGCTTTTCTTAGCAAACAATGTGAGCCGTATGAAGGATACGCCTCTTGGTACCCGTATCGTAGAAGTGCATAATGGCAGCTCCCTATTTACTGGCAATGCTGGGGGAGGCGAGAGTAACTTGCGCCGATACATTATTGAGAATGATTTGCTCGAAGCTATCATCGCTATGCCTGAGAAGGACTTTTATAACACTGGTATTTCTACTTATGTTTGGGTGGTGACCAATCGTAAGGAGGAACGCCGTCGTGGTTATGTCCAACTGATTGATGCTAGCAATATCAGTACGCCTTTGCGCAAGAACTTGGGCGAGAAGAATTGTGAGACAACCGAGGAAAATCGCCGTCGCATCCTTCAACTTTTGATGGATTTCAAGGAAACACCTGAAAGCAAGATATTCCGCAATGAGGAGTTCGGCTATTGGCAAGTTCCTGTGCTTCGTCCGAAGAGAGACAAAGAAGGGAATATCGTGATGAAGAAAGGAAAGGTTGTTATGGCGAAGAACCGTAATGAGGTGGAGCAAATACCTTTGCTTTATCCAGGTGGCATCGCAGCATTCTATGAGAATGAGGTGAAGCCATACGATGCTGAGGTTGAGTTTGGAGAACCTGTTATTGGTTATGAACTTTCTTTCACCAAATATTTCTATAAACCAGTGCAACTCCGTAGTCTTGATGAGATTATGGGAGACATAAATGTGCTGGAGAGTGAGACCAAAGGATTGTGGAATGAAATTATGAAGTAAGGTATATGGAAAAATATAATGAATATAAGGATAGTGGAGTACAATGGCTTGGGGAAATTCCGAGCCATTGGGAACTGCTAAAGATGAAATATGCGTTTAAGGAACGTTCGGAAAAGAATCATCCTAATGAAGAACCTTTGTGTGCAACTCAGTCACGAGGTGTAATTCCGCAATCTCTTTATGAAGGGAGAGTAGTTGTTGTTAATAAGGGGTTTGAAGGCTTGAAGTTGGTTAAGGTTGGGGACTTTGTTATTAGTCTGCGTTCTTTTCAAGGAGGAATTGAATATGCTTATTATCAAGGAATCATAAGTGCTGCATATACAGTATTACAGCCAAAAGAATCAGATATGGCTCCTTATTTTAAGTATATGTTCAAAAGTCACGATTACATTCAGCTTTTGCAAACTTGTGTTACTGGTATTCGAGAAGGTCAGAACATTAACTATCCTTTATTGGCCAAGAAAGCAGTTCCTATTCCACCAATGGAAGAGCAGCACGCCATCGTCTCTTACCTCGATACCAAGTGTTCAAAACTCGATACGTTCATTTCGAACAAGGAAAAGGAAATCACGCTTCTTCAAGAAATGAAGCAGCGTGTCATCACTGATGCTGTAACGCGTGGTCTCAATCCGAACGTGAAGTTTAAGCCAACTAATATTCCTTGGTTACCTGAGATTCCTGAATATTGGAAGATTAAACGTGCGAAGAACATGTTTAAAAAAGAGCAACGTCCAATTCAATATGATGATGAAATTGTAACTTGCTTTCGTGATGGAGAGGTAACATTGAGGAAGAATCGTAGAACTTCTGGCTTTACCGAAGCAACGGATTATAGTCATTATCAGCATATTTGCAAAGGAGATTTGGTAATACATCAAATGGATGCTTTTGCAGGTTCTTCTGGTGTGTCTGATTCTGATGGTATGGGAACTCCGGTATTGAGTGTTTGTACACCTAAGATAGAAGGTATAGACAACTATTATTATGCACATGTTCTACGCATTATGGGCAAAAATGGTTTTATCCTTTCTTTGTATCGAGGAATACGTGAACGTTCATCTGATTTTCGGTTTGATACATTTATTAAGCAATGGCTTCCTGTTCCACCAATAGAAGAACAACACGCTATCGTCTCATACATCACCGAGCGAGTGGAAAAGATTGATTCTCTGGTAGAGAAGTTGAGCAAAGAAATTGAGTGTATCAAGGAATATAAGCAACGCTTAATAAGCGATGTGGTTACTGGTCAAATTAAAGTGTCTTAGCTATGAGTAATGAAAATCATAATTCTGGTTGTTTTGCAATAGTATTAGGTATTATAGCAATAGTTGTTGTCCTTTATATCGTATTAGGATTCTTTGGCAATTTATTTGCATACCATAATACTGGAAATATTGAAGCGGCTAACGGTGCAGTAATATTTTTGCTATTGATAGTAGGAGTTATTGGTGTTGTATTGTATATAAAGAATAATTAGGTTATAGTTATGGATACATCAGAAACAGGTCTTGAAAAGATTATCGTGGATTGGTTGCGAGATAAGAATGGCTATGAGCAAGCCACTCCTCACGACTATAACAAAACTTTCGCTTTGGTAGAAAGTTGGGTGGAACGCTTTGTCACGGCTACCCAACCCGACAAGGTGAAGGAGTCCATGTGCTTTGCCTCGCCCTCCGAGCGACTGAAATTCTTTACTCGCTTGTCTGGGGAAATTGGCAAGCGGGGAGTCGTGGATGTGCTTCGCAAAGGATATAAGTTTAATGGCAATACCTTCGACCTCTATTACCCGATTCCTTCGCAACTCAATCCGAGTGCCAAGGCTGCTTACAAGCAAAATATCTTCGGTGTCATCCGACAGGTGATGTATTCTACCCAAAACACCAACGAGATAGACTTTGTTGTATTCATCAATGGTCTTCCACTTGCTACCTTCGAACTGAAGAACAACTATACTGGACAAACCTACGAGAATGCCATCAAGCAATACCAGACGGAACGTGATTCTAAGGATTTGCTCTTACAGAAGAAACGCTGTGCCGTCCACTTTGCCGTGGATGACCAGCAGGTATGGATGTGTACCGCTTTGGCGGGAAAGGACTCTTGGTTCTTACCATTCAACCGTGGTGTGAATGGAGGTGCTGGTAATCCTATTGTTGAGAAAGATACGATGACCTCCTATCTTTGGAAAGATGTCTTTACTAAGGCTACGCTCAGCAATATTATCGAGAACTTTGCGCAAGTAATCGTTTCTAAGGAAAAGGACAAGGCGACCAGGCAGATGAAGACCAAGGAGGTGGTAATTTGGCCACGCTATCATCAGTTGGATGTCGTACGTTCCTTAGTTGCGCATACCAAGACGCATGCCATAGGTCGCAGATATTTGATTCAGCATAGTGCTGGTAGTGGTAAATCAAATTCGATTACTTGGCTTGCCTATCAACTCGTTACTCTTCTTCAGAAGCAAGAACCTTTTTTCGATTCAGTCATAGTTGTCACTGACCGTGTCAACTTAGACAAGCAGATGAGAGATAATATTAATGCTTTCCAAAGGTTGAGTAATGTGGTGGGATGGGCTGATAAATCGGATACTTTGCGACAGCTCTTGCAAGGTGGCAAGAAGATAATCGTCTCTACCATCAATAAGTTTAGCTTCATTCTTGATGAGATTGGTTGTTCGCTCAAAGACAAGCGTTTCGCTATTATCATTGATGAGGCTCATAGCAGTCAGAACGGAGCGATGTCGGCAAACCTAGCTACAGGCTTGTCTGGCAATGCGGTTCCTAAGCCATATGTTTTGCCTGAAGATACTGGCTATACGATGGCTGCAGAAAATGGTCCAGGGGTTGAATGGGAGCCTGAGGAAGAGAATACGGAAGACAAAATTCATAAAATACTAAAAGGGCGTAAGTTGGCGAAAAATGCTGATTATTATGCTTTTACGGCTACGCCAAAGAATAAAACCTTGGAAATGTTTGGTGAGAAATCATATGATGAAAATGGCGAAGTTACGTTTAAACCTTTTCATGAATATACAATGAAGCAAGCTATCGAAGAAGGTTTTATCTTGGATGTGCTGAAGTATTATACGCCTTACAAGTCGTACTATCGTATATTGAAAGCAACGGAAGATGATCCTCGTTATGACAAGAAAAAGGCACAAGGTAAACTTCGTGCCTATGTGGAGGCTCAACCTGAGACTATCGAGAAAAAAGCCGAAATTATAGTAGAGCATTTCTGCAAGAAGGTGTATATGAAGATAGGGGGCAAGGCTCGTGCAATGTTGGTTACTTCATCTATCGAGCGAGCTATCGAGTTTTATAAGGTTATCACCCGAATGTTGGAAGAACGAAATAGTCCTTATCGTGCCATCGTTGCTTTCACTGATAAAGTCATCGATGGAAAATTAGTGACGGAGTCAAGTCTGAATGGTTTTCCTTCTGCTGAAATAGAGTCGAGAATGGAGGAAGAGCCTTATCGAATCTTGGTCGTGGCGAATAAATATCAGACGGGGTATGACCAACCGTTGTTGCATACAATGTATGTGGATAAACAGTTGTCGAGTGTGAAAGCTGTGCAAACTTTATCACGTTTGAATCGTTGTCATCCTAAGAAACAAGATACTTTTGTGCTCGATTTTGCTAATGACCCAGAAGTCATCAAGCAGTCTTTCCAAGAGTATTACAAGACAACGGTCTTGGTGGGCGAGTCGGATGTGAACAAGTTAAATGACTTGACGGAAAAGATAGAGGGATACAATTTCTATGTGCAAGATGACATAGATAAGGTTGTAGAACTCAAGCTGTCGGGCTCGGATGAAGACCGTCCAAATATAGATGCCATTTTGGATGGTGTGACCATGAGATTCAAGGAAGAACTGGATGAAGAAGAACAAATTGATTGTAAGAGTGCCATCAAGAATTTCTGCCGTTGTTATCCTTACTTCTCGGCGATAATGCCGTTCGAAAGTCCAGATTGGGAGAAACAATATGTATTCTATTCGCTATTGGTGAAGAAGTTGCCGAAGTTGAAGATAGATGATTGTACAGATGGGCTGCTTGACAATGTGGATTTCGATAAATATCGTATGGTTAAGGAAGAGGAGCGTCAACTGGTGTTGGAGAATGAGAATGCAGAGGTGAAACCTGTTCCTGTTGGGCTGGGTATGGGGATACCTCAGCCAGAAATGGAAGCCTTGTCGAATATTGTCAAGGACTTTAATGAGCTTTTTGGAAACATTGACTGGAAGAATCGTGATGAAGTACAAAGGCAAATTAATGAGTTACCTAAGCGTATTGCTAGCAGCGTGGATTTTGTCAATGCTGTAAAGAATGGGGATAGGCAGGTGGCGCAGATCACCTTCAATGATGATATGGTTGCTATCGTAGCTGCCATGTTGGAGGAGAAAACAGAGTTTGTGCAGACATACTTCAATAACCCTGATTTCCAAAACTTCGTGAATGCGAGGGTTTATCAGGCTGCAGTAAGTCAGTTGAGATAGCAGAAGAGAGATAGGCATTGCGCCTAGTTGCCCCTGATTTGCGACAAAAAAGTGGTGTCTTTGCCCCTGATTTGAAACAAATGCGTATGTTTAGGCGAAATATCATCAGTAAACTGAAGGCTTGGAAGCAAGACAAAAAGCATAAGAAGTCCCCAGCACGGAATCGTGTCGGGGACGTTTGTGTGATAAAGTTAACCCTATGCCAACTGCAAAGAGCTGATGCGTTGCCCTATCTCTTGAACGGCACGATTGAAAATGCTTTTCTGCTCTGCATTGAGCGTGTAAACATGACCACGAACCTCTGAGCCATTGAGACGCTGAGAGAGCCATGCAGCACTTTTGCCGAAGTATTTCTGTGCGATGTATCTAAGTGGCAGCAACTTGTAATCATCCTCTGCAAGTTGGTCACGCAATGTTAGAACTTCACTCTGAAGCTGTTCCATCTTTTGATTTATGAAAGCCTTAGCCTCCTCTCTGTCACTATCATCAGCATGTAATTTGATGTAGTTTAAAATCTCAGTTTTTCGAGTTTCGCTCTTTTCGTCTTCCTTGCCTGCAAGAGAAGCGTATTCTTTAAGTAAATCAGTGTTATTATTCATATCTTATCTTGTTTTTAATCCTCTCCCGAATCCCGAAGGATGGGATTTTTAATTCTTTTTTCTTTTCTTAATCAGATCTGAAAGCTGGTCTAAAACGCTGTCTGTAAACTTCCAATAAGTTTCGTCATCAATGTTGTATGCATCTCTCAATCTGATGTAATCACTAAGCAGTTTTTTCTTTATTCTAATCTGCTTTTCTAACTCTTCTTCATTCATTTGTTGAATTTTTAATTGTAGTATATCATGTTAACTGATTACGATGCAAAGGTACATAAAACTCTTTTAATAACCAAATAATACATAAACTATTTTTTATGTTCTGCTTGTTTTAACATATCAGTCTATAAAGTAATACAAAAAAGTGGTATCTTTGCCCCTGATTTGCAACATAAGCGTATGAATAATTCAATTAGCTTATTTCTCTCTCTAAATATAAAAGGTGGACAATGCTTTTTTGAAATAGCAATGTCCACCTTATTATATATATAGTTCTGAAATTCTTTATTCCGCTAATCGAATGCTCATTGGGCTTACGGTGATGAGGCGCTTCTTGTAGAGGTCGCCCACGGCACGCTTGTAAACCTTCTTGCTCACGTGGAAACGCTCGTAGATGTCGTCGGCCTCGCTCTTGTCGCCAAGGTTGCACTCGCCGTCGTTGTCCAGGAGATACTGGTAGAGGGTTTCGGCGAAATCGGCAGTCTGCTGGATGCCGGTCTTCTGCAGGGTGACATCTATCTTTCCGTCAGGACGGACTCTTCCGATGTAGCCCTTCATCTTGTCACCCGTATGGATGTACTGGAAGATCTGGTCCTGATAGAGGAGACCCGGATACTGGTTGTCGATGATAACCTTGAAGCCGAGGTCGGTCTTCTGCCAGATGAGGAGATCCACCTCGTCACCATGCTTGTAGTGAGGATGGTCTTCGTTGAGATAACGCTCAATCTTGGCAGAGGCAACGATGCGATAGCTCTCCTCGTCGATGTGGATATGCACGATGTAGGAGTTGCCGAGCACCATACGTTTCTTCTGCTCACGGAATGGGCAGAAGATGTCCTTCATCAGCCCCCAGCCCAGGAAGGCTCCGTATTCGTTGACCCATTTCACTTCGAGATAGGCGAAATCGCCCACCTTTGCCAAAGGGGTTTCGGTGGTTGCTATGAGGCGCTCTTCCTGGTCGAGATAGATGAAGACATCCAGCTCGTCGCCGATGCCTGCGTCTTCAGGTACGTAGCGGGATGGAAGGAGGATTTCTCCCTCGTCACCACCATCGAGATACAGACCGAAATCAACTTTCTTTACGATGCGAAGGCGATTGTAATCGCCGAGTTTTATCTTTTTGCTCATATAATATTATCTTCAGTTTTTTCTTCTGTTGTTGGGGCTTCTGCAACTTCTGCAGTTTCTTCCTGGCTATCAGCAGCTCCTGCTTCCACCGTCTTCTCAATCATTCCATCCTTGAGATGGATGGTGCGGTCGGTGATGGCAGCAAGGCCCTCATCATGAGTTACGATGACGAAAGTTTGACCGAACTTGTCTCTGAGGTCGAAGAAGAGCTGGTGAAGCTCAGCCTTGTTCTTGGTGTCGAGACTTCCTGATGGCTCATCAGCAAGGATGACGGCAGGATTATTGACCAAAGCTCTCGCCACGGCTACACGCTGTTTCTCACCACCGGATAACTCGGCAGGTTTGTGACTGGCTCTATCGCTCAAGCCCATGAACGCCAGTAACTCCTCGGCACGCTCCTTGGCTTCTTTTCGGCTCTTGCCTGCAATGAAGGCAGGAATCATGATGTTCTCCAGGGCGGTGA
>ERZ1027239.896-NODE-896-length-10402-cov-12.349957_pt1 | contig 10402 bp, 12 predicted proteins | sample MGYA00519476_ERZ1027239 | MGnify/ENA primary metagenome ERZ1027239 (study PRJEB26926, sample SAMN06164636) | human gut metagenome | biome: ENVO:00009003; feature: ENVO:2100002; material: ENVO:00002003 | host: Homo sapiens | place: USA | collected 2012 ... | reverse complement strand
GAGCTCGCAAGAATGTATGGACAGTAGCTAAGAACACTTGGGAGAAGGGTCTTACCTACGCTTATCGCGATCGTCGTAACAAGAAGCGCACATTCCGCGCATTGTGGATCCAGCGTATCAACGCTGCTGCTCGCCTCGATGGTATGAGCTACAGCCAGTTGATGGGTGCTCTTCACAAGGCTGGTATCGAGATCAACCGTAAGGTTCTCGCTGACCTCGCTGTTAACAACCCAGAGGCTTTCAAGGCTATCGTTGCTAAGGTGAAGTAATTTGAAAGATTTTTAAAGGAATCCTCAGTTATCTTTGATAGCTGAGGATTTTTCTTTTCCAGGAATTCCTAGAGAGGGCAAACTGGCCTCACACGCCCTGGGTTGTACGGAGTTATACACACACGCCCTGAAAGGGCAGAAGCTCTTAGCCCAGGGCAACGCCCTGGGTACAGTGGGCAATCAGCAAGACGCCCTGTAAGGGCAAAAGCTAAAATATGGATTATAAAGCTTTTGCCCTTACAGGGCGTATGTGTATAACTCCGTACAACCCAGGGCGTTGCCCTGGGCTAGGAGCTTCTGCCCTTTCAGGGCGTGGGGGCAGAAGCCTCTGCTTTACTTCATCAACTCAAGACCTGCCTCAAACTGGGTGGTCTTTTCCATGATGGCAGGAAGCTGTTTTACAACAGTCTTCAAAATCTGGAATTGTACCAAATCATCCTTGTCCATACCTGTAGTAGGAATATTGTTAACCTGAGCATAAAGCATGGCGATGATAGGAGCTACGAAATCCTTGTCAACATAGAAATATACCTTGTTGGCTGCTGGATAAGATACGTGTACTGGAATACCGGTCTTAAACTGATCCAACATGCCGGCTACCATAGCCTTCTCCTGAGCATCGTCGATGTCTTCTGTAATCTTGGCTGTGTTCAGGAACAAGGTAATCATTTTTTCGTTAACTACCTGGTATGTAGCGTAATTGTTAGCTACCTTCCAGTCCTTGTCATCAGCCTCTTCCTTGTAGGTTGCAGAAATCTGACCCTTCTCATTGAAGGTTACATCCTGCAGAACGCTTCTGAGTTGGGTGTTGAGCAGCATTGGAACCATTGAGATGGCATCCTTTACTGGATATGGCTCATCAAAGAGACCAGGAATTTCGATAACTGCATCGTTAGAACCTTCCCAGTTTAATACTATTGAACCTGTTGCCTGGAAAGTTGTTGGATCCATACCAGCTTCCTGTACCTTCCAGGTACCTTCAATCTTCTCGTTGCGTACAAATCCCTTCTCGTCATTGTCATCATCGCTGCTACAAGCAGTGAAGAAGCCAAGGGTGCAAACCATGGCCATCAAATAAATAAACTTTTTCATTTTTCTTCTCTTTTTTTGTTAATGAATAATTGTTGTTTTTTATCTTTTTATCTCTCTTTGGCTATATATATTAATGTACGCGTACATTATTATATAGATAGCTTCAGCAGAATATTATCTGTTACTTCAGCTGATACGAGATGCCGATGCTGCCGTAGATAGGATACATCGTCTGCTCGATGGTCTCGAAATCCTTCTTGAAGATGCCGTTCAGACCCCAGCTCAGGTCAGCGCAGATGCCCCAGCGGTCGCTCAGCTTCCAGTCTATTCCGAAATCTACGCCCACGTGCCAGTTGCGCATATCGTCGCTGAAGTCGTAGTCGCCACGTTCGCCTTCGTCATGGCCCAGCATTACCTTCTGTCCCGTCGGGTCGCCCTTCGGATGACCTTCCTCCTGGCGGCGGAGGTAACCATCGTATGCCCAGCCCTCAAACTTCTTCGAAGTAACATAGCTTACGTATGGACCCAGCTTGAAGCGGAGATTATCACATACATCGTATGTTGCCTGAATCGGAACGGTGATGAGACTCATGTCCACCTTGGTCACGACATCGCCCGTAAAGATGCCCTGCAGCTCCTCGCCGCCACGAACTATCTTCATGTAGTAATTCTTTACACCCGCATCGGTCTTCATGCCCTTGTTTTCGAAGCGGATTCCACCCACGAAACCCCAGTTTCCGGAGAGTGGGTGATAGGCATCCACGCCCAGACTGAAGTTAGGGCGAAGGGTGTAGCTGTGAAGCGTGCGGATGGTGGCAGGCATACCGATAGGGGCAGTGCCGCCCAGGTTGTAAGCCACGCGTGCCTGATACTCATAGCCGTGGAGATACTGGTTCCAGGCACTATTCTTGTCTCCTGCCCATGAAGCAGTGCCGCATGCCAGCAGGAGTGCCATTACTGTTATCTTTTTCATTTTTCTTCTTATTTGCAAATCAGTTTGAAACTATCCACCCAGAGGGTGCTGCCTACGGCTCCCAGGAAGTTGGCACCATCAGAACTGGATGAGCAGACGATGGCAAGACTGTAGCCGCCATTCTTCAGCTTCACGGGGTCGATGGTCTTGCCGTAGGATTGATAATCGAAATCTACGCTGAAGTGATGCCATTCCGGGGTGTTGCCGATGGCAGTCTTGCCGTTGTCATCGCGGGTTTCACCTACCAGGGCGAGAGCTACTATCTGCTTGCTGCTCTGTACGTTATCGCCATAGAGCACTACTGCATCTCCCTTCTCGTCGATGTTCTCGTAGAGCACGGCGTAGATGGTTCCGTAGTCATGTCGGTTCAGTTCGTTCATATCCTTGTCGGTGAATTTCTCGCCAGGCTGATACTTGTACCAGCCTTCCAGCTTTTCCGGTTTGGCGCTGAAGCTGAATGGGCGACCGAACTTGGTGGCTTTCATCGCATTGCGCAGGGCATCGGTGGCATCAAACTGTCCGATGAAGAGGTTGCCGGCAGCGATAGGCTTGTGTACCATATCAGCGAGCTTGCTGGTGCGCTGGGTGGTGAGCTTCACGCCCTTGCCCTGATAGCCGTTTTCTGTCATCACGGTAGGATATTCCTCCGGTTTTGCCGATGGGTTGCTGATCTTGAATCCCGGGTTTCCGGTAGCCCAGATGTCGAGGAGATCGCCATTCCAGTTTTCCTGCCAGTTGTAGTATCCCTTGCTGAGGTATGCGTTTTCGAAATCGAATTCAAACTCCTTGCTCATGGTGGTCTGACCCTTCTTGATGCTCACCTGATAGGTGCGGGTCCACTGCTTGTCTTCCGATGTAACCACGTATGTAACAGGACCTTTGGAGAAGTCGTGCACGCTTCCGCTTTCCGGCTGGATGGTGGCTCCAGGGGTGAGTCGGAACATCGGTGCCTGCTTCTTGAGACTGGCGAATGGCTTCATGGTGAATTCTATCTTGTCCTGGTCGCTCTGCACGTTGACGAGCGTATCCGATGCGTTTGTGAACCACAGCTTCATCCAGCTTCCTGGGTGGATGTATGCCTGCTCGATGTCGCATTCGGCATTGAGGGGTTCATCCTTGAAGCATGAACTGAGTGATAGGGCGCAAACCGTTGATAAAGATAGCGTTATAAATTTTCTAAAACCCATTGTCTTCATATCCTTTTCCTTTATTACATAAGAATCTCTGTCTTTTGTTATAAGATTCTTTCCTTTATTATATATGAGCGTTATCTTTTTGGGATATCCGCTGATGATTCATTTTTCTGGTTGCAAAGTTACGCCGAAAACTTGAAAGCACCAAACATTTTTTACTTTATTTGCATATTATTTATGTTTCTGATTATTTGTTAAATGGGGCAGAAAAAAAGACTGGGCATTCCAAAAGGGATGCCCAGTCTTGATTTTAGAGACTTACATTGTCGTCGCCGCCGCCTTCACCGTCTCCGGTGTTATCCTTTCCGGTGCCTCCTGATGGGGTGTTGCCGCCGGATGGGTTGTCCTTGTCGGTGCCGCCGGATGTATCACCGGTATTGTCCTTTCCGGAGCCGCCTTCTGATGTTCCGCCTGAAGTTCCGCCGCCATTTTCCTTGTCTTCGATGCCGTTGTACTCGGTCATCTCCTCCATCTTGATGCCACTGAGCATCGGCTTTACTCGCTTGCCCTGGTCCATGACAGAGTAAGGTGAGTAGATGATGTACATGCCCTTGATGTTGGCTGAGGTGAACTTCTTGGCGCTTACGGCTGGGGAAGTTCTGATGCCGAGCTTGAAGCTTCCGAAGTTGTCGAGCACCACCTTGTTGCCTTCGGCGATGTTGGCGGAGATCTCAGTCATCAGGGCGTTGATCACGGCCAGGATGTCCGGTTCGGTCACGGTGCATCGCTCAGTGATATTCTTGGCGATGGCGCTGGTGTGCACCACTCTGTTCACTACTGCTCTACCGTAGATCATTCCCCTGGTAGGGGAGTTCTTGCGGTTGTTCTTCACTTTTCTGAATTTTGCCATACTCATTTAGATTTAAAGGGTTAAACATTCATTTTTCTTTCTTCATCTGATATTTTTCCGCAGAATCTGCGTTAGCTACCCATGCACGAGGTTACCCCCAGGGTGGTGGCAATCGCCGTGAGAATAGAAATCGCAATCTGGATAATGGTTTGCCATGTGTCTTTCTTCATTTTGTATCTCCTTTCTTTTTATCATGTTATTAGAAAAATTTACATCTCTTTTTATCAGGCTATTAGATAATTTACATCAATACCTGCTGACGGTTCTTCCGCCGCATGGTGTAGCTTACGTGCAGCCAGCGGTGCTTGCCGGGAGAGGCGCCGCGAGGCTCCAGGATCAGCTGGTCGAAGGTGCAGCTCGATTCTATGAATTTTCTGTACTTCGCCAGAATCTCCTCGTTCGGGATGAAGATGTCGGCAGCCTCGCCCAGGGTATGCTGACTGCCCGGTACGCCATGCACGGCGAGGTTGAGCTGCGGACAGCGATACCCGCTCGTGATGGTGATGATGCCGCAATGCAGACGAAGGGGTTCCAGTACCTGCTCGCACAGCATCATCAGACGGATAATGACCATGGAGCTTTGTGGAGTGTTGTCGATGCCATACTTGATGGCGGTGCCCGAGCGGAGAAACTCTCCGAGGGCGAAGTGAGTGGAGAGGAGCATCTGCTGCATCCTCTCCAGTTCTAACATTGTGTGTGTTTCCATAAGCATTATTGATTGGTTTACGATGCAAAGATACGAAATTTTTTCGGGTTTGTCAAGGGTTTGGGGGTTACTGCGAGGGTTACATTGAGGGTTACCGCATTTCGGAATACAATAGAGTCTCTTTTGGGTCAGAAATGAGCCTAACGTAACGTTTGTTTTAGGCTCATTTCATCGCCAAAAGAGGCTCTATTGCAGGGTAAAAGAGGCTCTATTCCAAGCCAATAGAGGCTCTATTCAGCTTTCTCCTCCTTCCATGATCAACAGCTCGATGATTCGGCAGGGAGGATTCTTCTGCAGCTGCTCCATGTAGAATCTCGTGATGCAGTCGGGGTAGATGCTGTTGCGCTGCTCCATGCCCCTGAGCTTGCTCAGCGCCTTATCCGGATGATTGGGTGGGGGAATGCAGCTCTTCTGGAAGAACTGGCGGTAGAGCTTCTGCAAGGGGATGAGGCGCAGGAAATCATCGTGCCACTCATCGCCCACGTCCTCCTCGCCGCTGCTCCTCACCATCACATAGTCGCTCACATCGTGTACGAACTCGATGATCCATCTCTTGGGACATCGCCACTCCCGGATGCCCGATTCCTGATCCAGCATCCACTTATAGTCGTCGAGCATCTGCTCGTGGGCACGGGCTCTCAGCTCGTTGTACTCTTCTCTTGTCATAGGCGTATCGTTTTTTGAAATTCACTATCTCCAGGGTTCATCGTCCTTCGCCAGAACCTTGCCCTGCATCGCCTCGGCTATGCAGTCGTTTTCCGATTCCCTTTCATCGTATCTGCCGCAGGGCTGGCGCACGTAGTACACCTTTCCGGGATGACAGAACTCCTGGTCTCTCACCTTCAGCATCTCTACGATGGTAAACATCTTGCCCTCCTCGGGCTTCGTGATTCGGTTTACGGTGAGCAGGAAGTCGGCGAGGTTAGCCCACTGCGCACTGCCCGCTACGGAGTAGATATCCAGCGGCGGAAATGCCTCGTGACCGTCCTTGTACTGTATTCTCGGGTGAGCCACCACCACCGTCCAGATGTGGCGCGTACGGCTCCATGCCTGCAGCTTCGTCAGCATCAGTCTCACCTTCTCCGTCTCCGTGGCACGGCTGCCGCCCTCGGTCATGTTGATGAACACATACGGGTCTATCACCAGATAATCAATCTTCTGCTTCTTGCGGTTCATCATCGCCTCCATCATTCCGATGATGTAGTTGCTGTCGGGCAGACGGGTCTTCGTGTCGAAATCCACCATGTGCTCCGACAGGTAATCCAGCACCTTGCGGTTCTCCTGCCTTGCCTCTTCGGGCGATTCGGCGCCGTCCATATCCTCCGTGTTCCTCACCCCCAGGGCTATGCGGGCAATCTCCCTCACGTGCTTGCCCTTGATAGGTTTCTCGAACGAGAAGAACGCTACGCGCTTCTGGTTGTGGTACATCAGATGCGCCATCAGGCAGTTGAGGAAATCCGTCTTTCCCGAGTTCGGGCGACCGGTGAGGATGATGAGTCCGCCCTCGGAAGTGGGGTGGAAGATGCCGTCGGTGAGTCCGCCCATCCCCACCTCGTAGCCACGGTCGTAGTTGCCCATCATGATGTCGAGGATGTCTTCCTTGTGCTCGGAGAGGTCGTAGATGTCGGCGTCGCTGATGCCCTGCGCTTCGGCTATGATTCGCTGCACCTCGCGGCTTCCGAAGGCATCATATACCTCGCTGATGTCCTTCTTGCCCTGCGGCAGCGTGGTAACCTTGGCGCGGGTCTGGTATTGCTCTATCAGGAGTTTCACCAGTCGGCGGCCCGGGCGGTCGGTATCGCCGCAGATGATGATCTCGCCTGCCTGCTGAATCCACTCGTCAAAAGCCTCGTGACTCTCCTCGATGTTGGTGCTGGCACCGTTGGCGATGCTCAGCACGTAGGGGAATCCGCAGGTCATCAACGTGAGCCGGTCCTTTTCGCCCTCGGTGATGATGAGCTGGCGGATGGGCTGTGCGTCGGGACGGAGCAGGTTGATGCTGTCGATGCCGTAGGGGGCGCAGGGCTTGGTGGGGGAAACCTGACAGAAGAGCTTGCTCCACTCGCCGGTGACGGGGTGCTGCTGCACGGAGCGGAACTTCACGTTGATGATCTTGCCGTCCAGGTAGTTGCAGTAGGCGATGGCAGGCACCATCTCCACGCCTTTCGGGTCCTCGCTTTTGGTGTCATCCGCCGTCTGCTTCATCCATGCGCACATCACTCCTTCCTGAATGATGATGTCGGGCGAGATCTTCATTGCCTGGATGTATCGCTGCACCATCGACTGGAGCGAGGCGAGTTCGGTGGCGGTGATCAGGGGACGGGCCTTGGGATGGCGCGAGAGGAGGTTGGCGGGGTGGAAGTGGTCGATGAACTGCTGCTGCTCTTCCTGGGTCTTGAAGGGGTAGATGGGGTAGAGCCAGGATCGGGTTTCGGCATCTATCTCGCGGAAGTCGTCGGGCAGCATGGGCACGTAGTCTTTGGCCTTGTGTTCATCCTGCTGCTTTTTCTGGGCATTGGCGTAGTAGTTTCCGTTCACCTTACCGCTGCCCTTTCCGAGCAGCGATTTCATCTCCTCCAGGTATCCGCTCCAGTTGCACGACCAGCAGTGGGTCAATCCGTTATCTACCTTGATGAAGCAGTGTGTCTTTCCGCATTTCGGGCAGGTAACTTGGATATCGAGCTTTCCTCGCGCCATCAGCTTTATGGTTTTCTGGCTGATGTTCTTCAGGTGATTGAGGAGATCCTTGGGGGATGGAGCATCGTTTGAAGGAGCTGAAGAGGAGGAGGATGCACCATCGTTTGAAGGAGCTGATGATGTTGCGAATGAAGCATCATTTGCTGTAGATGATGAACCTGATGAAGCTGAATCTGCAGGGATGATGCCGCTCAGCATTTCCTTGTATCTCTCGAAGAGCTGCTTCTCTTCATCAGAGAGATTCTTCATGATTTCATTGAAGTCGGTAGCATAGTAACGTGGCTTCTCATTTTTGTTTTGATTTTGTTGGTCTTCTTCCATGTTTTTAGGATTTTTATGTTGTTGTATTGTTTGTTTTATTGTTAGCACCCACACGCCCTGAAAGGGCAGAAGCTCTTAGCCCAGGGCATCGCCCTGGGTAATGCCGGACGCAAGCCTGTCGCCCTGTAAGGGCAAAAGCTTTAATTGAATTACTTTGGAACAACCCAGGTGTGCGAGAATTTGTTCCAGGCAGCGTTGCCGGATGGTCTCGGAGCAGCATCCTGTGGTATTCGATGCTGCTCCGGGGTTCCATCACATCGTGTCGTATCATAGAATCGCTGCTTCGACGCCTTGTCCTGATACTCGAAATTCGAGATCGGTCGGTACTGCCGCATCATTTCAGCCGCATGCAGCTTGAGGTACTTGGTGGCATCATTCACGGCACGCATGATATTCTTCTGCATGAAATCGTATTTGATGAGATTGGCGAGCCAGATGCTTTTGCCCACCGGGTTCTTGATGTTCATCAATGCCTTGCTGTTCTTGAGCAGATAGGGATACAGATAGTCGTTGAAGAAAGTGTTTGTAGCCATGTTGGTGGGGCAGGCGTCCTCCGGATTTATGTAGAGATTCGGATTAAGCTTCTGCGTAATATCATTCACGGGTTTCACCACCTTGGCGTAAGCATCAGGGTCGGTTCCGATGTAGTTGAGGAGCGCCTTGGCTGCTGCTTCTACCTCCTTCTCGTACTCGGCCGTGCAAGTTTTGCACCCCATTACATTCTTGCTTATATTTTTCTTCTTATTATTTTTCTTTTTATTATATATATTATTATTAATAATGGGGTGCAAGGTTTGCACGCTTTCGTTCAAATCGTGGTTGTTTCCCATGTCTTTCTCGTCGCTGACATGCCAGATCGGAGTGTAAAAAGCCATGAGATTCTGCTCGGTATGAGGCTTCTCATCATTCTTCCAGATGAATCCGAATCCTGAGCATCTGAGCAGGATTTCCACGAAATCATGTCGGCTATGGAATCGCAGTCCCTCTACGATATCAGAAAATCTGTTGCTGTCATACAGTTTCTGCTGATTCATCCATGCCGGTTCACCGAAGTAGAGCATCAGCATTTTGCGGATCTGCGTATCCGTCAGCCCGCTGGTATGCCAGCTGGCGATGAGTCTTCGCTCCGTCTTGATATCGATGCAGGTGGTAAGCGGCTGGATGGTGTAGCAGGTGTCATTGCTGGTTGTGTTGTTTTTCATTTCAATTTACCATTTACGTTAGTGAATTTATTGAAGTAGAATACATTCAGTTCGTTAAGCTCATCCAGGCTCTTGATGGAGTGTGTCAGATGATAACCGAACGTTCCGAATGCTTTACGAAAATCCTTTCTCATCTCGTTGATATCTTCTTTGCTCATGTTATCAATTACCCCATGGAAGCCTCCTTTCTTTTTCTTGCAGTCGTCTTCAAACTCCGGGTGTGTGTTGAGGGGTGGTTCCAGGAGGAGGATGCACACGGCAATGCGCTCGATAGCTTCCGTTGACAGGCAGCAGTTGTCGGGTACGTTCTGGTATTTGTTGAATGCCATATTGTGTATTCCACTTATCTCGTGAAAGGCTGATTTCTTAATATCGTATTTCTCAATCAACATTCGGATAAATCGGCTGATGTTCAAGGTTTCAGCTTTACGCATCTCCCATCTTGTGGTGTAGCCAATGAGCTTTTCTGCCTTCTCTGCATCATATTTAATGTAGATGGTAGCCTTGGGTCTTGGTCTGTTTTCTGTGTTCTTTTTCATTACTTTTGTTTAATGCAAAGGCGACATTGCCTTACGCATTGCAAAAAAATGAAAATTCCGTAACATAGCCAAAGAGATGAATACTTCGTGACTATAGTAGATGAAGTGATAAAAATATTTTTTTTGCCAGTTAATACTGCGAGATTTAACAGAAATAATTCGTTAAAGATCTGGCGAAGCATTCCTTTTAAACTCAACAGGTTTAGTTCCATCAAAGGGAAGGACTATATAATATGGGGCATGCTGCGGATGGAAGCCATATTCCTCTCTACACACAAAAAAAGGGGACTGAAATCTCAGAAATGAAATTTCAGTCCCCTTAAAATTTTTATTTAGCTAATGAATAGCAAATGCTTTATCTGCAAGAGATTAAGCCTTGCCCTCCATCTGAGCCTTCAACTTAGCAAGAGCATCGATGTCGCCGAGTGAAGTACCAGCAGCTACGTTGTTGATAGCTGGAGTCTCGTTCTTGCGACCACCGTTACCACGCTTGTGAGCTGGCTTAGCGATTGGCTCGTCCTTGCCCTCCTCGAATGTACGAGAGTGAGAGAGGATGATACGCTTTGTCTCCTTAACGAACTCGATTACCTTGAAGTCGAGCTCCTCGCCCTTCTTAGCCA
>ERZ1027239.894-NODE-894-length-10412-cov-9.773004_pt1 | contig 10412 bp, 6 predicted proteins | sample MGYA00519476_ERZ1027239 | MGnify/ENA primary metagenome ERZ1027239 (study PRJEB26926, sample SAMN06164636) | human gut metagenome | biome: ENVO:00009003; feature: ENVO:2100002; material: ENVO:00002003 | host: Homo sapiens | place: USA | collected 2012 ... | reverse complement strand
CATAATTACCCTCCTAAATTTATTGAACTAATTTATTATAAATGAATTTGTGAAATAATTCAATAGTTCTCTCCAAAAGCGAACGTCTGATTTTCACGTTCAATCTCAATCACCCTGTCAGCCATTTCCTTATTGCTCAGCCTCTTTTTGTATTCAGTAATACCGCTGTAGTCCTGCCACATGTGCATAGGAAACACAAACTCTGCCGAGGTATTTTGTAAAAAATAATCAAAACCCTTGAACTGATATTCCATAAGCTTTGGATCCATCGGGAAAAATGCCACGTTTATTGGCTTTTCCGTAAGCTTTTTTATCTCATGCCTGAAGGCTCTGCGCACTCTGCCGTTTATCAGGTCTCCTGCACCATCCCACTCCCAGTCGTTTAAATCACCGGCATGAAACAGGCTCACACCGTTTGAGGCAACATAAAATGCCACCCCGGCATCGGTGGATCTAAGTGTCATTATATCCAGATCATCCACATGATATGTATTGTCAGGTGAAACAAATGTCACGCGCTCCCTGACAGCCGGATCAATGCCATGCTTTGATAAAAAATGCGGACTGATACGGATATCCTTTGAAAAAACATAATGTATATTCGGATATTTGTCAGTCAGACGCAAAATATCCATATCATAATGATCCTTGTGGCTGTGACTTGCAAACATATAGATTTTTGTATCCGGCTCATAAGATGGCAGCTTTCCTGTAAAACGCATACCCTCCACCTTGTCTCCATCAAAATAATCAAATATAAGCACCTTGTCATCCAGTTCCACAAGAAAACAACTGTGATGTATAAAAATTATCTGCATGTAACCTACTCTCTTTCGCTTTTTTTCTCTCTTTCCGCAAAGAAATCAGTCTTTATGTATCATTATGCTATCTTTATGCTATATAGTCAACTTATATTTCGTAAAATATAGTGATTTTACTCTAATTACCAATCAATAATTATATGATTAAAGGGTCAAAAGGTATCATCGATGCATGCTTGCATGCAATTCGATGTATACCTTAAAAAAAAATAATAAATTTCTGCCGAATACATTGATACAAAGGTCATATTCTATTATAATTAAATGGATAATGGATTAATGTAAACAATGCACATAAGAAAGATGGGATTTGATGATAAAGATAAATAAATTTCTGGCAGCCTCTGTCGTTACATTGTCATTAGCCGCATGTGACCTGGCGCCATACAGCAGCATAGCAGTCTATGCGGATCAGGCGGCTAAGGTTGTGTGTGATGAGAGATACTGGGTAGCGGCGAGAAGCGGACCGGGAACAGAGTATGAGCTGGAGCACAAGCTTTCAAATGGCAAGGATATTACTATTCTTGAGCAGACCACAGGTGCAGACGGCAAGGTGTGGTACAAGGCAAAGTACAATCTGGCAGCAAATAATGAGGAGTGTGTCAGCTATATAAGGTCTGATTTTGTATCAGCAGGTACCGGCACAGCTGCATCAGACAATGCGCAGACAGGGGATGTTTCGGCAGACACCGGCAATGCGGATGCCATACAGCAGAATAATGAGGAGCAGCTTGCCATTGCAACCGCATCGGGAGCATATGCTACAGGTACGATTACAGGTGGCAATGTGTATGTCCGCAATGCAGCAGGCACATCCGGCACTACCAAGGTTGTCTCACTCAACTGGAACCATCAGGTTGATATAATTGGAGAGACCAGGGTAAACGGTGTGGTCTGGTATAATGTCAAGGGTACTTTAAACGGCAAGGCATTTACGGGCTGGACTATCAGTACATACATAAAGGTGACATACAATAATAGCGGAGACAATACTGATTTTGTCACGGCTATGAAGAGTGCAGGCTTTCCAGACAGCTATATTCCAAACCTTACAGCTCTTCACAATAAGTATCCAAGCTGGACATTTGAGACTGTAAATACAGGTTTGAATTGGGATACGGTGATTGAAAATGAAAGTGTAAACGGACTTAATCTGGTATCCAAATCAGCAGACAATGCCAAGAAATCCACAGCTGCAGGAGCATATAACTGGTCAACAAATACGTGGGTTGAGTACGAACCGGGATGGGTGTCAGCAAGCAGTGCCTATATTGCTTATCTCATGGATCCAAGGAATTTTCTTGATGAGACCAATATTTTTCAGTTTCAGAGTCTGGCATACAGTCCGAATGAGGCACTTGAAGGTGTTCAGTCCATAGTAAAAGGCACATTTATGGAGGGAACAAAGACCTATTCCAACAATGGTGAGAAAATCAATTATGCAAGCACATTCATGGATGTGGCAAAGAGCAGTGGAGTAAGTGCATACCATATAGCATCGCGTTTAAAGCAGGAGCAGGGACAAAAGGGAACGAGTCCTCTTATTTCGGGTACATATTCCGGATACGAAGGATATTATAATTATTTTAATTTTAATGCAACCGGAAACACGAAGGATAAGATTTATAAAAATGGTCTGTCTTTTGCCAAGAAGCAGGGCTGGAATACAAGAGTAAAGTCCATAAGCGGCGGAGCTGTAAAGGTGGGCAGCAATTATATAAATAAGGGTCAAAATACACTGTATTTTGAGAAGTTTAATGTAGTAAATAAAAGCTCGCTGTATTTCCATCAGTACATGGGCAATGCCACAGCGGCTCTTACTGAGGGACAGAGTCTGGCTAAAGGATATTCAGACAAGAATCAGGCTTTTGTATTTAAAATACCTGTATACAATAATATGCCATCGTCAGCAGTGGGCTTCGATAAAGCTGGCGATACCAATAACTATCTGCAGTCGCTTGCGATAAGCGGTGTAACACTCACACCGGCCTTCAATGGAGCGACAACAAGCTATTCAGCAGTTGTTTCAAATGCTATAAGCTCAGTGACTGTTTCGGCAGATGCAGTTTCAGAAAATAGTGGTGTTTCAGGCACAGGAAGCTATTCGCTTGCTGTCGGAAATAATACAATTAAGGTAAATTGCAAGTCGCAAAGCGGTGATACAAGAACATACACTATCAATATAAACAGGCAGGCGGCATCTGCAAATAATGCAGGTGGCAATAATAATCAGAACAATAATAACCAAAATAATACAGATGTAAACATAACATCAGGTAAATACAGTATAGGTACTTATATTACAGGCATTGAGCCTGGAACCGGTGCAGCTGATTTTGTGAAGAATATAGCAGTATCAGCATCAGGTACTGTAAAGCTTCTGACAAGCTCAGGCTCAGAAAACAGCGGAAAGGTTGCAACAGGCAATAAAGTGGCTGTTTATGATGCTTCGGGTAACCTGAAAAAGACATATGATATTGTTGTATATGGAGATATCAATGGTGACGGTGCTGTAAATGCCCTTGATATGATTAAGCTCAACAGACATATTTTAGGAAAGGGAACACTCACAGGTGCTTATCTGGAGGCAGCTGATGCCAACAGAAAGGGCGATGGTGGAAATGCCCTTGATATGATAATCATGAACAGACACATACTGGGCAAATCAAAGATATCGCAGAATTAGAAATGTGAGGAAAAATATGAAGAAATTATTTGGATGTATATTATCACTTGTTATGGCGGTGATGCTTGTTTTCACACCTGCCGAGCATGTATATGCGCAGGGACTTGGCCTCAGTGTCAGCTCAAGCTCTATAACTGTTGGAAAAACAGTTAAGGTGACTGTTTCCATGCCGTCTGGATATTTTGGCACTGTAGTTATCTCAAGTTCTGACGAGGGAGTACTGAGTAACGGTGGGGATGGTGTGGCCAATATTGGTGACGCCGCAGGATATCCCACATCGCAGTCATTTTCATTTACGGCGAAGGCTGCAGGAAGCTGCACTATAAAGGCATATTGTACAGTTGTAGGAGATGCAGAGGCCAACGATGCCGGAGGTATAATTACCGGTGCCAGCACGAAGGTGACGGTAACAAGTGCTTCATCAAACAACGATTCAAACAGCAACAAGGATAACAAGGACAATTCCGGCAGCAATACCGGCAATGACAGCAATGCAAATAAAGATAATGAAAACAAAGAGGAAAAGAAATCCTCAAACGCATCTCTTGGTTCGCTGGTTATCTCAGCAGGTACGCTTTCACCTGAGTTTTCTGCTGCGACAAAGGATTACACAGCTACGGTAGATTACAGCTGTTCAAGCCTTGCGGTTACAGCAAATCCGGCTGATTCCAAGGCGAGTGTGACATCAGTCACAGGCAATGATTCACTTGAGGTTGGAGAGAATACGGTCAGCGTTGTTGTGACAGCAGAGGACGGCAGCACAAGCACATACAATATAGTTGTTACCAGAAGAGCCGAGGATGATCCGGAGAATGCAGATAAGCAGGATAACTGGAAGAAGTTCGATATAAATGGCACAGAGTGGACTATGGTAAATGACATTCCGGAGGATGTTGTTCCTGAAGGCTTTGAGCACTCAAAGACAGTGATTGACGGACTTGAATACAATACCCTTCATGGCACCTTTGGCGATGTCACGCTTGTGTATTTACAGTCGGAAAGCGGCAATGGGCTTTTTGTATATGATGCAGCACAGAATGCAGCATATGAGTTTGTCCGTATCAATTCAGAGTCGCATTTTATAGTGGTTTTACTGCCTAAGGTGGATGATGTGCCTGAAGGATATAATGAGATATCGCTCTCTATAGAGGGCAAGGGTGTGGCAACAGCCTACCAGACCAAAGTCGAAAAAACCGATGATCAGACAAAGGATTTTTACCTCGTATACGCTATGAATGACAATGGTGAGAGTGGCTGGTACACATATGATAGTGTAGATGGCACATATATGAGAACCAAGCTCAGTACACCTACAGTGGCACAGGATGAAAACGATACAACAAAGAGCGAGCTTGTCCCGGGAATTGCCAATAAATATCTTGTTTTAGCTGCAATACTGGTTCTTATTATCATTATTCTGGCATTACTTCTTCTGGTGGTTATTGTGAAAAATAAGAAGCGCACAGCTAATGAAGTAAATGATGAAGAAGACGATACAAAAGAGTTCGATATAGAAGAAAATGATATAGAAGCTAATGATGATGATGCTCAGGAATCTGCTGAAGAATCGCAGATAGATGAGATTCAGGAACCGGCTGAAGAATTGCAGATAGATGAGATTCAGGAACTGGCTGAAGAATCACAGGTAGATGAAATCCGGGAACCGGCTGAGGAATCTGGCGAAGAGTCACAGATAGCTGAGATTTTAGAATCTGACGAAAATACGGAAAGTACAGAAGCATCCGATGCATCCTATGTCGGAAGAACAGTAGAAATTACATCCGATTTAAAGAAAACTGCTGAGAATGAAAAATCTGATTTTGATTCAAAAGAGGCTTCAGATCAGGAGAATGCTGCAGATGATGATACCTTGAAGAATCAGGTTCAAATGGCACTTGATGGCTTTGTCAATGATGGAAATAAGCCGTCTGAGACTATAGACAGCAGTGCAAAGGATGACAATGAAGATGACAGCGAAGATGATGATTTGCAGTTCATCGACTTAAATTAGTGAATATGACTGGAGGATATGACTTGAAACCATATACAAGTAAGGCTAAAAAAGCAATAGATTTGGCTGCACGTATATCAAAGAAAATGAATTACAGCTATGTTGGAACAGAGCACATACTGGCTGGCCTTATAAAAGAGGGCACCGGTGTGGCAGCTGAGATTCTAACAGCCTGCAATGTGGAATATGATAAGCTTATTTCGATGATTGAAGACCTGATTTCACCGGGGGATAACATCGAAGTGATGGACAGGGATGGCTATTCACCAAGGACACAGAGAGTATTGGAGCGTGCATCGGAGGAAGCCGATAGATTTGAGTGCAATGAGATAGGTACAGAACACTTGCTGATGGCTATAGTACTGCAGGGAGACTGTGCAGCTGCAAGACTTTTAAACACCATGGGTGTTAACAGTCAGAAGATGTTTATAGATATTCTTGGTGCGATGGGTGAGGATCCGTCTGCATACAGGGATCTGATGAAAAGCTACGGTACATCATACAATTCTGCGACTCCTGTATTAGATCAGTATTCCAGAGATTTGACAGATATGGCAGAGGCAGGGCTTCTTGACCCTGTTATAGGCAGAAAAAAGGAGATGGAGCGCGTTATCCAGATACTTTGCCGCCGAGGCAAAAACAATCCATGTCTGATTGGAGAGCCGGGAGTGGGCAAGACCGCTATAGTAGAAGGACTTGCGCAGGATATAGTCAGTGGCAATGTTCCGGATATTCTTTTGGGAAAGAGACTGGTTTCCCTTGATATGTCCGGGCTTGTAGCCAAATCAAAGTATCGTGGTGAGTTTGAGGAGCGTATCAAGAAGGTGATAAGCGAGGTTTCAAATGCCAAAAATGTACTGCTTTTTATTGATGAGCTTCACACTATAATAGGTGCAGGAGGAGCAGAAGGCTCGTTAGATGCATCTAACATATTAAAGCCTGCGCTTGCCAGAGGCGAGGTACAGGTAATCGGCGCTACTACCATAGAAGAGTACCGCAAATACGTGGAAAAGGATGCTGCGCTTGAGCGCCGTTTCCAGCCGGTGATGGTTGAGGAGCCGGGTGTGGATGAGACAATAGAGATACTCACAGGATTAAAGGGACTCTATGAAAAGCATCATGGTGTCATCATAACAGATGAGGGCGTGAAAGCAGCAGTAAGCCTTTCTGCACGATATATAAATGACAGATTTTTACCTGATAAGGCGATAGATCTGATGGATGAAGCGGCAGCCAGGATAAGGCTTAAGAATCTGACATCATCTGACGAGCTGCTTGCACTGAAAAAAGAGATAACAGATAAGCAGAACCAGTTGGAAAATGCTTTGTCGAAAGGAGATCTCGCAGCTGCCGGTGCGCTTATGTCAGAAAAGGAAGTGCTTGAAAATAAACAGCAGAAGCTTATCAGAAAGAACCGTCGCACAGGAGCCAAAAATCAGCCTGTAGTCGGTGAAAATGAGATAGCGGATGTAGTATCGGGATGGACCAAAATACCTGTAAATAAGCTTACAGAGTCAGAGGCAGGACGACTTGCAAAGCTTGAACAGATACTTCACAAGCGTGTAATAGGACAGGAGGAGGCTGTTTCTGCTGTTGCAAAAGCAGTCAGACGAGGCCGTGTTGGTTTAAAGGATCCTAAGAAGCCGATTGGCTCATTCCTGTTTTTGGGACCGACAGGAGTAGGTAAGACGGAAGTGTCAAAGGCGCTTGCTGAGGCTGTCTTTGGCAAAGAAGATGCCATGATACGTGTTGACATGTCAGAGTACATGGAAAAGCATAGTGTTTCAAAGATGATTGGTTCACCACCGGGATATGTGGGCCATGAGGAGGGCGGACAGCTCTCGGAGAAGGTCAGACGCAATCCTTTTTCTGTTATACTGTTTGATGAGATAGAAAAAGCACATCCTGATGTGTTCAATATACTTTTACAGGTGCTTGATGATGGTAGAATCACTGATTCACAGGGACGCACGGTTGATTTCAAGAATACAATAATCATCATGACATCAAATGCAGGAGCTTCTTCTATTATAGAACCAAAGCGCCTTGGCTTTGGCGCTGGTGAGGATGAAAAGCAGGATCACGAGCGTATGAAGAACAGTGTCATGGAGGAGGTCCGCCGTATATTTAAACCTGAGTTTTTGAACCGGATCGACGAGACTATTGTATTTAGAGCTCTCAACAAGGATGACATGAAGCATATAGTGACACTTCTTGTAAAGGAGCTTAAGAAACGCTGTAAAGAACAGCTTGATATAGAGCTCACAGTGCGCGACAGTGCAAAATCCTTTATCGTGGATAAAGCCTATGACAGAAAATATGGCGCAAGACCTCTTAAACGAAAACTTCAGGAGGAGATTGAAGACCGTATGTCAGAGGATATTATTACCGGCAAAATTAAGCGCGGCAATAAGGTAATAATTTCTACGAAAAACAAACAAATTTCATTGACTGTTGAGTAGAATTGGATTTATAATTAATATATCAATATAGCTACGGGAGGATAAAAATGGCTGTAATAAGTGAATTAATCCGTACTGAGGAAAACGGAAAGCTCAGCTTCGGAGATTATACATTGGCTGCAAAGGCAAAGCTTGACAATTTTGAGAAGGATGGAGATATCTACAAGGTAAAGACCTTTAAGGAGATTACAAAGCTCGAAAGAAACGGACTCTTTGTATACGAGTCTGTTCCGGGAACAGCGGTTATGGATTTCGAGGAGACTGCTGATACAGTGACATTTACTGTGGAGGGACCTGAGGATGCTCAGATTACCCTTGGCCTTGAAGAGGAGACAGAGTACGAAATTGATATAGCTGGAGCTGTTGCAGGTACTATGAAGACAAATCTCGGCGGCAAGCTCAGCTTAAGCGTAGAGCTTGAGGGTGTTGATTCAGTCGATATCAAAGTATCAAGAAAATAGAGCATATTTTTAGCCCGGTGAAAGCCGGGCTTTTTGTATTTTATAAAGGAGAACAATATGGCAAAAGGAAAGACCTCTGTATTTTTCTGCCAGGAATGTGGTTATGAATCGGCAAAATGGATGGGACAGTGCCCGGCCTGTAAGGAATGGAATACATTTGTAGAGGAAACCGTAGATAAAAAGTCGATAAGTTCGTCGGGAAAAGTAAAAAAAGAATCAAAGGCGGCACAGGTTCTGCCTCTTTCGGCAGTAAAAAGCGAGAAAGAGGAGCGTATAGTGACAGGTATAGCCGAGTTTGACAGAGTGCTTGGTGGAGGAATTGTGAGAGGGTCACTTGTGCTTGTGGGAGGAGACCCGGGTATAGGAAAATCCACGCTTCTACTTCAGGTATGCAGGGAACTTTCACAAAAAAATGTGCCATTACTTTATGTGTCAGGTGAGGAATCCCTGCATCAGATAAAGATGCGTGCCGACAGACTTGGTGATTTTACGGATTCACTGGAGCTTTTATGTGAGACAAGTCTTGATATAGCAAAGGACGTGATTCAACGAAAAAAACCGGAGGTTGTTGTAATAGATTCCATCCAGACTATGTACAATGAGGAGATAGCGTCGGCACCGGGCAGTGTATCACAGGTCAGGGAGACAACCGGAGTGCTTATGCAGCTTGCAAAGACTCTGGGTATTTCTGTTTTTATAGTAGGACATGTGACAAAGGATGGTGCGGTTGCGGGGCCGAGGACGTTAGAGCATATGGTTGATACTGTGCTTTATTTTGAGGGTGACAGGTATGAGTCGTACAGGATACTTAGAGGCGTTAAGAACAGATTTGGTTCGACCAATGAGATAGGCGTATTTGAAATGAAGGCGGAGGGACTTGTTGAGGTGGAAAATCCGTCGGAGTATATGCTTAGCGGTAAGCCCGAGGGAGCATCAGGATCAATTGTCACATGTTCCATAGAGGGAAGCCGCCCGATACTTCTCGAGATACAGGCTCTTGTATGTCACAGCTTTTTTAATAATCCAAGGCGTACAGCAAATGGTACAGATTATAATAAAGTAAATCTACTCATGGCGGTCCTTGAAAAAAGAGCCAACCTGTCACTGTCAGACTGTGACGCTTATGTGAATATAGCAGGCGGTATAAGGATGAACGAACCGGCGATAGACCTTGGGATAGTGCTTGCAATCGCATCAAGCAAAAAGGATATTATAGTGCGTGAGGATACCATATGCTTTGGAGAGGTGGGCTTAAGCGGAGAGGTGCGCGGAGTTACCATGTCCGAGCAGCGTGTTGCTGAGGCAAAGAAGCTTGGCTTTAAAAAGTGTATTGTTCCCAAAGTGTGTCTTGCAGGAGTGTCGCATATTAGTGGAATTGAGATTGTTGGTGTGGCAAATATCAAGGAAGCGATAGAGGCTGTCAGATAGTAATTGTGAGAATTGCATATAATAAACAGACAATTTAGAAAATTTGTGTTTTTTAAGATAGTTTTACTACTTTAATTAATTGCAGTAAATCCGTTGACATATGTGTGCCGGGATGATATTATATCAAAGCTGACTCGCGGGACACATTGAGTTGTAGAGCTTGTGAGTTACATTTTACAGACATGACTTTATAAATATTGCTTTGAAAATAAGTTGAAAAAGTTATGAAAAAAGTTCTTGACAAATGCAAAACATTTTGATAGAATAAACAAGCTGTCGCAAGACAGAGAACTTAAAACAGAGTTCAAAAAAATAAAAAAGTGCTTGACAAACGAACAGCGATTTGATAAAATAATCAAGCTGTCGCAAGAGAGCAAAACAAAGAACATTGATAACTGAACAGTGAGAAACCTTGAAAGATTTTGAGAATCAATCAGAACGCTTCAATGAAAATTGAAGACCTTTAAAACAGTAAATTCAGATTCTATCTGAATGAACGAATTAGCCAAGTTTAACTTGACTGAGATCAACTTTTTAACATGA
>ERZ1027239.889-NODE-889-length-10434-cov-4.648039_pt1 | contig 10434 bp, 8 predicted proteins | sample MGYA00519476_ERZ1027239 | MGnify/ENA primary metagenome ERZ1027239 (study PRJEB26926, sample SAMN06164636) | human gut metagenome | biome: ENVO:00009003; feature: ENVO:2100002; material: ENVO:00002003 | host: Homo sapiens | place: USA | collected 2012 ... | reverse complement strand
AGATCATGCCTAGTCTCGTGGGCTCGGAGATGTGTATAAGAGACAGAAACTATGATTATCCCGAAAACTACTACATCATCCTGATCCATGGAGTATATGATATCCCCGGAAAGTCTTCCGACGGTGCAGAAATGTTTGATGCATCTGATGAGATTTATGAGCACATCATGTGCTGTATCTGTCCTGTAAAACTCTCTAAGGCAGGTCTTTGCTACAATGCCGAAACCAACAGCATCCAGGACCGTATCCGCGACTGGATCGTGGAACTTCCGGATGTTGCTTTCCTTTTCCCGCAGTTTAACGACCGTAGCACTGACATCCATGGTGTCCTTTATTATAGTAAAAATGCAAACGAGCTTCGGGATATTTTTATCGATGAACTGCTTGGATGTACAGCACCTCTTTCTGCAGGAGGACAGCGTGATTCCTTTAACGCACTGGTTGAAGATACTCTGGGCGACGACTGCAGATATGACACTGTATTAAGCATTCACGAGAAATTAAACGACCTGATCGAATCACAGAAGGATGAGCCGGAACCTGTAGTTCTGACCAAATCTGAGGTAAAACGCCTCTTTGAAGAATGCGGCGTAGAAGATGAAAAACTACAGTCATTTGATGAACAATACGAGATCACAGCCGGGGAAAAATCCTCTCTGGTTGCTTCCAACATCACCAATACAAAAAGATTCGAGATCAAAACCCCGGATGTTGTAGTCCACGTAGATCCTGAACGTGCCGATCTTGTGGAAACACTCGTAATTGACGGACGCAAGTGCCTTGTGATCCCAATGGAAGGCGAAGTTGAACTGAACGGAATCCGCGTACATACAGGAAATGAAAATCCTTCTGATGACGAATTTTATGACAATACAGATACTGAGACAGAGGAGACATCTGATGGAGAATAATCGTAAACTCTTATTTTTTGACATTGACAAAACCCTGTTAACCCCTTACCCATGGACAGTTCCGGACAGTGCGAAACAGGCTTTAAAAGAAGCCCGCTATAATGGTCATCTCCTTTTCATCAATTCCGGACGTACCTATACAATGATTCCGGAAATCATTAAAGAAATGGGATTCGACGGCTATGTATGCGGATGCGGCAGCCAGATTTATATGAATGAAGAGCTTTTGTTTTCCAGTTCTATTCCAAATCCGCTCTGCCGTAAAACAACAGAATTACTGCGGGAATGCAGAATTCCTGCGTTTTTTGAACGCCCGGATAAGATTTTATATGACAGCAGTTCATGTGCTGTTCCTGAAACTGTTCAGAAGCTGAAAGCAGAAGTTATAGTAGAAGATCTGGCTCTCTACCCGCCCGAAACATACAACCATTTTACATTTGACAAGTTTCTGGCTTTTCCGTCTGCTGATTCTGATATGGAAACTTTCCGCAAATTTGTAGATGAACATTTTCTGTGTTTCATACATGAAGACAAGGCCTGGGAACTGACTCAGAAAAATCTCAGCAAAGCAACCGGAATCCGGTTTCTGGCAGACCGCCTTGGGGTTCCGGTCAAAGACACCTATGCATTCGGCGATAGCACGAACGATCTTCTTATGCTGCAGTTCGCCGGAAACAGCATCGCAATGGGCGACTCGGATCCCCTGATCCTGCCTCACTGCACTTACCAGACAACCGATATAGAGGACAACGGAATTGCCAATGCTTTGAAGCATTTCCATCTCATTTAGCAGAACATACAAAATAACGTATTATCATATCTCTATTTATCTGTGTTATTTTTGCATATTTAGGAGAATGATTTCGGATTTATTTAAACTTAAAAACAGCTATGTGAAAACACTCAGGTTTTCATCATAGCTGTTTTAATTTACAATACTCAATTCCTATCAGCAGGCTACTGACAGTTCGGATTTTCTTATTTAGCTGCTTCTGTCGGTGTTGCTTCCGGTGTTTCAGTAGTTTCTGCTGCTTCTTCCTCTGCCGCAGGTGTCTCAGTCACATCTGTATCTTCTGCTGCAGGTGTTTCTGTAACTTCCTCTGTTTCCGGTGTTGGAGTTGCCTCTTCTGTCACTTCAGGTGTCGGTGTTTCCGGAACCGGGGTAGGAGTCGGTGCCATGAAGGTATGTTTGTCAGTGATCTTAAGTGTCTTAAGGACTTTCTTAACTACCTTTACATCTGCCTCATCCAGCCATTTAGCAGTTGTATCTGTAAAATAGGTACTTTCTTTGGAATTCTGAAGAGATTCTCGTTTGGAAGCTGTGGCATCTTCATCATTGATCTTGTCAAGTCTTACTACATAGTATCCTGTGTCAGTCTCAATAATATTGTCTGCAACTTCTCCGTCCTTCAGTCCTCTCAGAACCTTCAGAACCTCATCCGGATATGCCTCGCTGCCGGAATCTTTATCCTCATCTTTGCTCTCTTTGGTTGTAAAGTTACCCTGTACTGCAGAATAACTGTCATCTACACCCTTGGCAATCTCACTCATGTCTGCTGTAGGATCCTCTTTCATCTTATCCAGAATCTCCTGAGCCTGTTCTTTCTTAGTCTTTTTCTCCTCATCAGTTATATCATCACCGCTTGTAGAGATACTTACATAAGTGAAGGTTGTCTGATTCGCTTCATCATCAGAAACTGTGATCTTTCCTTCTGCTACAACCGGATCATACATCTTCTTCTGAATTGTCTGAAGCTCCAGAAGTGTTTTTACCTGATCTTCCGTTACCGCAAGTTCCTTAATTGTCTCTTCACTGTTTGCAGCCATAAACTGTGATGCTGCATCTGCGATCGCTGCTTCATCATCATCTGTAAGCTCTACGTTATAATCCGCAGCCTTCTCTTTGAGAATATACATCTTCTCAACAGACTCCAGACTGCTTGTCACTGCCTGATCACCATAAGTCTCATCTGAATCATCACCTGCTGTCTGATCCCAGATATTATCTGCACTTCCCATATAATTTAAATACATGGTTGTTGTCTGCTGTTGTTGTTCGCGGGCATAAAGACTTACAACTCCAAGCGGAATATCTGTTCCGTCAACAGTAGCCACTGTCTTTGTTCCATCTAATGTTTTACTTCCACAGCCGGAAAGCATACCAACTGACATCACACCTGCCAGTGTCACAACGGCTGTTCTCTTTACCATTTTTTTCATTTCTTCCTCCATATTATCGATCTGGTCTTTCTTCCATACCACTTTCCCAGAATGTACTGTTATTAGAGTATAAACTTTTTTCCTGCGAAGGGCAAGGCAAATCGAAAAATATGTAGTATATTTCACATATTTTCCGCCATGCTCTTAAGTTCCTCTGCAAATTCCGTCAATGCCAGGATCAGATTCCCCTGTGGTTCCAGGATAAATTTCGGTTCCTGCTCATTCTTAAACTGCAGACCTCTTCTGTATTTCTGCATAAGAGCCGGAAAGCCTTCTGTATTCAGCCTTGCTTTCTCATAAAGGGTAAACCGGACTTTTTTTCCAGTCTGCTTTATTTCCGTTACGTACCCCTGATGAGCAATCGCCTTTAACTTCGCAATCGCCAGAAGATTCAGCACTGCCTTTCCGGGTTCTCCGAAACGGTCCAGAAGTTCTTCCAGCATATCATCATAATCCTGTTGTGTCTCAATCCCCGCAATTCTTTTATAAATATCCAGCTTCTGAAATTCATTACTGATGTAGGAATCAGGAATATACGCATCAACATTCAGATCAACCGATGTCTCGAAATCCTCCATTGTACGAATACCCTTCGCCTCTTTCACTGCTTCATTGAGCATCTTACAATAAAGATCATATCCAACCGCATTCATATGTCCATGTTGCTGCGCACCCAGCAGATTTCCGGCACCTCGAAGTTCCAGATCTCTCATTGCAATCTTAAATCCGCTTCCCAGATCCGTATACTCGCGGATCGCAGCCAGACGCTTCTCAGCCGTCTCCTTCAGCATCACATTCTTTCTATACATCAGAAACGCATAGGCAGTTCTGTTAGAACGCCCGATCCTTCCCCGAAGCTGATAAAGCTGAGAAAGCCCGTATCTGTCTGAATCATGGATAATCATAGTATTTACATTGGAAATATCCAGCCCTGTCTCAATGATCGTGGTGGAAACCAGCACATCAATATCCCCGTTTACAAAGGAATACATCACATTCTCCAGTTCCCTCTCACTCATCTGGCCATGAGCAAAATCCACCCTTGCGTCCGGCACCAGCTTCGCAATACGCAGGGCAACATCTGCAATATCCGTCACTCGATTATAAACATAATAAACCTGTCCGCCTCTGCGCAATTCCCTGTTGATAGCCTCTCGGACTGTCTCTTCATCATATTCCATAACATATGTCTGGATCGGCATTCTGTCCATAGGAGGCTCCTCCAGGACACTCATATCCCGGATTCCGATCAGGCTCATATGAAGAGTACGGGGAATGGGCGTTGCAGTCAGTGTAAGGACATCCACATCCTTCTTTAACTGCTTGATTTTTTCCTTATGCGTAACTCCAAACCGCTGTTCCTCATCAACGATCAACAGGCCAAGATTTTTGAACTGTACGTCTTTGGAAAGGATTCTGTGCGTTCCAATGATCACATCCACCTGACCTTTTTTCAGATCTTCGATTGCCTTCTTCTGTTGTGCCGGGGTCCGGAATCTGCACAACAGTTCCACACGTACCGGAAATTCCTTCATCCTCTGCACAAAGGTATTATAAATCTGCTGCGCAAGGATCGTTGTAGGTGCAAGATAAGCTACCTGTCTGCTCTCCTGTACTTCCTTAAATGCGGCACGCAGCGCCACTTCTGTTTTGCCGTATCCCACATCCCCGCAGATAAGCCGGTCCATAATCCTGGTACTCTCCATATCACGTTTGGCATCCTCAATAGCACTGAGCTGATCCTCTGTCTCTTCATATGGAAACATTTCTTCAAATTCTCTCTGCCATACAGTATCAGGACCACAGACATATCCTTCCTTTTCCTGACGCACTGCATAAAGCTCTACCAGTTCTTTTGCAATATTTTTAACTGCCCCACGAACCTTGCTCTTTGTTTTATTCCACTCCTGAGTACCAAGTTTGTTCAGCTTCGGAGCCTTTGAAGCATCTGCCCCTGAATATTTCTGCAGACAGTCAAGCTGAGTAGCAGGAATATAGAGATTGCTTCCGCCTCTGTATTCAATTTTAATATAATCTTTAACGATCCTGTCTACTTCAACTTTTTCAATTCCTCGGTAAATACCAAGACCATGCTTTTCATGGACAACAAAATCGCCGATAGAAAGCTCCGCAAAATCCTGAATACGGCTTCCACTGTAATTTTTTTTCTTCTTTTTTTTCTGTTCCTGTCCAAAAATGTCAGATTCTGTCATTACCGCAAACTTGATCAACGGGTATTCAAAGCCCTTCTTTGCATGGCCATAAACCACCATGATCTCGCCCGGACAGATCTCCCTGTCATAATCTTGTCCATAAAAGGCTGCCAGTCCCTCTTCCTGAAGATCCTTTGCCAGCCTCTCGGCCCTTGTGCGGGAACCGGAAAGCAACGCGATCCTGTATCCCTGTTTCTTATACTGATGAAGATCTTTTACCAGAAGTTCAAAACTGTTGTTATAAGCGCTGATTGATTTTACCTCCAGGTAAAATTTCTCCCGCACTTTCCAGCCTGCCTGTTTCGGTTCCAGCGCACATACAGAAATACAGTTGCGTTTATTCAGTTCTTTTTGAAGCTGTTCAAAAGAACAAAGCCAGTTTTCCGGCAGATTCCGGCTGCCTTTTTCCTCTCTGTGCATACGGCTCTGTCTGTACTCTTCTTCTACAGCCCCGCCTTTCTCAGTCAGTCGGTTTGGTTCATCCAGAAAGATTATGGTTCTTTCCTCCGGAAAATAATCCAGGAAGGAAACCATATCCTTGTCCCCTATATGCTCCACCGCCGGATAGATCGTAAGTTCTTCCAGATTTTCCAGAGAACGCTGACTCTCCGGATCAAAACTCCGGATAGAATCAATCTCATCTCCCCAAAGCTCGATTCTCCATGGATTTTCCTCAGTGAGACAGTAAATATCCACAATACCGCCACGCACAGAGAACTGCCCCGGCATTTCCACCTGTCCTACCCGCTCGTAACCTAAAGCCACCAGCTGGTTCTTCAGCTGTTCTATGTCTACGGTGCTGTCACTTTCGTAATGAATCAGCTGTTCTTTTATCTTTTCCAGAGATTCCAGAAAATCCATACATCCGTCAATACTTGTAACAACTGTCAGTTCTTTCTCTTCCAGTAACGCCTTAATGACCTTCATCCTCTGACGTATCAGCAGATTTCCATGGATATCTGCCTGAAAGAACAGAAGATCTTTCGCAGGATAAGAATACACTTTTCTGTCATAAAATCTGTAATCTTCATAAATTTCTCTGGCGCGGCGTTCGTCCTCCGCCAAGATCAGACGATAAGGCGCAATCCCGGAAAGTCCGTACATCAGATGAGATTTCTGCGATTCCATACACCCCGAAACCTGCAGGATTCCCTTATTCGTTTTGCTTTTTTCTTTAATCTGTTCAAACTCTGCAAGCCCCTGCAGAGGTGTTAAAAATGCTTTCATCTTCACCCCTCATGATCCTTCGACGTAATAAAAGCGGCTTCTGTTTCCAGTTACCGCTTTCTATACCTTTTGCTGAACAATCATCTGTTTCCTGTCTGCTTATTTCTGTACAGGTACTTTTCTGTTATATTCGTTCATGGCTGCATCTGTACCCTGTGAGATTATGATATCCACAGCCTTTGCCGCCTTTGCTATTGCTTCATCCACAAGTTTCCTGTCTTCTGTGGAAAATCTGCCAAGTACATGATCTGCCAGATCCCATCCCTTCGGCTTTGCACCAACTCCTACTTTGATACGGAGAAATTTCTCTGTGCCAAGCTGGCGGATAATGTCTTTGATCCCGTTATGTCCGCCGGCACTTCCCTGCTTGCGGATGCGAAGCTGCCCGGGCTCCAGATCAATATCATCATAAATAACAATAAGCTCTGATTCCGGATCAATTTTAAAATAATTCGCCATCTCACGAACAGGACCGCCACTCAGGTTCATAAAAGAAAGCGGCTTCATAAGAATCACTTTCTCTCCGCCGATCATGGTTTTACCGTACATGGCATTAAATTTCACACCACCCTGAGGGACATTGTAATCCTCTACCAGACGGTCAACGGTATCAAATCCCATATTGTGGCGTGTTGCTTCATACTGTTTCCCGGGATTTCCCAGGCCAACTACTAAATACATATATGTGTCTCCTGCTTAATTTAACACCATTTTCCGGAATTACCATACCTGTCCTGATGTCAAATTTATTTTTTTACATCCTCTAAAGTGTGTTCAAAAACCAATCCTGCAAATTGTAACGCACATCTTGCGGAAAGCATTTTTCAAACACACGCTAAGATAATTAATTAAAATATACCATCTCTTCCTTAAGCGGCTCGCATTCTTTCACATCACTTGCATAAAGAACAATGCCCTCACCCTGATATTCTGTACGGTTCTCAAATGCGACCTTCGCTGTTACTTCTACCCAGCTGCCCTCTTTGATATGCGGTGCATAATCGCTTCTGCACACGTATCCAAGGAAAGTGGTATCATCTGCGCAGCAGGTCATTGCCACACGTCCCGGAACAAAGAATTTACTTCCCATTCCACGTGGTTTCATGACACGTCCTTTAAAGCGGACAATTTTGTCTACATATTTATCCGGATTATCCATGGCATCCACAAACCAGATACCATAATCTTCCGGTGGAATCTCAATGATCGGTGCATTGATATCAAACGGCATCTCATCCTGGAAAATGTCATCCATCTCGCCCTCTTCATTTTCAAAGATAACCTCTGCACTCTGATTTGCAACCTTGATCCCACGTCTGTATGCAGGAAGCGGATCTCCCTCTTTACAGCGGTTAAATACAACCATATCTGTATTTCTGATCATATCCATGAACAGAGATTTCATGTTTGCCATATAAACCTGATAAGTAGTTGCATCCACACAGGTAATCTCCTGCTCAATTCCCCAGCCTTCCGGAAGCTCCATCTGCTCAAACTTACTTACAAGCCACATTCCGTTGTACTCGATCACAACACGCTCCGGCTGATGGATGATATCCATGGCAGCCAGACGCTGTGGTGTCAGATCTTCTTCATCCTCGATCACTTCCACAACTGTGTTTGTAAGTTTCAGTTTATCCATATCATATTCTTCTTCGCCTTCTTCGCAAAGGATCAACAGAGTTTTGCCGTCAATGGCAAAATACTCCTGCTGCAATGTAAAATCCAGGAAAGTAGTCTTTCCGCTTTCCAGGAATCCCGTAACCAAATAAATGGGAACTCTGATATCATCCATCATATAATTTATTCCTTTATCTTTATTCTGATTCTGTTATTATCTGCCGAAATCATTCAGTCTCGCATCTATGACACAGGATTTCATGCTCCGATGAGCTGAATCCAGATGCAGTATTTTAGAGGATTGCCATAAATCGCTGCTTCCTCATGATCATTATGCAAGCCCGAATAATTCTGCAAGCTTATCTTCTTTCAGTTTGGAGCCGATCACGCAGAGACGACCTGTGTATTCCGGTGCACCTTCACGGATCTCTGTTTCCTCCGGAACCATATCAAAATAAATCCATGTTCCGTCTTCTGCAGGAAGCATTCCCTTTGCACGAAGAATAATACCGTAATCTTCAGAAGCTGAAAGAGCCTCAAGCATCTTCTCAAGACCTTCTCTTGTGTATTTCTTAATCGTCTCACGTCCCCAGCTTGTAAATACCTCATCTGCGTGATGATGGTGATGATCATGATGATCATGTCCGCAGCCGCATTCATGGTCGTAATCGTGGTGATGATGCTCATGTTCCTCATGATCATGTCCACAGCCGCATTCATGGTCGTGGTCATGGTGATGATGTTCATGTTCTTCGTGATCATGTCCACAGCCACATTCATGGTCGTGGTCATGGTGATGATGTTCATGTTCTTCGTGATCATGTTCACAGCCACATTCATGGTCGTGATCGTGATGATGATGCTCTCCATGTTCATGTACATGTCCGCACTCCGGGCATACCTCTTCCTCAGACATCAGTTCTTCCTCAAGAGATACCGGTTTCTCCATAACCTCAAGGATTTTCTTTCCGTCCAGTTTCTCAATCGGAGTGGTGATGATAGCAGCTTTCGCATTAATTCCACGAAGAAGTTCCATTGCCTGCTGTGCTTTCTTCTCATCAATGATATCTGTACGGCTCATGATGATCGCACCTGCATATTCAACCTGATTATCAAAGAACTCACCAAAGTTTCTCATATACATTTTGCACTTCTTTGCATCAACTACAGTTGTATAGCTGTTCAGAACGATATCCACATCTCCCTGAACACCCTGTACTGCCTTGATAACATCTGAAAGTTTACCAACACCTGATGGCTCGATCAGGATTCTGTCCGGATGATATTTGTCCACAACCTCTTTCAGAGAAGTGCCGAAATCTCCCACTAATGAACAGCAGATACATCCGGAATTCATTTCCCGGATCTGGATTCCCGCTTCCTTCAGGAAACCACCGTCAATACCAATCTCACCAAATTCGTTTTCGATCAGTACAACCTGCTCATCTGCATAAGCCTCTTTCAGAAGTTTCTTAATCAATGTAGTTTTACCAGCTCCAAGGAAACCGGAAATAATATCAATCTTAGTTGCCATTGTCTTATTTCTCCTCTTCGTTAAAATTTATATTTCTGAATAACTGCCATATAGCCGTCATTTTTTATATTCTGCCATTTTTATGAACAAACAGAATAACTTTTGGAACTGCCATCATTATCTGTCTGTTTATATATTTGCCTGTAACGTACTCATTATACATAAGATATCCAATGTATTCAAGTCTGCCATCAACGCACTTTGACCAGGAAACGCCTGTGCCTCCTGGTTTACAAATATCCTGCAGCTGTTCAATACCTTCAGAACAACCTGCCTGTTCACATCAAAGAAAGGGGCATGATCCACCATCATGCCCCCGCCTGTATACACTAATGATCAACCGTTGATCATAAAGCTCATTAATTTATCAATATCGTCTTTCTCATAAGCAACGATCTCAAGTTCCGGAATCTCTCCGCCTGAGAAAATGTTTGCCAGAGATACATACTGGGATAATTTAGATTTAAGGTTCAGTCTGTCACCTTCGCCTGTTACTAATTCTACTCTGCCTTCGCAGCTGTCAACTACAGCAAAAAATTTATCGATGTCTTTAATGTTAGATACTTTCATGTTCATTCTCCTTTCAACATGGAAACCATTATTCTCTCTATTCCTTATGTTCGCGATAATTATAACGCAGATAAATTTCAAAAGCAATTATTTATATTTCACGAATTTTTCATATATTATCGGGCTTACCCTGCAATAT
>ERZ1027239.887-NODE-887-length-10452-cov-12.216120_pt1 | contig 10452 bp, 14 predicted proteins | sample MGYA00519476_ERZ1027239 | MGnify/ENA primary metagenome ERZ1027239 (study PRJEB26926, sample SAMN06164636) | human gut metagenome | biome: ENVO:00009003; feature: ENVO:2100002; material: ENVO:00002003 | host: Homo sapiens | place: USA | collected 2012 ... | reverse complement strand
TGAACGGGTGTCTGGGTGATAGGGCTTCCTTCTTAGGATATCTCCCTAGTTATGAGCATTTCAGTTGAATCAAGTTTTAGTAAATCATCAGACCATGAGAAAAGAAACCATCAAGAAGATCATCAATCTTATCATCACAGTACTTACAGCCATTGCTTCTGCCGTCTGCGTGCAGAGCTGCAAGGGATAGGAATGAATCCATCATCAGTAATCTGTATTCAGTGTTCTGTAATCAGTATTCTGTAATCATTAACAAGAGTTGCCTATGAACAAGAACAGAAAGATCAATTTAATCGTCATCCACTGCAGTGCCACTCGAGTCACCCAGGACTTCACGGTAGGCGAATTGGAGGCGTGTCATTTAGCCCGTGGTTTCCGTGACATCGGTTATCACTATTCAACATTCATTTCCACATCTAGTCTCCTTCTCTCATCAAATATAAATTTCCGTATTCATCTTTTTCCTCCCCAATCTTATGTTTCCGCATAAGGTTGGGGCTTTTTCGTATATAGTCCCAATGACCGCATAGGTCAAAAAAATCTGTGTGAATCAGTTATAGGAATAATTCTATCCTCCAATATTAATACATTTATCAATTTGAAGTTAACTTCTTCAAATCATAATACATAAGGCGCGTATGCAACGACTTTGCCATGTCATAACCTAGATTTTCCGCTTCTTGCTGTTCCGTCGAAAACAAAAACAAGAATTAATTCTTTTGATAAAAATCTAATGGAATCTTATTGTTATAAGCATCAACTATCAAGAAACGACATCCTGTTTTATTTTCTTCATCAACAAACCAAGATTTTATGAAATCCAACAATTCAGAACCTATACCTTGATGACGAAAGTCAACATTAATTCCAAGCCTTCCAATAAGTACAGCAGGATACCTACGCATTCGTTTCTCTCTCGGAATATCATGAGACAGCTTACGGCCACGATTATTAGGTATGACATCTACTCTAATACTATCATTAGACAGAGTAAACATACAAACAATGGTTTTAGGCTCATCATCCAACACAAAGCAATAAGTTTTACCAAGCAATTCTGCTTTATAACGCATTGCATCATGGAGAAAGAAATCATCTAAATCCTCATCTCCACAAGTAAAAGGATGGCAAGTTAAAAGTATCTCGTCATCCATCTTTTTAAGTTTACACTTATCTAATAAAAATCCCATACTTACATTCCAGCTTTTTTTAAGATAGCACGAGCTATAGCTATTTTCTCAGAAAAATCAACACGCTCTTTACTTTTCATAACCTCATCAGCATTGTTGATAAAGCGCACGGCCTCATCACCATGAAGAGTTGGTATAACTTTTATATCTATTGCCATAATTCTTATCACCTATTATTTAGTTTATTAACATGCCACAAAAGTACGCTTTTTCTTCGAAACCACCAAGAAAAAAGAAAGAATTCTGCAAGTTATCAGCGAATTATCCAATATCAGTAATCTATAAGCCCATAATAGTAAGCCGTAGCAAGCTATCCCCAGGCGGTCCCAGCCCGCATAACGGGGAGTCTTTCCCTCTATTGTCTTTATAATAGCCATATTGAATATATATTTGAATTTAGGTGCAAAGTTAACAAAAAAAATGGAATTACCTTATGCTATTTCAGATACTTCTTCAGCCACAAATCGAAGAACTTGTCATATACCACGTAGGCATCATCCTGCTGGGTGATGAAATCCTTCTCCAGCAATCCCTTCAGGGCGGAATTTACAGAGCTTGGCGACGGGAGATGATATTTCTTTGCGAAGGCTCCGCTCTTTACGCTTCTGGCTTCGCCCTCTGCAGAGATGGCGATGAGAACCCGAGAAGATAAAGTGGGCATTGGTGCATCGCTGGTTCTCCTTTTTTCCTTGAGGTTGAGATTAGCTTGACCGATATGCTCGGTCAGTTTGATAATTGCTTATTCTGCCAATTATTTGTAATAACATCACTTTTTTGTTAAAACATTCAAGCAATTCATTTCTTTTATTTATCTTTGCCCCTGAATAAAGACACATTATTTTATATATATATGAAGGATGTAATTTTTGAAAATACGCTGAAGAATGTCGGTGACGGCACTAAAGACGGATACTTGTGCCATGCCTATTGCCATGAAGGGGAATGCTGTTTCTCTTTCAATGGCAAGGGGTATGTCATGAGGTGTGGCGACTGCCTGATAGTACGTCGCAGCGAATTGCTGAAAGACATACGGGAGAGCAGCGACTTTAAGGTTGATGTATTTTATGCTACTCCTCAGTTCATCACGATAAGCACACCGCATAGCAACTATGGTACGCGTGGAGGATTGTCCTTGTTTAACAATCCGATTATGCATCTTACGCCGGAAATGCAGCAGGTGTGCGCTCTCGACTTCGATTATATCCGCCGTCGTCTTGCTTTGACGACTCACAAGTTTCATCGCGACGCAATGATCAATGCCGTTCAGGCGATTATTATCGACTTCTTTGATTTCCATGCCACGCTCTATGGCACTGACGACACCGTTACTCAACTATATTCCTCTCTGATGAATAGGTTTCTGGCTTTGCTCGAACGTGGCGACTATAGAAAGAACCGTGAGATTGGGTATTATGCCGACCTCCTTTGTGTTACTCCGAAATACTTATCGGAAGTATCGAAGAAGGTAAGTGGCTATCCGGCAGCCTTTTGGATAACACGTTATACATCGCTAGATATTGCCCGACTACTCAAGAACAAGCATCTAACCTTTACAGAGATATCTGACTTGTTTGGCTTTTCGTCAGAGTCGTATTTTAGCCGATACGTACAGAAATATCTTGGAGCACCGCCTTCAAGTTTTGTAGAATAGGCAGTGAATCAATCTTTTTCGGAAATATTGTAAATAATCCCCGAAATCTGTGTCCAAGCAGTTTCGGGGATTGTCTGTATCTTTGCACCCGTAATCAGACACATTGAATTATGGAAGAAAAAGTTTTGACCCGCCGCACGGCTCTCAAGATTATGGGAAGTGCTGCATTGGCCACTGTGATGGCAACAACGGGAGCTTCTGCCCTCACTTCTTGCATCGAAGGCAGGAAGAAGAGAGTGGTATTGTATTTCACAGGCACAGGCAACTGCCTCTATGTCGCTCGCCAACTTGCTGGCAAAGAGGGTGAGATACTCAGTATCCCGCAACTTATGCGCAAGAAGCAGTTCGAAATTGAGGCAGATGAGATAGGACTGGTATATCCTATCTATGGTCATATGCCGCCCTATATGGTGCGTGAGTTCATCAAGAAGGCACAACTGAAAGCTGAATACAAGTTTGCCGTGCTGACCTATGGCATGCGCAAGTGCAACGCCGTGGAGATATGGGATGGCATTTCCCGAAAAGCGGGCAATGTATTCGATTATATTGGCACTATCGTCATGGTGGACAACTGGCTGCCCAACTTCGACATGAACGAGCAGATGAAGATAGACAAGCACATACCAGAGAATCTGGCAAAGATAACTTCCGACCTCAGCAACCGCCGCCGTTGGCATGAGCCGGTGACACAAGAAGAACGTGAGCAGCATGAAGGCTTCATGAGTCTGAGCGGTCTCGATCCTGAAGTAGGATTTCTGATGAAGGCTGATAGGAGTTTCAGGGTGACAGATGACTGTATCCACTGTGGTATATGCACATACGTCTGTCCTCGCGGCAACTATCAACTTACCGGTCAAGGGGTAAAGATGCAGGGCGACTGCGAGTTTTGCTTTGCTTGCATCCAGAACTGTCCACAACGGGCGATACAGTTCAAGAAGAATGAGGACGGAACATGGCCAGATGGTTCGGAGAAGAACCCTAATGCACGCTATCGCAATGAGAACGTGTCGCTGATGGAGTTAAAGTTGGCCAACAACCAGAAAGTATGACAATAATGCCCCGATGATTATGTTACGTAAAATTAGAATAACGTTTGCCGTACTGTTCTTCGTAGCGGTCACGGCATTGTGGTGTTGCGGTGTCATATCTGCTCATCTTTCCGCTCACATTCCGTTTTCTTGGCACTTATCAGGTGAGTGTAGATGTAGCCAATATGGTTACCTTGCAGTCATATATGAGTACGCTCATGATGATGAGTCTTACTATGGGTTTGGTCTTCGAGTTGCCAGTGGTTATCTGGTTGCTCTCACGCATGGGAATAGTCTCATCAGGCTTTCTCAGGAAATACCGCCGTCATGCAGTAGTAATCATCCTTGTTATTGCAGCAGTCATCACTCCAACCTCCGATATCTTTACGCTGTTGTTGGTATCACTGCCAATGTACATGCTTTATGAAATCAGTATTTTAATCAGTAAACAAAAAAAGTAATATGGAATATTTAAAATTGAACAATGGTGTTATGATGCCACAAATAGGATATGGTGTCTATCAGATAGCACCGGATGTGTGTGAACGTCATGTGGCTGAGGCATTGAACGTGGGCTACAGAATGATTGACACGGCTCAGGCTTACCACAACGAAGAAGGTGTGGGTAGAGCTGTGGCTGACAGTGGAATCAGTCGCGACGAGATTTTCCTCGTTAGCAAAGTGTGGATTTCCAACTACGGCTATGACAAGGCGAAAGCTTCCATCGAGGAAAGCCTCAGCCGACTACGCACTGACTACATTGACCTTATGCTTCTCCATCAGCCATTCTGCGATCGTTATGGCGCATATCGTGCTCTGCAGGATGCCTATCGGGAAGGTAAAGTGAGAGCTATAGGCGTGGCAAACTTCTATCCCGACCACTTCATCGACCTTGCTGAGAACATGGATATCGTTCCGGCAGTAAACCAAGTGGAGACTCATGTGTTCTGTCAACAGCAGGAGGCGCAGGGCATCATGCAGGGATATGGCACCCAAATCATGTCGTGGGGGCCATTTGCCGAAGGTCGCAACAATCTTTTCAGCAATGCCATACTGAAAGAGATTGCAGAGCGACATAATAAGACTGTTGCTCAAGTTGCCCTTCGCTGGCTGCTGCAACGGGGCGTTGTCATTATCCCTAAGACAACCCACGTTGAACGCATGAAAGAAAATTATGACATCTTCGATTTCGTTCTGTCTGATGATGATATGGACTTAATCGCTACCCTCGATACAGGCAATAGTCTCTTCTTTGACCATCACTCGGCAGAGGCGGCAAGGATGTTTATGGGGTGGAAATAACAAGAAGATTATATTATGAAAACAATGAAGAAAATATTATTTTTGATGCTGGGCATGCTGGCTTTCGTCAACTGCTCGGCAGGTACAAAAAAAAGTGACTCTAATAACAATGAAGTAGAAATGGAAAAGATTCTTTTTATCAACGGAAGCCCAAACCGTGACGGCAATACCGCCGCTTTGGCAAAGGTGCTGCTTGAAGGCAGAAAGTATGAAACGATTAATCTCAACGACTATCGCCTCAACTTCTATGGTCAGACGCTTGAGGGAGACCAGCTTGACGAGGTAATAGCCAAAATGAAGGAGGCAGATATAGTCGTTATGGGTTCGCCAGTTTATTGGCACAACATCTGCGCCTCGGTGCGCACGCTGATGGAGCGTTTCTACGGCTATGTGCCAGATGGGGAGTTCAAGGGCAAACGCCTGTTCTTAGTATATCAGGGTGCCGCCCCTACAAAGATGATGATAGATGATGGCGAATACAGCATGAGCCGATTTGCTGGTATGTATGGTTTCTCCTACGAGGGCATGGCTACCAGCAAAAGCGAGGCTAAAACATTAAAAGGTAAGTTGAAATGAAGAAGATTATTATGACAATGGTAGGCTGCATCTGGATGATGGCAGCCTACGCACAGGGACCGATGGTCCGATTGAGTAATGGAGTTGAGATGCCACAGTTTGGTATCGGAACATTTGCAGTGCCTTCAAATGAGGTTTGCAAGGAAGCTGTACTTACGGCTTTGCGTGCAGGATATAGACATATCGACACGGCTCATGCCTATATGGACGAACGTGGCGTTGGCGATGCCGTAAATGAATTTATTGCAGAAGGTGGTTGCAAGCGCGAGGATATTTGGGTGACGAGCAAGATATGGCCGTCGGAATATTCCGACCCTACTGCTATCGACCGTATGCTTCGCCGACTTAACCTCGACTATGTTGACCTCGTATATCCGCATCAACCAGTGGGAGACATCAAGACGGCATGGCATAACTTGGAGTTGGCTGTGAAGCAAGGCAAGGTGCGCACTCTTGGTCTCAGCAACTTTGAGGTGCCTGGAGCTGAGAAGTGGTTTCAGTGGTGTATGGATTCCACTGAGATAAAGCCAGTTATCATGCAGATGGAATGTCACCCTTATGCGCAGCGCATTGAGAAACGCAAGTTGGCGAAGAAATACGGCATGAAGGTGGAGTGCTGGTTTCCCCTTGGTGGTGCCATGAGTCAAGGCGCATTGCTCAAAGACCCTGTCATCGTGAAGATTGCCAAGGCACATCATGTAAGTCCTGCACAAGTGATCCTTCGATGGGAGATACAGGAAGGACTGCTGACCATTCCCGGAGCCACCAATCCCGATTATATCCACGAGAACATCGCAGCTGCACAAGGTGAAGTTGGCGGAAAACCATTCGCCCTCACGGCAAAGGATATGAAGCAGATAAGAAAACTGAATAAAGAACAGCGTTTCTTCAATGCTACATACGAGCAGGCAAAGGGTTTCGCCAATATGCCAGTGATGGATGCGCAAGAGCGTGAAGAGGCAGAACTTACAGCCCTCTCTGCAAAAAAATGGGAGTGGATGGCAGAGAAGAACGTCACGGAACTCGCCCGACTATTTCACAAGGATGCCATGTTCGTACACATGGGTGGAGCATGGGGACGCACGGTGGAACTTATGACAATAGAAAAAGGTTCCATCTGGTACAAACATACTGATATACATAGTGTGGAGCCGCGTATCAGTGGAAACACTGCCGTAGTATATAGCGAACTACAGTTGACGAGCGAGGTAGGAGGTCATGAGGTCTCATTCCCATTCTTTGTATGTGAAGTCTATATAAAAGAAGGAGAAGCTTGGAAACTCCTCACATTGTCTTTTACCAAGAAATCGTAATAATTCTGGTAAACGACAATCATATGAATGCCATGGGCGGAGTGACTATTGGATTCTAGAGATATATTATGAAGTATTTGTTATCAATGATTATGTTAGCTATGACTACATTAACAACGAATGCACAAGGAGTGTATAACAAGGCAGCTAAACAGAATTCACTGCCGTTAGTAAACGAATGGGACAAGACATTCCCAAAGAGTGACAAGGTACGTCATGAGAAAGTGACGTTCAGCAATAGGTTCGGCATCACGCTTGCAGCCGACCTTTACATACCGAAAGAGACGAATGGAAAAATGACGGCCATTGCCGTCAGCGGACCATTCGGCGCAGTGAAGGAACAGGCAAGCGGACTCTATGCACAACATCTGGCAGAGGACGGCTTCCTGACCATTGCCTTCGACCCTTCTTTTACGGGAGAAAGCGGCGGCGAGCCACGTTATTCCTCTTCCATGGATATCAACACCGAGGACTTCTGCGCTGCAGTGGATTATCTATCGTGCCGAGATGATGTTGATGCCGAGCGCATAGGCATACTTGGCATCTGCGGATGGGGAGGTATAGCCCTCAATGCTGCGGCTCTTGACCCTCGCATAAAAGCTACGGTGAGCGTCACCTTATATAATCTCACCCGCGTGGCACAACAGGGATATTTCGACACAATGGACGAGAATGGCAGATTCGCTTTGAAACAAAGATTGTCCAAACTGCGAACAGAAGAATTCCATAAGGGAGAGATTCTGCCGCAGGGCGGACTTCCCGATACGACTGCCGCTGATGCACCCGAGTTTCTGAAACAGTATGTAGCTTACTACAAATCACCGAACAGAGGCTATCATCCACGTTCGCTCAACTCCAACATGGGATGGAACATCACCAACCAGCTGATGCGCCTCAACCAGAATCTATGGATAGCTGCGCCAGAAGTGCGCACACCAGTGCTCATCGTGCATGGCGAGAAGGCTCACAGCCGATATTTTGGTGAGGAGGCTTATCAGAAACTGACAAGTGGCAAGTATGCAAACAATAAGCGTATGCTCATTGTACCCGATGCCACACATTGTGACCTCTATGATGGTGGTGAAGGAAATTTCATCCCATGGAGCGAAATTACAAATTTCTATAAGTCTAATCTATGATAAAGTATTTTCTCACACTTGTATGGGCACTCACCATGACGAGTGCCTATGCTCAAACAAGCGACATTATGAAAAAAAATATATTAACCCAACGCCAACTTTCTTTGGCGGAATGTGCCAGCCTTGAAGCACAAGGCGACATGGTCAGGCTTGACGTAGCTTTGAACAAAGCTCTTGATAATGGAGTTTCTGTAAACGAACTGAAGGAGGCTTTCTCACAACTCTATGCCTACACAGGCTTCCCCCGTTCGCTCAATGCACTTAATCGGTTGAAAAATGTGCTTGATGACCGCAAGCATAAAGGTATATGTGACAATGAGGGAAAGCCGTGGACGAAACCTGCACTGTGGAATGATGCTTCTGAAGCTTTGAAAAGAGGCACAGAAGTACAGTCACGTCTTGTGGGTGGACGGGAATACAAGTATGATTTCTGTCCTCAAGAAGACTATTACCTGAAGAGCCATCTGTTTGGTGACATCTTCGCAGGCGACCAACTATCTGAAGCCGACCGCGAGATTGTGACCGTAGCTGCCCTTTCGGGCATGAAGGGCGTGGATGCACAGCTTGCATCCCATAAACGGGGTGCTGTGGATATGGGCAATACAGCTGAGCAAGTTGAGCAGTTGTGCAACTATCTTTCAGAGAATGGTCTTTCCCAATCTGACAATGCCGCAGATGCTTGCCATGGCGACTGGCCTAAGGGCAGTCCTAACACCCATTTTGCCCAATATTTCACGGGCAACAGTCGTCTTGCACCGATCAAGCCCAAGAATCTCTCTGCCGAAGAGCAGTCCGTGCAGAGCTACAGCAATGTGACCTTCGAACCAGGATGTCGCAACAACTGGCACATCCACCACGGCGCACACCAAATCCTCATCTGCGTCAGCGGCAAGGGTTGGTATCAGGAATGGGGCAAACCTGCCATTCCGTTGCAACCAGGTGATATAATAGATATACCAGAGGGAGTAAAGCACTGGCATGGAGCGCATCGTGACTCCTGGTTTCAGCATATTGCGACACATGTGAAGACATCGGACAAGGGCAGTAACGAATGGCTAGAAGAAGTGAGTGACGAAGAGTATCATAACATACATCAGTAAAGAAAATCTCAGCCGTGTCTTCCTTGTATATCCTTATCACTCAGTGGTATATATCAAGGCGATACGGCTGAGTTTCGGGTGTAGGTTTGCATCACTTCCTTCAAGAATGCCAACCTGTCGAGATGCGTTATCAGATTGTCCTTCTCCACGGTGCAAAGCTAGTTTGGATATATAAGATTTGAAAAATACATTACTGAGCCCACTTGAAAAAGTCATTTTTACGAAAACGTGCCATTTTGGGATTTTGCGCTAATTATCATAAACCATTTAGGTTCATTTATAATTCCTTCAGATACCAGTCTTTGATGTATCCGGAATAATGCTTGGCAAACTCATCGGCTTGTCCGGGAGCGCAAGCCTTCACTTTCCTGGCTGGAATACCCGCCCAAATCTCATGTGCAGGAACCTTGGTGCCATGGGTTACCACAGCACCTGCAGCAATGATGGCGCCTTCGCCAATGTCTGCCTTGTCTAACACGGTGGCATTCATTCCGGACCGGCGTAACCATTTGTTACAAAAGGATTCTTCATTACCATATCTATACCTTATTATATATTTTACAGTATAGCTGCAACTTTGCGAATCTGCTTAAGTTTTTCTACCAAAGCATTATCTTTTCGAGCAGTATGCATATTGTATTTCATCTGCAATTTTAGGAGAGAATCTGCAGGAATATCTAGTGCAGCCTCAAACATCAGAGCAGAAGTTGTGGTAACGGGACGTTTGCCATTCAGTATCTCGTTGAGTACGGAATATCCCATACCAATACTTTCCGCAAATTTTCTTTGCGAAATGCCACGTTCTTCTAATTCTTCTTTCAAAACCTCACCAGGGTGAGTTGGGTAAAAACCATCAAAGGTTGTTTCCATTATATATATGTTTTATTGATTGCAAAGATAATCATTTATATTTAGTATCCGATATTTTTGTGAATGTTTTATGTTTTTTTTATCTTTTATGCATTGATTTAAGCCGCTCTGTGATAAACAGAAAAAGGGTTGCAATCCTCGAAAAGATGGATTGCAACCCTTTATACCTTAATTATATATAAGAGTTAAGATAACTCTATCATATACTTCTTTGAGGAGGCTTATTACAGCTGAGCCAACTCTACAACCTTATCTACTGCAGCGCTCAAGCCGTCCTTGTTCT
>ERZ1027239.885-NODE-885-length-10475-cov-4.260269_pt1 | contig 10475 bp, 8 predicted proteins | sample MGYA00519476_ERZ1027239 | MGnify/ENA primary metagenome ERZ1027239 (study PRJEB26926, sample SAMN06164636) | human gut metagenome | biome: ENVO:00009003; feature: ENVO:2100002; material: ENVO:00002003 | host: Homo sapiens | place: USA | collected 2012 ... | reverse complement strand
TCGTCGGCAGCGTCAGATGTGTATAAGAGACAGGCATCAGCCCTGCGCTGTACGGGCAGGTGCGCGCCGTGCTGGCCCGCAACAAGGCCGAGCGCCACCTGCGGGGCGGGGCTGCCACCCGGCGCAGATACAGCCGCCGCTGAAGCCCAAAAAAGACCGCTGCACTGCGCAGCGGTCTTTTTTGCTGAGAGGGTTTTCAGGCGGCTGCTTTCATCCCCCGGTGTGAAACTGCTGTAATGCGCCTTTTTCCAGCCGGCTTACCTGCGCCTGACTGATGCCGATCTCCTGCGCCACCTCCATCTGGGTCTTACCGCGCAGATATCGCAGCTCCATGATGCGCTTTTCCCGGGGCGAAAGGGCGGCTACCGTATCGCGGAACTGCAACCCGCTGATCCAGCTCTCCTCGCTGTCCGGGTCCCGCACCTGGTCGATCACATACATGGCATCGCCGCCGTCGGTGTACACCGGCTCGTCAAGGCTGAGCGGCTCCACCACCGATTCCAGCGCAGCGGTCACCTCGCGCCGGGCAAGCCCCGCTGCGGCGGCGATCTCGTCCATGGTTGGCTCTCGCCCCAGCTGCTTTTCCAGCGTTTCCCGCGCCTGCATGGCGCGGTAGGCGGTGTCCCGCAGGGTGCGGCTTACCCGCAGGGCGTTGTTGTCCCGCAGAAACCGCCGGATCTCCCCGATGATCATAGGCACGCCGTAGGTAGAAAACCGCACCGGCTGCGCGGGGTCAAAGTTGTCGATGGCTTTGATCAGCCCGATGCACCCCACCTGAAACAGATCGTCCAGATTTTCGCCCCGCTGGGCAAACCGCTGCACTACGCTGAGCACCAGCCGCAGGTTGCCCTCCACCATCCGCGCCCGGGCAGCTTTGTCCCCGGCGTGGGCAAGGGTGAGCAGCTGCCGCTTTTCCGCCTCGGTCAGCACAGGCAGCTGCCCTGTGTTCACACCGCATAGCTCCACCTTGTTGTACATCCAAACGCCCCCGGTCTTTTAGCTTTACCGGAAGTATGGCTCTGCGCGCCGGGCGCTATGCGTGGAAAAAATTGAGCGCCCCTCCGCAAAAGAGGGGCGCATTATAGACAAAGCTGTAATTTTATGGTATGCACCAGCGGCTACTCGCTTTCAAGGCGGGCTTTCAGGGTGCGGATGATGCGCTTTTCCAGCCGGGAGATGTAACTCTGGCTGATGCCAAGGGCATCGGCGGCTTCCTTCTGGGTGCGCTCCACGCCGTCGGTAAGGCCGAAACGCAGTTCCATGATCTGCCGCTCCCGTGCCGAGAGCGCCGCTACGGCGCTGCGCAGCACCGCGCGCTCGGCGTCCTGCTCCAGCTGCTGGCTTACCGCGTTGGCATCGCTGCCAAGGATGTCCGAGAGCAGCAGCTCGTTGCCATCGCCGTCCACGTTCAAAGGCTCGTCGATGCTGGCCTCCTGCCGGCGGTTGGAGCTTTTGCGCAGGTACATCAGGATCTCGTTGCCGATGCAGCGGCTGGCGTAGGTGGCCAGCTTGATGCTGCGGGCAGGGGTGAAGGTGTTTACCGCCTTGATCAGCCCGATGGTGCCAATGCTTACCAAGTCCTCGGCGGGCACACCGCTGTTTTCGTACTTTTTGGCCAGATACACCACCAGTCGCAGGTTGTGGGTGATCAGCTCCTCGCGGGCGGCAGCGTCCCCGGCAGCCATGCGGTCAAGCAGGGCTTTTTCCTGCTCGGGGGTAAGGGGCGGGGGCAGGCTTGGCCCGCCCGCCAGATAATGCACCGCGCCGCAGTAGCGCAAACGCCCCCACAGCCGCTGCCAGACCTTGCGGAAAAACTGCAACATGGATATCCCTCCTGTGCACTATTTATTATATGTATTATAAGGAAACTGCATCAGGGAGGGCTGAACCCTCTCAGTCACGGCTTACGCCGTGCCGGCTCCCCCAAAGGGGGAGCTTTTTTGCCATGACGGAAAAAGTATCGGATGAATGATAAAAGATTACGGCAATGCTATAAGCTCTCCCTCCGGGAGAGCTGGCGCGGGAGCGCCTGAGAGGGCGGAAAACTCCTACACCCCCACCTCCTCCGCCACGTCGTCCCCCAACAGCAGCGTCCATGCGCCGGTGGGGGCGTCCGGGGCGCAAAAGGCCGCCAGCAGGCCGGGCACGCGGCGCTGCCCACGGCACAGCGCGGCGGGCACGGCGGGCAGCAGGCAATGGCCGGTAACGGCGGCGCAGGGTACAAACTGCACCCTCAGCCCCGGAGGCGGGGCAGTGCCGGAGGCAAACCAGCTGTCTAAGTAGGCGCGCAGCGGTGCGGGCAGCCGGCTGCGCAACGGCGGGTACTGCACCAGCACCACCCGCCGCCCAGCAAGGGGGTCTTGCAGGGTAAAGCCGGTGTCGTGGTAGGCCTGTACCGGCACTGTTGCCCCCGCAATTTGCAGCACAGCGGCAAAGCAGCCCCGCTGCGGGCGGCCAAACACCGCCAGCAGCCCGCGCAGCAGCCCGTACACCCCGGCGCAGCAGAGCAAAAGCTGCCCCGGGCGCACCGGTAAAAGCACGCTCAGGTTGTTGGCCTGTACCCCGGGCAGCACCACCGCGCCGCACAGCAGGCCGTTCAGCGCCGCATACCATCCGCACAGCCGGGCAAAGCTGCGCGCCCCGGACACGCCGTAGCACACCGCCACCACCCCGCAGCAGCTGGCGATTTTATATAGTACCGCCAGCGGGGCGGGCCACGGAGGGGCCAGCAGGACAAGGGTGCTGACCGCAGCCGCCGCGCTGCCCGCGCACAGCCGCAGCCCGGTGCAGCTGCGCCCTCATAAAAGCCCCGCGCCCAGCAGCAGCGCGGCGGCTGCGGCAAAGTTTACCAGCAGCAATTCGTCCACAAAAACAACTGTTTTCATTGCAAAGCACCGCCTTATGGTTCTGGTAGTCTATTTTTCACAAATTTGCGAAAAAACTTGTCACACCAGAAAAACCCGCATGAACAGTGCAGTTTTGCTACAAAAGCCGGGACGATGTTTCACAGTTTTTACACTTTTTTCAAAAAAGTACTTGAACATTTCTGGAAAGTGTGGTATATTATTGCCATCCTAATAAGGATTGAGCCGGAAACACCGGTTCGAAAATATTTTTTCTATTTTTGAAGGGAGTAATTCATTATGATGATGCCTGCAAATTTCTCTGCTGTGTCTGAGAACGAGATGACCTACGTTATGGGTGGTAGCGTTGCTGACTACCTGGCACCCGCTATGGGCGCTGCTCAGTGGCAGAACTTCCACAAGAACCTGATTACCATCGTTGGTAACAAGTACGTTCAGGGCTTCCTGGACAACACCGTTGGCGCTGTGTTCAGCGGCACCTGGACCCCCGGCGACGGCCTGACCGGCTTCGGCGGCCAGTTCAGCAAGATCTGGAAGGACAACTACGCCGATAATGTGACCGGTGAGTCCACTGGCGCTCAGAAGTTCGGCTACGGCGCTCTGGGCGTTGTGAACAGCATCCTGAACGTTGCTGGCAACCTGGCTGCTATCTACAACCTGGGCTTCGGCACCGCTAAGAACATCGTTGGCGAGGGCGTCTACAAAGCTTAAGTAATCAGCTTGACTGATAGGCTCATGCTTGCGTGACTGTACCCCTAGGGGTGCAGGGAACATACTAGCATAATAACACCCCCGTAGGCTTATGCCTGCGGGGGTGTTTTTTTATCCCTTAAGTCTCGCTGCGCTCGCCAGCTCCTCCAATAGGGACGCCTTTTGCACTGCCGGAAAGTTTGCGGTCTAGCTGGAAACTTTGCCACTATGCCAAAAGCCCAATCTCAGCGGGGGCTGTCATCGAGCGCAGCGAGATGACTGGGGGAGTTTGCGTGCGAACCCTCTCAGTCCGCTCCCGTTGGTCGCGTCCAGCTCCCCCCTCGGGGGAGCTGTCAAAGCCACAGGCTTTGACTGAGAGGGTTTTCCCACGTTCACACTTCTTTTACCAGTCTGTTACTTTCCGTTTTGTGCTGTTTGTGGTATACTATGGTCAACATGGGTCACCATGGCAACATTGAAACAGACAGGATGTGAAATCCTCTTATGAAAGATGGTTTTTTAAAGGCGGCTGCTTTTTCGCCCGCGCTGCGGGTGGCAGACTGCACCTATAATGCACAGCAGATTCTGACACAGCTGCAAACTGCCGCGCAGCGGGGGGTAAAGCTGGCGGTTTTCCCGGAGTTTTGCCTTACCGGCTACACCTGCGGCGACCTGTTTTTGCAGCGCACCTTGCAGCAGGGCGCACTGGATGCGCTGGAATGGCTGCTTGCGCAGACCCGCGCACTGGACACCGTAGTGCTGGTTGGCTTGCCGCTGCTGGTGCACGGCAAGCTGTACAACTGCGCTGCCGTGCTGTGCCGCGGGCAGCTGTTGGGCGTTGTGCCCAAGACCTACCTGCCCAACTACGGCGAATTCTACGAAAAGCGGCAGTTCACCCCCGGCAGCACCGAGGTGCAGACGGTGACCGTCTGCGGGCAGCAGGTGCCCTTTGGTACGTCACTGCTGTTCCGCTGCCGCCAGATGCCCAGTTTTGTGCTGGGCGTAGAGCTGTGCGAGGACTTGTGGAGCGCCCTGCCGCCCTCCACCTTCCACGCACTGGCGGGCGCGACCGTCATTGCAAACCTTTCTGCCAGCGATGAGACCGTGGGCAAGGCCGAGTACCGCCGCGCACTGGTGGCAAACCAGTCTGCCCGGCTGCTGTGCGGCTACCTGTACGCCTCGGCGGGGCACGGCGAAAGCACCACTGACATGGTGTTTGCCGGGCATGACCTCATCGCCGAGGACGGCAGCATTCTGGCGGAGACTGCGCCCTTTGCGGGCGACCACGCCGAGACCGAGCTGGACTGCCAGCGCATGGAGGCCGAGCGTGCCCGCAATACCAGCTTTGAGCACACTGCCGAGGGCTACATCACGGTGGAATTTGACCTTACACCGGAGGAAACGGTGCTCACCCGCCGCATTGACCCCGCACCCTTTGTGCCCGGTGACCCGCAGCGCCGCGCCGCCCGCTGCGAGCTGATTTTGAAGATGCAGGCTGATGGCCTTGCCAAGCGGTTGGAGCACGCCCACGCAAAAACAGCGGTCATTGGCATTTCCGGCGGCTTGGACAGCTGCCTTGCTCTGCTGGTGGCAGTGCGCGCCATGAAGCAGCTGCACCGCTCCGCCGCCGATGTGCTGGCGGTGACCATGCCCTGCTTTGGCACCACCAAGCGCACCCGCAGCAATGCCGAAATTCTGTGCGGGGAGCTGGGCGTAAGCTTTCAGGAAATTCGCATCGCCGACACCGTGCGCAGCCACTTTGCGGATATCGGGCAGGACGAGACTGTGCTGGATGTCACCTTTGAAAACGGGCAGGCACGGGTGCGCACGCTGGAGCTGATGGACCTCGCCAACCGCACCGGCGGCCTTGTGGTGGGCACGGGCGACCTTTCGGAGCTGGCGCTGGGCTGGGCGACCTACAACGGCGACCACATGAGCATGTACGGCGTGAATGCCGGTGTGCCCAAAACGCTGGTGCGCTATCTGGTGCAGTACGAAGCTGAGACTGCTGCCACCGCTGCTTTGCACGATGTGCTGCTGGATATTCTTGATACCCCGGTGTCGCCGGAGCTGCTGCCCGCCAAGGACGGCGAGATCGCACAGATCACCGAGGACTTGGTGGGCCCCTACGAGCTGCACGATTTTTACCTGTATTATGTACTGCGCTGCGGTTTTGGCCCGGCAAAGATCTACCGGCTGGCAAAGGCGGCCTTTGCAGGCAGAGCAGAGTACACGGATGCCGTGCTGTACAAGTGGCTGCGCAACTTCTACTGGCGCTTTTTTGCTCAGCAGTTCAAGCGCAGCTGCCTGCCGGACGGCCCCAAGGTGGGCAGCGTGACCCTTTCGCCCCGGGGCGACTGGCGCATGCCCAGCGATGCCTGCGCCACCCTTTGGCTGGCAGAGCTGGAGCAGCTCAAGCTCGGGGAGCAGTAAGCCATGAAGAACAAAAAGCTTTTGACCAATATCCTGTTTGCGGTGGTGGTGCTGGCCATCGCAGCGGTGCTGCTGGCCGTGCGCAGCCACAATGCCACCGGCGGAAAACTGACTGCACAGCTGATTTACGGCGACAACAACGCTGTGATGGACATTCCGTTGGAAAAGGACGAAACTTACAGTGTGGACACCGGTTATTATACGGTGCATATAGAGGTAAAGGACGGCAGGGCGCGGTTTATTGAATCGCCCTGCCCGGATCACATCTGCGAGGGCTTTGGCTGGCTGTCGGCGGAGGATCAGACCGCCACCTGCCTGCCTGCCCGCGCCGTGCTGACCATCGTTCCGGTGGGCTGAAAAAAGGAGTATTCTCATGTTGGACGAAAACGAGCATTCCCGCAAGGAGGACGGTCGTTCCCTGCATCGTCTTTTGCACAAGGCTGAGCAGCAGGACGCCACTGTAGTGGTGGACAGCGCCGCGTTTTTCTCGGAGCTGCCGCCGGAGCAGGCTCCACCGCCCCGCCGCCCGCAGCAAAACACCCGCCGCAACACTGCTGGCGGGGAGAATGGGGCGTACCAGCCCCCGAAACGAGGGAAGATCTTGCTGATCGTACAGGCAATTTTAAGCGTTCTGGCGCTGGTGCAGCTGTGGCGCACCCAGATGCTGCCGGTGCTGTATCTGGTGGTGCTGGCGACGCTGCTGGTGCTGCTGTGGCTGCTGGTCAAGCGCTGTCAGGAGTACAAAACTGCAGGCACAGTGTCCCGGGTGTTCTCGGTGGTGCTGTGCGCCGCCATGGCGGTGGGCTGCGTGTGGGCACAGCAGGGCCTCGACGCGCTGGGCAATATGACCAACGGTTTTTTGAGCAACGCCGAGGCCAATAAGATCACCAAAGAGCCTTTTGTGCTGTACCTGAGCGGCGTGGACACCCGCGGCGATCTGACCGAAAAAGCGCGCAGTGATGTGAATATCATTGCCGCAGTGAACCCCGTTACCAAGCAGGTGGTGCTGATCAACACCCCGCGCGATTATTATGTGGACCTTGCCGGAACAAACAGCAAGGATAAGCTGACCCACGCCGGGCTTTACGGTGTGCAGACCAGCATGGACACCCTCGGCAACCTGTACGGTGTGAACGTGGAGCACTATATCCGCATCAATTTTGCAGGGTTTATCGACATTGTTGATGCGCTGGGCGGTGTGGACGTGTATTCCGATCAGGCGTTCACCTCGGTGGGCAGCCCCGGTTACTACGACCCCACCACCTTTGTGGAGGGCTGGAACCATCTGGATGGTAAGGCTGCGCTGGCTTTTGCCCGCGAGCGCCACGCTTTCAAGACCGGCGATGTGCAGCGCGGCATCAACCAGATGAAGGTGATCGACGCCATGCTGAACAAGATCAAGTCCCCGGCGCTGCTGATGGGCTTTACCAAAATTCTGGACGCTGTTGCCGACAGCTTTGTCACCAGCCTTTCTACCAACCAGATCAGCGCGCTGGTGCGCATGCAGCTGAGCGATTTTGCGGAGTGGAATATTGAACGCTACACCGTTACTGGCACCTCCGGCAGCAGCACCAAGTGCTACTCTGCCAAGGGGCAGAAGCTCTATGTCATGAAGCCGGATGAAGCCTCTGTGGCAAAGGCCAAAGAGATGATCGCGGCGGTGATGGGCGGCGAAGGCACGGTAAGTTCCACCACCCAGACCCCGGAAAAGACGGAGGTGTACACCCCCACCACCGACCCCGATGCCGCCGTCTCTGTGCCCGAGACGCCTGCCGACAGCGTGATCGTGGAAGTACCGGCGGAAAGCGTGCCGGAGCAGGCTGCAGAGCAGCCCGCTGAGCAGCCGGCAGAGCAGCCCGCGGAAACGCCCGCCGAGCAGCCTGCTGCCACCGAGACGCCCCAGCCGGAAACGACTGCTCCCGCCGAGGGCGGCAACACCGAGACGCCCGCCGTCAGCCTGCCCACGCAGGAGCAGGTAGAGCAGGCCGCAGGTTCGCTGTACAGCGCCGCCTCCACCGTGCTGGACGCCATCCTGGGCGCAAGCGGGAACTGAGCAACCCCTTTCCGTGAAAAGGCAACCCGGGAAAATCCGCAGATTTTCCCGGGTTGCAATTAAAAATGATTATGCCGCTGAAAATGCCCAAAGCGCACGCAGCGGGCATTTTCAATAGTCTTGCATGCAACAAAGAGGTCACTGCACAAATCCTGTGCGGTGGCCTCTTTTTACGTTGCTGCAACAAAAAAGCTGCCTGCAACAGCAGACAGCGCAAAAACACAAAAGGGAAAACGAGATAGACCGTAAGCCGGGTTCTGTATTAAACGACGATCTGTCTAGGCCTGCCATTGCTGACAGGCTCGTGCCGCCTTCGGGACACGCGAGCAGCGCTGTACGTCCCATATAGGCGTTGCTTCCGGTAGGGTTTACAAAGCCGCATGGTCACCCATGCGCTGGTGAGCTCTTACCTCGCCGTTTCATCCTTACCGCATTGCTGCGGCGGTTTGTTTTCTGTTGCACTTTCCCTAAGGTCACCCTCGGCTGCCGTTAGCAGTTACCGTGCTCTGTGAGGCCCGGACTTTCCTCAGAGCGGTCAAAGCCGCCCCGCCGCCGTATGTTCCACTCGTTTTCCGTTCCTCATGATACCATAAAAAAGTAAGATTTGCAAGTGAAACGGATTTTTGTTATAATAACATTTGTGTTTTTGTGAATTTTGCAGGGGGAGGGCAGGCCATGCAGCTGTATTTTGCCGTGCCGGATACGGCCACCACCCACGATGGGGTGCTGGTGCGCAGCTTTCTGCGCCAGTGTGCCGTCTCTACGGATCTTGCCCGGGCGGTCAAGTTCCGGGGCGGCGGCTTTTTTGCGGACGGCGTGCCTGTGTTGGCAAACCGGCGCATCTACCCCGGGCAGATGCTCTCCTTTGCCCTGCCGCCGGAGGGGGATGGCGTGACCCCGCAGCCGGAGATCCCGGTCAACGTGGTCTACGAGGATGCCTTTGCGGTGGTGCTGGAAAAGCCGCCGCAGCTGGCGGTGCACCCCACCCTGAACTACCCCGGAGGCACATTGGCCAACGGCTACGCGGCGTGGGCGGCTGCCCACGGCCACAGCCCGGTTTTCCGCCCGGTGAACCGCATCGATAAGGACACCAGCGGCCTTGTTCTGGCTGCGAAGCACGCCTACGCTGCGCCGCTGCTGGCCCGGAATGTGGAAAAACTCTACTATGCCGTTGTGGAGGGAGAGCTGCCGCTGGGCCCGGGCGTGATCGATGCGCCCATTGGCCGTCAGGCCGAGAGCATTATCGGGCGGTGTGTGACCCCGGATGGCAAGCCCAGCCGCACCGAGTATACCATATTAAAAGCAGAAAACGGCCTGAGCCTTGCAGCCTGTGTGCCGGTAACGGGCCGCACCCATCAGATCCGGGTGCATTTTGCGTCCATCGGCCATCCGCTGGCCGGGGATGACCTCTACGGCGGCAGCCGGGAGCGGATCGGGCGGCAGGCGCTGCACTGTGCAGAGCAGCGCTTCCGGGTGCCGGAATACGAGATGACGCCGGAGGGCATCCGCATCACGGCCCCGCCGCTGGAACAGAGCCGGGCCGTCACCGTGAAAAGCCCGCTCCCGCCCGATCTGCGGGCACTTTTCGGGGAAGACCCCCTGGAAATATGAAAACTAAGTGAAAAGTCCGTGAAAGGTCTGCCCAATTTTTGTGAGGAACCTTGTTTCAGCGCGGACGGCGTGTATAATTGAAATGAATTTGTGATTTTTGATCCTTACAGTCAGGAAGGAGCAACCCCTTTTGATCGATGAAAAGACAAAGGAGCCGATGCAGGAGGCTCCGTCAGCACCGCCGGTGAAGCACAAGCGGACGCTGCGGTCCCTCTGGGCACAGCTCCAGTGCAGTCGGCTGCTGCGGAAACACCGCTTCCGCCGGAAGACGCAGCGCCGCATGAACGACCTTTCGCAGAAGCTGCGGGGGAGCGCTTTGGTGCTGCGGGTGGGCGAGACCCTGTATGCGTTGGGCTTTGCCGCCGAATATGCTGTGGTGCGCACGGGCCGGAATCTCTCCGCCGTCGCGCGGTGGCTGGCGCACGGCATCCGCAATGTGTTCCATGAGCTGGCCGCGCTGGCGTTCCCCGGCGCTGCCCAGATGTTCCGGGACCTGTTCGGCCCGGTGATCCTCTTTTTCCGGGGCATGGGGGCACTGCTGGTGCATGCCCGCGCGGTCCGGAAGGAGAAAGGCTTCGGCACGGCCGTCAAAGCCAGCGTCCATTATCTCACCAGCGGCATCCGGCGCAACCTTCGGCTGCTGCCCCGGATGGCCATGTACATCCTGCCGGTGTGTATGCTGGCGGTGTTCGTGACGGTGTTTGACCGCACCATCCAGCAGCCCTATGCCTTGGCGGTGCAGGTCAACGGGAAGACCGTCGGCTATGTGGCCAACGAAGAAGTCTTCAACCTTGCCCGCGAAGACGTGATGGAGCGTATCAATT
>ERZ1027239.881-NODE-881-length-10491-cov-11.824933_pt1 | contig 10491 bp, 8 predicted proteins | sample MGYA00519476_ERZ1027239 | MGnify/ENA primary metagenome ERZ1027239 (study PRJEB26926, sample SAMN06164636) | human gut metagenome | biome: ENVO:00009003; feature: ENVO:2100002; material: ENVO:00002003 | host: Homo sapiens | place: USA | collected 2012 ... | reverse complement strand
TCGGCAGCGTCAGATGTGTATAAGAGACAGGCTGTGTATATGGCTATGGCCGGATGGCCTTTAGAGAAAGGAACTGCTTATTATAAAAAAGCAGCCGATGAAGCCAAGAAGGTGATAGAAGGTGAACGTAATGGAATATATGATATTCGTATGGATGAGAATTTTTACGATGTATATGCCATGAGTAATAACTATAATAAGGAAACCATTCTTGGAATTAATTATTCTCCAAATGTAGACTGGGTGCAAGATTCCCAACTTACTTCATGTGATCAGTTTGAATCACTTGGTGGATGGTGAGATGCATGGGGAGAAATCCGTTTCTGGCAGAAATTTCCGGAAGGTCCTCGCAAGGATGCCACTTATGACCCACAGATTCTGAAACCTAATAAAGATGGAAACGGGTATGAACTGCATAACTGGTATGACAAATCAGAAGACGGTTGGGTGATTCCGGAATGTCATCCGATGTTCAGCGTCTTTTCTGTAAACTGGGAACCGTCGACAAAGACTAATATTGATGCTCCGTATGATTATACGTTGCCTGCAAGTCAGAATATGTGTAATGGGCATCGTCATCGTCTGATACGCTATGCAGAAGTGAAACTGTGGTACGCAGAAGCTGCTGCCCGTGCGGGAGAAAGCGATTTGTCATTGGCAAAACAATGTCTGAAAGACGTGCGTAAGCGTGGAATGGTAGGTGATACCTATGGAACAAAGGAAAAAACGTATGAAGATGATGGAAAATGGCAAGTTATAAATGGAGTAAATATTGATGCAAATATTATAAAAACGAAAAAAGGCAATACTGATGCTACATATACAATAGTTGCTTATTTTAAGGAAGGAACTTATATTAGCCAAAATAAGAATATAGCCTCTATTAGTGCAATAAAACATTGGGCAAGATACTTATCTTGGCACTATTATTCTAAAGAAGAACGTGCCGAAATTAGGAAGAACATTTATAATATTAAAGAATTAAATGAAACTTTAAAAGACTTAGTTTGGAACTTTGAATGCTCCATACTTGGCAACAATTTAAAAGTATATATAGTGAAGTCATGAAAAAGATATTGTTTATAGGTCGTGCAGGAAGTTCGAGTTTCCCTAAGATGTGAGGAAATGACTCGCATAGCTAACGAAAGAGAGGAACATCGGCTTATGCTGAAGGCTTCGTTACGCTCTATCGATTTAGGAAGGAAGGAATAAAGACAAGAGGTGGGGGATAGGCATCTTTACGAGTTGGAAAGAGCTTCTTACCATGTCGGAAAGAGTATCTTCTCGGGTTGGAGAAAGTATCATTCCGGGTGCTAGGAAGTAACTTCTCCATTGTTGCCACTAGGCTCGGCAGACCTGCTGAGCCTAGTCAGCAGGTCTGCTGACTGCAGTCGGCACCTCTGTCGAGCCTAGTGGGAACACCTTGTTGTCGTACAACTACTGGTGCGCCCATTTGGAGCTTACGCCAATCCATGGAAGCTCTCGTCATCATTCGATAATAGCAGTTCTTGCCAGTACTCAACAAGTCGTAATATGATTTCTTGTACATAGAGTGAATACTTTCACTTGCTATGCGAAACAGACACAAAGACAGGATTAGTTGAACGGCAGGAATACCTGCTTCTTTCTCCAAAGATAGCTTGCAGAGGAGATGACCTAGTCCAAAACGGGTAAAAAGTGCCATTAAATTGATTCGCAAGGATCTTTTAACACTTAATATGTTTGATAACTCAGAAAAATTGCTTAATTTTGCATTCATAACAGTTACTCTTTAAATCGTTGTTTTTTTTGTTCTTTAGCGATTACAAAGATACAACTTTTTATCGAGAAACTGATATTTTTACCCTATTATTTGGGGGTGGGAAACTTTAATAAAGAAACTATCTAATCATATAAATGTATGGAAAAAATAAAACTTGTATTAGGTATTTTATTGGGATTTACTCTTTCATTTTTTAATGCTTCTTTGCTTAAAAATAGTACAACAAAAACGGATGAGCAATACATTGTTACCAATAGCAGAGATGTATTCATATTGGATTCTGTAGAATTTAAACTTACCTCAGACTCTGTTCTTCTATATGGAAACGAAGATTCATATACAGAACTCTTATATCATTATGGAAGTATTCATAATGGTTCTAAAGAACTCTTATATTATGCATTAATCATGGCAGACAAATATTCTTATCCCGAAGCTTCTTATAATATTTTCGGCGCTATTAAAGATTTTAAAAAGAACAACACTTTATTATTGTCTGAAATGATGAGATATTACTTATTGTATGGGGCAAAAAACGGAAGTTCAAGTTCTTGTTTTCAATTAAAGGAATATTACGAAAAAGGAATATTATTCGAAAGAAATCAGAGAAAAGCAAAATTCTATGAGAATAAGATAAACGAAATTTATAAGATAAAATGGACAAAATAAGAAATATGCATAATATTGCCTTAGGCATCATTATAGGTTTGTTCTTGGGGGGAATTTTTCAAGCACGCCCTAAGTTTGAATGGAATTTGGGAGTAAAGCAACCAGTCGTCCCTCAATGGAATATAAACAAGATAAAATCTGCAATTATTAAAGAGAAGAGCATAAAAGATTATGAATTACTTAAAGAATTATCTGGCGGGCATTTAAAAAAAGAAGACATTTTCTATGGCTTACTTATGAATGAATACCACCCTAACGATACCACTTACAAAGACCTAAGAAATGTCTTGGTTGAAATCTACAATATCCCTCCAAAAGATACCATCACTTTGATGTGGGTTAAAAAACTTGATGAAATGTACAAAAACAATAAATAGTGTTCTCCAAATTAATATTAAGTATTTAATAATTAGATATTCATAACACTTTTAATTTGGCTGTTTCACTAAAAATTAGTATCTTTGTCATGTTAAAGAGAATAATTATGAAATATAGTTCACAATATAACCCCCTTACTTTAGATTTGTTCAAATCATCTTTCGATGATCTGAACAAGACCAATCGTTGGGTGATTCTTGGTGATAAGGTTCCATGGGCAGAAGTTGAAAAGACTTATAATTCTCGCCTTGGCAACAAATATAAGGGAGCAGGCTATGCCATGATGGCTAACTCCAACATCAACAAGGTGCAAGGGTACAACAGAGGAAAGAATGAATTTTAAAGATGAAAATCATAGTAGAAACGCTAAAGGACATTAACAATGGAAAAGTATATTGTTATAACAGAATATGGAGAACAAAAGCAAGATATTACAGTAGAGAGTATATCATGTAAAAATAAAAATAACTTGCTGCTTTGCTGGGCAAGAAGAGTTTCCTATCCCCGTATTGGCATAAAATCCAAACAAAAACTTAGACGAGAAGTATTATTTCACTGCAACATATTAAACAGTAGTCTTGTCCTAGTAAATGGTACGCAAAATCTTTATACAGATCTCTATATAATAAATGGTATTTTCATTGCTGTTTATGCCATTAAAGTTAGAAAATTAATAGAAGTTTCTAATTCATATGTCATATTAGGCTTTTATAAAACATGGGGGATTATGGCAGAGAAAATATTAGATTCCCCACTGGATGCATTAAACCATTTTTTAGCCATGATTCCATGGAAAGAATTCTCACAAGAAGAGAAAAATGAGTTTGAAAAGGTTCTAAAATCGACAAGCCATGTAAATTGCGTTATTCGCAATTTAGTATGGAACTTCGAATGTTCCATACTTGGCAATAGTTTAAAAGTATATATAGTGAAGTCATGAAAAAGATATTATTTATAGCACTCTGCATCATACTCTCCGCTCCAACATTCGGAGCGGATGGTAATCATCGTGATTATTCCCCAAAGTCACCAGAGGCAGCTGCCTTTGACAGAATATCCACCATTCCAGTGGGCAACTATACTGGCAGCTTGGCTTTCTCTATACCAATCTATACATTGGTGAGCGGCGACATCAGCCTGCCTATCAGCTTGGACTACCAAGGCAATGCCATACGAGTAGACCAAGAGGCTACTTGGGTTGGATTAAATTGGTTACTGAATGCAGGAGGAGCCATCACAACGACAACTTCCGCATGCTCTACACAATATGGAGAATCGTTTCAAAAAGATTGGGATTATTTTGCCAACAAACTGTCCATGACATACATTCCCCTGGATGGTGAGTTTCCACAAATGCGATACAAGATGGATGGATGCCACCCTAATTGGCGAGGTGACCATGGTAAAAATTGGTTTAAGCAGACGCTAGAGATTGAGGGTAATAAGAACAATGACCTGTCTAGTCAATTGTATCATTTCATCCTAGACAACAAGGCTGGTGAAACTCCCACCTTCCATGCTAATTTCATGGGCAACAGTCTCTCTTATGTATGGGATAGGATGAAGAATGAGTTCTTCATTACGGGGAAAAATCAGAACTTTCAGATTACAGGATCCATCATCTCACCCACCATCATTGATGGAAAAGGAGTAAAATATTCCTTCAACGCAAAGGAGGAGAGTAGTCCAGAGGGATATTTGGTTGACCCAGAAATGGTGTATCAGGATTATACGCTATTTCTTACAAAAATAGAATCTCCCACAGGACATACCATACAACTCAGATATGTCGACAACGGTACTATAACCTCTGTATATAAAATAACAGAAAACTTATACAGCCATGAATATCCAGTAAATGCTATTGGTTCGAGCTATCGTGAAGTCAAGCCAGAAGGTTCAAACCTTCTGGATCGTAGCCTCTCACAATTATATCGGACAAAAGCTCTTCGTCTCTCGGAAATAGAATCCGACGAAGCATTGGTAAAGTTCATCCCATCCAGTGACTTTCGTAAGGATCTGGATGGGAACAGTCGCAAACTGTCAAAGATAGAAATCTACCAAAAGAATGGTTCTCAGAAAAAACTATTGAAGTCCTTTAGTTTCAGCTCCAGTTATTTTTCTAAAGTAACCACTGGAGGCAACACTGTAAAGGATTTATTTGACAATCTAGGCAACTCGTCCATTTACAACGGATGGTTTGCCTCTGACGACTTTATGTATTATAGACTGCGACTGGACAGTTACAGCGAGGAGGATTCGAATGGCAAACAAGTGGCAAAGTACTCGTTTGGCTATAATAACGGGTTGCCTTGTAAGGCTTCCGCAGCCATTGATTATTGGGGATATTACAATGGGGAGGAAAACTTCAACGGTCGTTACCACACCCTTCTTCCAAAACATTGGGATGAGTTGACTTCAGACGTAGAAGATGGTTTCCATAAAACGGTATATTTTACAGGTGCAGACCGACGTTTCAATGAAAACTGTGCCTCTGCGGGAATGCTCTCTTTCATTACTTATCCGACAGGAGGAACTACAAGTATCACTTATGAAGGGCATCGCTTCTCCAACTATAAGTATTTCGACGCTGCAAAGACGACAAGCGGAAAAAGTTTCAAGGATGTGGACATCTATGCCACCAATCAAAGCTATGGAAAGGTTAGTGGGGCATCATTAAACATTGGAGTGTGTCCCCAGCAATATTACCAGATAAAAGGCAATATCAAACTAGAAAAATCCACGTATACCTCCATCGGTGCAGGCGTGAGGGTAAAGTCCATATCTGAAAATGATGGGAATGGAAACTTTACTACGACAAATTATCGATACACCTATCCTGACTTAACTTCCTCAGGACGATTGTCAGTCCCAGCCATCTATGCAAGAAGAAAAATCTTGGTCTACCAAAATGAAATGTATCAAGATGCAGGATCGAACCAGATAAAACCTGCAACAGCTAAAGAAATTCGCTATGCGGAAGTGAGCGGCAGTAATGCAGTTCCAGATGTGCCTGTGGTAGGCTACGAGAGGGTCACCGTCAAACAGGAAAGCAATGGAACGACAAATGGTAAAGAGGTTTTTACTTACAGAAACAGACCTTGGGACACCAACATGCTTACCTATTGCCGTCAAGTGCCCGACCCAAGAAATGGCATGTTGCTTTCTGATAGCGTGTTTGATTCCAAGGGAAAACTTATCAAGACAACAGACAACAGTTATAAGTGGAGATGTGTTGACTCCCGACTTCTAAGTGCGGTCATCGAGAACATCTACAGCGGACCAAACGAGGTTACTGGTGGAAATGCTTTGGCGTCAGAAAATGCATACGCTGATGCCTTAGGAGGAGGGTGCATGCAAATATATCTATATCCATCGGTCCAGTTCGCCTTGGTTTCTTCCAATTCCAGCCAGAAAGAGTATCATGGTGATAACTGTGTTACCATAAAAACTAGTACCCAGTATGGACAGACCAACACCTTGGACTCCATCTCGGTCCAGAGCCAGTCTGAGACAGGAACAACTGTCACAACAGAAACTTTCTATCCCCAGAATGCTCTTTCCCAAGCCAATATGAAGACTTTGGCAGACAAGCACATCACCGAGATTCCCATAGAATGTCTGACATCAATATCAAATGAGGATGGCACTTACGTCATCGACTCCCAACGATATTTATATGACAACAATGGCAATATTATCACGGAATACTCGTTAGATACAGAAAGATCCATAACTAGGAGTTCGTTTAGTCTGTTAAAGGACAACTATGCCTTCTCCTCATTCAAAGCCAACGCTGTGTTTTCTTACAATTCATCAGGAAAACCTCGTGTGGTAAAGGAAAACAACTGCGATGTGGTCACCTATATATGGGGGTATTACAGCAATTACCCCATTGCCGTGATAAGAGGTGCAGACTACCCTGTGGTAAGGGACCTTCTTGGAGGGGACTCTGCTGTAAAAGCATTGGAAACGGCTCCATCTCCAACGATAAGCGCAAGGGAATTACACAGCAAATTATCCAAGTTGGCAGGCTGCTGCGTATCAACCTACAGTTTCAATCCACAAATAGGGATGGTTGAGATGATTTCTCCAAATGGAGAATCTACGACATATACCTATGACGCTTTCAGCAGATTAGCTGCCATCAAGGATCATAACGGCATTGTGTCCTCATCATTCAAATACAACTACAAACAATAAGCTTATGATGAATAAGATTAACTTTCGATGCTTATTTTTGTTGACATGGTTTGCCGCCCTGTCAACAAAGGCCCAAGTGTCTTCAGAGAACTACATTCTGACGACGGAGCGCATCAGCGACACGCAGGTCCTCTCCACCACGGTATACTATGATGGCTTGGGAAGACCCTTCGAAATGGTGGAGCAAAAGAAGACTCCAGATGGAGCCAACCTGATACATCTCCAAGAATATGATGGACTAGGACGTGATTGGAAGACATGGTTGCCTGTCAAGGGCACCGACGATTTCCTCAGCATTTCTGCGGCTCACTCCCAGGGAAATAACCAATACAGGGATAGCCATGCCTTCTCTCTAAAAGAATATGATGAAAGCCCACTCAATCGAATAAACACAGTGGAGGGAGTTGGAACTGAGTGGACTAGCCATCCCGTAAAGAAAGACAATCTCGTAAACACCTCTAAATATCCGTTGAACTGCAAATACTACCGTGTCTCCATGCAAGGATCGTTGCAAGACAAAGGGTATTATCCTCAGGGTAGGCTCTACGTTACCAAGATCACTGACGAAAACGGCAATGAGAGTTACGAGTTCAAGAACATCGCTGGCAACGTAATTCTCAAGCGTACCATCTGCTCCATCGATGAAGCAGCAGATACCTATTATATATATGATTACCGTGGAAACCTGGCATTTGTGCTTCCTCCCAATTATCAGGAGGAGCCGTCACTTGACCTCTATGCCTACCAATATAAATATGATGGGCAGGGGAATTGCACCTGGAAGAAGCTGCCAGGTTGCGAGCCTATCTACATGAAGTATGACCTCAGCGGAAGAATGATATTCTTGCAGGACGGGAACCTGAGAAAGCAAGGGCTTTGGGAGTTTTATGTCTATGACAAACTTGGACGATTGGCAGTAAAAGGCACTACTGCATCTACAAGTGATGTCAGTAAAATCCATGTCTATGCGCTATACACGGGGGCAGGCACCCTGGACGGTTACCAACTGAATGGCACTACGATTACCGCCAAGTCCCTGCTCATTACCAATTTCTATGATGACTATACTTTCATAGAGAAGCAAAACGCCTCAGAGCAGAGCATTTTGCATCTGAACGCAGCCCAAACATTGGACGCAGCGTTCCCTTCCAACAGCTCCCTCAATGCAAAGGGATTCTTAACTGGGAAGAAGGTATATACATCAGATGGTACGAATAGACATGAAATCTCCTCTATGTACTATGGTTTAAAGGGAAGAGTGGTACAAACACATTCCAGCAACTTGCTTGGAGGAAGTGAACATTTCTACACCTCTTATAACTACATAGGTTCCCCTTTGAAAACCAAGCACATTCATAGCGCAAGTGGCAAGAAAGCCATACAGGAATGCTACGAATATGCCTATGATCATGCTGGAAGACAGACTATGGTTAGCTATGCCATCAATGGCTCCGCCAACAGAGTTTTATCAACAACAGAATATGACGATTATGGAAGAATCGCCAAACAGACATTATTGGGCAAAGAGTGCATCAACAACTCCTACAACATCCGGAGTTGGAAGACTGAGATAAGTAGCACGAACTTTACCCAAACGCTTGCCTATAACAAAGCAAATGGCTTTGTTATACCTGGGACCGCACAGTACAATGGCAATATATCTGCCATGAGTTGGAAAACGGGAAACAACATAGAGAAAGGCTACAAGTTCTCCTACAACCGTCAGGACATGCTGACCGATGCCGACTATGAGGAAGGAGAATTCTTATCGGACAACATAGGTCACTATGACGAAAGCCTGTCTTATGACAAGATGGGAAACATCCTGTCATTGATACGCTACGGTTTGAGAGACGACAATAAATACGGGCTCATTGACAACCTTAGCTATGGCTACAACGGCAGTCAGCTTACCAAGGTTGATGACACGGTGAGTGGTCCATATTATGCAGGTGCCTTCCACTTTGTGGATGGTACGAAGGAGGCTACGGAGTATAGCTATGATGCCAATGGCAACATGGTGATGGACAAGAACAAGGGGATTAGCTCGATATCATACGACATCAACAACTTGCCACAGAAAATATTATATAATGATGGAAGGAAAGCTAGTTACGTATATGATGCTGAGGGAAACAAGCACTCCGTTCAATATACACTAACGGCAATGACCAACACATTGCCTCAGATGCCAGTCATGCAATCTGCAGATGCAGCATCAGCAAATGCAGTAAATGGGCAAAAGGTAATCAACTATTGTGGAAACATCATTTATGATGGTGATGAGACGATTGTGCTAAATGACGTAGGCTATGCCAAGTATGACAAAAGCGGCAACCTTTCTTTCCATTACTATCTCAAAGACCATCTAGGTGACAACCGTGTCGTTATGAACGAAAGCGGAGCTATCGAACAAATCAACGATTACTACCCTACAGGTGCATTGATGGGGAGCAGCACGAATGGCGATGTTCAGAGATACAAATACAATGGTAAGGAACTGGACCGCATGAATGGCTTGGATTGGCACGACTATGGAGTTAGGAACTATGATGCCGCTCTGGGGATATGGAGAAGCCAGGATAATTTGCAGGAAATACATCCGGACATTGGCAGCTATGTATATGTCTATAATAATCCGATGCGCATGGCTGATCCTGATGGACAGGATGGTAGAGACCGCACTATTGGTTGCATAATCGGTGCTGTTACAAACGTCATTCCTTTTTCAGGCGGACTTCGAGACACCTATACCCCAACGGATCCCGAAGACTACAACTATTCTTTACGACAGTCTGATGATACAGCGAGCAGATTAGGACTTTCATCTACAAACTGGGGTGGAATTGCAACAGTTTTTGGCAGTGCAGTAGCGGCCGCAGGTACGACTGCCATTGTGGTTACCGCAGGAACAAGTGCGACAGTTGCTGCACCAATAATTGGTGTAGGAAAGACTATAACAACGGCAGGCTTGGCTACTAGTATAGCAGGCTATGTCATGATGGCTAACTCCAACAGCAACAAGGCGCAAGGGTACAACAGAGGAAAGAAAAGCAATGTTTCATCGGGCAACAAGAATTCTCCTCATGCTAATCAAAAAAGAAAGGAGGTTAATCGACAGAAGTATGAACAACTAAAAAAAGAATATGACAAACTGGAAAAAATGCCCAATAAGACGCCCCAAATCAAAGCTGAGAAAGAACGGCTTGGGAAACAATTAAAACGAGCTCAACAACGAAAAAATTATAATGGTGAAAATCATAGTAGAAACCCTAAAGGAAATAGATAGATGTACATTATATTAATAGATATCAATCAAGGACAAAAAGTCGCATTTTTTTCCTCGGAAGTAACAGATAAAAAAGAGGCTATTCTTTCTTGTGTTTCTAAAATTAGATTCCCAAGATTAGGAATAAAGAGTATTTCTAAAATAAAAAAATATTTGATTTACAATCCATATAAACTATACAACATAACAA
>ERZ1027239.877-NODE-877-length-10533-cov-47.220557_pt1 | contig 10533 bp, 3 predicted proteins | sample MGYA00519476_ERZ1027239 | MGnify/ENA primary metagenome ERZ1027239 (study PRJEB26926, sample SAMN06164636) | human gut metagenome | biome: ENVO:00009003; feature: ENVO:2100002; material: ENVO:00002003 | host: Homo sapiens | place: USA | collected 2012 ... | reverse complement strand
AATAGTGGACGTAACCTGTGAGTGTATATTTGTCTCTTTCATCATGCGAATCAAGCTCGTTTTTTGATGTCGTTCATCTGAATCTCTACATAAAAGACACAGAAACTCTTTGCAAATATAAGATAATTGTTGGAAACTAGCAAATTATGCGTGTTAAAAAAAATAATAAAAATGATAGGGACACCTTCGTCTCTATCAAAGAAACAAAGATGCCCCTATATATAGTAAGGTATCAGATAATGTGGGTATAAAAGGATTATCAAAAAATAAGTATTGATATTTAAAAACCAGAATATACTATCTTACTGAAATCTTCTGACCCTTAGCCTGAGCACAGGACAGGGTAGATGCCTTCACAATGTAAATGCCGGATGGAACTCGCAGAATCATTCTCTGCTTATCAGGCAACTGATAACTGTGAACCATCTTGCCATCCAATGTAAATACCTGAACCCTGTCGAGTTTCTCACTACCCAGAGCAGAAACAACAATCATGCCTGCAGCTGGTGAATAGGTCTTCAGCTGATTACTTTCAGCCTCAGCCTCTATCTGCTGAATACCGGTAGTACCACGAGTCTGGGTCAGGAAGTATCTGCCATGCTCATTTGCCTGAATGCTCACCTCATTACCATCCTGCAACTCGGTATACAGTTTGCTGGCAGCATCATAGAGATACAGCGGAGCATCGAGCTTGGCAACACCCTTGAAGTCAAGGCTCACCATTTCGTTCTTTTCTCCATTCTCCATGATTACACCCATTGGCATCCATTCAATTTTAGGAGTAGCATTCACTGCCACAGCCTGAGAACCTGCCACGGTATAAACCTGCGGAATATCCTTCAGGTTCTGATCGCATAGAAGATCTACATCCTCCTGCTCATCATAATCATCAGAAGCCTCTTCTCTCACGGCTATACGAGCCTTCGAACACTGTCCCTTAGCATTCTGAGCCGATACATTCAAATCTTTGATATAATCAGAAGCAATGGCGATACCAGAAGAGAGCAGACGGTCTACATACATCGCAGAAGTGAACTTCACCTCACTGACAGAAGCATCAATCTTCTTGACAAAGAACGACTGTGTAGGCTGGATAACGAAATCCTTACTACTTAAACCTGTAGAAGAAACGCTTCTTACAGCATCTCCCTCAATCAGCCATACAGCATTCTGTAATCCTTTATTCAACTCGAAGAACTTCTTCAGAGAGATAGAGCAGGTATATGGATTAGCCACGAGATAGAATCCGCTGTTATTATCCGTACCTAGCGCCTGAACCATCTGAGCAAGATGCTTTTCCTCGTTGTTGTAAGCAACGAGAAGTTTGCCATGGCCTTTGCTATTCTCAGCTGAAGAAACGATAGCAGATACATCCGGCTTGTCAACTCCCGTCTTACCACCAGAAGTCGATGCTCCATCATAATCGAAGTACTGATAGTTAGTATCTTCCTTTGGCAAGCGGAGAATCGCATTTGGCAATGCAGAACCATCAGTAGGTTTCTTAGGCAAGAGCGCATTACCAGCCTTGATAGCGAAGCCGCCGAAAGTTCCATCTGCGGTATAGCTCTCATCCACCTTATTATATACGTGACTCCAATAGCCGAGGTTTACAGCAAAACTGCTAGCCTCACCGTTTGGCTCACCATTTGGCTTATGCCATGCACCATGTTCACCCTTAGAAGTGATTTCCATCACATCACTCTTCATCCAAGCTCTCTGATAAACCGGATACTTACTTCGGCTATACGCAGCAGTACCGCCCACCTTATCAGTAAACTTGATATCCGTAAATGCCTTGGTCTTCTGCTGACCATCACTTGCTGGCACATACATATCACCTGCGTAGATATACTGCAGAGGTGAAGCCATGGTATACCACTTGTTAGGCTCCAGCTCCTTCTCTACCCAAGCCTTGTCATATACAAGATAGCACTGGTCACGAAGTTCGCCCTGAGGCTTGAAGTAAATCTGATGGCAGGTATTGCCATAGAACTTCTCACACTTCAGATTGCCGTTCACCAATCCCTTATTTTCATTATCTGCCTCATCCCAGTAAGCCATGATGTCGTACTGGATATACTTCGTTGCCTCATTACCCTTGCCATTGGTCAGCTTGGTAGCGATGCCATTGGTGCGACGGTAAACGATGTTACCGAGGTCAGGGAATGGCAAACCATTCAGATTACCAATAGTTACCTTGGTAAACTTCATTGGCACATAGCTGTTCAGCGTAGGAATGTCATAATTCACATAACCATCATCATACAGTTCTTGTTTAGAAGAGCGATGCCAGTTAACATCATTATTCCAGTTGGCATTCATACCGCCATCCGCAGTAGGAGTCCAGGTAATGAACTCCGGTACAATCTTCAGCTTGAGATAAGACTCGCCAGGGCAGTTGGTAGTTTCCTCAGAAGCAGCTCTCTTCTCGTAAACGAATCGAAGCTCGTAGTAGTATCCCTCGTGGAAATCAGCAACTGCATCATCTATAAACTTGAGGTTGAGAGTAGCCTGAGTCTTTTTATCAAAAGCAGGCAACTCTGCATTCTCCAATGTGGCAACCTGTGTATTCAGCTTCTTTTCCCATAAAGGATCATTCGTTGTTGCAACATACACCTTTGTCGAAGTACCATTGTCATCAATGAAAGTAAGAGGTTCAGTTATAGCTGTTCCACCTCTCATCGTAGCACTATGAAGAGGCACCTTCAAATATCTCTTAGAAGTCTTCAGCTTCTCCAACTGTGGCAAACCAATACGAAGCGATGCCTCATAGCTGCCATCATTGAAAGGATAATCCACATCATTGAATCCGAAGTTAAGCTTAGGACCATCCAACATCACACGTAAATCTACCGGTATAGCACCTGTACACAACAGAAAGGTTGTACCATTGATTACGTATGGAATATAGCCATCTGTCTCTTCTCCCTCAGGCTTCATATAGATTTGATGAGTTTTACCCAAGGGAAGCTTATCATTGCTGATGGTGATTTCGTTGCTGGCTGCTTCGTTCAACTTATTTTTCTCAGCTGTACCATCAAGATACCAGATGAACTTAACATTATTCAATGTTATCTTACCACCATTATGAGGGTCAGTTGTAGTCAATTGTCCCTTGATTTTAACCTCATAGTTGTCAGCTTGATCGCAAGGAATCTTATAATCCGTTACGATATTACCATCAGTATCAGTAATGATTGGATGCTGGCTAACCATTTCGAACCAGTCACTATATAGCGAGCAAATTTCTGCAGGTGAGCCCCAATTAGCCTTACCCTCAGCAGGATTACCTGTAGATACAGATACATAATACTTCTTACCTGTAGTCAAAGGATAGTCTTTATTGCTAAACACAATATAGGTTTCACCTTCACTGTCTACTTCTATCATATTAGTACCATCGATTTCAAAGTTCTTACACGTTTCCTCTGAATCGTATACGTCTACAGTACCATATTTATCACCATCAACTTTCGTCGTCGTTTTTTTCGTTATATCATATAAATTATATGAATAAAGTCCTTCACCAGAAACAGGTTTACCATCTTCATCCACTAAACGGAAATAAATTTTGGTATCTTTATGATCCAAGATTGCATTCAATGTCTCGTGGATAGCACGTATCTTCAGCTTGACGGTTCCAGTTGTAGCACCGCCACATACCGGCTTCTCCTGGAGTACCTCTACTTTTGCAGGTTCGATATAGATACGGATATCATCTACGGCATAATCGGCACCCTCAGTATTCTGACAATAGTTATCAATGACAACTCTAAAATCAGAGTAATTCTCTACACCAGATTCCTTCTGAATGACAATTTTACCATAAACCTGATACCATTTAGCCTTGGTTAAATCATCAACATTTGTCTTAAAATCTCCAGACGAGAAAGAATGAAGCTGTTTTTGACTCTGTATATTTCCTTCTGCATCATAATTCACTCCATAAAGTTTAAACATAACCTGAGGGACTTGTTTACCCTCTGAAGTCATATCTGCGACATTAGCAGAAAATATCATCTGCATACCCGTACAGAGATTTGCCTTAAAATCTGCAGCGGCAATCTGACGACTCTCATCAGAAGCATCCACATAAAGGAAGTGTCCGTACTGAGATCCATTCGTCATTTCGTACGTGCGATCATACAAGGGTTGACCTGTCCACCAAACATAATCATCCTTACCATCAGAAGATTTTCCAGAAATACCAGAAATATTAGCAGTTTTATAAAGTCCATAATCTCCATGAAGTGGGGAATGTCCAATACCAACAGAATAACCAGTAGCATCATAGTCTATCAAATCACGATATACGAAGCTATAGGCACGGCGATCCCATCTTGATGGCAATCGGTCTTGGTTGTCATCTGGAGTTGTTGGGGCTGCCACCGTTTGCTCATCATCATCATCGTCAAATGAAATAGGCTTGGTGGCTTGTTGATAATGCTCATCAAGATATGATATGGTTCTGTTATTATAGCCTTTAGCAGTTATCTGCTCATGCGTCATTGGATGGAATCCCATAAAACGAACATCAAAATTAGCTACAGGACACATATCGTTTCCTTCACCCAAATAAGCTACAACAAATACAGGAGTACCTTTATCTATAACCGGCTTTTCATTAGCAGCAATCTTCGAACCTTCTAAATTGTACCAGTCAGCATCATTCAGTTTTTCTTCACTTAAATCAAGAAAGCGAACTTTCCCTGATAACTTGCAATATTTTGATTTAGAAACATCATAAATACGCCATTCGATAAAACCTCCGTACTTAGAAACAGAGACATATTTTGACTTATCAAAATCAGCTTCAGTAATATCATTATTGTATACAACCTTTATCAAACTAGCAGGTTTCATCGGATAAAATGAGTATCGAGAAATATCATTCAATTGCAAACGCAATGTTGTTACTGACTTTTCATCCTTATAACCAAATGTAACCTTCTTATTATCTTCATAAGTATAATCACCATCATCATGATTACATAATGCAGCCATGATATCATCAGCAATCTTCTTTTTGGGAAGAATATGGAAGATGTAACGAATAGACAAAGTTGGTTCATGGAGCAGATAAGTCTTTGACTCATCCATTCCGTCAATATATCTACTTACATCACAGGCAATGGTCTCCCCTTTCCATGAATCGTTAACATGGGAAGTACTATAATTAACACCTATCCTATTGCTAGTAGGATGTGCACCGATATTATTGGCGAATAATCCCCATTTTCCCTTCTTGAATAATTTTGTTTGTGTTTCATCAACAACCTTAAGATGTTCTGATCCTTCATCAGTATTATAATTATACCAACGGAAATAACCACGAGGTTCAAGATCATTACCATCTCCCTCATACCTCTGGAATGGCAGGGACAAGAGAATCTGCGGATTGTATTCTTTTCCATCAACATAATAATAATACTCCCATTCATGGGTCTTCTGATAGGTATGCCCGTTCACCATATCCCAGTCCCCCTTCTTATTGGCGATACCTTCATAATGCTTAAATGGAAGATTATCTGGAGAATAGAGCTTTACATTTATCTTGCTCTTGAAAGCAGATGGTTCTTTTGTTATAACCCCATATTGAGCCTCATATCCTGTAAGATCATTGCTCAACAAACAATATACCTTCATATCAGAAGACCATGAAGAACCGGAAGGCAACTCGAAAGTTACATCCAATCCATTAGGTAACAAAGAAGAACCATCAGTCGATAGCAAGGTGTAATACCCCACACCCTCAGAAGTTTTGCGCAAAGCCAAAGCGCCATTATTAGAATTAGCACTTATGATTTTGCCAGCCTTATCAGCCAATACCCAACGCATATAGAAGTTGCTGACATCTTTCTTATCAGCTACGCCAAAATCAGATAGGATATCAGGAACTATATCTTTCAAACTTACCTCAAGTTTTCCGCCTTTATATATTGCATCTACATCATGACTTGATTCAGCTGCTACATTGTCTGCAGAAAGTTCCAAAGGAAGCGCATCAAGTGTTTCCTGCTTTACAAACTTGAAGGAATATTCACCATTAATAATAGATGGCTCCTGAAGAATATAGGTATTTCCTTTATATGTTACCACCTTGGCATCATCGTCATTATTTGCCCAAGTACACTTCAAAACATAGTTCTCTACTTTTGCTCCTTCTGGAAGTTTCGAGAAATCAAAGGTCACAGTACGGTCTGCCTCATTAGCTATAACGGTTGAATTAAAGAAAATCAAATCAGAACCTTGAACTGCTGATGAAGAATTACTCAATTTATCTGTTATGGAAGCAACAGGAGTGGTAGCAGTCTCAGACTCAAATAACTGCCAACGCAAATACTTAGCATTGAAATCTGGCAAAGTAACATGGGTTGTGGTCGCAGCTTTTGGGATTATAGAAGTACTTTCTGCTTTGGAAAAAGTTGGTGACTTACTGCCATACTTAATCGCAGAAGACTTCAAGCCATCTTCTGTATATAAATCAAATTCCATCCTTTTGACGCCTGCAAGATTCTCTTTTTGGGTTAAGAGATTGGCATCGTTTGAAAGAAGGAGAACGAGTTTAGAATTATGGATATCAGTACCTTTAGGATCTACGTTATACTCAAAAAGAGATTGAAAAACCCCATATTGAGTCTTAGCTTTATCATAATACACATAATGATTGTCTTTCTTATGACCATGATATGGATAAGAGCCTACTTTAATACTATGACCATTATCAGTAGAAATATCCCAACTTGATATATCAAGTTTCACTCCATCTTTCTCAAAATAGAAACATGCATAATCAAATTTATTCCATATATAATTACTCCATTGCAATGATAATGGAGTGTCACCTTTTTTTACATATAAATCATCACTAGCCCATCCTTCCACTGGCATCAAAACCAATGAAAGGAGGAGGATGAGAGTACGATATATGTTTTTAATCTTATTCATAGCGATAGTATTTACGTGTATAATGTTTACGAGCAGCAAAGCTACTCAAATCCTTGGTGAAAAGTATCTTGTATGTTAGATACTTGCTCGTTTCACCTGGCACAGGGACGGTGACCTCGTAGAGGGCGCTCTGTTTGTCGGCTTTGTCATCATTGAAGATACCTTCGAAATAGCCGGTGGTCGTATTCCATGATGGAAGAGTTTTAAAAACCAGCTTGGCATTCGTTTCGGCAGCAGCGGCATCTGCCATACCTTCGGGGATTAACTCCCATTTTACATTGTCATAATCGATGGTTCCAGTCACATCTGTATCATCACCTTTTACTACCTTTGGCTGGATATGGAATTCCTCTTCCGGGTAATTACAGGTGTAGGAAAGAGTGGTTCCGTAATCTGTTATGGATGGATAGAGACCGATGGCAGTGAAGGACTGAACATCAAACTTCAACTTGTAATCATCTAAAGAGATTGGTAGAATGTGATGGTCGTTGCGAGCTATCGTTGTCCAATCCTTGAACAAGGCGTAACGCTTGACTCCTGCTGAAGTATTCAGGTTGATGATGAAATACTTGGAAGTATTGCCCGCTGCGCTTTCATTCACATAGAATGAAATCTCATTCTCTGTTTCGTATTTATCTACCTTCGCTGGTATTGTCTTAGTCAGCTTATAAGTATAATTCTCCGTTGCAGCCTGCTTTACCAGATTCGGAATACATTTAACCAAATCCTTATCTGCACCAGTTAGGTTAGATGAACCAGTAGTACCAGAGGTTCCGGAAGCATCTGAATGCTTTGGCAACAACATGATGTTACCTTCTTTATTAACATCAGCTGAAGGATTTGAAGTTACATCACTCAACGTAATATCATTGATTACCAAAGGAGTAGAACTTGGATTCTTAAACTGGAGTGTAACCTTCGCCAGCATTCTTACTACCCAAAGTTCGTTTTTATCAGTCTTACCGGAAGCATCTACCGTTACTTCCTGCTTATTGCTCATTGGAATACCTTTGCAGTCTATGGCATTCACATTGAAGCCATTGCCGTTCATCTTCCATTCCTTGTTGTCGAAATGAACTTCTGCACCTTTAAAGATACCTAGTTCTGCAGCTGTAAGATTGGCAAAGGAATAGACCTGATAGGTGGCATTCTCTTTAGGAAGATCTGTTATCGTAACATCATCTTTAATACGATTACCATCCGATACATTGTTGTTCTCTGCAAAAGAAACAACCTTGTTGTCTTTTACAAAGGCTACTACCCAACTCTTCATGTTTTCTGCATCTACGCCATCTTCCCATGAAAAACTAGCTCTTGTTCCGGAAGAAGGAGCTGTAGAAAGAGTCATGTGGACGGTAACCTTGTCGCCTTGGTTATCGCCTCCACTGCCTCCCTGTATAGTGTCAGCACTATCTGTGGAGCAAGCCGAGATTAAGGCTAGCACCATCAGAATCAATGCCGTATGTATCGTTCTAATCGTTTTCATTTTCTCTGAAAGTTTTATTTCAAACTATACTTTCTGTTTATCTATTTGTCTTTACATTGTTGTCTCTTCATGAGTATAGGTTGCCCATTTTCTCACGTTGAGGGTTACCTTCAGGCCCTTTCCGGTAATTTTATCGATACGAACGCGATAGATGTTATTGCGGACTATGCCGTAATGCATTGGGTCATCAGTTGTACCATTACCCGTAGGGTCGCTATGGCGAATGACGTAGGTGTAAGCCTTATCTTTACCTTTCGATTCATGACCAGCTATTGGCTCTTTTTTTGCTGCATCCCAGTCTTCTGCCTCATAATACTTACCCTTAAAGACAAGACCTGTAGCATATTTCTCATTATTATCAAAAGAGGTGTTCTCTTTTACGTAATCGAGGATATAATAGGCGGTCTCGGGATCGTAGGGATTTGTATCACTAGCCCTTGAACCGTTAGAATGAGAATGGGTCTTTCCGGCATCACGAGTCTGATAAAAAGACTCATAAGAAGCGTTTGCCCAATTCTCGCTAGTATTTTTAGGATAATTAAAAGTAGCTAAACTCTTATCTTGAGATGTTGGATCTACAACATAATTAGTGTTTTGCTTCTTGCCATCAGCTTCTTCCAACCCCAGATACTTTAAATTAGCTAATGATGCATCCGTAGCTGTGCGCCGGAAGACATATTCCTTAGAGGTCAACACATTATAAGGACGAACGTACTCTAATACAAATCCACCGATTATATCGGTTCCTGCCGTCTGAGTAACATTATAGCAATAATTGCACAAGTGGGTCTTGTCATCTAACTTATAACGCTGAACATGGGGCATAATATCTATTCTTGCAGCCAGACGCTCAATCTGATGGTCGATCAAATAAGGATCAGTTTCTGTACCACTACCAGATTTCTTACTTAAAGAACTCTGTCCACGTGAAGACATAACGAATGCTGAAAAGCCGCTTAATTCTCCTTTTTTGGTAAAGGTAGCATCATCGGTGCGCTTAAAAACATCAGTAATCAACTGTTCTCGCACTTCTGATAACTTACGGCCACGATAATCTGATAAATCACCAACATTAGCGATGACCAGGAAACGAAGATTGGTATCTTTCAAAAACTTCGGATCAACCTCTACAGCTATGGTACGTTTGCCATCAGGAGTTACTGTCGGAAAATAGATTACACGATCTATGGTAGTTTTGTCATCTGTCAAATCTGTCTTGTCTGAATGAAAGAACAGCATAGACATATTACTTACTGCTCGCTCATATGTTTCTCCTTTATGATCACCATTGCCCTTTTCTCCTCCAAAAGGGGTTGGTTCAAAAGTTTTATCATCATCTGCTCTTGTTGTTTTAGAGTCCTCACCAGCTACGTTTATTGAAACTGACAAAAACACTTTGCTATTGTCATTCTCAACAGGCAAATCGCTAGTAGTGTCGCTCGCACAGGATGCGAACGGCATCACCAGCAAAAGGGCTAGCAATGAGCGGATTATCGCTTTCATCTTTAACATACACTATCTTTATTTATATAGACTTACTATGAAGCCTGGTAGAACTTATTTTCCGAGTTCTTCGAACTGGATGCGCTTGCTCCAACTCAGTACATTCACACTGATGGTGATGTAGCAATACTTGAGCTTGCCGCCCTGGATAAAGAACTGAAGTTTGTAATCGTAGGCACGATCTAGGAATTCCTGTGCACTGTAACTGTACTCCTCACTGGTACGGAGACGACTCAAGAGGTCTGGCAAATCTACATTCACAACCTTTGTTCCGGTTTCTTTATTGGTGATAATGAGTCGGCCATCCTGGTTGTAATCTTCGTGCTTCAGAATGCGGGAAGTCATAAAGTCAGCATGGGCTATCTTGCCCTGCTCAGTCTCATCTACCGTATTCCATGTGGCATGAGGGGTATAAATGAGTTTACGGCTCTCATCGAGAGAGTTATCCCAAAGAATGCGGGCATTATGGTCCTCGATGGTCATTGTGTAGTCGTTGACATCCATGTCTTGAGGAGAGTCAAGGTCACGAAGCGCTACGTTAATCTTCTTGGTATCACGCACCAGAGGGATGGTTGCATAAGAAGGTTTTGAGGATG
>ERZ1027239.871-NODE-871-length-10585-cov-15.274644_pt1 | contig 10585 bp, 8 predicted proteins | sample MGYA00519476_ERZ1027239 | MGnify/ENA primary metagenome ERZ1027239 (study PRJEB26926, sample SAMN06164636) | human gut metagenome | biome: ENVO:00009003; feature: ENVO:2100002; material: ENVO:00002003 | host: Homo sapiens | place: USA | collected 2012 ... | reverse complement strand
GAGAAGTGACAGCCCTAATTTATTTTGCCTAAAAAAGTTTTACCGGACAGCAATAGATTAAAATCATTATTTATAATGATATGCAAACAAACGGAAACGGATATATTTGCAACATATTTTTAAAAAACAAGACAATATTATATATATGACACCAAAGATTAACATACTCATTTGCGACGACCATGCCATACTACTTGAAGGGCTGAAAGTATGCTTACTGCATATGCCCGAAGTGGATAAGGTAGCCGTGAATTCTACACTGCACGATGCCACGCAATTGCTCGAATCGGAGCAACACTTCGACTTGTGCATTGTCGACCTCGACCTTCCTGACGGTTCTGGTATTGACCTGATAGAGAAAGTTAATACCATGGAGCCTGAGGTGCGCACAATGGTATACACCTCTCACGAGGAGATATGGCACATTAATGCTATCATGCAGTCTGACACGGATGGTGTGGTATTTAAGAGTTGCGATATAGATGAGTTATGTTTGGCTGTGCGCAGCATAGCACGGGGTGACAACTACTTTTGCAAGCGATTTCAGCAATTGGTGCGCCACATTGAGATGCACATTCCTGAATCGGGCAGCCACTTAACGCAACAAGAGCACAATGTGCTCTGCCAATTGGCACGCGGACTGAGAGCACACGAGATTGCCGTCAACCTCAACGTAAGCGTAAATACGATTAATACGCACAAGGCGCATTTACTCTCTAAGTTTAATGCAAGTAATACGACTGAGCTTATCATTAAGGCATTTGTGAAAGGCATTATAAAATTCAATCTAGGACAATAAGTAAAGTCATGCTAAATGACTTATCCTAATATACTTTTTCATGCAAGAGAGGATTATATAGCAGTGAAAAGACAAAGGCAAGCAAATGCTTCATTCGCTTGCCTTCTTCGTAAATAACAAATTATTGGTGTCCGATAAAACTCAAAAAACACATACTTGTTAAGCTCAACCGCTGCTTTTAGGCGGTTGAGCTTATTATTTGTGCAAGATAAGTCCCCCCTAACCCAACTTTCACACCCCTAATATTGCAACTCTTGTTGTCATGGGCAAATCCAATCATTAGAGGTTAACTTTGTGTCCTACAAATTTGTATTTTCTTAAAGGGCACATGTTTGAACTTTAGCGCATCATAGATTTCTTTTGCAGATTTGCCTGGACGACAACATTGTCTAAAAACAATGGTTTCTCCTAACCCAACTTTTGTGGCACTTCATTTGTAGTTTTCGCTGTATTTTATTTGTAGTTTTTGAGGTAAAGCACTACCTTTTATAAGATAACTTTCTATTGAAAAAGGAAGCCCAAAGTCCTATTAAAAAACGGGGCTTTGGGCAGTTTTTATACTGTTTTATCAGACTGCAATAATTCAAAATCAATATATTTTCTCGTTCATAATCTCCTACACTTTCAAATGTTTATTCACTTTTATCTTCTCCACCAATCCGTTTGGAAAGTGGAAGGAGAGGGTTGGACGGTCGAACCCTTGGTTCTTTAGTTGAGCATCATACCCTACGCCATCAATCAACACCTTCACGCTCCGAGTCTCCCATGCTTAGGCATACCTTCTGACATTGCTTTCAGCAGATGATGAAACTCCACTGGAATCTGAAATCCCTGACGCATGGTGGAACGGTCTATGAGTTTTTGGTAAAGAGACATGATTCGCTTTCACGCACCTTTTCTAACCATGGCAAAATGAAAGCGAGCTTTCTTTTGCTCATTTGGCTGAACGAAAAGGTTATTTTATTTTTATATATCCTTCTTGATCGTAGCACCTATGATATCTGTTTATGACGTCAATAAGGTACTGAATCTCTGGGATATTTGATTTTATACCCTTATACTTTTTATATTGGTCATTGTATCTTTCAATCGTACCAGTTGCTAACCGTCTTTCTATGTCAAAGGGAATGAGGAAAGACGAGCGTTCGCCTAAGTATGCATTGTACTCTGTGAGGAAAATATTGATGCCTGCAAGGTCGAAGTCACCAAAATGAATGTAGCGATTGGGGATTATCTGCAACCAAGAACGTAAATCAAGGGATTGTGGATAACGAGAGACGAACAACAATTGATTATTACCGATGCATTGTTCAAAGAGTTCTCGTTGCTGACGAATCATGCGGAAGTTCTCCATATTCTCAACACCAACTACAACCACATCATCGGGAACGAAGAACGATTGCCAATCTGTTACAAATAAGAAACTGCCTTCTTGTGGGTTGACAACGAACTCCCGACCATTCAATGTACAAGGAATTGGTTCGTATGAGTTAACAGGGAAACCGGGGCATGAGCGTGTCATTACCAACTTTGAGTTACCTGTTGATGATGCTTGCTGCGAACGTAAGGTATTCTTAGACAACAAAGTTTTACGCAATAGTCTCATGTCTGTAAATCTTTCATCCACAAAAGTTAACGCTTTGCATAATGTTTCTTCATTGGGCGCAAACAACGTTCTCCTACTTCCATGAGATGTACTAATCAAAACACCATCACGCACCAAATCATCTACCCACTCGCCCTTGAGCTGGCTTGCGGGTAGTGATTCTCCATTACGAAGAAGGTTTAGTCTGTCTATGAGAGCAATGGTTATCTTCATTTTTGTGAAATCAATGGGTGAACGATAGTCTTTGACTTGCCATCCTTTTGCAACAAATAGGTATAACGATAATCAGATACGTTGTAGGTTGTTGGTGAGGAGTTAATAAGCAATATGTTACGAGCATTGGCAAAGTCAAGGATTCCCTTGATGTTTTGCGGATGCAGTTTGCCAATCTCGTCCATCATACAATGAATTCTGAAATTACCAAACTTGCGGCTCACCTTTTCCTTGAATACATTGATAAGCATGATGTTTATCATTGCCTTTACGAGCGTATCAGTACCCTCACTACCTACATGTGAGAGTTTGTCAGCCCAACCTGTATCGTTATCGTTCTCGATGATGCGGAATTGCAACTGGAACAGGTCAGAAAGCGTGAGATACTGACGCGAAGGATTATCCGTTAACGACTTCATAAAGTCGAGAAGATGCCCCACAGCTTTTTGGTTTACATCATCACGTTTAGAGGTTGAGAAGAGATTCATCTCGCCCATTGCAAACTGATTATCATCGTTAAATTCCTTTATGCGTTTCATCAACTGTACCATCTTGTCTGCCGAAGGAACTGACTGCAAAGCAATAAGTTTAATAACACCCACAAAGTTGCGTTCCTTGAAATCGTTGTTGATATCGTGAATAATCTTATCGACATCCGATTCATGACGTGTCAACTCGCCCATCTCCTTCGACACACGCGCCAGGATGTTCACATAACGCTCACTTGTCCTTCTGCGATACTCCTCCAATTTATTATTAATAAGGAATTCATCGAGGTTGTTGGCGAAGTCAAGATAATCCTCATCTATGGTCAGTTCGGTACGGAAGCTAAATGTGTTTTTTGCTGAGAAATTAGACTTGAACACATTGATGCTCTGCTTGAATTGATTATGTTTCGACTGACGCGAAAAAATGATCTCCTTAAGTTCGTCAACAGCTTGTCCAGGAGTACGCGACGTCTGCTTCTCTTTAGCTTCTGCAAGCATAGGAGGACAAAGATTATCATCATGAGTAAAGCGTTCTGTCTTCTGCAACTCATCTTCAAGGTGTTTCTTCTTTTCTCTGCGCTCGCTAAGTTCCTTTCCAATGGTTGTAATCTGTTGTTCGTATTTTTGCTTACGTTGGCCATACTTTTCATCCAATCGTATAATCCTCTCAGTAAGGCTCTTCTTCTGACTTTTTAGGTTATCCTCTTGGTCAAAAAGTTCTTCCTTATCTCGCTTGTAGTCATATACGAGTTTGCGATTCCGCTCTATGTATTTCAATTCATCTTCTGCCTTGCTAATCTTTGCCTTGCAATCCTCCACAAGTGTGGTATCAGCGCCTCGGCCTTTCAACTCGTCCACCTCCTGCTGCTTCAGCTTTCGTAATTCGGCATCAGTTTCTTGTTCGCGAATCTTAGTTTCCGCATTTACCTCGGCAACACGTTCGGTACATATATTAACGTTATCTTCCTTAGCGTCATTATGATTTTTTTGGACTGATTTAAGTTGCTTTTGCTTGTCAGTATTGATTCTTTCAAGCGCGTTTTGTGCAGACGTAAGGTCATGAGCCAACTTCTGCTGGCGATTCAACAGTTCATTCTTACTTTTTTCGATTATCAGCTTTGCCTTGGCGTCATAGTCTTCAATCTTGACGAGAATCCCCTTACGTTTTTGCGGAATCATATTGAGTTCCGTCTCTGCAATCGACTTTTGCTGACGTAGTTCTTTGATCCTTGGTGTAAACTGGCGCTTCAAATCTTCGATAGCTTTTTCTTGACTATAGAGAATCTCAGTATACTCTGTCCTTAATTGTTTCTGTTTATTCTCCAAAGCGTCCTTCTCATCCTTCAGTTGCTTTGGCTTACGCACATTAAGCGGAAAATCCATGAGATCAAGCTTCACCCCATACAATGATGCTCCATCCGCTTTCTGCGGACGAAGTCCTGTCTGATAGAGAATCTTCTCCTCATTTATCACCTTACCGATGTTCTGCTCCCAATCAGGTTTGTTATCCTCAAGCCATTCGTAGAGCGAACCTTTGGTACGATCAAGGAGCGCCTCGATGGTTTGAATTTGCTCAACAACGGCATCTGCCTGCTTCTGCTTTTTATCCAATTGACAGGTGTAATCCGTATTAATTTTAGCCTCCTTTTTATCATATTCTGTCTGAACACTATTTACGTCAGACGCAAGCTTAGCAATCCTACCTTCAAATGTTTTCTCATAGAGTTGCAGTTCATTCAGCTGCTGCGTTAATGCTTCCTTCTCTTCTTTGAAGGGCACAAGAAACTTCAGTTTCAGAAGTTCTTTGTCACAATCGTTTTGCTCTGTCTTTATAGCGTCAATAGCGTTAGTTGCTGAATGTATTTTCTCCGCAAAAGACAGTTCTATCTCTGTTCTCATAGCATTATACTCTTTCAGAAGGCGTTCATCCGTATTCTGTTTTTCCTGTACATAGTTAAGAATACGTTGTTGTTGACCTTGTTTGAAAGTCTCAAGCTGGTTGGTGATTTTCTGACACAGAGCCTTATATTTGGTCGTAACGTCATGGAAACGTGCCGTAAGATCAGCAAGTTTTTCCTTGAGAGCATCGAGTTCTGTTTTCACAACAGGTTCTTTGTCACAACGATTCATAACCACATCAATCTGTTGATTCGCATAATATTCCTTACGCTCTTTAGTGCGCCTCAGTTTATCGTTAACAACGCCTTGCTCTTGATTCAAAGTAGCCTTCTCAGTGTCATGCTTTTGCTGAACTTCAGAGAGTAATCGCTTCTGCCTATCCTGCTCTTGCATGAGCTTTCCAAGCTTAGTGTCAATAAGTGGCAATTTTTTACGCGCAACACGTTCTGCATACCTAAGTTCACCACACAGATCCTCTATCTGTTGCTTCATATATAGAAGCTCATGATATGCCGTCACGACTGCATCTGCCTGTTTTCTTACTACCGATTCACCCTTTTGATTTGTCTTATACCAGCACAAAATATCTTTGTACTCCTGTTCGAAGTCAGACACCTGCCTGCGGAAGTATCCAAGATCAATATAGGCTTCTTCTTCACTCATCGAACGGATAATGATGTCCTTGATAAAATTAGCATCAAGACGCGAGTTGAGGAACACATTCTGTATGCTTCGTGGAATGTTCTGGTAGCGGTTCGTTTCTAGCAACTGGAAACGTACGAACTCCTTGCCTACAGCTTGCCTGTTGCCATAAAGTATATCACGATACTGCTCGTATCTATCTATAATCTTGCTTGAGTAAGCACCATTCAATCTATCACGTATCACTTTCCATTCTGCCGTCACCTCTCCATGCTCATCAATAAGCAATTTCTTCTGAAAGGCAGCATCAATAAAGCGGTAACATGCTCTACCCGAGGAGCGGAATACGAGTATCGAGAAAGGTCCGTGTTCATGCTCCACCTCATACACCATATATGAATTGGCATAAGGCAGATAGAACTCATCGAACGACTTCATCTCCTTCGGAATGCCAAGGTGTAGTTTGTCGGCATTATAGAAGTACAGAATTGCCCTAAGCAAAGTACTTTTTCCCACACCCTGAGTGCCGATAAAATGCACATTACCATCCAGTTTTACTTCAGCATAACGGATGTTGGCACTATTCACAAAAATTATCTTTCGTAATGCTCTCATGACTCTTCGGTTTCAATGATGGTTAGACAATCTATCAGTTCCTCAATGTAATGGAAGGCTGCAGTCACTTTGTAGGTCCCATCAAGTTCATTCTCTAATTCCACAAAGCCTTGGCGTTCTAGATCGTTGATAAGTTTTTCTACCTTCTCCGCGTTTGTCTTTACGTCAGTGTAAAGGTTGCGTGCCTTCTCCTTTAGTTCAATGTCGCTGGAGAACTTTTCGAGTATGTTCGATTTACGGAATGTGAAGCCAGAAGCGAACGTATTGTTGAAGGTCTTCAGAAAATCCACACGATCTATCCACGATGCGAGTCGCTGAACCTTGTCAGCCAACTCAACTTTATTCTCCGTGCGAGAGAAATAGTAATATCCATTACCTCCCTCAAGCTGGAAACCTATGCCAGAAAAGTATTCCTGATAGTTCTGAAAATCATCCTCTATAGCATCGTACAGATGCGAACGTTGCTGCGAGATTGAATTTTGGGAAATGAATCCTCCTTTGTTCAATATGTTGAATATTTCTTTTGTGTAACGCATATTTTTAATTGCTTGATGTTAAAGGGTATATAATTGGATATTCGACTCTCCCCTGTTGCCGATATTCGTCACCAACATGCAGTTCATCAAGATATTGTGTAGCAATCTGGCAGAAGAGAACTAACTTGGCTTCATCGTCCATTTTGATTCTATAGCCAGAATAATTCATCACGAAATGGAACAGATTGTCGCCTGATGCCATGAACGCATTCTTCACTTCGCCTACATCCACCATCTGCAGTATCTGTTGTTGTTCCGTGAGTTCATCCTCGGTAAGAGGTTCAGCAAGATTACCTTTCTTTAGACGACTATTGCCCTTGCCTTTTGCAAAATCCTTCAGTATTTTAAGTCCTTCTTCCGAATTACGGAGCATAGAGAGCGACACCTTTAGTGTATATCTTGGGCGAGGTTCCATCCATATAGGATTTCTCATCTGGAGTTTAGCCAGAATGTCGGTGTTCGTATCCAGTAACATCTGGTCGCGCAGATATTTGAGTTTCTGCACTTTCTGTAGCAAACGGTTCTGATATTCAATGAGGTTCAGATAGTTGATAATCTGTCGGTCAAGTTCCAACAAGTTGTGATACACCTCACGCAACTGCAGTTTTACGTCCGTAACGATGTCCTTCAGTTGAACGTCCATCGCTATCATAAAGAATGTTGTCTGCTTCTCATCAATCACACGTTCACATTCATTTATCAATTCTGCAATATCCTTGCGTTTTTCGTCAAGATGTACCAACTTCTTTTTCTTGATGGCAAAGGTTGGTTCGTTCTTGTAGGTATTGTCGATGTTGCGCTTCAAATAGATGACATTTCTAAGCGTTGTGAGCGCAATATTCCTCAGTATACGTTTCACATCACGCAGGTATCCGTATTTCCTGTTCGGATTATTCTCACTCAGATAATAATCGATGGCATTATTTAGGTTCCCGATACTTTCCTTTACACTGGCAACATTTATCTCGTCGTTAACCTCAAGCACATCCTCGAAGAATTTCAGATAGACATCCTCAAGCTCCACAAAGTCAGTATTCTCACGTATTACGCCATAACGTCTTAGGAACTCAATGCTCTCATCCTTCTTACTCGCCAAATCACGAGCCAAATCATACCTAAACGACAGCTTTTTTCTATCTTGAAACAGCGCACGAAGCAACTTCCGTTCCCTGTCCAAGGCACGAATTAGTTCCTCTAATGAATGAAAGTGTGAAAGGTTGTCCATAAAATATGTACTCAAGTTTTGGATTTAGAGTTTGAGACTGAGTTTATCGTATAAAAAAGGCTTTGAGTATTTCCGTATATCACGGGAAATGAGTAACTTAGTTGTGTCAAAAAACAATACTAAAAGCCATGAGCAAAATTACAAAAATCCGTCAGAGATTCGCAACTTTTTCAGTGAAAAACGTCTCTTATAGAGCCACCGGTAAATAGACTCAAATATAGCTTCTGGATGTCTAGCATTGGCATCCGATAGTGTACTACGTGTCGGCATCATTGTTATACCTATATACGATAGTTTTCGTGCTTCAGCCAGCATAGACACAGATATTTCACGCAATGGAATCGTGGCGCATTATAACAGCAAAACATTGTAACAAGGTGTGTCCAAGCATCAAAACGCTTAATATAGCGTTCTCCACCTTTGCTGCGGCTTAGTTCGAGATTTTTTTCCTTATCTAACAAATTTATAAGCTGACCGTACAATGGCTGTCCGAAAAAAAGATTACTTTTGCTCATGATTGTTTTATTTGTTTAGGCGCATCAAAATAACCAAAAAGGACTGACTCCAGCAAATGGAATCAGCCTTATTTTTTTCGGAAGTCTCGAATTTTTATCGGACACCAATAAAAAAAATTATTGCTGTCCGATAAAACACTATAAAAGCTGGAAGATAAACTTGAGAACGGGACATCTTACAGTCTATCTTACAAATACACAAATCCGGGTAACAAAAAAGGCGTACAACCGATATCCATAAGATTTCAGTTGTACGCCTCATTATTTATTCTTATTCAGAATGTCTATTCTTAAAAATCAAACTTACTTAACCTCCTCGAAATGCAAACCGTTATTAAACAAGCCATTTGCGTGAGCGTGCTGCAAATGTGCTGCAAATATGGAAATAAGCAACGATAAGCAAACACGCACTCAACTGCTGCAAAGGTAGTGCAAATGGAGAGAAAAACAAAAATAAATCACATTTATTTTTATTTCCGAGATGCAGCCTACCTTATTAAAAGGTAGTGCTTTACCACAAAAACACATGATAAAACGCCCCAAAAACTACAAATAAAATACCTCAAAAACTACAAATGGATTACGTCAAAAACTTAAAATAAAACACATCAAAAACTTAAAATACGTTTGGTAATCAAATTAAAATGAGTACCTTTACAGCATAAAACAAAATCGAATATGGCATATCTAAATAGAGTCTTTGACTTGCGACTTAAAGCGCATCTTAAAGCAATGGGAGCAGTGCTCATTGAAGGACCAAAATGGTGTGGCAAGACCACCACTGCCAAGCAATTGGCCAATAGTGTTATTAGTTTACAAGATACTGACCATCGTGAAGAATATTTGGCTACAGCCATTACCAAGCCCTCATTCTTATTAGAAGGGGAAGTGCCTCGCTTGATAGATGAATGGCAAGATGCCCCAATGCTATGGGATGCAGTGCGCACAAAGGTTGATGAGCGTGGCTTGCCTGGTCAATTCATATTGACAGGGTCTAACGCTATTGACGACAGTAAAATCCATCATAGTGGAACAGGGCGTATTTCCCGGATGGAGATGCTGCCCATGAGCCTGTGGGAATATGGTGAATCTAACGGCAGCGTATCATTGATGGAGATGTTCGACAATCCTCAAGAAGAAATCTTCGCTACCTCGGAACTAAAAATGGAAGAAATCATATTTGCCGCATGCAGAGGAGGTTGGCCAGCAACATTGAATTTAGGTGATGACAAGTCAAAATTGATTGTTGCCAAAGAGTATGTAAAGTCTGTTTATAAAAATGACATATCACGCATAGATGGGGTAAAGAGGAATCAGAAGTTGGCGCACCTGATAATGAAATCATACGCACGCAACATCTCTACATTGGCGAAAACCACATCCATATTGGCAGACGTTACTGCTTCTGATGATGTAGAATGTACCAGGCCTACGCTTGAAAGCTACATCGAGGCATTGGAAAAACTGTTTGTCATTCAAGACATAGAAGCTTGGTGCCCTTCCATAAGGAGCAAGACAACAATCCAAAGCAGACCCAAACGAGCGTTCTGTGATCCATCGGTTACAGTCGCATCACTCAACCTGTCACCAGAATCCTTGAAAACTCAATTAAAGACATTTGGCTTTATTTTTGAGCAAATGTGCGCACGAGATCTTAGGGTGTATTCAGCTTCTCACGATAGCCGCCTGTCATACTATCGCGACCGCTACGGACTGGAAGCCGACTTGGTGCTTCATCTTGATGATGGACGCTATGCTCTGATAGAGTGCAAGCTTGGCAGCCGTGAAATAGAAGAAGGAGCCAAACATCTTTTGGAAATTAAACGACTCATTCAAGTGCATAATGAGACAGAAAAGCAGGTGCCGTTGCGCGAACCCGACTTGATGATTGTCATGACAGGTGGCAGCATGGCTTACACACGCCCAGACGGAGTAAAAGTAATACCGCTTGCTTGTTTGAAAGATTAAAAAAGACATGTCATGAATGATATCAACGCGAGTTCGGGATAAGGATTGCATAAAAGAATAGGGTAAAACGAGCTAAATT
>ERZ1027239.854-NODE-854-length-10734-cov-22.870213_pt1 | contig 10734 bp, 10 predicted proteins | sample MGYA00519476_ERZ1027239 | MGnify/ENA primary metagenome ERZ1027239 (study PRJEB26926, sample SAMN06164636) | human gut metagenome | biome: ENVO:00009003; feature: ENVO:2100002; material: ENVO:00002003 | host: Homo sapiens | place: USA | collected 2012 ... | reverse complement strand
AGAACATGTCTTTATCACAATTGAACAATTTACTCAAGGACGAGTTGGAGTATCGACTCGCATTCTTGACTACGAAGAACGGGAAGAGCATGAGGAGGTTGAGTACCTGCAAAGTGGTGAACTTGCAGTTCTCTTTCTTCTCTACTCCAATCTGGCTGGAGCGTATATTTATATGTTCCATCACACCCATAATGCACTTAATTGCACGATTATCGTCATTTTTTGCGAAAAAGCTTCGCAGATCTGAAATAATTTTTGTATCTTTGCTCACGGCTTTGAAGTTTTATCTTTATTGTTTAGCGATTATAAAGATACTCATTTTCTGTGAGTTATACAAACTTCAGAGCCTTTTTTATTCCAAAATTACGTTAAATCACGCTTGTGAATTTTCACTTGCGAAACTTTAGTACCATAATACATAGCTTGCTGGTAAATCTGCCCATCAGCATCTTTGGAATCACCATATTCCTTTATAAACTTTGGAAGCAGATTCCATATATCAAGATACATTTTTTCAGCCTTGCTATAGTCACCCACATGATAATAAGAATCTGCCAACTTCAACTTGTACTCAATCTCATCGGGATTATCATCCAGAATTTTACCCTTATATTCCATCAGATTAATCGCATCCTGATGACGATTAGCCTGCTGTAACTGGTCGAAGAGTTTCAAGGTGGTTTTATAATCAATGCTGCTCAGTTGTGAGGGAATCATCAAATCCATCACAATCAGAAAAAGCAGTATAGAAAAAGCCAAGCCTATGATAATAGAGGCTAGCAGTCTATAGAAGCAGAAGAAATAATAAATATTCATAAAAAAGCTATTCTTCCATGATATTTTTGGCTGATCCTTCTGTGAAACCCGATTAATTTTCATATCTTTGCAAAATGATTATATCAATAATTAAATTCCTGCTGTTTGCAGGTGGCGTTTTGGCGGTATACCTTGTCATGTATGACCGCTGTGTACACAAAAAGGGATGGTGGGAGTCTGTCAAAGACCTTACCATAGGCTTTTTTGTGTCTCCCCTCTTCATTTGCCTGTTTAGGATTGTTGCCACATGCAGCATATTCTATCTGATTTATGCTTTGATGCACAACACCTCACTCTTTTAAGCTACTTCTGGTATTCCCCATGATTTCAAAGGCATCATATAGGGACTGCTTCGGCGAATTGGCTTCCATCTGAGACAAACATAAAATCTTATAGCTATCCGTATCAACCAAAGAGGAGAATGACCAATACTTCTTTTTCCCCTTCCTGTTAAAATACTCATAAGTACTATAGTAAAATGTGGACCCGTTGATCTGTCTTTCTCCATAATCCACTTCCCGGAAATCAAGAGCATTCACTTTCGCCTGAAACACCAACTGATAAAAATCCAATCTCGACCTGCACTCGCCTAGAACTGTTGTCATCTGGATGATTGCGGCATTGGAAGAATGAAAGACCAATAAAGCTTCACCATCCTTACTTGATTTGATGGAGTCTTTGACCCAAGATTCCGGTGTCTGAAAAGCATAAAGACCATCTGTAAAATGATGGCTATCCAATTCCATCTTAGCAACATTCATTCTTGAGCTGTTACTTTGCTTCATGATACTTTGCCAGATATTCATTCCATATAGGCCTCCAACCATTACATACAGAGAAAGACCACAAATACCATAAACTCCAAACGTTCTCATCTTGGATGGCAAATAGACCATCAGACTCTTGGCCTTGAACAGATAAAGGAAGAAGAACCATTCAAAAACAGCAGCCATGCAAAAGTAAAGCTTAGGTGCCATTCCCACCGGACCCAAAGACTTGAAAGTATGCTGCAAAGCCAGATAGAAAACGACCATCTTCAACATTCCTAAACCATAACTCTTTCTCTGTAATGTCTTATATATAGCTACGACTCCGTACACATACATAAAAATATCTATCAGAAAAGCACTGACGGTAACCATGGTGTCATGACCCATCAAGATTCCATTTGACAATGATTCCGTGGCATCATATAGCATCAGGAAACACCATACCAGTACCATCAAAAACAGGTACATCAGAAAAGATAACCCTTTGGGAGGCTTTACGATTTGCGTATTTTCATTCTCCATATAATAATTCCGAATAAAACAATTAATAAAATGCCAGCTGACAGATAAACATACCACGGATGTGCTACAGACTGCTCTTCTACCTGGGTCACAGGCTCATCCATGGTGACCTCTGGAAATCTGTAATCCAAAGTAGTTCTTATCTGTGGATTCTGTGTAAAGGCCTTCGTAGCCATTTCATCATATACCCTGTCCAACCAACTCCTCACATCAGCAATCCCTCCATGCTGGAAAGCCAAAGCCATCGCATAGGACAAAGGACCGTAACTGACTCCCTTGACAGATATCTCCCGATTGCGCTGATAGGACTTACATGCACTGATGACAATGATTTCACTTGCCTTCTCCATATACTACAAAGGCACATTGTCCTGCTGCAATCTTCTGGCTTGCACCTTCTTTAAACTGTCAGGCGTTATGTAATTGGCACCGAAGATCTCTTCTCCACCTCTATATACTACATTCCGCGACTTCTTTTCTCCCTTGTTCATGGAATCACTGAAACAAGCATCCAAAGAAACAATCAGGAATCCATGTTCTCCCAGTTTCTTGCGAAAACGGTTGATGATGACACCCAGTTCATCATCAAGGAGATGTTTTTCTCCATGATAACTGCCGGAACGTTTACTGCGGGCATCGTAAGGTATGAGTGCCTCGTCCAACCCATCCTTCTCATCCTTGCCTTTGGTAAGAACCTGCTGGCCATGACAAGAAAAATGAATGAGAACAGTATCTCCTCGCTCAATTTCAGAGAACAACCGATTGGTTGAAGCCAATATTCCATCATGGGTTGCTTCCTTATCTATCAGAGTCTGAACAGAAAAGGCGGACATTGACTTCTGCAAGAGCTTCACATCATTTACCGATCCTATTTCATGCCAACCGGTGGAGGATGGATAATGACCTATACCGATAAGCAAACACCTTTCCTTTCCCATGGTATGCAGACATGCGAGAGCCAGCATCCATATAAGTATAACTTTTCTCATCATAAGAACATTTGGCTCATAGCCATCATTTTAGTCAAGGTTTGATCTACCACTTCCCTGGAATAGCTAATTCTCTCAAAAGAACCATAGAATTTGCTTTCCATTTCAGGATGTTTGGAAACATTCAGCAAACTGGCTGTTTGAGCAGAAGCCAACATCAGCATTGAAGCAGCGCTTTCATCCAAGGCATCGAGATCTTCGTAAATCTGCTCCTCCCCCATTGCCAATAATCTTTGTCTGCAATCCTCCCATTTTACATTTAAAGAAAGGATGAAGTTGGCCAACGGTGGTATTTCCAAGAAATCCTTCTCAGCAGCCAACCCTGCTTCCTGAGCAATAACTACCACAAAGTTGACCAAAGAGCAACGCATCTCGTTTGATGCAGAAGCAAACATAATACTGAGAACATTAGTAGGATCACTTGGATATCCAGTACCCTGATGAGGATGCTTCATACCATTGACGCTTTCATAAGATACCTTACGCTGATGCTCCATGATTTTCTCCTGGCATAATTCTATAAACTCATTGGCAACATCTTTCTGTTGGTATATACTAGCCTCCCGAAGATGATAGAACTCCTTTTTAAAGACCAGTTCTCTTTGATAATATTTATAGTTCAAAGTAATGGTAAGATTACCTGTTCCATAGAAGAACTGAATAAGAATATTCGCCTGGTCTTTGGAAAACAGGTTCATGAGTTTTGGATTATCATCGAAAAGAGTGACCTCACCTCTACTGGCAAGAAGCGCATCATTGATGATACCTACAAGTATCTCAAACTTTTTGTTGATCGGATTGTCTGCCAATTCCATCTTGTCCTTTGCAAGCTGCCTGGCAAAGGGAACAAACAACAAAGCTGCTAAAAACAATATAATAAGAAGTATAATGGTAACCATATTTTTTGTGGCAAAGATAACAAAATATTTTCTAATTATATGTCAAGCGAGTTGTCTTTTTATAGTTTAAGGAGAAGAAAACCTTATTTCCTCCTTTAAAAGGCACATTTTCTGTCTTTTTTGAAGTTTTTTCAAGGTAATGTTTACCTTTTCTGAGCTGGTGGTATATATCAGTGTAAGATTTCAATATGAATCTTTAAAACAGAGTATAAACAATAAAAATATAGAATTATGAATATCGCGGCAAATTTAACAGCAGTAGTAGAGCGTGCTTTACCTGCTCTTTCTGGAAGCAATGTTACTTATAACAAGCAGCATAATATTTATCTTTCAGATGCTTATACAAGTGCAATGGGCAACACCTACTATCAGGGTATTCGCCTGTCGAACCGAATCATCATCAGCTACAGTATTGGTGAAGGTTACCTCTACACTTTCCTCAATGGCATTAGAATCTACGGCTTCAATGGAACCGACAAGAAACTCATTGCCACAAAAGATCTCAATTGCTGTATTTTCTCTGAAAACAGCGCAAAGAACATGTGTATCGGAATGCTGGAAGACTACATTGAAAGTCAGGCAAAACTCATCAATACTTCCCTTGAAAAAAAAGATATCGAAGCTTTCTCCAACAAACTTGTAGAGGAAGCCATCAAGAATAACCCAACCAGATTGTTAAACTAAAAGAATAGGAGAATATAGTTATGGCAAACATTTCAATCAATACTACATCATTCATTGACGGCATCTTACCGGTTTATGGAAATCCAAGATGCAACATCCCTGTATGGAACGAAGGAGAAAAAATGTTCATCAGTGATGAATACCAGTCTGACAAAGGAAACTGGTACTACAAGGGACTGCGTTTCTCTGACCGTCTGGCCATAGTAGAAAAGGTGGGACTATTCCACAACTGGAAATACATTGATGAGATTGAAGTCTATACCTTCAACCAAAAATCAAGAACACTCATCGGTTCCCACAAATTCGAGAAGACCTTCTATGACAAGGACCTGATTCAAAACAAGGCCAAGGAAATGGTCTCTGATTATATTACCTCTCAGATGAAGTTGCAGAATCTGCCAGTCCGCAGGGATTCAATTGTAAGCGAAGTGGACAAAATTGTAGGAGCTACTTATGTAAGTTTGCTTTCTGATGACTACAACATCAATCTTCAGAACCTCCTACCGGTTTTGCAAACAGAGAACTAACATAATTCATATCATAAACATCAATTAAAATCAAGCATCATGACATACGACGTAAACAACAAGCAGCAGGAAATGGCTTATCAGCTCATCAAGGACACAAACGTAAGTTTCTTCTTGACAGGAAAGGCAGGTACAGGTAAAACCACATTCCTGAAAAAGATTCAAGAGGAAATCAACAAGAACTTCATCGTTCTTGCCCCAACAGGCATCGCAGCCATCAATGTAGGCGGTGATACCATCCACTCTTTCTTTGGGTTTCCATTCAGTGTCATCACCTTCAAAGAGGTAGGCAAGGTAAAAAATGCTAAAATTGAACTGCTAAGAAACGTTGATACTCTTATCATTGACGAGGTATCAATGTGCAGAGCAGACCTCATAGATGCCATTGACCGTACCTTGAAACACATCTGCCACTCCGGCCTTCCTTTTGGTGGCAAGCAGGTAGTTTTCGTAGGTGACATCTATCAGCTTCCTCCAGTGGTTAAGGCAGAAGACCAGGAAATTCTGTACGACATGTATGGTGAAGGTATCCCATTTTTCTTCAAGGCTAAAGCCTTCAGGGGCAAAAACCTGCCGACGATTGAGTTCCAGAAGGTATATCGTCAGGAAGATGCGAAGTTCCTCTCAACCCTCAACCGTATCAGAAATGGCATCTGCCTACAGGAAGATCTTGACCAGCTCAACTCCAGAATGCAAGAATGCAATGACAAATACGTCATTACCCTGAGTTCAGTAAATGCAGAAGCAGATAAACTCAACAAAGAGGAACTTGACAAACTCGATACGCCAGCATTTACCTACGAGGCATTGATTGAAAAGGAATTCAACGAGAAAAAATATCCTGTAAAGAAAAGTCTGACCTTGAAAGTGGGTGCCCAGGTCATGATGTGCAGAAATGATTCTGCCAAAAGATGGGCCAATGGCAGCATCGGTATCATTACCCATCTGGAGAACGACAAGATTGAAGTTGAGTTTGAAAATGGCCAGAAACATCAAATATCTCGGACTACTTGGGAAAACTGCAACTACAAGTACAACAAGAAAGAGATGAAAACAGAAAAAGAAGTGACAGGTACCTTCACCCAATATCCAATTCGACTGGCATGGGCTATCACCATCCACAAGAGCCAGGGTCTCACCTTTAGCAAGATGAAACTCAACTTGAAACGCGGCATATTCCAGGTAGGACAGTTGTATGTGGCACTCAGCCGTGTGAAATCACTGGAGGGATTGTTCCTATCATCAGCCATCAAGCCGACTCACATCAAACCTTCAGGAGAAATCATGGAGTTTGCCAAAGGATTCAACAACGAGAAACAGCTTCAAAATGAATACGATTTTTCAAAAGTCATTTATCCTCTACTCCATCAGGGTAAGTATGACGAGGCATCAGAGAAGTGCTTAGAGCTGATTGCTGAGGATGCCAAGGCATGCAGAATCAAGGAAGCCATCAATAAGATTGCCACTTTGCTCGACATTGTCATTGACGACTCGGTTCTCCTGCACAAAACATGTGATGTACCGGTCATTGAAAACAATTCCATCTGTGCCAATTTCATCAATGCTATCATCTGCCTCTACGGAGACCGGTATGAAGAAGCAATCTCCTATGCCAATCAAGTTTTGGCACAGAAAAAGGAGTGCAAGGATGCCATGTACATTCAGGCAAGAACATATGCGCTGAAAGAGGATTGGAAAACTGCAGATGAAATTCACAGCCAGATCTTTGCCCAGCTGAAAGAAAGGTTCGATGCAAAATACTTCTTTGCAGCAAGTGTAGTCAATGAATTGCATACTCCTGACAATGGTCTGAACATCATGCAATATGTAATAAACAGAAGACCCAACTACCTCCATGGAGTGGTTGTTCTGCGCAAGTTGATGCAAAGAAAAGATCTGCGCCTGGAAAATGAGTCGCAAGAAACCAACTCATTGGTTGATGCTTTCAACTCAGACATCTCTTCGGAGGAGTTCTTAAGCAAAATTGAGAAGACTGCTGCAGAAGACTCCAAGATATATAATGAACTGATAGATATTATAATAGGTCAAGATCTATAAAAAAAGATTCTTATGAAACATGATAAATATACTTTTGACGATGTATTTCACCAGGTGAATAAATATGTCCGAAACAATATGAGCAAACATGAAGAAACACTCTTCATCCAGGAAGTAAAGTCAAACAAAAGACTTGGTAAGCTGGTAGCTGTCATTTGCTCTTTCATAAAACATTCAAAGTAGTACTTTAACATTCAATTACGTATGAAAAGGCTCATTTTAACAACGATTCTTATACTCGCAATGAGCAACATGCTCTTTGCCAAATATCATATACGTCATCCACACCCACATTATCATACGGAAACCAGACTTTCTGATGATAATCAGGATGACAATCATATAGCGCTACTAATATTAATAGGTGGACTGAGTGTTGGCGGATATTTGCTATACCGCAAGAGAAAGATAAGCAAATGCCGAAGAGGATGACAAGTTTGTATGGAAGATGGTATTCCACTTCCATACAAGCTTTATACATTTAAATTGCATCTAAAAGAATAAACGAATTCCAATTCTCTGGATTCGACGGATACTTCTGTTTCATTTCATTGACCGTCAGCTGAAAAGATTTATGCATCGGAAAATGAACTAAGTTTCGATAAAAACAAGTCATAAACTCCGCTGTTTCCTTATCCTTGACAGAACGCAAACTCATGATAATAGCCTGGGCTCCAGCTTTCTTGAAACCTCGTTGCAAACCATCAACACCCTCAGATGAGATTTTACCCAAGCCAGACTCGCAGGCAGAAAGAACAACCAATTCCAACCCACGGAAATCAAGCTGTGAGATTTCCTGCGCCGTGAGAATACCATCATTATCGCTGTAAGCCACGGTATCACAGTTTAAAGTATTATTGCCGCCAGCCATCATTAAAAAAGAATGCGTCATGTCTATATCCTCAGAAGGTATGCGTCCTAAATCATGATCTTCAAGCAAGAAATTCATGTTATAATCTGCCTTTCTGTACTTTACCTTACTAGGCGGAACATAAGCTCCATGAGTAGAAAGGTGCAAAATCTGCACTTCTTGTCCAGACAAAGCCTTGAATGACTCTTCAGAGGCTTTGTCTCCAGAATAGAGCTGACAGCGCACCCTCTTTCTCCTCAATTCCTTCCTGGCATTGAGAACCTCGTCTTTTGAATAATCCAAAGGATAGAAACTATATCCACGCGCATTCAGATCATCACCCCATCCTCTCATTTTGTTCAAACCATCAGAAAATACAGATTCCTCTGGCTTTTTCTTGACCACGAGAGGTTCGGCGTCATAATCAATGTCACCATAAAGAACTGCATTTCCGCCATGCTTCCACGAATGGCTATTCTCAGCAATGATTCGGGTAGATGTCAACCTATACACTTCCTTTCCTTCCAACATTGAAGAATATTCAATTGGAATCGTATGCAAACGACCTACAGGTGAAAAATATACAGTATCTACACCAGCCAACTCATCTACCAGAGGCTTCCATATCAAACTATCCGTCAAAACCTGCTTATCCCGGGACGAATCAAAATCTTTCTCGCTACCCAGTGATATCATCAAAGGTGCGGAAGACTTCTTTTTAAGCAACAATGCAGCATAGGTGCGCTGAGTTTTTTCTCCAACACCCAATGAATTCTTCCCTGAATTGACAGGCTCAAAAGAGAGGAACTCTATTGCCACACTGTTCGGACCTAACTTCTTTTGAATATCCTTCCAGGTATAATTCATAAAGCGAGTATAGTCACCATAAGTTTTTAAAGCAACTATCAAAGAATCCTCCAACAAATTTATTTCCCTTTCTAAAGCGGAAAAATCCCCTATTTTACCTTTAGAAGGTTCCATTTGGGAACGGAGCAAAACACGCTTATTGATCTTCAACTGCTCATATTTGCGAATCAAGTCAGGATTTCCATTCCTCATGAGTTCCTTTCTGAATCCCAATTCAGAACCAAGCAAGATTCCCTTGACAAGGATGGTTGCATCATATAAGATCTGATTCAAAGAATCGGATTTGAGAACATCTGCATACTGAGGCATGAAGTTCTGATAGAATCGACGATTCTTTTTCAAATACTCATTCTTTTCCTGCAAGGTTAGATCCGCAAAGAACTTCACTAAATCTTCACGATTCTGCCGATAGAGTCTGGTCAGATACTCACCAGAGGCTCCCGTCTGCCTACACTTATAACTATATTTGACCAAATTTGCCAGCACTCTTCTCTGATCACGATCATACCTAAGGTGAGTCATGGCCTGTTTAGTGTATTCCAAAGCCTGGCGATAATCACCTTTAGCCGCATAAGCTTCACCTATATTCAAATACGACAAGCCAAAAATACGATTCTCCCTAGGATAGAGTTTAAGTTTCTCGGCAATGTTCTTCTTCTCGCAAAGGATTGCACTATCAGGTTCATGAGCCAACAAATAATACCACGCCAGATTTGACATAGCCGCCGAATAAGTATCCCCTGAGCGCAGAAAAAGCAAACAATCAGTATAATGAAGCATCTTTTCTTCTTCCGCAACAACCTGCTTCTGCAAAGCTATTGATGACAATATATCACGTTGAGCAAGTAACAGAGCCTTACGAGGATACACTTCAGTAATAGCTCGATTATTCCATATATTAAACACCGTTAAATTAATATTGTTTGCTATATCAGCAGAATCTAATTCATTACAGATGTCTTCGGCACGATTGTAATAAAACATCGCTAAATCATCGTCAAAGTTTTTTCTCGAATAGTCACCCAAATCAAGAAAATCACTAGCATTTGAAATTGAACTTTTTAAATCTCCTCCATTCAAAACACGAAGGGCTTCTTTATGATAACCTGCTTCAAATAGACATTTTGCATAACAACTATATACATCAAAAAAAGGAGTTTTACCTAAGAGATTAACATTTTTCTGGACTGGACAAGATAATTGTTTATTAATTTCTTCACGCAAAATCTTCAATGCCTCATCATAATAACCAATAGACATATACAAAGAAACTAATTCTCCCTTTTTAGAATTCTGAAACGTTTTCAGTATATTCATTTTCTCGGAAGATTCAACTTTGATTAGTTCTTTCAGACAAGCTAAAGCATTACTATAATCAAATTTACATATGTACTGCTTGGTCATATTATACAGATAACTGTAATACTGATCATTATTCATCGGCTGAATGGAATCCAGAATATTTTTTGATCTAACAAATAGTGCCAAAGCAGCATCTATTTGATTGGAATAAGTATATATGAATGCTAATTGCTTTAAATCCATTGCATAACGATAGCTTTCAGTTCCTAAGTTCATAGAATCCAAGCTACATACTTTTTTATACACCTCTTCTTCTTCTGAACAATTACTAACTTTTGATAAGAAACTGGAAGCAATAAGAATTGAATCAGACTTTTTAATAAGTTTTCTATCAAACAATAGTTCGTTAATAATTCAATAATGTGCTAAGCAGCTATACGCTGTAAGCAC
>ERZ1027239.853-NODE-853-length-10736-cov-9.785975_pt1 | contig 10736 bp, 8 predicted proteins | sample MGYA00519476_ERZ1027239 | MGnify/ENA primary metagenome ERZ1027239 (study PRJEB26926, sample SAMN06164636) | human gut metagenome | biome: ENVO:00009003; feature: ENVO:2100002; material: ENVO:00002003 | host: Homo sapiens | place: USA | collected 2012 ... | reverse complement strand
AAATGTTTTGTATTTAATTCTTCTTTTCGAAATTTCGTTAATACAGGAATCCCAAGAGCCATAACGGAATCTTGTTGTCCTTGCCCACCTCCGTATTGTAACGGGCATAGATGGTATCTGGATTACTACGCATCTTGTTGGGAGTTTGTGCATCACAGATTCTGAATTTCCTGTTGCCATCCACTGTATAATAGTGGTCTTTACCGCCCTGGTGAACTTTGTGGTCTTTCCAAAGAGAATTGACGAAGAATGTTTCCATCACTTCCTGCTTGTCAATCTGTATAGGATAGATCGCGTACATCAAGTTAGTATTATGCATCATCACCTTAGATGGTTTCTTCGGAAAATCCTGCCCCTCTGGATAGATCATGTTGATGAGTCTGGAATCAGCCAGATACTTAATGTAGTTCATCACGGTTGCCCTACTTGTATTGATGCTTTCGGCCAGTTGGCTCACGTTGGGAGCCTTGGCGCCTTCGACAGCCAACTCGTAGAACAGGCGTTTTATTTTTGGCAGATACTTCAGTTCTATCTGCTTGATGAGGAGGATATCAACCTCGGTCATCATGTTCATCGTCTTTAGTAGATTCTCTGTGAAGTTACGCTGTTCCAAGAAGAATGGGTAGAAGCCGTGATGCAGATAATCATTGAAGTATTTCATCGGACTCACCTTGGGAAGGATCTGCTTGATGATGTGTTCATGATTGCGGAGAATATCTTCGAGCTCGTATGGCTGGAAATCGTTGCCCGTCTTCAGATTGATATATTCTCTGAATGAGAAACCGCGGAGATTGTAACTCTTCACGATGCCATTGAGTTCTGGATTCTCTTCCTTCAAGCGCATTACGCTCGAACCGGTAAACACAATCTTCAATTCAGGATACAAATCGTAGCATTTGCGGAGTTCCTTGCTCCAGTCCTGCTGTTTGAACACCTGGTCTATCAGGAGTGTTCGTCCACCTTGATTCACAAAGTCACCTGCAAAATCGGCAATACCTCTGCTCTGGAAATAGAAGTTGTTCATATTCACATACAAGCACTTGCGATCGTATGGTCCAAAGTGTTCCTTGGCATACTGGAGGAGAAAGGTAGATTTGCCTACGCCTCTAGTGCCTTTGATGCCAATCATACGGTCGTTCCAGTCAATCTCATCCATCAAGGTTCGTCTGACTGGAGCTTCTGTATGCTCAACTAGATATGTATGTGTTCTGAAGAATGCTTCTTCCATGCGTTTAATATTGATTCATATTTGTTTTTTACGATGCAAAGGTAATAATATATTTTAAATTTGCAAACTCTAGATAGCAAAATCTAACATTTTTTTCATTATTTAGCACTTTTCTAAGTAAAACTTACCTTCTTTTGCCGTTTTTATCTCAATAATTTGTATCTTTGCAGTATGAAACTACATATCTTCAATCCAGAACACGATTTGGCATTGGCCGCTCATTTGCGACAGTTTACCGCTCCACATGCTGGAAGACAGTTGCGAAGCGACCTTGCATTTATTCCTGCCTTGTGGGCAGATCAGGGTGACTTGGTGCTTGTTGACGACATCGACAATGCACGCGACAAGGTGCGCCATTTGGGTGAGCACCTGTTGGAAAAAGTTGAGTTTATAACCAAACTGCAGCTTGAGCATCTGCTTAAGACGGAGTTTATAGACTGCGTGCATCCTTGGGGATGGGACTTGAGTCTGAAAGGCGAGCTGGAACGTATCGGTTTGCCGGAAATCATGCTGCCTACTGATGAGGTATTAGATAAGGTACGCGCGATAAGCAGCCGCCAATGGGCCGCAGAACATCTGCAGCAGGATGTAGTATATGCAGATAACTTTGCTTTGGTTAAGGAATGCGTGATGAAGTGGGGCAAGGCTGTTGTCAAGGCTCCTTGGAGCAGCAGTGGAAGAGGCGTGAAATATGTTTCTGCCGATGAGTTCCGGACAAATGGTGAATATCCGGCTTTCCAACGCTGGGTAAGCAACATCATCTTCAGACAGGGTGGTGTGACCGTAGAGCCATATTATAATAAGGTGAAAGATTTCGGTATGGAATTCGATATGCTTGACGGCAAGGTACACTATCTGGGACTCTCGCTCTTCGATACCGTCAAAAATGCCTATACCGGTAACTTGCTCTGCTCTGAAGAAGAGAAGATTGAAATGATGAAGAAATACATCAGTGAAGATGCGCTTCTCTCTGCAAGACAGAAAATTATAGATATAGTTGAACCCGCGTTAAAGGAAAACTATAACGGACCATTTGGAGTAGATATGATGATTGCTGCAAAGGATGGCCAGTTAGAGCTTGTATCTTGTGTCGAACTGAATCTTCGGAGAACGATGGGGCATGTGGCTCTTGAGTTAGCCAAGATAGCCAAACCTCAGAGTCTGATGCGAGTTGACTTTGATGGTAACAGATATCATTTGCGTGTGTTGCCAGGTAAGGAGGCAGTTAACGAGTCTTAAATTTTAGCCTTCCGATGCAAGGAATCGCAGCAATTTGCATTTCATAGACAGATTATCAACAAAATTAAAAGATTATGAAAAAGAGAAATGAAAGTAAGATGACTATGGCAGCCCTGATGATGTTGGCTGCAATGGCTATGACTTCTTGTGCCAGCAGCAAGAAGATAAACGGCAATTCTAATGCAGTCAAGAGCAGCGAAATGGGTAAGAATGAAGAGGATTTGGATAATAGCTATCTTGTTCTTTCTGACGCCCAGCAGGATATAGTGAAGAAGAACAATGCATTTGCGCTTCGCCTCTTCAATAAGGTTACAGATATGGAGTCTAAGGTGATTTCGCCTATGAGCGTATCTTATCTGATGGGAATGCTGGCAAATGGTGCGGATGGAATCACGCAGCAGGAGATATTGAAAGCTATCGGTTGCGAAGGAGTTTCTGTCAACGATCTGAATGAGCTTTATAAGGCGATGCTTCTTAATGCCAATCATCAAGACAAGCAGACAACCGTTAATATTGCCAATTATATCGCAGTAAACAAGAACTTCAAACTGAACAAGAATTTCTCCCAGCAGGTAAGTGATGGCTATCAGGCAGGTATTGAAAGTCTGGATTTCACCTCTTCCAAGTCAACTGACCGCATCAATGGCTGGTGTAAGGAAAAGACCAACGGCATGATTCCCCGTATTATTGATCAGGTTTCAGCCGATGCTGTATCGTATCTGATGAATGCCATCTATTTCAAGGGAACATGGCAGAACAAGTTCAATGCCAAGGACACTAAGCTGGAGAACTTCCGTGGCTATACACGTGATATCCAGAAAGTAGAAATGATGCATCAGGTAAAGAAGCTCTTCTATGCAGAGAACAAGGATTTCAAGGCTGTAGATCTTCCTTATGGTAATGGTAGCTATCGCATGCTGGTACTTCTGCCAAATGAGGGCAAGAATATCCAGGAAATGATGAAAGAATTGGATGAAGAGAAGCTGAATCAGATTTCGCAGAATATGGAAAACTGTATGGTGAATCTCAAGTTGCCTAAATTTACTATCGAGCAGGAACTGCCTCTGAATGCAATCATCAGTGATTTGGGTGCTCCTTCTATGTTTGAGGCTGGCAAAGCGAACTTCAGTCATTTTGCTGACGGCAATTTCTTTGTAAGCAAGATGCTTCAGAAGGCAAAGATAGAGGTGAATGAGCAGGGAACAAAGGCTGCTGCTGTAACTGCTGCCGTGATGCTGACTGCCATGGCACCTGAGGAGACTAGAAATGTGGAGTTCATCGCTGACCGTCCATTTGTCTATATGATTCAGGACAGTCAGAGTGGCGGTATCCTTTTTATGGGACAATATTGCGGAACGCACTAATTCAAGAATAACCAAATAAAAATCCCTTAGGCTTGTTGAAGTCTAAGGGATTTCTTTTTATCCGAATTTCTCAACGAACTCATCCTCCGTGATGATAGGGATGTTGAGTTCGTGTGCCTTCTTGTTCTTTGAACTCTGCGAGGCAGCATCATTATTAATCAGATAGTTGGTACTCTTGCTTACGCTTCCCGTCACCTTGCCACCTTGGCTTTCGATATAAGCCTTCAGCTCGGTGCGGTTTTTATAATGATGAACATCACCCGTTACAACGAAGGTTAGTCCATCACACCGCGTGCCTTTCTCTACAGGTGCCTGTTCTGTAATGGTCAGCTCCTTCATCAGATTCTGTACATGAGCGAAGTTGTTGTCATCTTTGAACCAGGCGATGAATTTGGCACTTTTTTCAGGACCGATGCCATCGATGCTGGCAAACTCATCATCAAACATGCAGAGTCGTGCAGTTTCTATCAGTTTCCTGACAGGATAGCGTTCAATCAGCTTTTTGGCGACATCACCTCCACACAGCGGGATGTTCAGTGCATAGAGTAGGTGACGCCCATCTGTATTTCGGCTTTTGCGGATGCTTTCCAGCATATTGCCTACACTCTTCTTTCCGAATCCTTCCCAGGAAGAGATGACATAGGCATGATCGGAAAGATGATAAAAGTCTGCATACTCACTGATCAGACCTTCGTTTACCAGCTTCCAGATGGTCTGTTCTGAAATACCTTCTATGTTCAAACCTTCCTTGCTTACGAATCTCGTGAACTTCTTCAACTGCTTCGCTGCACATTGCGGGTTGGTACAATGCAGTGTTTTCGTACCGCTTTCGCTTTCTCTAACGATAGCTTCAGCATGGCAGACAGGACACACTTCAGGAATTTCAAAAACACCAAGTGATTCTGTCACATTGATCACCTTTGGGATAATCTTGTTGGCCTTGATTACCTGCAATCGGGTTCCCTTGCCTCCGATACCCAAACGCTCGCATTCACTTACATTGCAGAGAGATGCTCGCTGAACAGTTGTGCCTTCCAGTTCTACAGGCTTGAAGACAGCCACAGGAGTGATGGTATTGGCTGCACACGACCATTCGATGTGGTCGAGTTCGGTATCAGCGTGCTCATCTTGCCATTTGAAGGCGTAACCGGCTCTTGTTGCATGATGACCTGTTACGGAACCCGTTGCTGCATAGGAGGTATCATCGTAGCAGATGACGAGACCATCTACAGGGAAAGGATTCTTCTTATTGGTCACCTTAGCTGTAAATGCATCAATTTCCTGTTGAATGTTTTCGGTAGTTGGCTGCTCTATGCTCTGACGCTCTACCGGATGAAAACCCTGTTCTTCCAACCACAGCATTCTTTTGCCCCATGATGTGATTTCCTGTTCGCAATAAACCAGGGTGAAAGGAATCCATTGAATATGGCGCTGCTTTACTTCTTCTACATCTTTCAAAGAAAGAGATCCGGATGCAAGATTGCGAGGATTGGCGTAATCACCTTCGCTTTCGATGATAAACTGCTCGAAGTCGGCATAGGAGATGACAGCCTCGCCACGAATCACGAGATGTCCCTTTTCGCTGATGGACAGCGGAATACCACTGATAGCTGGTGCCAGATGCGTAATGTTGGTGCCAATATGACCATTACCGCGAGTTACCACCTTGGTTAGTTTGCCATTGTCGTATGTCACAACCAAGGTGAGGCCATCCAGCTTCCAGGAAATCCAGATAGGGCGGTCTTCTGCCCACTTGACGAGGTCGCTGACCTTCTTGGTCTTTGCCAGAGAGAGAGCAGCGAACTCGTGTTCTTCCTTCTGGCCTACGATAGTATCTTCAGAAACTTTGTTGGTAGGGGAATCGGGGAGAATTTCGCCGGTTTCCTCTTCCAGCTTCTTGAGTTGGTCAAACAGGGCATCCCATTCGTAATCGGTAAGGATTTCCCCTTTGCCGTTATAATAAACATCAGAAGCTTGGTTCAGTTGATTGACCAAGCTTCTCATTCTATTTAATTTATCCTCCATAATGTCTGTAAATCGTTATTGTATTTGTGGCTGTATCGTTTGCTTTTCGAAAGCAAAGCGCATACCTCTGTTCCCATAGTTGATTCTTCCGCAGATGCAGAAGCCCATAGAAGAGAGCAAGTTAATCATCGGAAGATTATCGAAATTGGTATCTACCTTGATGCTAGGAACCTTTTCTACCTCGCAGAGACTATTCACCTTATTAATAAATATACGTGCGAAACCCTCACGCTGATATTTAGGCAACGTCGCAAAGCGGTGTATTACATAATAATCGCCTGTGGTAAGCCAGTCGCCATCGATAAAATCGTACTGTGGTTCACCATTGAGTGCTACTGCACCATAGACAGCCACCTCGCCATCTACGGTAAGTACGTATGCGTTACCATTGTTGATGTCGTCTTTTATATCGTGCTCGGCAGGATAGTCATTAGTCCACTGATGACGTCCTGATGCAATCATAGAGCGACGAGCCTGGTCAATGATGTTCCAACACGCCTCAAAGTCCTTAATATATGCAGGTCGAAAATCGGTCTTCATTTCTTTGTATATTCACTTAATTATTTATTAATCGGGTGCAAATTTAACAAAAAAAAACGAATTAAAAGTACAAACGAAGAAAAAACTGCATTTTTACCCGCATTTTTCCTTTAATTTCTGGTTTTTTCATCTTTTCGGTAGTTAAAATGCGCTATTATCTCTTAAGTTTTACAAGTAAAATATAACGCCCTGTGAGGACAAAAAACATAAATCTCTTCATGCTTTTGCCTGACAGGGCGACTTCCTTTAGAGTGCTAAAGTCTTATCAAGTTCGGCGATAATAGCATCCTTCTGGTCCTTGATGTGCTGACCTATGAATACAATCTTGATCATACGGTCACCAAGTTTCTCATCCCATTCCTTCTCGAGCTGTGGATTGTTCTTGCGCAGTTCTGCGAGCTGGTCGGCTGGCATTGTTGCGAGCCACTGACCAGCCTGCTTGACAGTCTTCTGCTGACCAGCCTGCTCGAAAACATAGCACATGTCTGGTTCATCAGCAAAATAGCAGATACCCTTGGCACGAACGATGTCACGAGGCCATTTTCTTGCAACAAACTCATCGAAGAGACCCAGGTCGAATGCCTTGCGGCGATAATATACGAAGGTTCCGATACCATATTCCTCAACTTCGCCACCTTCGTGGTCATGGTCATGATCGTGATGATGGTGGTGGTGGTGACCATGTTCATGATCCTCGTGATCGTGATGGTGATGCTCATGTTCGTCATCGTCTTCATCATGATGGTGATGCTCGTGCTCGTCATCGTCTTCATCATGATGGTGATGATGCTCATGCTCTTCTTCATCATGGTCCTCTTCTCCGCTTCGTTCAGATTCGATTTCCTGAATCCAGCCTGCTGATGATGCAACAGTCTGCCAGTCAAACTTGTGAGTATTGACAATCAGATCGAGATCTACATCACCATAGTTACATTCGAAAATCTCTGCCTTAGGCTGGATAGCGCGGATAATCTGCTTCAGGTGCTCCAACTCCTTAGGCTCTACGTCTGCGGCCTTATTGAGAAGGATGATGTTACAGAATTCCATCTGCTGGATTACGAGAGAAGCGAGATCCTCCTCGTCGAGGTTTGGCTTCATCAAATCAGAACCATTGGCAAACTCGTCCTTCATACGAAGTGCATCAACTACAGTAACGATGCTGTCTAAGCGCAAGATACCGTTCTTGATATACTGAGGACCCAGGGATGGGATAGAGCAGATGGTCTGTGCTATAGGTGCAGGCTCGCAGATACCGCTTGCCTCTATTACAATATAGTCGAAACGCTTCATATCTACGATTTCCTTGAGCTGTTCTACAAGGTCCATCTTCAAGGTACAGCAAATACATCCATTCTGGAGTGAAACCAGGGAATCATCCTTCTGACCTACCACACCACCTTTCTCTATGAGAGCAGCATCAATATTCACCTCACCGATATCGTTGACGATAACGGCAAATTTGATACCCTTCTTGTTAGCCAAAATCTTGTTGAGCAGGGTAGTCTTACCACTGCCCAGATAGCCTGTCAAAAGCAGGACTGGAACTTCTTTATTGTTCATAAATTCCTCTTTTTATAGTGTTATACTTTAATTACAAAAGCGGGAATAGCAAATAACATGCCACTCCCGCCTTATGAAAAGTTAATTATTACTTACGATAGTTATCAAGACCCTTATGCAGAAAGTCAAGATAAGCACTGACATCCTCCTTGAAGCTGAATGCAGCGTTCAGAGGATTTCCCTCATTATCCACAGGAATGTAGAATGGCTGGGCATTAGCACCAAACTTGCTTGCCTGCAAGTAGCTCCACTTGTCACCGATGGTTCTCAATGTACGCTTTTCGCCATTGAAAGTCACCTCCATAGGCTGTGACAATGGAGTCTTGTCATCTACATAGAGTGAGATGAGTACGTAGTCCTTTGTCAAAATGTCAGTAACACTAGGGTCTGTCCATACAGAAGCCTCCATCTTACGGCAGTTGACACAACCGTAGCCGGTAAAGTCAATCAGTACAGGCTTGCCTGCTGCCTTTGCTGCTGCCATACCTTCCTCGTAGTCCTTATAAGCCGGTTCTACCACCTTGGTATTCAGGTTGAAATCCTGGGTATTTACAGGTGGGGCAAAAGCACTTACAGCCTTGCATGGAGCACCCCAAAGACCAGGAATCATATACACGGAGAAAGCCAAGGAACAAAGACCAAGCATAATGCAAGCTACCGGCATTGGCTTGTTGAGGTCACCGCCGATGGCATCTACCTGGAACTTCAGCTTGCCAATCAGGTAGAGGCCGAGCAGGCCGAAGATGACAATCCAGAGTGAAAGGAATACCTCGCGATCCATAATGTGCCAGCCATAAGCCAAATCTGCTACAGACAAGAACTTCAAAGAGAAAGCAAGCTCAATGAAACCAAGCACAATCTTGATGGTCTCCATCCAAGAACCAGACTTAGGAGCTGACTTCAACCAAGATGGGAAGAGTGCAAAGAGTGTGAATGGCAAGGCGAGAGCAAGGGCAAAACCAAACATACCAATGGTTGGTGCCAACCAGTCACCCGATGTAACTGTCTGTACCAGAAGTAAGCCGATGATAGGAGCGGTACAAGAGAAACTTACGAGCACGAGTGTGAACGCCATCAGGAAGATACTGATGAGTCCTGTTGTGCTGGAAGCCTTGTTATCTACAGCATTTCCCCAACTGTCTGGCAACTTAATTTCGAACCATCCGAAGAATGAGAATGCGAAGACTGCCAGAAGCAAGAAGAGGATGATGTTGAATACCGCACTTGTACTAAGCGCATTGAGAGTGCTAGGACCTGCTATGGCAGTAACGGTGAGGCCGAGTGCCAGATAGATGATGACAATACTCAAACCATAAGTGATAGCATCGCGGATACCCTTCTTCTTGTCATTCTTGGCACGCTTCAGGAAGAAGCTTACTGTCATCGGAATGATAGGCCAGATACATGGCATTACAAGAGCGAGCAGACCGCCCACAAAACCAATAATGAAGATATAGAAGAGTGAATGGTTGGCAATGTCATTGTTGCCACCAAATGCCTGAAGCTCCTTTACAACCGGTTTCCACCAAGCCTTAGCATCATCACCATCTACAGAGAATGAAGAATCAATATTAGCTGTGCTATCTACTTTCTCTGCTACGGCAAGTTGAGCCAAAGAGTCTGCTTTCGCCTTAGCGATAGCTGCTGGATCTTCAGCCTTTTCGTTAGCATTTGCATCTTCAGAGCTGACAGCATCCTTGCCATCTACAGCAGGAGATTTACCACTATGCTTGAAGCTTGCCTCGCTAGGTGGAAGACAATTCTGGTCGCTGCAAGCGCCATACTCTAAATAAGCATCGATACGATAGTTAGGCTTGGTGAACTTCACTTTCTGTACGAAAGTAGCGCTACCCTCGAAGAAGCGTAACTTCATCTCAAAGAGAGGGTCGAACTTTGAAATTTCATGGCCACGAGCCTGCAACTTGCCTACGAGTTCTACACCGTCAAGCTTGTTTACGTTAAAAGTGGCTGAAATAGGTCCATCTGCGCCCAAACCTGTAGAATAGACATGCCATCCCGGTTGAATCTTTCCATTAAACACGATTTCCGCTACAGCGGTTCCGTTGGTCTTGAGCGATGTAGAGAACTTCACAGGGTTCATCATCTGCGCATGAGCCAACATTACTACTAAGAGTAACTGTAAAACTGCAATAAACTTTTTCATTTTTATTTATGTACTAATTTTGATTGCAAAGATACTAAATTTTATTTTAAATACGGCTATGAACCAAGTACGGTTACTAGTCTTTTAGTTTTTTTTAGAAAAAATGCTATAAATTCATCTCTCTTTCTTGGTAATATAACAAAAATTCTGTATTTTTGTAGCCAATTTGCGAATGAGAAAAAGAAGATTATACATATTTGGTCTATGGATAGCTACATTGAGCATATTGCTATCTACGGTGATGACCCATCATCACCACATGGGGCGTATCTGTATGATTCAGGAGCAATGTGAGCAGGATGGCAACATCAATGATGAGCATACCGACCATCATAATCAGGAAAATGACAGTGATCGTGAGAACTGTAGCGTTCGTCAAATGCATCAGTTTATCGTCAATTTCAAGATGGTGAAGGGTATCCGCAAGTTGCTGATAGATGAGAACCTTCAGTTGATGATCCTGTCTTGTTCTTCTCTTTTAACCCTCCCTCGTCTCTCACTCATTTCAGTGAGATGGCAGCATGTGGCAGCTTCTCCTCTTGCAGAAGAAGTGGCGGCAGGCTATAGCAGACGGGGACCTCCTTCTATTTTATGATTTTACAAGTTTGCCACTTGG
>ERZ1027239.850-NODE-850-length-10769-cov-9.812675_pt1 | contig 10769 bp, 9 predicted proteins | sample MGYA00519476_ERZ1027239 | MGnify/ENA primary metagenome ERZ1027239 (study PRJEB26926, sample SAMN06164636) | human gut metagenome | biome: ENVO:00009003; feature: ENVO:2100002; material: ENVO:00002003 | host: Homo sapiens | place: USA | collected 2012 ... | reverse complement strand
CTCGGAGATGTGTATAAGAGACAGTCTATAAGCAATTCATACAGATTTTGGGCATCTGAAATCATTATTTTGCGTAACGGAGACAAAGCATATTCTATAGCATCTTTATGCAAATTTTTAAGATAGGAATTTTTCCCATAATAATAGCTATATAACGCTTTGCCTAATGTACTTTTGCCACTGTCATTATAACCTGTAATCACAGTCATTCCATTTAGTTGTATATCGGCTTCTTTTATTATGCCGATGTTTTCCAATGTAACATTCATATGTCAGATTCCTCACTACAAATCGACAAATTATTTCAAATATGTCTACTGATTGCCTCCAGCAGCTTGGTTTTGGCTTCGGCTAAAGGCTCTTCTATAGTACAGCCTGCTGCCCGCACATGACCGCCACCGCCAAATTCTGTGGCAATGACACTAACATCCACACCCTTGGAGCGCATACTAACCCGACATTTCCCTAGCTCCACTTCCTTCATAAGCACAGCCACATCCACTCCATCAATGATTCTTACTCCATCAATAAAGCCCTCTGTGGTGTCGAGAGTTTCGTAGAGAGCATTGTCAATAAAAATGCCTGCTACTCTCCCCTCCATAGCCATTTCAATGGTTTCCATAGCTTTGGCTCTATCCAGCACTTCCTTGAAGCTGCGCTTCTCCAAAGCCTCCGAAACCACATGAGGCTGAGCTCCTGCCTCCACCATATCTGCGGCTGCCCGCAGGGTAAAGGCACTGGTATTGGAAAAACGGAAATTGCCTGTATCCGTAGAAAGCCCTGTATAGATACATAGGGCTACTGCTGAGTCTGGCGTAACAGCCAATTCCTGCGCCAACTGATAAATAATCTCTGCTGTAGCAGCCTTTTCTGCATCCAGATAGAGGAAATCTGCCTCCCCATCATTGGTGCGGTGATGGTCAATATTGATAATAGGAGCCTGACATTTGTTCAGCACCTGGCCGATTCTATCCTTGGACACATCCAGCATAATCAGATAATCTGCTGGATAGCTTTCCTTTTCCGGCTTCTGTATGGCCTCTATATCTGGCAAAAAGCCAAAACTCTCCGGAATATCATCGTCTACCAGCACCTCCACATTCTTCCCTAGACGTACCAGTATCTGATACAGAGCCAGAGAGGAGCCAAGGGCATCTCCATCAGGATTTACATGGGTGGTAATCACCAGATTTTCTGCCTCCAGCATTTTGGCTGCTGCTTCCTTTAATGTTATATGCACAGGAACCACTTCCTTTCTTTATTTGTTCCTAATCTATTCGGAAATAACAGGTATTTTTACCTTTTCCTTCTCTTTTTAATTCACCAGATGAAAGCATTTTTCGTAGTGCCCCTTCTATAGAACTATCACTTAAATTGGGACACAATTCACGTATATCTTGCTTATTAAACCGTCCAAGTTTGTTTTTGCTAGCTCTACGTACGATTTCTAGGGCTGAAAGCTTAACCCCTATCAAATCCATTCTATCTTCAAAATCTTTGTAAGCCGCTAGAATTATTCCCAACATATATTTTATAAAGGGTATTATATCTTCCGTTCCTTCATGCCATCCATCCTGAGAGCGAGATAACGCATCATAATACAGATCTTTATTTTTGGCAATTTTACCTTCTAAAGAAATATATCTTCCTACATAGAAACCATTTCTATATAGTAAAAGCGTTGTTAGCAAACGACTCATTCTGCCATTTCCATCATTAAATGGATGAATACATAGAAAATCATGTATAAAAACCGGTATTAAAATCAATGGTTCCAGCGCCATATTGCCAATTTCAAGATTATATTCTTCACATATTTTATCAATTGCCTCTGGGGTTTCACAGGGAGCCATAGGGGTAAACAACACTTGTACATGACCATCTGGATAAGTCGCGCTAATATAATTTTGTACATTTTTTGTCTTACCTGCCATGAAATTATTCATATGGCTATAAAGTATTTTATGTAGCTGCAATATATAGTTTTGCGAAATTGGAATAACATCGAAGTTCTCATGTATTATGTTCAAAACATCTCTATAACCCGCAATCTCCTGTTCATCACGATTTTTAGGTGTTGTTTTTTCCTCTACTAATTGTTTTATCCTTGTACTAGTTGTAACAATGCCTTCTATGGCATTAGAGGCTTCAGTACTTTGAATTTTGGCAATCTCTATTAACTTTTCCAGTTCTTCTGGACGTTGTTTTAGATATAGTTCCTGCTTGCCTGCTTCTTTGTAAATTGCCGCAATTAAGCCAAGAATTTCTGAATCCCACAAATAATCCCTTATTGCAGAATAATTAAATGTCCTCATTCCCTTATCCTCCCCTATATTCCCTTAAAATATAACAAATTTTAATGGAATAGTCAACATAATAAGGGAATCAAAAAAGAGACCGCCGAAGCAGTCTCTTAAAAACATATTTTTATTTACTCAGCATCCTTGCTGTGCTCCTGCTTTTCAATCTGCAGCAGCAGCTTCTGAATATGATCGCTGTAGTCCAGAGATTTATCCAGAACAAATTTTAACTCAGGGGTAACTCTCAGGCGGATACGATGTCCCACCTCACGGCGGATAAAGCCCAGAGAGCTATTCAGACCAGCCCAGCTTTTGGCTATCTGCTCATCATTTCCCATGATGCTAACAAATACCTTGGCACTGCTCAAATCTCTGGTAATCTCTACCTGGGTAACAGTCACAAAGCCGATTCTTGGGTCCTTCAGCTCCTGCAGAATAATCTGGCTGATTTCCTGCTTCATGAGCTCCTGAATTTTTTCTATACGAAGCTGGCTCATATCTCTACCCTCCGTTTCTATAATCAATCCTTGTTTATATCATTGATAGAGGTCTTTACCTCCTCCATGATATAAGCCTCTATAATATCTCCTTCACGGAAATCCTTGTAATCCTTGATGGTAATACCACACTCATAGCCTGCAGCAACTTCCTTCACATCATCCTTGAAGCGGCGGAGGCCATCCAGTTCTCCATCAAATACCTCAATATTGTCACGGACAATACGAATCTTGGACTGGTTGGTAATCTTGCCCTCCAGTACATAGGAACCAGCTACCAAAGCCTTGGAGAATTTCATAACCTGACGAATCTCCACCTTGCCCTGAATAACTTCCTTGTACTTAGGAGCCAGCATACCGCTCATGGCTTCCTTAACATCGTTCAGTGCATCATAGATAACCCGATAGGTGCGGATATCAATACCCTCGGTATCTGCCACACGGCGGGCATTGGCATCTGGACGCACGTTAAAGGCAATAACCAGAGCATTGGAAGCAGAAGCCAGCATAACATCAGACTCAGTAACAGCACCTACACCGGAGTGTACAATGCGGACACGAACCTCATCATTCTTGTTCAATCCCATGAGAGAGCTGTTCAATGCCTCTACAGAACCCTGAACATCAGCCTTAACAACGATATTCAGATCCTTCAGATGGCCCTCCTGAATCTGGTTAAAGAGATCATCCAGAGAAACCTTCTTGGCATGAATCATATCGTTGCGCTGCTTCTCCATACGCTTCTCAGCAATGGTACGAGCCTGCTTCTCCTCCAGAGCTGCCAGTTCATCACCTGCTGCTGGAACATCATTAAGGCCCAGCACCTCTACAGGAACAGAAGGACCAGCCTTCTTCACATTCTCACCACGATCGTTCAGCATAGCACGAACCTTACCGTAAGTAGTACCAGCCACAATGGAATCACCAATGCGGAGAGTACCAGACTGAACCAGTACAGTAGCTACAGGACCACGGCCCTTGTCCAGCTGTGCCTCGATAATAACACCACGAGCCTCACGCTTTGGATTAGCCTTCAGCTCCTTCACCTCAGCAACCAGCAGTACCATTTCCAGCAGATCGCTGATACCAATATTCTTCTTGGCAGAAACCTCTACCATAATGGTATCTCCGCCGTATTCCTCCGGTACCAGACCATGCTCCATCAGCTCATTCTTAACATTAGCTGGGTTAGCACCTGGCTTATCAATCTTGTTGACAGCAACAATAATAGGTACACCAGCATCCTTGGCATGGTGAATAGCCTCTATAGTCTGTGGCATAACACCATCATCAGCAGCAACTACCAGAATGGCAATATCTGTTACCTGAGCACCACGGGCACGCATAGCAGTAAATGCTTCATGACCTGGGGTATCCAGGAAGACAATCTTCTTGCCCTGACACTTTACCTGATATGCACCGATGTGCTGGGTAATACCGCCAGCCTCATGAGTGGATACAGAGGTCTTTCTAATAACATCCAGCAGAGAGGTTTTACCGTGGTCAACATGGCCCATTACGGTAACAACAGGTGGACGCAGAACCAAGGTCTTTGGATCATCCACAATCTCTGGAATCAGCGTAGGATCTACCTCTGGTGGCAGCTCCTCTACATTAACTCCAAATTCGCTGGCTACCAAGGCAGCTGTATCAAAATCAATCTCCTGATTGATGCTGGCCAAAAAACCCATCAGCATCAGCTTCTTGATAACCTCAGCTGCGGTACAGCTCATCTTGCTGGCCAAATCCTTGACGATAATAGTCTCCCCTACTTTAATGTTCTTAGGGCGGGCTATTTCCATCTTTGGAGCCTGCTGCTGATTATTCTTGTTGCGGTTATTCTTATTGCGATTGTTCTTGCCGCCAAATCCATTGTTGTTGAAATTATTGCGGCCATTTTTGCCATTACGGTCATTGCGACCACCATTCTGGCGGTTACGATCATTTTTTTCCATTCGGTCAGTACGCTCCATCCGGTTATCGCGGTTATTCTTCTTCTCGTTCCTGTTATCATTATGGCCGCCGCCATTGCGGTCGTTACGGTCATTACGCTCAGGACGATTGCTGTTATTCTTTGGTCTATCTCCTACAGGCTTCTGGCGCTCATTCTGATGGCCATTGCCACCATTGTTATGCTGATGCCTGTCGTTACGACGCTCCTGCTGGCTGCCATTATGTTTCTTCTGGTTGCCTCCAGCATTATGCTGTTCACCATTATTCCGGCTCTGACGATTTTTGTTATCGTTACGCTCCCGAATACTGTGGCCATTGCCACCAGCCTCACGATGATTTTTCTCCTGCTTGCCAGCCTGTGGCTGCTGAGTATGACTCTGCTGTGGCTTCTGAGCCTTGGCAGGAGTCTGTGGCTTACCATCATTCTGCGGCTTTGGAGCTGTCTGCTTTGCATTAGCCTTAGTCTGCTGTGGCTTCTGCTGGGACTGCAGCGCCTTGATTACCACCTGGCGGGCATTGTCATCCACTGTGCTGGAATGGGATTTGGCTTCAATATTATTCTTGTGCAGAATGCCCAAGATAGTTTTGTTGTCAGTATTTAGTTCCTTGGCGATGTCATATATTCTGTATTTTGACATTAATCCACCCCCGTTTCTCCATCAGTGGGACAAAAGCGGGCAATTGCATTGGCAAATCCTGCATCCATTACGGCCGCCACTGCTCTAAAGTCCTTGCCAATACAATGACCTAGCTGCTCTCTATCCCAAAGATAGACTATTTTTATTTTTCCTTGTGCCGCCATCTGCTCATATCGCTGACGGGTTTCTGCCGAAGCATCCCCTGCCACCAAGAGCAAATGGACTTTATTTCCTTGTACTGCCTTGGTTACAGCAAAATCACCGGAGGCCACTCGACCAGCCCGCTGTGCCATACTTAGCAGGTTCATTATCTTCTGTTCGTTCATCATTCTGAAAGGAGCTGCTGTAACAGCTCATCATATACAGCCTTGTCAATCTTGCTCTTAAAGGAACGATCCAGACCATGACTCTTAAAGGCCTTTTCCAGACATTCCTTGTTATTGCATATATATGCTCCCCGACCAGCTTTCTTGCCTGTCATATCTACAGAAAACTCCCCCTCAGGACTGCGTACTATCCGTACCAGCTCCTTCTTGGGATGCTGCTGCTGACAGCCCAGACATAATCTGGCAGGAATCTTCTTTGTTACTGCCATATTATGCTTCCTCGTCTGGCTCTACATCTGCTGGCTGAGAAGCTTCCTCTGGAGCAGCATTTTCCTGCTGGAAATCTTCTTCCTGGCCCAGTTCAGCAAGAATATCATCAGCCAAATCATCCTCTACAGGAGCAGCAACTTCCTCCTCCTGAGCCTGAGATTCACTCTTGATATCAATCTTCCAGCCGGTAAGCTTGGCTGCCAGACGAGCATTCTGGCCTTCCTTGCCAATAGCAAGGGAAAGCTGATTGTCTGGAACCACTACTCTGGACATCTTCTCATTTTCGTCTACATCTACGCTGATAACCTTGGCAGGGCTAAGGGCATGAGCAATGTAAACAGCAGGATTTTCATCCCACTCTACAATGTCAATCTTCTCGTTGTGCAGCTCATCCACAATGGTCTGTACACGGAATCCTCTATGGCCTACACAGGAACCAATAGGATCTACGCCTTCTTCTCTAGCGCAAACAGCAATCTTGGAGCGCATACCAGCCTCACGGGCTACGGATTTAATCGCCACAATGCCATCGTGAATCTCAGGCACCTCCAGCTCAAAGAGACGCTTCAAAAGGTCTGGATGAGTACGGGACAGAGTAACCTGTGGGCCCTTGGTGCTGTTTTTTACTTCAATAACAATGGCCTTGATACGATTGTTTACTACATATTCCTCAGTAGGAATCTGCTCTGCTGGAGGCATAATAGCCTCAGTTTTGCCCAGATCTACAAAAACATTTCTGTTTTCTACTCGCTGAATAATGCCGGTTACAACCTCATTCTCTCTCTCAGAGAACTCGCTGTAAATCATGCCTCGCTCAGCTTCGCGAATACGCTGTACAACTACCTGCTTGGCATTCTGGGCTGCAATACGGCCAAAGTTAGCAGGAGTAACCTCTACCTCCAGAGTATCCCCTACCTGATAATTTGGAGAAATCTTGCGCGCCATAGCCAAGGAAATTTCCTGAACGGCATCCTCAACCTCATCAACTACGGTTTTAATGGCATATACATGATAGCTGCCGGTAATGCGATCCAAATTAACTCGTACATTCTGTGCGGAATTAAAATTTCTCTTGTAGGCTGCCACCAGGGCATCCTCAATAGCATCAAAGATAATCTCAGGGTTGATACCCTTTTCCAAGCCCAACTCCTTGAATGCTGTCATAAATCCGCAATCTTTATCTTCTGCAGCCTTTACTTTTTTTGTTCTGGTAGCCACTATTTATTAACCTCCTAAATTTCATGACTGGTTACCAATCACTTGGTTTCTTAAAAATCTATATGCAGGTTCACCTTGGCTACCTTGTCCATTGGAATAGCCATATCGCCTACATTGATGGTTTCCCCATCATAGGCACTTAGTGGGCCTGTTACCACCTTTTTGCCATCTAGTGGAGCAAAAAGGCTTACATCAATATCCTTACCCATTTCCCGCTGAAAATCTCTTGGCTTTTTCAGCTCTCTATCAAGGCCGGGAGAGGATACCTCCAAAATATAACTGGTCTTGATAATATCCTGGGCATCCAGAAGCTCCTCCAGCTTTCTGCTAAGATCCTGACAATCATCCAGATCTACGCCACCCTCCTTGTCAATAAAGACACGAAGGTACCAGTCACGCTCTTTTACGTAGTCCACTGCCACCAGCTCCAAGGCTGTATTTTCCAGCAGTTCCTCGACAATCTTTTCTACCTCTGCTTCAATTCTGCCAGCCACGCAAATCTCCCTCCTTAACGAAAATTCCTATCTTATTTCAAAGAAAAGAGTGGGTGAAACACCCACTCTGCTAAGACTTAAATTAATTGCTATGTTTATTATAGCATTTCTATTCAGGTATGTAAATACTAATTTACATATTAATCAAAATTTATACCTGGCCTTTTATCGAAATACAGCCTGCGGTCATACTACTTCAATCTCAACAACACCTGCATCAGCTTTAACGGCTCTTTTTCAAATATCTCTGTTTCCTTAACTAAGGCTTTGGAAAAATCCCGCTTATGATCAAATGATTTTGAGAACTCTCCCAGCACATCCAATATATTTCTTTCAGCCCACGCATTGTCTAAGGAATAGGTGCTATAAATCACCAATTGGCACAGTTCATAAGCTATCAAATATGAAAAATAATTATGCAAAAATCCACCGCTAAATGAATATGGATAAGCATGAAAAAGCCATTCATGCTGCCAATATCGTTCTAGGACACTTCCCAAACGCTCTTGCACCAAATGATGCCTTTCCTCATATACATTGTTATAATAATCATTCATTACCTGCCAATGCTCGCTTGATATTAGTAATTCTTTTTCCTGCTTTAGCACTGTAATAATGCCATTCATAAATTGGTGATGAGCAACTGGATAATATTGCCAATTCTCCCACAGGTTTGAAATTTCCTGCTGGAAGGCATCACTATTATAATAGTCTATCAAACCTGCCACAGCTTCTACATCCTTTTGGCAATCCTCTACTTTATCAAGAAACAAACCTAAAATCACTAATCTCTGCTCAAAAGTATAGGAAGTATTTTGCAAAATTGCTAATCCTCCCATCGTAATATGAACAGCAGCCAAATCATTAGGTACATTCTTCATGTTACAATTCTTTGCAATCAGTTTCCAGGCAGATGTCTCCTCTTCACAGCTAATTTGCTGCAGCTCCATAGCATTAGGCGAAAGCAAAGCATATTCAGCAGCTACCGGACAAGTCATCGCCAACATTCTAAATTGATAATTACCAATTTGCTGTACCATTCTTGGATACACCCTACAGGTTTGGGATAATGCACTCTCTCCCATATTACGCTGAATGTAACATAAATTATCCTCACACAGTAATGGACATACACCCTTATTATTTAGCTCAATTTGAAAACCAGTCTGAATATTTGAAGGCTGTATACTAGATAATATCTTTTTTCGCATAGCAGGATTCTTAATGCGCTGATATTTCTTATAAGTCTCCATATCAATATCTATACGCCATTTACCACAACATTTAGCATTACATTTAGAACCATCACATTGAAAATTACCTACATATTTAGGTTGCAATATTATGCTCTGATTACTCATTAGAAAATGTCTACCTTTCTCCATATATTATTTCACAAAAATAATGGGGCGGGAGTGACAACTCTCCCGCCCCATATGCAATGGTAGTTCTAATAACACACCTTGATCCTTCAGGCTAGCAACAAGAAGGGGTGCGGAATTAGCATATTAGATTTATATATACCAGTGGCAGGCATAACCTTGCCACTGAATATATCACAGTATTTTGACAGCTTATCTAAATAGATTTGCCATCAACCAGCTATGCTCTTACTGGAGCAGGGACAGTACATTGGAGCTGGACTGGTTAGCCTGTGCCAACATGGACTGTGCAGCCTGCAGCAGAACATTGTTCTTAGTGTAGTTGGTCATTTCCTTAGCCATATCAGCATCACGAATAGTAGACTCGGAAGCCTGTACATTCTCAGATGCAGTGGTCAGGTTGCTGGAAGTATACTCCAGACGGGACTCAACGGAACCAATTGTAGTCTGCTGGTCAAGAGCCTTCTGAATAGCATTGTCCAGAACGTTGATAGCCGCATTAGCCTTACCCTGAGTAGAAATGTTCAGAGTAGTACCATCTGCGCCTTTCAAGCCCAGAGCCTCAGCACGCATATCAGTAAGACCAACCTTGATAGACTGGTTAGCAGATGCACCAACCTGCAGACTGATAGCATTATCCTGAGACTCATTCTGAGCACGAACAGTCTCGGAGAATGCATCCAAAGCTGCATTAGCAGACTTCTTTACATTGCCCTTGGAATCAGTAATACTAATATTCAGACCAGAAATCTGACCACCAATACCAGCAGTGTTAGCAGTAATGCTAATACCCTTTTCGCCAGATGCAGTATTAACCTTATCACCAGCAGCATCAACGCCCACGGTGGAACTATCTACGACAGCAGTATGAAGATTATCAGAAGCAGTCTTAGCAGTAGTCAGATCACCATATGCTGTCATCATCGCCTTAGCTTTAACACCATTGGTTTTATCAGTTTCAAGAGTTGCATAATTGGCATCACTCTTAAGTGCTTCTGCAAAGGCCACTTTTTCGGTATTCTTTAAACCTGTTTTCATCTTCCAGTCTGTACCAGTAGTATCCAGATAATCACTAAGTGCTGCTATATCAATAGCCTTACCATCCTTAGCATGGGAAGTATTATAAGCCTTAATTTGCTTTGCTAAATCTGCATCATCAACTGTATCCGTAAATGTCTTTATAGCTCCATCGGCAGAATCATTAAATGCAGCATCGGTACCAGCTACAAGGGTACCAGCAGCAATCTTAGCCTGAGTGGCATCACCGTAAAGAGCCTTGTCCTTGGCAACAATGTCTGCTGGAACAGTGTCAGCAACTACTCCCATAGAGGTTGCTACACTCTTATTAGAAGCATCTGCAAAAATCTTGCTTTCACCATCAATATTCTCAGCCTTGGTAAAAATATCCTGCAACGTAGCACCCTTAGCATCAAAGGTAGTGCTGTAGGTCTTACCAGCCTGTACATAAGATACAGTAACCTTATCAGTGTCTACAATCTCCAGACTGTCACCACTGCGAGCTGTCAAATCAGTCAACTTGGTGGAAGCTGTAGTCTCAGTTCCCAAGCTCTGGTTGGTCAATACAGTATAGGTAGCATTTCCCTTGCTGTTCTTGGAGCCGTCAACCAAATACTTGCCGTTGAAGGTTACATTTGCGTTATCGTTAATCTGGTCGATGGACTGATCCAGTT
>ERZ1027239.847-NODE-847-length-10798-cov-6.477986_pt1 | contig 10798 bp, 33 predicted proteins | sample MGYA00519476_ERZ1027239 | MGnify/ENA primary metagenome ERZ1027239 (study PRJEB26926, sample SAMN06164636) | human gut metagenome | biome: ENVO:00009003; feature: ENVO:2100002; material: ENVO:00002003 | host: Homo sapiens | place: USA | collected 2012 ... | reverse complement strand
ACGAGATCATGCCTAGTCTCGTGGGCTCGGAGATGTGTATAAGAGACAGTACTTCAACTTTGCGAATCGGTATGAATTGTATATTCCACCAAGCGTTTTATACACTTTAGATGTGAAGCACTGAATGCAGCCTGTATAATCATCAAATCCTAAGATGATATACTTATCTTCAAGATAACCTGCCACGTATGCACCAATGTCCTTACCTTTATAAAGAACAGGCTCTCCACGATACGCATTAAAAAATTCTTTATTTGTCATACGCTATCGCTATTTTAGTTCATCAAAATCAAGCCACTCAATCTTATCGTAACACTCGTACAGAACTTCTATACGCTGTGTTCCGTCTCCTCTAGTGACAAGCCATACGTCATCACTCATCGCTCCATAGTGAAGAGCAGTAGGATTTACGCCACCTCCATTATATCGAAACATTACCCACTTTTTTAATGGAGGCTTATCTTCTTTTAGGTCGTGCCATAATGATGCCGCATTCACATAAGGAACGTTTTCCGTATCACAATCAGTAACACCAATCTTTTCTGTACTGAACGTTACCCCGTTCAGCTCATTGTAATCTACCTCATCTTCATTGCTACAGATATTGAGATAAATCTTCTTAGGTAAATTCTTTATTTTCATATCCCTTAAACTTAATTTATGAATATTTACCAATTCCAAATGTCAGCGTATCTTTCATCTGGTGGTGTTTTAATCTTTGGAAATATAGGAGTATTGCTGATAACACGATGGTCGCAACTTCCTGTACTTCCACTAGTAAGTGGCTCTCCGTTACAGACTAATCTATATTTACATTCATCACATTGTATGTAATTCATATCACTTGAATTTAATGATAAAAAACTCGGTATCAAGCCATTTATCGGGGCATAAGCCTTTCTTAGGCTTGCCGATACTAATGCTCTCTATCTCCTTCTCAATTCGTGGACTATCCTTGCGGTAGCCGTTGATGAAGAGGACGTGGGTAAATGGAACAGTTTTATAGTATGGGCTATTAAAGCAATACTTAGCCATTTCGGGGCTTATGCTATCCCATTTCTCGGACAAATCCTTGTCTAGTTTACTGAATGGCTCTTCAAGTTCTGAGCGAACTAAAAGAAGTCGTTTTGCCCAATACCCTTTAATCACCCTATACTCTTCCTTCTTTTTGCCCGATACTACCATATCGAACCATTGCTTGTCGATGGTGAGGGTCAATATTTTCTTCTTCCATCCTTCCACCTCCTCCCAGTCTGTTGCGAGAATGTCACCATCAACGCACGGCATGCCAACAAAAGGAATATCTAGATAATCCGTCCCCCATATATCATTATAGGATACACATCGGACGTAAATTTTCTTCTTATTAATAAATGTTGTTCCATTACTCCATGTCCTACGTTTCACTTTCTTTCCCTCCTTCATTCTTCTCAGAGCCTCCGAGAAGTCAAATATTTCCTTATTCATTTCTTCTTTCTTTTTTAAGCATCATACGCTGCTTATTTTGTTAAACTTATCGCCTTTGTGATGCGGTGGTCTTTAAAATCGACTTTATATCCCGCTCCTGGTAACAATATGCGATTATAGCAGAGGTAACGAAATATCCAATAAGGCGTATTGTGCCTCATTATCTTCTTTGCCAACTTAATCTTCATACGCTATAATTGCTTTAATTTATTGAATATCTTGGCAAAACGGTGCATATAATCAAAGTTTGCATTTTCGCCATGCTCATACATCATTCTGTTGTATATCCAACGTAGATGCTCCGCATCCTCGTGGAATTCTTTAATATCTTGTTCATCTAAGACTATTTGTTTCTTCATACGCTATTTCTCTTTTCCGTAATACTTTTTTGATAAGTCGTTGAATCTCTCATAGTTTGGCAGCTTGGGAGAGATTTCAAACTTCATCGTTCTTACATCATACCCTCTATCAGTCATTTCTTTGACAAACTCTTTTGTGAAGACATTATCGAAGAGATAATGAGCATCTGTTTGTGTCATAAACCCTAGTGGGTGATAAGCTCCAATGCAGTTCTCTTTCTTATCCCAATATGCCGTTAGCTTTTCTTTCTTTTTAAGCCTCATACGCTACTTCTTTTTGAGACAAGGGCAACTTTCTGCGTGAACAACGCAAACACCATGTTTCGTGTCCACAACCAGATAATCGTGTCCTTCCTCAGTGAATACTGACATACCAATCTTCTTTGCAGGTTCATTGCTATTAGCCAAAGAGCGAATGCCCTCAAAAATCAATGCTCCTACAAACAAACACAAGACAAACCAAACAGCTGACTTGATTAAGTTTAAAATCTTATTCTTCATCTTCACACATTTTATTCCATATATCAATACACTCAACGAACTCTTCGACTTCTTCAATACTATTCAATATAATAGTAATGCTCCCATCTTCGTTCCAATGCTGATTACTTACATCTACCATAGTTTTATCTTACTTATCCTTATCGAATTTGTTGCCAATAACCTTAATATACTTAAAGTATAAAGAATAAGGCATTCCATCAATAATAGCAACAAATGCACCGTACATATATTCGATTGTTGCTTTTACCTTGATAAATCCCTTATATAGGTCATATATCTCACACTCTGCTATATCGCCTTCCCAAATTTCATTGCCTTTGTAATCTTTCAGTCCTGTGAACTGGCAGACGGTAGAAGGGTTAACTGGTGATGTCAGTTGATTTTCATAGTCTGTTATCCAGACGTTATCTGAATCTTTGTGATGAACCAAGTCACCTTTTATCCATTTTCCATCCAAGGTTTTCTTTGCCTTGAATTTAATATTTCCTATTTCCATACGCTATCTTAAAATCTTAATTTTAATATCTAAGTACTTTTCCATTTCTTTCAACCCATTTTCGTTTACACTATAATAATAAATATCACGAGGAGGTTTACTAATATCCCCTATACCATAAGGTTGAATGCTTCTTTTGGCATATCCTTTTGACCATAAGGAATCCCATAATGTATCTGGCTCATCATAATACATCACTCCATTGCGATAGGCTTCATAAACACCTCTTTTTGGATTCTTCCAATCTAAGCCAATGCAATGTTTCATCTTGTATAATTCGTCTGATGTAAGCATAACTATTATTCTTTAAAATACGACTTTATTTTATTCCAAACTTCCTTTGGTGAATAATGCCACATGATGTATATAGCAATAATCACCAAGGCTATTAAGAAAGCTGTCTCTATATCAAATCCTTCTCCTATCTGGCGTATTATATGATATGAGCCATCACTTCCATAAGATATATAACTATCGCTCATAAGCTATTCTTATTTAAGTTCGACTGGCTCATTATCCCAAGATAAATCTCTTCCGGTGAGCTTCTTGATGCTGCCCTTGGGGAGTTCAATAGTGTCAGATAATCTATCCTCATATTCATGTGGTTGTATTTTCCAATATCCACAAGCACTTCTTAGAGGCTTCTTCTCATAGATGTACTCATCGCCATTCTTATCTACTGCTAACCAACATACCATAACTATTCCTCCAATTTCAATTCAGTTCCACTATTACGACTTTCCTTTAGGAAGTCATTAACTTCTTCCTTGTAGGAATAACCGCAATCCTTTTGAAGAGCCTTTATCTTCTTATACCCGATACCAGCTTCACGGCAAAGTTGTGCTGCCGAACTATAGTCTTTGATGTAGCCAATCACATTCTGAATAACTGACCACTGACCTCGCTCGAAGTCTGTAAGGCTATCATCTTTCGGAATATTCAATGCTTTGTGGCACAATCCACACACTCTTGCCATTTCTTTTTGAAGTTGCTCAAATGAATACTGACTCCAGTGATATGTAAGGTAGCTTGCACTACCCAACGCTTCTTTAACTTTATTATTCATACACTATTCCTCCTCTATTAACCTAAATCCATTAATATTGTACCATCTTGGCTTTTTCTTGCCATCTAACTTGCAACATATCTTCTTGTCGGCACGTATTCCTAAGACTTCTGTTCTATGGAAATTATGATAACCGCCATAAATCAAACCTCCAAAAAGTAATCTTGCCCAATTAATTGTATTGTACTCGACTATACTTCCAAGATGAACTTTTCCCCATTCTTGTTCTGTCATAACTATTCCTCTTTTTCTATAAAATCACGTCCAACACGTTCTAACAACTCCAAAAAGATTCTGTGCTCATTATAGATAAGAAGCAAAGATGGGCTATATTTACATTGTTCTATCTTACGTTTACAATGAGATACGAGGTAATTATAAGTACTTTCTGATAGTCCCTTAATAGGTTCCACTTTCTTTATATTCAAATCCTCCAACTCTATTTTGTTTACTGCTGCGTAGCCATCTTGTGCCTCCTTACAATAACTCTTCTCGCAAACCCATCCTTTGCAAAAATTATATTCAGAAATGATGTGCTTACGACAATACTCACAGATAGAAATACCGAATTTGTTTTGTAATTCTTTCCTGTTCATGCTCAATCCTCCAACTCTATATTATGTTCATCTGCGAAACTATCTTCTGCATCCTCACAATACTTACCTTCACAAAGTGATTCAGGATATGCTCTGTTAGTAAAATACTCTTGGAGGCATAATTCACAGATGTCATTTCCGTAATTATCTTTTAACTCTTCTCTAGTCATTACTCATTCTCCTTTCTTACTAAATAGTCATACATAGGCTTGCGGTTTCTAAGATATTCCTTGCATATCTTTTCAGCCTCTTCCTTTGTATCGCAAGTTGCAACAACTCCATCGGGATATGTATCCCAATATCTAACTACTTTGAATTTTATCATAATCAATCCTCCAATTCTTTAAGTGCTCTTAATAATAAAATTTCAGCCCAAGAAACAGCAGATGCTACGTCTGCTGGAGAAGTTCCAATTAGTGCTGTTTTTGCAGTATATTTTAGAGCTTCTTTTATATTTATTATAGCTTTTTCTTTGTTCATTGCTTTGTCTTTTTATAATCACCGCAATCCATAGGGATATGGTCTGCTAACTCTTGCCAATAACACCTATTATCATAATAACAAGTATAACATTTTTGAATCTTTTCATTCATTACTTATCCTCCTTTGCCTTTAAGTATCTTCTCTTGAAACTTTTGAACTGTCTGTTTATAGCATAAGCCTCTTCATCGAAGCCTTCCTCTAAAGTACCAGACATAGCCATAAGGGATTCTGTTGCTTGTAAGAAAGCTTCAAAGTCCTTTTCTGTTACATTCATTTTTGCCATAATTATTTTACTTTAAATTAAATTGCCTTGCCAAAAACTGATCATTCTTTATCAAGTTGACAATTTCTTCTTCTGTATGAATGCCTTCCCAAAATAATTCAGTATGACTGTTAACTCTGTAGTCATCTACCGAGAACGGAACACCATAATTGGTATAAACCATTCCATGAAATTGAATAAGGTGGCGACCAGGATTCTTTCGGATATTATCTACCCAAACTTCATTGTCGCATTCACACCATTTGCTATATTCTTTCTCATCGAGACTTTCATCTATACCAATAGGGCAGTGTCCAGCACTCCCATTTGTACCAAAATATATTATCTTAGCCATATTCTCATTAATTAAAACCAACCTAGATGGGCAGCTTCATTCCACCAATACTTACCTTTACGCATTTCATCAGAGAAGTTTACTCCACGCTTAATGCGCCACTTGCTTATCTTTCTTTTCTTCATATTCTAATCCTCCAACTCTTTAAGTGCCTTATTTAAATACATTGTAGCTTCATATCTTTGAGTGCTTACAAGCCAATTCATAGCTCTCAAAACTTTAAGAGAATTATTTATGTACTCTTTAGCTTTTTCTTTGCTCATTGCTTATTCTCCTTTTTTCTGTTTCTTTCTATATGCTTTAGTTGCGTAATACTTATATTACCATATCGCTTATACATACTTTTGAGATATGCAATATAGCTACTTAATGTTATTTTACTTGCATCCATATTCTCTTATTTTTACCCTCTCCCTTTTACAGGAGAGGATGGTTAGTTACTAAAGCTCATCAAACTCTTTCTGAATGCTATTTAAAGCCTTTTTTATAGCATTCTTTATGTCGGTAGATTCTTTTGGCGCATACTTGTTTATATCTATTAGAGCACACCCCAGTCTGTTTTCATTAACAGTCGCACCATTACAATATCTATCGATAACTACTCCATAAGCTTCAATAAAGTCGCTTAAATTGTTAGCTCTAGATAATTCTTCTTTTGTCATATCTTTAAAATTTATGCCCGAAGGCGTTAAACACTAAATTCCATACCATTTCGAAATCATTGTTTTTTTTCCTTGTTTTAAAAACTTCTTTTCACGTCTCTTCAATAACGACTTACTACGATTTACACAGTCTAAATACCAAAGAGACCTTTCTGTGTCGAAAAATCTTAAAGCATACAACATACCTACACCTCCATTTCGTGATTAACACCTAAACCAAAGAGAAGATGCTGCAAGCTATGTACATAAGGAAGTTCTACACATATACTGCTACTATAATCAAAGTCGTCAAACCAAAACTTACCATCTTTCGATGTATAAGTAAGAAATAATCCGTCTTTGTAATAGAAGTATGCACAATCATTTATCTTTGATTTCTTCCATCCATTCTTTTCAAGAATCTCTGGAATAATAGGAATTGGTGTTACTTCAATTGGTCGTATACTATACAAACATCCATTTGGAGTTCTAACAATGTAAAATTCAAGTAAATTGGTATCACAAGTTAACGTTTTACCTTCTATTTTACATACATTATTATCATATAGAACCAAGTCACCTTCAATAAAAATATTTTCTTTCATACGCTTTACTTTTTACGATGATTATACTTATCCTCATCTTCTTCATAAGGACACTTAAACATTAAAGGACAAATTCCACAAGGTGTTATCAGTCTTTCCTTACATCTACTTCTTGATTCGTAACTCATACGCTTACTTCTTTACCAATTTAAAGATTACATTCTCTCCATCTGAGCGATACTTACCCAAACATTCGAATTTATTTTCATTAGCACAGTGATAATTTTCATCATAAAAGAAACATTCCTCGCATGTACCACATCTAACAGCTTCAATAGTGACAACACATTTGGTCTTTTCTCCAACTTTAAGCTCTTTCATTTTCTACCTCGCTTTCTATTTAAAAGTTTCTGACCATACTCCTTTGGTGAAGTTGTATTGACTACAAAATTATAAGAAAACTTTGGTGCCCTTTAATAAAGGTAACACCCATCAATATCACGAGACATCATTGTTCTCCTCCTTCCTTTGGGAATAAATCATCAATATAGAGCCAGCCAATAATATCATAATCAATTCCAATATATTTGAAATTGTAATCATACCAACCAAAATCGTGAAAAGATGATTGTTCTATTCTTTCTTCATCTGGAAGCATCCCATGATTAAGATGATAAACAACTCTTACCAAACATATTCTATTTTTCTCTGGCTCTTCACTAATAGGATGCCACAAGTCCTTCAAGAACTCATTGATAGCCCACTTAGCACCATCTTTAAAATTATTTAGGCAATCACTCTCTATGTCAATGATGGATGATGAATATCCATCTGGATTTGCCTTTCTAAAAGCTACTAAACGTTTTCTTGCAGCTTCATCTGTTTTCTTATCATCTATCATAATTATCTTCAAAATACTCAATGTTACACATAGCAAGAGTAATTTTCTTTACCCTTGCATTATTATACTTATATCTCTTTGCTTGATATTTAGCAGCAGATTCCTTATCAAACACCATAGCAAGGAAAGAAGATGGAGACCACCACATTCTTTTAGTCTTGTGTCTATCCACAAGAAACATTGTAGGCATGATGTTGTTCTTTCTTCTAGAGTTTTGAATGACAACGAACTTACCTATGTCACTCTGCGAGAAACAACGAGCCTTTGCATTAAGGTATAATTCCTTTTCCCAATCTTCATATGGTTGATTTTCGAAGTCATAATCACATATCTCTGCCAAATGCTCTGCTTCTGTATAGTCTATCATAATCTACCCTTTCTTTTTCTAAGTTCTAACATTCTCCTAGTTCTGCGGCTTTCCTTGCCACTAGGAGGGTTACCACCAAACTTTACTTCTGGGATTTCATAATTCATATAGATGGAAGCTTCTTCATTGAGTGCCTTAACTACTTCTTCTGTCAAGGCTTCTTTAAGTGATACACCAGTTGGTGTTACAATTATCTTTGCAGCGTCTCTAATCATTGCTCACCTCCTTCCCAATCATCAGTCGTTCCTAGTAAATGTGCTGTCTCTTCATTGTAAGGAATACAATACTTACGACCAAATCCGATACAACGAAAAGGATATTGTGATTCTTCTCTATAATGAGAAAAGAGTTCAGCTTCCCATACATCATCTTTCTCATTTCGCCCCAACACTTTATCGAATGGCTTAAACTCACACTTTGGCTTCAAGTCCACAATCTGTTTCTTCTCAGCATCCCAAGCCTTGTCTTTCTTTGCGAGAGCGTCAAAGAGCTGCTGCTTCTCTTCTTCTGTGGCATAGCGCATAGAATAGTCTTTTGGTTTTGTAAGATGAGCATCCTTTCTTATATGTAAAGAATTATTCTCAAGCATTGTTACATAGCGATAAATATGTTTATCATCTTGACCCTTGTATATAAGTATATAGTGATAATCGTCAGAACTATCAATTACACATAGTATATCTCCATCCTTGAACTCAGGCTGAGTCTTATCGATTTCCAAAGTTTCCATATTCAGTTTGCCATCCAAACGTTCCTCAATGGTATTTATGTAGGTCTGAGCTGCTTCTTCGGATTCTTTGGTGTAATTAACGGTATCACCATAATGTTCTTCCTCATAATCTTGTAGCTCATCATTTTTGCCATAGCATTCAACATAGTACTTACCAACAAATGAAGTATAAGTATCATCATCAAATCTCTCGAAGATAACCTTGCATTTACCATCATTGCTAACCAGTACATCGCCTTTCTTCCATGCGAACTTAGACCAGTCTCGCATTTCTTTTGATGGAAAAACAATACATTCTCCGTCATCATACAAGTTGCCATTTTTATCAAAAATACCTTCTCCACCATTCATAAAGCCAAACTTCGAACTATAGAAAGATACTTTAAAACTTTTATCGTCTGCTTCTTTCAACTCACATTTACCACAAGCAGAAGAGTACAACTTGGTTCCTTGTGGCTTATCCTTCAAAATTTTTGCTATATTAATCTTTGCATCCATAATTAAATCGACTTTTGGTTTAAACAATATTGGTAGTGACTCATACTACAATTAGCGTATTTTGATATTTTTGGTAACTCCCCATTATAAGGAGTGACTTTCAATCCATCAATAAAATCGGCATTCTCGGTATACACTTCGGTATTATATTCATTCATATATACTTTCTGTGCTGATGTAGAATGGCTTTCAGCTCTCAACTTACCTAGTGAACGCCAAACCTGCTTGCGATGGATGAACAATCCATGCAAAGGGATTGTCTTTACTTCTACTTTTGTTTCCATATCTAATTTCTCATTATGTAACACTTGATAACCTTATGAACCGCATTTGGCTGCGATTTATTAAACTCATCCATTATATGACGCTCCATTTCCTCGGGGAAAATGGGCTTTGTCGGCTTCGGTATAGTGAGGACGGCTTGTATCTTTGCCCCCCCCATCCAAGGTAAGCAAACATCTACGACTAATTTTCTCAAATAACATTTTTGTATCTCCTATATTTAAACGTTAAACAAAATCTTAGTTTTTTATAATCTAATTATATACCATACCAGCGAAACCTGAGCCAAGGGCATAAGAATTAGAATATACTTTATTTATTATCTTACCCTTTATGTATGTATAGTTATTGAGTATCATATCCTCTATATAGTTCAATGATTGTATAAAACGCTTTTCAATATTTCTAAATTTGCGCAAAATTAGATTTTCTGTTGCGAACTTGACCGTATCGAATGCGTTTTTGATGCTGATACCGAGTTTCTTTGCCATGTACTTATATGAAATTCCGTTATCAGAGAATTTTTCGCCATAGCCGAAACGATTACAAGCCTTCTTCGCCTCCTTTAATTGCTTCAAGCCTTTTGGGTGCTTGGACTGCTGAATCATTTGCTTAGCGTATTCCTTATGATTCTGAATCTCAATGATGAGCATCACGGAAAGAGTCTTCTCTATTTGTTTTATTTCTTGTGCATAGGCGTTTTTCTTTAAGTTTTTATCTTCTGTGAAAGTAATATCGGGAACGATTGCGTTCCTGTGCGAGGTGTGACTTTTCAGGGATTTAAAGACGAGGCATTTCTTATCCTTGCCAGTCTCCTCGATGAGTTCCATCTGACGGAGTACGGCGAGGCGTTGGCGTATGGCTGATGCGCTCACACCAGTAAGCTCATGTAGCTTGTTAACCGACCATCCCTTGACGGTCGAGGATTGCGCCTTGCTCTTTACAAACAAGGAGAATGCTATCGCCTTTCTTAGCTGAGAATTGCAATACATTTGATGCAATATCTTTCTCCTTATCTGTTTCATATCCTTAAATATAAAAAGAAAGAGCGACAAAGAAGGTCAACTTTCTCTACCGCTCTGTATTTAGTGATGCCCGAAAGCACCCAACCAAATCCTAATTCACTCGGAATGTCTCAATCGGTGTTGACCTTGTACCAAAGGAAACATTATCTAAGATTTTAACTAATTAATAGCTCTTTCTATCTTTCGACACCGCAAAATCTGTCTCTTATACACATCTCCGA
>ERZ1027239.839-NODE-839-length-10882-cov-5.082664_pt1 | contig 10882 bp, 15 predicted proteins | sample MGYA00519476_ERZ1027239 | MGnify/ENA primary metagenome ERZ1027239 (study PRJEB26926, sample SAMN06164636) | human gut metagenome | biome: ENVO:00009003; feature: ENVO:2100002; material: ENVO:00002003 | host: Homo sapiens | place: USA | collected 2012 ... | reverse complement strand
CCCGCCTCTCTCCGCTCCGCATCAGATCTTCTGCACCGGCGGCAAAAAGCCGCGCTTCGCATTCTCCTCTGTGTCGTCCGACTCGTCGTAGGCGTCGTACGGCGCGGACGGGTCGTGCACCTTTTTCTTAAACGGCGAGCAGAGCTTGTCGCGGTGCGCAAAGGCGAAGTAGAGATCGTCTGTCCAGCCGGTGTGGCCCGTCAGGATGACGGGCCGCAGGCCGCGCGTGCGAAGCTTCTGCTCCAACTCCGCCAGCGACTTGACTGCGAGCTTGTTGCTCTCCGCCAGCGCGGAAATAAAGCTGTAGCCGCCGTCCGCGCCGAACCAGATCGTATCGCCCATGAAGAGGTACCTGTCGTCAATGAGGTACGCCATATGTCCCCACGTGTGGCCAGGGACGAGGAAGCATTCGATCTTGATGCCGTCGATCTCGAAGACCTGACCGTCGCGCAGCAGCACCTTTTCGTTGTTAATGGTCACCTGCGGCAGCTTGTAGAGGTGGTAGATCACCTTGCGGCGCACCTCGCCGGTGAGATATTTGTTCTCGATCTCGCCGATATAGAGCTTCGCGTCACGGAAAAGGCCGGGGCTGTCCGCCTCCACCGCGCCGACATGGTCGGTGTCCTGATGGGTGATGAGGATATGGCGGATGGACTTCGGGTCGATGCCGAGCCAGCCTATCTTTTCCTCAAGACGGTCATAGTTGTAGCCCGCGTCGACCATGATGGTCGTCTCGCCCTTGCGGTAGAAAAAGATGTTCGCCACCCATTCGCGCACGCAGGCGACATGTTCATCGACCCAGCCGGTATTGAGCGGCTTGAAGATCTCCTTGCCGCGGTACATCTTGCTCATTTCCTTTTTCTGAAATTCGGTAGCTTGCTTGGACATGGCAGATTTCTCCCTGTTTTGATTTTTAGTTCAACGTCTCTAACTTCAAGTGATAAAAAGCCGCACGCGGCGTTCACGCCCGCGGAAACAGCTCTTCGCACGCGCCGCGCGTCAGCGTTTCGAGCACCTGCGGATACAGCGCGCCGATCTGCTCCTGATGCGACACCGTAAGGATCAGACCGCGGATCGTCGCAGCGGCGAGCGCGATACCGCCGCGCGGGGTCAGGCCGCTCTCTTCCAAAAGGTCGCGGATATGTACCTCGTCGCTGTGGTAGTGCTCGGCTTTCACCTGCACGGGGATGCGGCGCAGCAGATAGGCCGAGTCCTCCTCGATGAATTTCATCGCACCGATCTCGGATAAGCGGCTGCAGGCCGTGAGCAGCACGTTCGCGATGCGCTCGTCGGGCGGCAGGTCTTTGCCCTCCTCCAGCGCCTGCTCGGCCACCTGATAGACCTCGCCGTGGATATCCTCCAGCACCTCGAAAAACAGCAGTTCTTTGGACGCAAAGTATTTATAGAACAGTCCCTTCGAGATGCCCGCCGCCTCGGTGAGCTGCTCGACCGAGGTCTTGCGCAGCCCCAGCGTGACGGCGCAGCGGCGCGCCTCTCGCAGCAGCGTTTCGCGGATGGCCGCGTTTTCTTCTGCGGAAAAGGCCATTGGCATTCCCTCCTTTGTTGAAATTTTTGACCAGCTTGGTTTATCAGTCATATTGTAGCATATCCATCGCCGTCTGGCAAGAAAAAAAGGATCCCATTCCTTTATCAATACTGAATAAAACCACCGCTTTTATCAATGCACTGCGTTATATATGTGCAGCACAGCCGCGAGGCCGGTATGGATGCGCACATCTCCAAGCCCTTCGACGTCAAGACGCCCTGCATCTGCCTGCGGCGGCTAAAGGACAAGCAGTAAACGCAAAAAAGAGGACATTCCGATTCTTTTCGGAATGTCCTCTTCCCTTTTCGTGTCACAGCAGGCCGTAGACCTCGTGCAGATCCCTGATCTCGTGGTCGATGCGGTAACCCTCCGGCGCTTTGATTCCCTCGGGATTGTACCAGCAGGTCACGATGCCCGCGTTGTCGCCGCCGCGGATATCGCTCGTGAGCGAATCGCCGACGATCATCGTCTCGCTCTTCTCGACCGGTCCGATGGCGGCGAAGACCTGGTCGAAAAACTCCTTTTTCGGTTTCTCCGCGCCAAGCTGCTCGGAGAGGAACACGCCGTCCATCAGCGCACCGAGGCCGGAGCGCGTCAGCTTCTTCGTCTGCGCGACGACCGTACCGTTCGAGACGACGCACTGGCGCACCTTGCCGCGCAGCGACTTGACGATCTCATAGCTGTCGTCGCGGTAGACGATGGTGTCGCCCAGACGCAGCTGGTAGGCATCGTTAAACTGCGGCGCGAGGGAAACGTCGATGCCCTCCTCCGCGAAAAACTCCTCAAAGCGGCCGACGAGCACCTGCGGCTTCGTGATCTCGCCGCGCTCGAGCTTTTCCCAGTATTTCATATTCAAGACGGAATAGCGCGTGACCTGCTCGTCCGAGCATTCGCCAAGGCCAAACTCGACAAAAAGGCTCTGGATGGCGGCGCGCTCGGCGGCATCAAAGTCTAAAAGCGTGCGGTCCACGTCCCACAAAATCGTTTTGATCATAACGGTATCTCCAAATACAGTCAAAATGGCATATTTTCCGCGTGTGCGGCGAGAACATCATACCACAGCAGGACTACACCCGCAACGCCGATTTTCTGCCGCTTGCGGGAAAGATCATACCGTGGTAGAATAGCGGCAATCATTTTTGACAGAAAGGGACTGTTTCCTATGAATATCACCGTATATCTCGGTGCGAGCAGCGGCAATGATCCGACGCTTGAGACGTCCGTGCGCGCACTGGGCCGTCTCATCGGCAAGAGCGGCAACGCCCTTGTCTACGGCGGGTCGAAAAACGGCCTAATGGGTGCGCTCGCTGAAAGCGTGCTGCGCGCGGGCGGCGAAGTGACCGGCGTGGAGCCGCAGTTTTTCATCGACAAAGGCTACGAGTATGACGAGATCACGACGCTCATCGTCACGCGCGACATGGCCGAGCGCAAAACGAAGATGATCGAGCTCGGCGATGCATTCATCGCCTTCCCCGGCGGCACGGGCACGCTCGAAGAGATCAGCGAGATCATGTCAAAGGTGTCGCTCAAGCAGCTCGCCGCGCCGTGCATTCTCTATAACCTGAACGGCTATTACGACCACCTGAAGGCCCTGCTCGCCCACATGACCGACATGGGCCTCTCCACGCCCGAGCGTCAGGAGGGCATCTACTTTGCCGATAATCTGGACGAAATCCGTACAATCCTGAAGATTTGAGGAAAAGCCGCCGTCGGCGGCTTTTCTTTTTGTGCGGCGCTTGACAGGCCTCCTTCGCTGCGGTATGCTAAAAGAAACTTAAAGTTACTCACTGTGCTGCAACCTAAAGCGCGCTTTCATTTCAGGAGGATTTCATGGTCTACACAGTCGGCGAGATGGCGAAAAAGCTGGACGTCCCCGCTTCCACGCTGCGCTATTACGATAAGGAGGGTCTGCTGCCCTTTGTGGAGCGCTCGTCCGGCGGCATCCGCATGTTTCAGGAATCGGACTTCGAGTGGTTACAGGTCATCGGCTGCATGAAAAAGGCCGGCATGTCCATCAGGGACATCCGCCAGTACATCGAGCTTGCCCTGCGCGGCGACGACACCATCGACACGCGCCTCAAGATGTTCACGCACCAGCGCGACGTGCTGCTCGCGCAGATGGATGAGATGCGCCACACGCTCGAGACCGTGGAGTACAAATGCTGGTATTATGAAACTGCAAAGGCCGCGGGCACGATCGATGTCCCAAGGGATATGGCGGACGAGGACGTGCCCGAGCGCTTCCGCGCCATCCGGCGCGAACTCAAGACGATTCCGCAGGAGTAAAGGTAAACTACTTTTCTGCCGGCAAGCAGGAAAAGGATAAGAATCGGAAAGCAAACTATGGATCGGATCAAGAAGAATTTTGGCTTTGGCTGCATGCGCCTGCCGATGATCGGCGAAGAGGTGGATATCGAGCAGACCAAGCAGATGGTGGACACGTTTTTAGACGCGGGCTTCAACTATTTTGACACTGCGCACGGCTACATCCAGGGCAAGAGCGAAAAGGCGCTCAAGACCTGCCTGACAAGCCGCTATCCGCGCGAGAAGTACATCCTGACCGACAAGCTGACAGCGAACTATTTCAAGACCGAGGCAGACATCCGCCCGTTTTTCGAGAGCCAGCTTGAGATCTGCGGCGTCGAGTATTTCGACTTCTATCTGATGCACGCGCAGGGTCTTGTCAACTATGACCACTTCAAGGAGTGCCGCGCGTATGAGACGGCGTTCGAGCTCAAAAAAGAGGGCAAAATTCGCCACGTCGGCATTTCCTTCCACGACCGCGCCGAGGTGCTTGAGCGCATTCTGACCGAATATCCCGAGATCGAAGTTGTCCAGATCCAGTTCAACTACGTCGACTACGACGATCCCGCGGTGCAGAGCCGCAAGTGCTATGAGGTCTGCCGCAAATTCAATAAGCCCGTCATCGTCATGGAGCCCGTCAAGGGCGGCAACCTCGTGAACCTGCCTGAGGACGCAAAGGCCGTGCTTGAAGACCTGCACGGCGGCAGCCCCGTGAGCTACGCCATCCGCTTTGTCGCGGGCTTCCCCGGCATGATGATGGTGCTCTCCGGCATGAGCAACATGGAGCAGATGCAGGACAACATCTCGTTCATGCGGGACTTCAAGCCCCTCGACGAGACCGAGCGCGCCGCGGTGGAAAAGGTGCAGGAGATCTTCCACAGCAAGGACCTCATCCCCTGCACGGCCTGCCGCTACTGCACGGACGGCTGCCCCAAGCACATCTCTATCCCTGACCTCTTCGCCATTATGAACACCAAGCAGATTCACCACGACTGGAACGCGGACTGCTACTATGAAGATGTCCACACCGCGCCGGGCCGCAAGGCGTCCGACTGCTTAAAGTGCGGCAAGTGCGAAAAGGTCTGCCCGCAGCACCTCCCCATCCGCAAACTGCTCGAGCAGGTCGCGGCAGAATTTGAAAAGGCCCCCGCAGCGAATTAAGCTCAAAATGTAAAATGCAGCACCGGCGAGAGAAAGATGGAAAACTCTCGCCGGTGCTGTGTGCTTGCACTGATCCTTGATCTTTATCATAACACCGCGCCGCGGTGGTTTTCTTGGTCTGCCGCTTTGGCCGTTCGGCGAGGCGGACAGTGGACCCCAGAATTTTTTGTTTGTCGCCCTTTGTTTTAGGCTATGGCTGAAGTATAACGCGGATTCTTTAAGCGAACCTAAATTTGGTGTAAATAAAGTATGAACAATTCTCGTATCGCGTGGGAAAAATATAGGTAAAAAAGCGGCGCATTTTGCGTAAATTTCCGTTTCTTCCTTGCAATAACTGCTCCTTCGGCGTATAAGAAAGTAAATTTGTCGATTTCTTAACAAATCTGCGGCGAAATTCATATCTGCGGCTCACCTCGCACGCGATCTTGCCGCGCGCTGCTCCTCCACATTCCGAAAGAGAGCGGCGGCACCATCGGATCAAGGGAGAAAATCATGCAGAAAAAACGAGTGCTCAGCCTGATTTTAGCGTTGAGCTGCACGGCGGCGCTGCTTGGCGGCTGTGCTGGCAGTGACACAAGTGACGACAATGCCGTCTCCGGCGAGCATGAGGTCATCACCATGAACGCGCCTTACCGCAATATGTCCCAGTTCTACGATCTGGTGCATGAAAAGTATCCGGAGATCAATCTCGAGATCATCCCCTACAACGGGGAAAACACCTCTTCCTAATACTGCGCGTTTGCCTTCACCTTGTCAGTCAGGCGCGCATAGGACTTTTTCCCCTGATTGAACACCTTGATGACCTCAATGCCGTTGATATACTCGATCATCGCGCCGTTCATCATCATTTCCTCGGTCGCCGTCTATCAGGGCGAAGCCTTCACCGCCATTGAGACGGCGCGGCTGCTGCAAAACTGCATGCTCATCGCCGGTATCGGCACGCTTTTGCAGCTCTGCCCCATCTGGAAGATCGGCTCAGGTCTGCCGGTCGTCATGGGCATCAGCTTCACGTTCCTCGCCGCCTGTCTTGCGACGGCCTCGCAGGATTACGGCATCATGGTCGGCGCGATCATCGTCGGCGGCTGCTTTGAAGGCGTGCTGGGGCTGGCGGCCAAGTACTGGCGCAAGATCATCTCCCCCATCGTCTCGGCCTGCGTGGTCGTCTCGATCGGTCTGAGCATTCTGAATGTCGGCGTTTCGTCGTTCGGCTCTTCGTCGGCGTATCCGCTCGGCTCGTGGCAGAATCTTCTCGTCGCCACCATCACGCTTGCCGCCGCGCTCTCTGGCGGCGTATTCGGCTGCTCGCCCATCACGTCGTCCAGCCAGAACGTCGGCCTCATTTCGATGACCCATGTCGTCAACCGCTTTACGATCATGTTCGGCGCGCCGGCGATGATCCTCGGCGGTCTGTTCCCGCCCATCGGCGCGTTCTTCACGACGCTGCCCGACTGCGTGCTCGGCGGCTGCACGGTCATCATGTTCGGTTCTATTATGATGTCCGGCGTGCGCATGATGCACGACGCAGGCATGGACCAGCGCAACACGCTCATCGCCGCAACCTCCATCTGCCTCGGCGTCGGCGTCACGCAGGTCGACGGCTTTTTCAACGAGCTGCCGAGCTTTATCGGCGACATTTTCGCGGGCAATATGGTCGCGGGCGTGTTCGTCGTGGGCCTGATCCTCGATCTGTGTCTGCCGCGCGCCCCCAGCCACTATACCAGCATGTGACCCAAATTTTTGGCATACAAAAAGGCTCCTGAGGAAATTCCTCAGGAGCCTTTTTTATATACAACTCAGTGCACCGGCGTCAGCACGCCTAAGCGGTCTTTGATGACATGGCGCGGGCAGACCACCGCGCACGCCCCGCAGCTCAGGCAGCGCGCCGCGTCGATCACAGCGTGGAACTGCTCAATATGAATGGCGTCTGCGGAACAATTCTTCACGCACAGGCCACAGCCGATGCAGCCGTACGCGCACAGGAGCGCGCCGTCCTCATCCTTTTTTGCGCGGCAGCCGCCGCTGCAATAGACCGTCGCCACGCGGGGCGGGAATTTGCGTTTGATTGCCATTGCGTCTCCTCCCCTGTTCCATTCTGATATTGCCGCCCTCCGCGGCACAAAATTCCTCTGCTTACGCCCGATAGCCGAGCGCCGTTGAGATCTGCGCCGCCGCGCAGGTCAAGTCAATATCGCGCTGGAAATCCGGCGAACGCACACTGTCGAACATGCCGACAACGCCGACGGCGTAGCGCACCGCGCCGGAGCTGTCGCGCACGGGCGCGGAGGGCGAGCACAGGCTGTGGATCGTGCTCTTCGGCCAGCCGGTCTGCTCGCTCAGCGCGGCCAGCGTGAGCGGCTGGTGCGCCTCCATCAGCAGGCCGAGCAGCCGCAGCGCCTTGGCAACGGACTGTACGGGACTGTTTTCATGGAACATCGCCTTCCCTCCTCTCGATTCGTCATTGCCGGATGAGCCGCCGTCATTTTCTTGATGACAGTATCGCGCAGGTTCAAACAAAAGAAAAGGGCAATTTCCGCAAATCGCACAAATTCCATCAGCCAGACTATCGATTTTCCGTCAAAAAAGCCCGCCGTCGCATCTGCGACGGCGGGCCTTGCATTTTCAGTTACTTCTCTTCGCCGTGGATGATATCGCCGAAGTAGGTGCCGCGGACGATCTCCTCCACGTCCTCTCCCTCGTGTCCCCTGAGGATCTCAAGGAGCTTGCTGTGCGCGGCGACGAGCTCGTCGCCTCTGCCGCTCGTGATCATCGTGCTGACGGTCTCGTAGCGGACGGCGTGCGTCAGCGTGCGCACGACGCGGCTGATCTTGTCGGCCAGCGGATTTTTGCCCATCTGCGAGATCAGGTTGTGGAACTCGTTGTCCACGGCGAAGAAGCGGTCGACCTCGTCGTCACCGCTGTGGACGATCTCTTTCATCTGTTCGAGCATCGCCTCGAGCGCATGGCCATCCTCCTCGTCATACTTCTGGCTGGCAAGGCGCATGATGCCGGCCTCGACCATCTCACGCAGCTCCATCAGATTGTCGAAGGAATCCTGATTCAGGATGATGCCGTAGATCATCGGATCGATCATGCTCTCCTGGAAGCCGCTGCAAACAAAGGTCCCCTCTGAACGCTTGCTCTCCAGCACGCCGAGGTAGGAGAGGATTTTGATGGCCTCACGTACGGAACTGCGGGCAACGCCCATCGACGCGGCCAGCTCCGGCTCGGGCGGGATGCGGTCGCCGGGCTTGAGCTCTTTATTGCGCATGGCGTCTGTCAGGCAGTTGATGACACTCTGCACCACAGACTCTTTTTTCAAATTTTTCACATATCCGGGCGTATCATTCATAATTTTCTCCTTTTATGCCTGACAATATGATTCCTATGTATAACATAATACAAAGTTGAGGTTTCGTCAATGAAAACCGTCTTTCATAAAAGCGGCGGGCGGCAGATGTACCAGTCCGCCGCCCGCTCATTCAGGAAGGAATCAACGGCAAGCTGCCGTTTTTTGCAGGAATTCATATGGGCGCAGGCTGCGCGAGCCGCTTTGCGTCGTTTGCCGCGGCACAGCGCCGCACGGCTTTTTTTACCGGCCGAGGTAGATAGACTGCTTGGCCAGCACGAGCTGGAGCATCAGGTCGTTGCAGGGCGTGGGAATGCCGTGCTCGCGGCCGAGGCGGCAGACAGCGCCGGTGATGATACGGATCTCGGTCTCGCGGTGATGCGTGACGTCCTGCACCATGGAGCTGATGGTCTCATCAGTCATGCGAGAGACCTCATAGGCGTGCTCCAGCTCGGCGTCATGGTCGAGCGTGCAGCCGCAGGCGTTCGCCACGACGATGGCCTCTTCTACCAGCATGCGGGCCGCCTCGTGGGCGTACTGGTTGCCGTTGACAAAGCCGTTCTTGGTCTCGAGCAGGGCGCTCATGCCGTTGATGGCGACGTTCGCCAGCAGCTTGTGCCAGATGGCGTTCATCACGTTCTCGTGGACCTGGACCTCAAGACCGGCGGCGCGCAGGCCCTCGGCCATTTCCTCGACCTTGGCCATGGGGGCCTTCAGCGAGCCAAGGTTCGTCACACCGGTACCGGTGTGCTTAACGTGGCCGGGGCCGACGGGCGTGGAGCCGAACGCCGTGTTGCCGATGATGATCTGCTCTTCGGGCACGACCTTGGCGATCTCATCGTAGTTGCCAAGGCCGTTCTGCAGGCAGAGGACCATGGTGTGCTTGTCGATCATCGACAGCGCATTGCGCACAGCCGCTTCAAGATACTGATAGTGGACGAACACGATCAGAAGATCCACAACGCCGATCTCCTTGGGGTCGGTCGTCGCCATGGCGGGATGGAAGACGACGGTCTCGCCGGTGCCCGTGCCGGGCACGCACTCGTCGACGAGAATGCCGTTTTTCTTGATGGACTCGATGACCGGAGCATAGGTATCCAGCACACAGACCTCATGCTCGCGGGACAGATAGCTTGCATAGCAGCTGCCGATCGCGCCGCAGCCGACAAATCCGATTTTCATGGTAAATAACCTCCTGTATCAGATAATTCTATGATGAATGTTATTTAACTGGTTTTTCTCAGCCCTTGACGAGCGTCTCGGCAATCTCGGTGATGTTCTCGACCGTCACGCCGTTCATGGCGAGCAGGCGCTCATAGGGCGCGGACTGGCCGAACTGGTCCTGAATGCCGACTCTCTTGACGATGCCCTTGCCCATCTCGGCGGCGACCTCGCACACGGCGGAGCCGAGACCGTTGAGGATGTTGTGGTCCTCGACCGTGATGATCTTGCCGACCTCGTTGATCGCGGCAGTCACAGCCTCCACGTCGAGTGGCTTGATGGTGTGCATGTCGAGCACGCGGGCGGAAATGCCCTTGCCCTCGAGCACCTTGGCGGCCTCGATCGCGAGACGGACGGTATCGCCGTTGGCGATGATAACGACGTCCTTGCCGTCCTGGATCTGGTGGGCCTTGCCGATGGTGAACTCCACATCCTCGTCGTAGATCTGGGGGATGGCGTCACGGGTGAAGCGCAGATACACGGGGCCGTAGACCTCAGCGGCCTGACGGACGAGCTTGCGGGTGGAGTTGTAGTCTGCGGGCATGATGACGGTCATGTTGGGGATGGTGCGCAGAACGCCCATATCCTCAATGGCCTGATGGGAAGCGCCGTCGTTGGCGGGGGTCACGCCGCCGTGGGAACAGGCGATCTTTACGTTCAGGTTGGGGTAGCAGATCTCCTGGCGGATCATTTCGCACATACGGAGGGAACCGAACACGGCATAGGTAACGACAAAGGGGATCTTGCCGCAGGTGGCAAGGCCCGCGGCAACGCCCGCGCCGTTCTGCTCGGCGATGCCGACGTTGATGTACTGGTCCGGCAGCTCCTTGCGGAATTCGCCAGTCTTGCAGCTCTTGCCGATATCAATATCAACGACCAGAATGTCGGGATTCTCCTTGCCGAGCGCGACGATCTCCTTGCCGAAGCCCTCGCGAGTGGCGATCATTTCTTTCTCACTCATTGCTCTTCCCTCCTCGCTTAATCGATCAGCTGGGCCTTGAGCTCAGCCATGGCCTGCGCGTACTGCTCATCATTCGGGGCAACGCCGTGCCAGCCGCACTGGTTTTCCATGAAGGAAACACCCTTGCCCTTGACGGTGTGGGCATACAGGCACTTGGGCTTGCCGTTCTTGGAGGCGTAGCACTTGTCGATGCACGCGACGATCTCTTCCATGCTATGGCCGTCGAGCTCGAGCGTCTCCCAGCCGAAGGCCTTGAACTTTTCGCCCAGGTCACCGTTGGGCATGATCTCGTCGCAGGTGCCGTCGAGCCTGTCTCTTATACACATCTCCGCGCCCACGAGAC